>ERZ780177.2665-NODE-2665-length-14428-cov-3.193349_pt1 | contig 14428 bp, 8 predicted proteins | sample MGYA00510973_ERZ780177 | MGnify/ENA primary metagenome ERZ780177 (study PRJEB29588, sample SAMEA2144396) | human gut metagenome | biome: human gut; feature: human-associated habitat; material: faeces | place: Denmark | collected 2008/2010 ...
GTACCTGCCGGAACAACAACACGTCCGCCACCGGATTGGTTACACGCTTCAATAGCACTAGTAATTGCTTTTGTATTATCTACTCTTCCTCCATTGACGGCACCGAAGTCTGTAATTATAAAGTCCTTATCAGGATAGATAAACACTTTAATAGGTTGCATCGGAAAAGGAGCGGTTACTTTAAGCACTTCATAGTTGCCATTTTTCGAAGTAAAAGAAGCGGCCAACAAATAAAAACAAGTACAAGTTATTAAACTTAGAAAATATCTTTTAATCATATCATTACTCTATTATCCAACATACCAAGATAAAACATTCACACTCTGAAATTCGGGAATTCGTTTCACATTAGCGCCTTTCATTACTCCCTTCTTTATTGCTTCATTTGTGGCAGTAATTTCTTGTTTTACTTTCTTATAATAATCTTTTGTTAACCCATTGGCTATGGCATCTGACTCTGTTGCCGCCCAGAAATATTGATAATCTGTCAATATCAGATCCGGTGCCACTTTTGCAAAAAAGACAGAATCTCCTTCAAATTTTTCACGTAAATCACCTAAATAAATAGTATCTGCCGGATTTACTTCTTGTGTACTTGCATTTTTTTGTGAACTACTGCCACCGCAAGAGGCTAACAATAAACCTCCAAATAACGAAATAAAAACTAATAATTTCATATATCTATCATTTATAATATAAAACATGCTCAACGGTTCAACTATCAGGATAAGAATATCATCCTGTTACAGAGTGCACAAAAATAGTAATTTATAATATCATAATGATCATTCTCCTGCTCTTTTTCTATATTTTTCTACAAATTACTAGGGTAATACCCTTATTTCTCCTTAAAAAATGCTTCGCACATACTTATATCAGAGTCTATGATACTAAAAGAATGCGGCAAACCTACCGTTTCCCAATCTTTATCATTGAAAGAGCTATATTCGGCACCCGGAGAATCAAGGAGTAACAAAGAGTTTCCTACAAAATTAACTGTTTTTCTTCTACTATTTCCCAAAACATCTATTTTTTCTCTTAGGAGAGTATCGTATGGCTCAAACATCACATCCTGTATTGCCTTGGTTCTGATTGACCGGACTTTCTCTCTGGAATATAGGCAGATAAGTTCTGCTTGACTGGAGACAAACTTCCTTTTGATTAATAGCAAAGCTATCTTTATCGGCAATCAATCTATAAACGCAAGCTTTGTTTTTACAAATGCAACCTTTGTTTTTATAAACGCAACTTGCGTTTATAAAAACAAAGGTTGCATTTTAAGTTTGGAATAAGCGCAAAAAGAGTTTGGTATTAGAGAAGAAGAAGTTTATCTCCAATACAACCGAACTTATCTGCCTATATTCAAGAAAAGAGATATTAATGAAAGATGAAGAGCTGTTTCACCTTTATACCTTTGATATACCCATTCGTAATAAAGCCGTCTTTTCAACAATCTTTTTACTATATTCATTTCAAACTTTGTATCTATTATACAATTTGAAATATGCGCAAAACTATGTTTTATTCCGTATTACGAATAATAAAAGAGATTTGCCTACCCGACCCCTAAACCATTCGATAACAACGCATGTATTCACGAACTTCGGTTTTAACTTTACTCAAAGGAGTCACTCGTGAATACAATATTTTCCACATGAGGTCCTACATAAATACGTGCCATGTCAGAAGTCTTGTACCACTGAGGTTTGTCCAGCATATGATCATCAATCAGTTTTCCATTTATTCTCAAGTTTTCGAAACGTATGTTCTTTACTTTACGTTTCTCATCATATCCTTCAATAATAGAAAGTTCCGCATTCTCTCCGGTATAGGATATATTCTTAAACAAGACGTCTTCAATACCTCGTCCAGGGGCTGTACAGTATTTCTCATTATAAAAGATACGTAAATTGACAAGTTGCCCCTGACGGAAATTCTCAACACGGATGTTTTCGAAACGAACATTGCGTATTAGATTATTATCACCGGCATTAATAGCCATACATCCTTGATAATCTATCTGTTTCTCACGATGGTCCAAAATATCAATATTGATATAATTCAGATCTTCCAGAACTTCGGGTGCTTTTGAATTACCATGGATTCCAATAAAAATAGGATGGGCCACATCTGCCCAAAGGGTGGAATTCTGCATGGTTATGTTCCGACAACCTCCTTCAAATCCCAGACGGGTTCCATACACAGTAGTACAATCATCTGAGCTGCGGCAGAAAACACCATCAAATAATACATTATTGCTCGCAAAAACATTCATGCCATCTCCCCATCCATAATAACTAATACTTTTGACATTACGGATCGTGACATTTTCCGATCCTCCTGTTGCACACTGTGTAGCTACAATTCCTTCTACATAGACATTACGGGAATTTGCTATACGAATGCCTCCTTTTATGGAATAATCGATAATTCCTCTTCCCAGCAATTTTACATCATGCACATTTTCAATCAGAATACGCCCCATTAAGACAGCTCCTCCCGCCAGATAGACAGTCTTACCGGAAGGAACTTTCAATTCTCCATTTTCTACTGTATGTATTCCAGGACCATAGTAAAGTATTTCCGGATCATCTTTGTCAGGGATCATTCTTTCCGGATGTCCTGCAAATAAGTGAAGATTATGAAAAATATCTCCGTTCACTTCCACTGACAGATTTCGCGGACGTTCTAATGTAAAAGTAACGGTATTACCATTGATCTGAAACGGGATATCATACGAAAGAGGACGGACTTTTGCTGTCTGCACTTCTCCCCAATTATAGGTTACAGCCACTTCTACCTTCCCTGTAAAATCAAAGGTTGCCATCGAAGCACGTTCTACATAATGTTTCGTATCTCTTACCTCATCTACCTTGATAAGGTAGGTAGACAATGTGTTCCATTCTCCATCCAGCTGACGGACTTTAACTGTAAAATCACTATTTAAGGCAACTCCTGCCGGAGCATTCCAAGTTACAAGCGTGTCTTTGGCAAAAACACAAGTCACACTACCCAATAATGCTGCAAATAATAAGAATACATATTTTTTCATGATAGTATCGAATAAAAATCTTTTTATAATACTACGAACAATAAAGAAAATCTACCTATTCTCTATCCGATTTATTCATGAAAACTTAGAAGATGAATTGAAATCGTCCCTGCAAAACACTAAAGTCGTTTTTATCAATTACCTTCACATTCGCTCCGGGAAGGAAATAGCTATAGTTCAGTTTGATTGCGATATGTTTATTCAGATAGTAATTAAGTCCTACGGAGAAATCTTTCTGCCTGCCTCCTTCAATTCCCGCAGAGGAATCATTCAAAGTGAGATAATTAAATCGCGCGCACAGTTCAAGGCTTTTTCCTTCCGGTCTTCCCGGACACGCCACTTCTTCATCATACAGATAATGATGCCCCAGCAATAACCAGGAACATTGTATATACGCTCCCTGTGCCACATAATCTCTAAAATTATGTTGTCTATTGACATGAGTACGGATGTATTCACTCTGCAGAAAGAATTTATGATAATAAATGAGCAACTCCGTTCCTATTTTAAACTGTGATACTGCATTATCTACATTTGCCACGACCAATGTACGATTATCAATGGTACTCACTCCCACAGATTTATAAGTGAATGTATCCTTATTTCCATCTTCCGGAAGTACACCATCCGGTGTACGACGGGTGGCAGCCACTCCCAGATGAATTAGTTTTCCTTTTTCATAAACAGGACGATACACCAAACGGGTATCAATGGCATATCCCTGCGACACATTTTTCAAGTTACTTAAATCATTATCGGTAAACAATCCGCCACGCAGATAGTAATGTTTTGCATTATAAGAATAAGCCACTCCCATACGCCGACTATTCGTTAATGCCAGAACAACACCCGGTGATTGATTAAAGCGAAGATCAAACGTACTGCAAAGCATATCCAGACTAAACGGTTCATAGAACTGACCGACCTGAATGGAATGCTTCTTATAAGAATAGGTGGCAAAGGCATCCTTAATCGCAGCTTTATTCCCTGCATATCCCATCTCCAGTTTCATCTTCCAATTCCGGTAAGTAGCCTTCATACCTATACGAAGATCGTTAAACTCCGTTCCGTTTCCAAAATCCACCGGATTCTTTAAATAGATACCGCCGTCCATCAACATGCGTCCGGTTATCTTATACTGTATCTCATCCGTAGCATTTTGAGCTGTGATCGTCGGAACGACCAGCATAGACAACAAAAAAAGAAAGAATATCAAGCTATATTTCATTCGTTTCATCAGTCCTCTTTTTCAGATTTGTGACAGGGTAGATTCCATTCCTTCACCCACAAACTTTATCCCCCCGGATAATCCTGCTTCCCGTTCTTTCTTCAGTAGCTTCTCTTTTTTATAGCGCTGTATCAAATAAATCATGGAGCAAGTAAAAGCAACCGTGCAGATCAGCCCCACATAACCGGACAACAGATTGTAAAACTCCAGCCAGTTAATTTCTGTATGGGCAAACTCTTTAAACATCAGTACCAATACAGTGCCTGTATAACCGATGAAGTCAATTGTCACAATGAAAAAGCCTACATTGCCTTTTATCTTGAAACAAGCAATAAAACGGTCGAAGAAGATACTCTGAAAACAAAGATAAGCAACGTAAAGACACAGACTCTGCACAAACAGCCAAGTGATGGCATCCAATTGCAGAGAATCATAGTTGAACGAAACAAAACTCATCGTAGCTGTCCCCATCACTACCAGTCCAAGCAAAACGACCAATACTTTTATATTGCTTCTGACAAAAACCATTGCTCCGAATAAAGCGAGAATGATTAATGTGACCACCGTATCCACTTGTGCAAACATCCACGAAGAATGCCCGCTCATATCAATAATCTTCACAAGAAAATCTTCTTTTATGTCTCTAAGCACTACTAACATCAAATTGGCGACAAACAGTAAGATGAGGAAAGGCATGAAATCAATGAACAGTTCTTTCCGCTGTCTCCCATTCAAGGTGACCCGATGACTTTTTTGCTCGATATCCTGCTCAGTCGGTTGCGGTAAGCGGGTTAAGCTATAGCCTAGCAATGCCAACAAAGGAAGTGCAAAAGCACCGATCAACGCCGGCATCCAGAACTCACTGACATTCAAAGTATTCATCACAAAAAGTCCGATCGACTTCGCTGTCCCCGAACTGATCACAATACTGATTCCTAACAGACTCGCCAGAATATCCGTCGTCCTGCGCCCTTCAATAAAGCTGAAAATTACTCCCCACATACATCCCAATGAAAGTCCATTAAAAAACATTGCAAACATATTATAAGGAGCAGGAAGTAATCCAAATGCAACCAGCGACAGTTCTGCCACAGCAATAGAGACAAGAATAAACTTCAAACGATTCTCCCTTTTCAATTCGGATATCAATTTGATACCGATAAACTTAGCTATCAGATAGCCCAAAATCTGAATAATGGTAACCAAAACTTTATAGTCAAGACCGAAAGCTTCCAATCCGTCAAAAGTAGCAGCTGTAAATGGTTTGCGGAGCGCGTATACCAGAGAGTAAGAAAGAAGAGCTGCTCCGCCAGCCCATAAGATAAAGAGTAAATCAGACAGTTTCTTGTTAGCACTTAGTTTCAACTTTGCCTCAGTAATCGTTTTCATACTTTTCGTTTTTGATTTCTGAGGCAAAAGTAGCGTGGAACAGCGAGGAGATAAATGAATTATAGAGATTCATTTTCTTCATTATCAAGCAGAATCCGAGGTAATATTAATGTAATGTTTATGTAACTGCTTTTTCTTATAAATGGAATAAAAAAGAGATTTAACAGTCCTTTTTTATTCCATTATTTCATCTTATGAAATGATCCTTATTGCACAGCCAATAAAGTCGATTTAGACGTTACTCCGGATTGTACGTTTTTTCCGTCAATCATTATTGTGCAGGGAGCAGAAGAAAGAATATACCATTTTCCCTGCTTCTGTTCAAGCAACACATTAGCAGCTGCTGAAGTCCGGATACTAACATCCGGTGTAATCAACTGCGTCCCATTTCCCAAAAAGAATGTCCGGTTTCCCGCATATTCGTTACTGATTACAGCGTAGTCCGCTTTCACTTTCATCCCCCGATAGGTAGCGGTTTGCGACGAATCGGACAAAGAGAAAATATGATCTGTACGTCCGTTTTTACTTTCGACACAGATACCTGCAAAGTCTTTCAAACCGGCTTCTTCCGCATCAAAAAAGGAAACTGCCTCAATAGCCGAAGGTTCTTTCCGCGTACTAGGTTCATAAACAGCGACAAAAGGACGGTTCCATGCCTCTCCATGCTGGCGGGCGACAAAAGTCAAAGTAGGTTGCTCCTTTATATTATAAGGCATACCGGGAATACGGCTCAACCCTTCAGTCATCGGTGCCAATGCTGTGAATACTTCCCGTTCCGGCTCCCCCTTCATCCAAAGGTTCATAGAAATATCATCTCCGTCTTTATCCTTCATGTCAATTGTAAAAGTCACTTTCACATCTTTATCGGTAGCAGCCACCTTCTTATCATATAAGTAGGAATAAGCATAAAGATGAGCCCCTGCGAAAGCTAATTCTTCGGTAGGCTGTAAATTCAAGTCTGTACCATCAGCAGCCGTAAGCGTCATTGTCTGCCCTAAATTATGGTAGAAATAATCGTGCATTTTATCGCCTCCCTGTTCTTTCCGGCTTCGGAATACATCGATATAATACCCTGTCTCCGGCCCGGTAGTAACAATACTCATCATGCGAGTCTGATCTGCCCGGCTTTCCGGCTCCCGGAAAGCCACATTGCTATATGTGACGGAAGTAAATCCGCTTCCCGATTCAGCCGTGGCCGGAAAACAAGAAAGTAAGTCGAAAGAATGATTACTTTTCATCACCGGATAACTCGAAATACCATCTACACAAACTGTATTATGACTAGGAAACTGAGAGTAATATTCAGCATAATCCAGACCACTATATAAGAAAAGTCCGATACCCGCATCCGGTCCCAACACATATCCTTTCCCGTAAAGTTCCATCGAAATCCCGTTCGCATGCATATGATTACCTTCACTTGCATTCAACGAAATCATCAGACTGTTGCGTGAATCCATTCCATTCCGCTGTACCAGCCATGATACATTGGGAGCATAGAATAAAGGAGATACATAGTCTTCTATTTTCCCCGCCTGTACTTTCGGGTCCAGTACTAACGGTTTGTCTTCAAAGAACGAATTGACAGATACCCGGACATTCTTCTTACCCTCTTTTTCGTTGTCGGCTACCGGATTCAGACATTTCAACAAAGCTGTAAAGTAACGTTCTTGTTCCTTTTTTCCGTTCGCCTGCGCATTCTGTATCATCCGGATAAAGAAGTTCGTATTCAAATAACCCGGATGCGTATCTCCAAAACCACAGATCATCCTATTAGGAAAAAGATACTGAGGAGTAGCCGCTACAGCTTTTGCCAATACAGGCATTGCTGCTACCAAGTCATATTGCAGATTATGGTCAAACTGATTAGCGAAGTTCGCATAGTCATTGATTACTACGCTACTGTATCCCGGGCATTCCGCCCATATTCCTGTTTCGGAGTCAAAGCCATAATCAGCCAGCTTAGTCAGACTCCACTGGCGGATGCTCGAACGATTCATCACGTAGTCAATATAGTATTCGCGTCCTTTTCCATCCGTATACTCTTTATTATCTTCCAACACCAGTCCCACATTCATGACATATCGTGCCTGCAACAAATCCCAATTATTATGAGGTACTCCATTAGCTATAATATTATCTGCCCATTTCTTCAATGCTCCGGCATAAATTATCATCTTGTCCGGATAGTTGGATTTCAGATAATTATACAGGAAGTCATACAAAGGAACGACAATATGCAGGGCATCTTCATGAATCACTTCAAACGACGTCAACCCTACCAATGTCTGCTGATGCCCGTGATTCAGGTCAACAGGTACCTTTCTATAATAAATCCCCGTCATATAAGTATCGAAGACACCGGCAGCCAGTTTTGCATACTTTTCCTCCCCCGTCATCCAGTAGAGGAAAGCGGCATCACGGGCAATTCCCAGTATCTCACAATTCAGATTCTCAATATTACGTCCGGTCTTGGACGGATGTACACTCTCCAGCGGACGACCTTCCAAGGCATTGTTGCAGAAAGCCACATTTCCGTCTTCATTATCATCATAAGGTACTATATCCTCGAGTTTAGGGCGACCGTGTGTGGCAGCCGTTCCCCGTGTTCCGGTATAACGTACGGTCGGAGCAGGCGCCTTTTCACCTCCGGCATGGTCGAACACTTCTCCCTTCACGTACACTTCCGTCGCATGCGACTTCCAATACATTGCCAAACGGGATAATAACCAGTCCGGCTGACTTTCCGTACGACGTGTATATACATCTGTCCGTTCTTTCAGCTTATTAAAGACATCTTGTGCCCATGCCTCTTTCTTTATTAACTTCCATGTCTCTTTCTTTCCTTCCGGAGTAGTCAGTACTCTCGGATGCTCCTGCGGCATTTTTTCCGGCAATGGAATTTCTTGCCCGTGTATATTCAGGAAAAACAGCATACACAATCCTAACAAAATTCGCCTCATACTTCCATTTCTTAATTTACGTTTGCTATGTATTTAATACGAAAATAAGGAATTATTTACCTAACCGGTATCGGATGAGTTGTTTTTATTTTCACAGATGCCGATCCCCTGTTCCCCCGGATTCTTATATATGTTCAAAAAGATAGCCTGCAAGCATTCTACTTACAGGCTATCACAATCCCCTTTTTTCCCTTTATATCAGGGAGACAACTTACGTTTCCCCGTCCTGTCGAAACCCTTGCTGTACATTCTTACCATCGAAACTACAAAAAGTTCGGGCAAGAACCATTTCCCCATTCAGACTCAGCTCCGGCAGGACTCTATAAGTTACTCTACAATATTCTTGCGAATCTCCCCAACTATTGTCGGATTCATATGGGTATTCGCCCTTTTCCGATGCGAAGATAATTTTTTTGTATCATTATTATAGTTAATACAGTCAACGAAAAGTGTTAAAAATAAAGATTTCATACCATACTTCCGCAGGCTTACACCAAACAGGAATATTTATTTTCGCCAAACAAAGCTCCAATTCCAAACAAAGAATTATATTTGCAGAAATCTAACAATTCTGATACTTATGAAAATACTATCTATCCATGATTTACAAATAATCAGGAAGAGAGCGGAGCACAATCTTTCATTGCGCGAAGAAAGTAATGAAAAAGTTTCCGAAAAATGTTGCGGCCTGGCGTCCGGAACAAAACATCTCCAGATTCTTATATGCGGAGGTACCGGTTGTAAAGCTTCTTCCAGTCAAGGCATCATGGAAAATCTTCAAAAAGCCATTGAAAGAAACGGGATTACTGACAAAGTAGATGTCATCACAGTAGGTTGCTTCGGCTTCTGCGAAAAAGGTCCCATCGTAAAAATCATTCCGGACAATACATTTTACACCCAAGTCACTCCCGAAGATGCGGAGGAAATCATCAGTGAACACATCATCGGAGGACGAAGAATCGAACGGCTGCTCTACACAGACCCGAAAACCGAACAGACCGTCAGTGACTCCAAACACATGGACTTCTATCGGAAGCAACTTCGTGTCGCATTGCGCAACTGCGGATTTATCGACTCCGAAAATATAGAAGAATACATCGCCCGGGAAGGATACTTCGCATTAGCCGACTGCCTGCTCTGCAAACAGCCTGCCGACGTCATCGACGTTATCAAACGTTCCGGACTACGGGGACGTGGTGGTGGTGGATTCCCTACAGGATTGAAATGGGAATTTGCCGGGAAACAAGTATCAAATGTAAAATACGTTGTCTGTAACGCCGACGAAGGTGACCCCGGCGCATTCATGGACCGCTCCATCATGGAAGGCGACCCTCACTCTATTGTAGAAGCAATGTGTATTTGTGGTTATTCTATCGGCTCCTCCAAAGGATTGGTCTATATCCGCGCCGAATATCCGCTTGCCATCAACCGTCTTAAAAAAGCGATTGAGCAAGCTCGTGAGTATGGATTATTGGGAGATCACATTCTGGGGACAGATTTCTGTTTCGATATAGAGATACGTTATGGAGCAGGGGCTTTCGTCTGCGGTGAAGAAACCGCCCTCATACACTCGATGGAAGGAAAACGGGGTGAACCGACCTTAAAACCTCCTTTCCCCGCAGAATCCGGTTATCTGGGCAAACCAACCAACGTGAATAATGTAGAGACTCTTGCCAATATTCCTATTATACTGACGAAAGGAGCCGAATGGTTCGCCTCTATCGGAACGGAACGTTCTAAAGGAACGAAAGTATTCGCTCTTGCAGGGAAGATCAACAATGTCGGACTCATCGAAGTGCCAATGGGAACCACTTTGCGGGAAGTTATTTACGAAATAGGCGGAGGCATCAAAGGTGGAAAGAAATTCAAAGCCGTACAAACAGGTGGTCCGTCGGGTGGCTGCCTGACAGAGAAACATCTGGATACTCCTATCGATTTCGACAACCTACTGGCAGCCGGCTCCATGATGGGATCGGGAGGGATGATCGTCATGGACGAAGATGACTGCATGGTATCCGTTGCTCGTTTCTATCTCGACTTTACGGTCGAAGAATCCTGTGGCAAATGTACGCCCTGCCGTATCGGTAATAAACGTCTGCTGGAACTGCTGAATAAGATAACGGAAGGGCGAGGTACAGAAAAAGACCTGGACACGCTTTCCACTCTCGGAAAGGTGATAAAGGATACGGCACTTTGCGGATTGGGACAGACTTCCCCGAATCCGGTTTTATCCACATTGGACAACTTTTACGACGAATATCTGGAACATGTCAGAGACAAGACCTGCCGCGCCAAACAATGCAAGTCGTTGCTGACCTACACCATTAATCCGGAACTTTGTATCGGATGTCATCTGTGTGCCAAGAACTGTCCGGCAGATGCCATCAGTGGTTTAGTACGTAAGCCTCACGTTATCAATCCTGAGAAATGTATCAAGTGCGGCATGTGCATGGCACGCTGTAAATTCAAAGCTATTCTTGTCTGCTAAAATCTATTGCAATGGAAGAAAAACAAATCACCCTCCAGATAGACGGTCACTTTATTACCGTACCCGAAGGAAGCACGATCCTCGAAGCCGCTTGTAAAATCGGCATCAACATACCCACACTGTGTCACATCGACTTGAAAGGCACTTGTATCAAAAACAATCCCGCTTCCTGCCGTATCTGCGTAGTCGAAGTGATAGGGCGTCGTAATCTGGCTCCCGCCTGCGCTACCCGTTGCACGGAAGGGATGGTAGTAAAAACCAGTACGCTGCGTGTGATGAACGCCCGGAAAGTAGTAGCCGAACTTATCCTGTCCGATCATCCCAACGACTGTCTCACCTGTCCCAAATGCGGAAACTGCGAACTCCAGACACTGGCACTGCGCTTCAACATCCGTGAGATGCCATTCAACGGTGGCGAACTTTCTCCCCGTAAACGGGAAGTGACCTCCTCTATTGTACGCAATATGGACAAATGCATCTTCTGCCGCCGATGCGAAAGTGTCTGCAATGATGTACAGACAGTCGGAGCGCTGGGAGCTATCCGTCGTGGATTCAACACAACGATAGCACCGGCATTCGACAGAATGATGAAAGACAGTGAATGTACCTACTGCGGACAGTGTGTAGCCGTATGCCCCGTAGGCGCATTGACCGAACGCGACTACACCAACCGCCTATTGGATGACCTGGCCAATCCCGATAAAGTCGTAATTGTTCAGACAGCTCCCGCCGTACGTGCCGCCTTGGGAGAAGAATTCGGGTTACCTCCCGGCACATTGGTAACCGGAAAAATGGTTTACGCCTTGCGCGAACTGGGCTTCGACTACGTATTCGATACAGACTTTGCCGCTGACCTGACCATCATGGAAGAAGGTTCTGAGATTCTGAACCGACTGACACGCTACTTGGATGGCGACAAATCCGTTCGGCTTCCAATCTTGACTTCCTGCTGTCCGGCATGGGTGAATTTCTTCGAACATCATTTCCCGGATATGCTGGATATCCCTTCTACCGCACGTTCTCCCCAACAGATGTTCGGCTCCATCGCCAAGTCTTACTGGGCAGAGAAAATGGGAATCCCCCGCGAGAAACTGGTAGTCGTCTCCATCATGCCCTGTCTGGCTAAGAAATATGAATGTGACCGTGACGAATTTAAAGTGAACGGCATCCCCGACGTTGATTATTCCATCTCCACCCGCGAACTGGCACGACTGATAAAGCGTGCCAACATCGGTTTTACCCTCGTACTGGACAGCCCGTTCGACAATCCTATGGGAGAATCTACCGGTGCCGGTGTCATCTTCGGTACGACAGGTGGTGTAATGGAAGCCGCCCTGCGCTCCGTTTACGAAATCTATACCGGAGAACCGCTGAAAAATGTAAATTTTGAACAGGTACGCGGACTGAGCGGTGTGCGGCGTGCTACCATCCATCTAAACGGATTTGAACTGAAAGTAGGCATCGCCCACGGACTAGGCAACGCACGGCATTTGCTGGAAGATATACGAAACGGACAGAATGAATATCATGTAATCGAAATCATGGCATGCCCCGGCGGCTGTATCGGAGGTGGCGGACAACCGTTGCATCACGGCAATTCAGACGTTCTTTATGCACGTGCCAACGCCCTTTACCGTGAAGATGCCAACAAACCTTTACGCAAATCTCACGAAAATCCGTATATTCAAAAACTGTATGAAGAATATCTCGGCAAACCACTGGGCGAGAAATCGGAAATGCTGTTACATACGCATTATTTCAATAAATCGATCGATTAACTTTAAACAAGTAGTATTATGTCAGATATAAAGCTAGCCTGTGATGTGGTGGAACAAGTCAAAACGATTTGCGACAAGCATGGAAACAATCCGGGCGAATTAATAAATATTTTGCATGAAGCGCAACATCTGCACGGCTATTTGCCTGAAGAGATGCAGCGTATCATAGCCTCGAAACTCAGAATTCCCGTATCCAAAGTCTACGGGGTAGTGACATTCTATACCTTCTTCACTATGACTCCGAAAGGAAAGCATCCTATTTCCGTCTGTATGGGCACGGCATGCTACGTACGGGGGTCAGAGAAATTATTGGAAGAATTCAAACGGGTACTTGGCATCGAAGTCGGAGAAACCACTCCCGACGGAAAATATTCATTAGACTGCCTGCGCTGCGTAGGCGCCTGCGGATTAGCTCCGGTAGTGATGATCGGTGAAAAGGTGTACGGACGGTTACAACCGGTAGACGTAAAGAAAATCATTGAGAAACTGGAATAAAACAAAAAGAAGGTCATCTCAAGATAAAGCTCTCACTTTGAAAATTTTATCTTGAGATGACCCTTTGCTTTTTATCTATATCATCTATCTAAAACCGGACTTTTTTAGCTCAGCTTTTTTCCGTCATATCCCCACTTCACGTAAACGGCTCCCCAGGCAAATCCTGCTCCGAACGCAGTGAAAATCAGCTTATCGCCTTTTTTCAGTTTATTTTCAAAATCCCAGATACAAAGCGGAAGCGTGCCGGCACTCGTATTGCCATAACGCTCAATGTTGACCATAACCTTTTCCGATGGCACTTCCAGACGCTGTGTTACAGCAGTGATTATACGTTGGTTGGCCTGATGAGGAATCACCCAGTCAATATCATTTTTGTTAAGATGATTTCTTTCAATTACAGCTTCACAGGCATCGGACATATTGGCTACGGCATACTTGAATACAGTACGTCCTTCCTGATAGATATAATGCATTTGATTATCCAATGTATAATAGGAGGGGGTACATACAGAACCACCGGCTTTTATATGCAGGAAAGGTAATCCTTTGCCGTCTGTTCTCAATACGGCATCCATAATACCTAAATCTTCGGTTGTGGCTTCCAGCATGACGGCTGCCCCTCCATCACCAAAAATAGGACAAGTGGCGCGATCTGTATAATTGATGATTGATGACATCTTTTCGGCTCCTACAACTATAATTTTCTTATAGTTTCCCGAACGGATGAAATTAGCTCCTGTTTCCAGTGCATACAAAAAACCGCTGCATACGGCTTGCATATCGAACGCAAAAGCTCTTTTCAATCCCAGCTTTTCGCATAAAAGGGATGCAGTGGAAGGAAAACGATAATCAGGAGTGGTGGTAGCAACAATAACCAGATCAATATCGTCCGGATTCGTTCTGGTACGTTGTATCAACTGCTTCGCTGCTTTACGGGCTATATAGGAGGTCCCTAGTCCTTCATCCTTCAGGATACGTCTTTCTTTTATGCCAATACGCCCCATAATCCATTCGTCAGTGGTATCGACCATTTTA
>ERZ780177.2668-NODE-2668-length-14421-cov-10.054434_pt1 | contig 14421 bp, 15 predicted proteins | sample MGYA00510973_ERZ780177 | MGnify/ENA primary metagenome ERZ780177 (study PRJEB29588, sample SAMEA2144396) | human gut metagenome | biome: human gut; feature: human-associated habitat; material: faeces | place: Denmark | collected 2008/2010 ...
GCTGCCGTCTCACACAAGTGGCCGGCCGCCTTTCGGTACAGCGCGGCGGCGCTGTTGTCTCCGGCCTGAGCGGCCGCCAGCAGCAGCTCCTGCGTTTTTGCCAGCTCCGCCCGGTTTCCCGCGCAGCGCCGCGCATAATAGTCGATCACATCCGTATCCCGCCGCAGTCCCAGTCCTTCCCGAAAGATCTCATAAAACGCCGTGCGGGGTGCGCGGCCGTCCATCTGCCGGGCAAACAGTGCAAACGACTCACGCCCCAGCCATACGCCGGAGCCCTCATCCGAAAAATCATGGTGCCATCCGCCGCTGCGGGCGGCATGCCCTTCCTCGTCTTCTCCATAGGCGATGGCTCCGGTTCCGGCTACCACATTGATACCGGCCTTCAGTCCAAACGCACCGGCAAAGCCCACATAGCAGTCGTTCTCACACCGCACCGCGCCATTGGGAAACAGCTGCCGCGTCCGCGCCGATACGGCGGCGTCCAGCTCCGGATACTCGCCGAAGCAGGGAATGCCGATGCATACGGCGGCCACGCGCTCCGCCGTCACACCCAGCTGTGTCAACGCGGCCAGCAGACCGGCGGCATAGCCCTCTACGCCGTACTCCGCGGGATCGATGCTGCCCACGCGGCACGTTCGCGTCTCTTTTCCATCCACAGTGCGCAGCAGAACTGCCGTCTTACTGCCGCCGCCATCTATCCCTGCGATCCATCTCATAGCTTCTCTCCGCGCAACTTCTCATATCCTGTGTTATCTTGTATTATCCTGTATTTGATAATACTGTTTTTGGAGAAAAATGTCAATACTCATCTGCTGCCGGCAACGCCAAAAGGAGGAAATGATTTCTGTGCAAAACTACCAAACCGCCTTACCGGGAGCGGAAAAATGAAATCCAGCGCGCATTTACGCCCCAAAACAGGCAAAAAACTATGCAAACGCCCCTGCTTCTGCTATAATAGAAGAAACGGGGGTGTTTACATGGAAGGCTGGAGAAAAGATGCACGGCATGAGCCAATCATCGTAGATTTGGAGGCGCTGGTGCCAAAGGAGCATCTGCTGCGGAAAATAGAAAAGGTCATGGATTATGAGTGGCTGTATGAACGGCTGGACCCGTACTACTGCCATGACAATGGCCGTCCCGGCACAGATCCGGTTGTGCTGGTCAAGATGGTACTCATTCAGCATTTATTTGGAATACCGTCTTTGCGGCAGACCTACCAGAGGATCCAGGATACGCTCTCCTACCGCTGGTTTTTAGGCTATGGGCTGCTGGATAATATTCCGCACTTTGCGACGGTGAGCTATGCATTCTGCAAACGCTTTCCAGATGAGCTGACCAGTGAGATTTTTGAGCACATCCTCAACAAGGCACTGAATAACAGGATGCTGGACACCAGCGCAATTTTCATTGACGGCACCCACATCAAAGCCAGCGCCAACAAGAAAAAGTTCCAGAAGGAACAGGTTGCGAAGGCAGCAAAGGTCTACTCTGGTCAGCTTCGCAGAGAGGTCAATGAGGAAAGAGAAAAGCTGGGCAAGAAGCCCATTGAAGATGAGGATGATGAAAACCATCCCCAGGGGGGTGGAGGCTCACAGGAAACCGCAGAAAAGACTGTTTCCACCACAGACCCGGACTGCGGAATGTTCGTAAAAGGAGAACACGAACGGCAATTTGCATACGAAGCACATACAGCCTGCGACAAGCACGGCTTTGTGTTGGGTGTTGAAGTCACCTCAGGAAATGTAAGTGACAGCGTGGCATGGGACGCAGTATATGACAAGGTCACAGACAGATTTCCAGAAGTCAAATTTGTAACGATGGATGCCGGCTACAAGACCCCGTGGATTGCCAAAAAAGTAATTGAGGACAGCAGGATCCCAATTCTGCCCTATACCCGATACAAAGGAAAGAAGGATACGTTCAAGCCTTGGGATTTCACCTACAATGTGGTAAATGACAGCTTTGTCTGCCCCGGAGGACATGAACTGAGACATACAACTACCAGCAAAGATGGAAAACGAACTTACCGCAGTGCCACCCAGGTCTGCAAAGATTGTCCCTGCAGAAGCGTTTGTGGTGCAAATGAAAACGGACAGCGGATGCTCACAACCCATATCTGGCAGGAATTTCTCGACTTAGTTGAACAGCTGCGGAAAACGGAACGCGGCAAAGAAATCTATGCCATGAGAAAACAAACCATTGAGCGTGTTTTTGCGGATGCAAAAGAAAAACATGCCATGCGCTATACACACCACCGAGGTCTGGCCCGTGTCTCGGCATGGGTGAGGCTTAAATATGCTGCTATGAATCTCAAAAAACTGGCCCTCTGGAAGTGGAGCCGCTCTGATTTCTTTGTTTTTCTGCCCTATTTCTTCTTTGATACGACTAAAACGCCAGCTCTCGCATAACGAGAACTGGCGTTCTTTGACAGGCTGAAAGAGATGTCCATCGGCATCGCCGATGGACATCTCTTTATACAGTGAATTTTAATTACGCCTCAGGCACATATTCTACAATGTCTTCAAGACGACAATCCAGTGTTTTACATATCTTGCCTAATGCTTCCATGGTAACAGGTTCCCCTTTACCCATGTGCGCCAGTGCCGCAGTAGTCAACCCCGCTTTTTCACGCAATGCGGACTTGTTCATTTTCCTCTGGATCAGCATAATCCAAAGTCTTTCATAAGACCAACCCATATTGTTTCCTCCCTAAGGGTTATCGTACCGTATAAAGCTATGAGTGTCAACAAAAAGAAAGTTTAATCTAAAATATAGACAAAATATATTTACATATAGATGCGCTCGTGGTATAGTTGAATTAGAAAAAAGAACAACGGCAGCTTTGAGGAGGGCCAACTCCCCAAAGCCTGCGCAGGTGATAACGCACCTACACAACGGACGAATCCGCACCGCATGGGATATTATACCCGTTTAGCTCCCGTTTTGCAAGCGGAATCGGCCTATTTGTCACACTCATGACACCGTGTAGTGCTTCGGCCTGCATGGTGTTTCTCTTTTTCTATTTTATAGAAAGGAACTTGTACACATGAACGACGAACGCAAGACAACCATCGAAGTAAACATGACCGACGACGAGTGGATCGAACTGCTGTGCCTGTGCGAGGACATCAATCTGACGCCGGGGGATCTGGCTGTGGCATTCTGTCAGGAGGTCATCCGTCAGCAGGCGCTGCTGCGCAGTCCAGCGGCGTGGAGCTTCGCATCAACGGACGCGCCATCGAGCACGGGATGTTTGACCGCGTCTGGGGCGAGGCCATTCATCCCAGCCAGAACCGCTTTTTGGTGCAGGTGGATCTTATCTCAGACAACCCCGCCGCGCTGCCCGCCACCAAGAACACGAAAACTTCGTTCTGTGAAGCGGATCCGCGCCTGAAGAACCTGCTCAGTTGGATCGCCTCCTACGTCCCCGCCCCGGCCAAGGATGTGGACTCGATGGAGCTGCGGTACGTCAAGGAGCTGACCGCCAAGCGGGAAAATGATCCCACCGCCCTGCGGGTGAGCCGCGAGGAGCCGGTGTTCCAGAAGATCGGACTGAAGGCCAAGGTTGACCTGTTCGTGGGCTACATCGACCGCGTGATCATCTACGAGGCCAAGGCAGGAAAGACCAAGGCGTTGGACTTGTACCAGCTTCGCATGTATGTGGATGGCTGCGCCCTGGACAACAAGCCTGTGGACGAAGCCGTGCTGATCGCCAAGCGGCATTCGGCAGAGGTGAAGGAGCTTCGGGACATTCTGAACAGCCTGACCGCGCCTGACGGACATCCCTACAATTTCCGGTTGACCACCTGGGACGAAGAGGGCATTGTGATCCGCCAGAGCGCGTGAGAACGGCCGGGAAAAAGTGTGCAATGATTGCACACTTTTCCAAAGGAAGGTGAGGTATGAACGTAAAAGAATTGATCCTGAGCCGGCCTGCGGCGGGCATTGCCGCCGCGCTGGTTGACCGGCTGGACTTTGAAGCCTCCAAGCGTGATAGGGGCATCCACCGCATCACGGCACTCATCGACAGCCTGCGCGGCATGGAGCCGGAGACCACCGATTACATGCTTCTGAGCGTCTATCACATGTACGATGACAAGGAGTTTCTGGATGCCAACCTGTACTGCAAGAGCGAACTCCCCGCCGAACTCACGCCGCTGCCGGAAGTCCTCGAGATGAAAGGCATCGACGAATTGCCCGTGGATGAGACCGAGCAGGCAGCCCGCGCCATCCAGCTACCTCAGGGTTATGCGTTTGAACTGTCACCTTGGCGAGAGGTGCTGGGTTACGAGGTCAACATCGCCAACGCACAGGAGGTAGGTATTGCCGCCCTTTGCGCAGCGGTGCTGTATGAGATGACCTTCTTCGACTTTGACGAAGAGGCAGTGGAGGCAGAACGGCAAAAGCTCTATGATTCTCTCCACGAAGCAGAAGAATTGGACAAGTTCCCGCCGGAGGAACGGGCAAAACACTTTTTCTCTGCGGAGGAGGTCTTTGCCGGGTTGGGTATCCCCGACCCCTCCGAGGAGGAACGACAGGAAGCACATCGGCAGATGTGCAGGGAGATGCTGATCAATAACCATCCGATCTTCTATACCGATTTGCAAAAAGGAGTGTGTACATATGAAAACACTGATCTAGGCATCCACTTTGAACGCATTGATGCTGGGTAATTTTGATGAGACCGTCAGTGTGAAGGACTTTCTTCACCACGCCGATACCGGTATCGGTACCTGCGCCGGGCTGGACGGCGAGGCCGTCTTTGAGGACGGCGTGGCCTACAAGGCCACCGCAGACGGCAAGGTCATTGTCATGAAGCCGGAGGACGGCGTAGCCTTCGGCACGGTGGCCAAGTTCGATGAGAGCGTTCCCGCCGTGGAGCTGTGGGGTATCGCGGACATCGAAGCCATGAAGAAAGCGTTAGCACCTTATGTGGAGGGCAACCAAAACATCTTTTACATGATCAAGGCCACCGGCGAGTTCAAGGCCATGCACGTCCGCAGCTGCTTTGCCAGCCAGAAGCCCTATCCCACCCTGTCTGAGGTGGCCAAGAACCAGCGGGAGTTCCACTTCGCCAACACCTACGGCACCGTTATCGCCGTCTGGTGTCCCCGGTATGTGAACGGCATCAACCTGCCGGGCTGGCACTTCCACTACCTCAGCGGCGACAAGACCCAGGGCGGCCACATTTTGGGCCTGTCCGCCGATCACCTGACACTGAAGATCAACCAGATCGAACGCTTCGACCTGACGCTGCCCCGCAATCCGGAGTTTGCCCAGCGCGACCTGTGCGAGGATCTGAGCGCCAAAACCGCCGCCGTAGAGGGTGTGAAGAAGTAAAGCGGTATTTCTTTCCTCAAATATATCCATGCGAAAAGGACTGGCATGCGAACGCGTGCCAGTCCTTTTTGTGTACAGCATCTTCTTTCAGCGGCACAGTTGTTGCTGTTTGTGCTAACGGTCATGTACGATCATACTCATCGTGTGCGCTTACGCTTAGAACGGCACACCGCTGCCGCGGCCAACAGCGTTCCGGATGTTGCTGCCATTCTTGCATTTCTTTGGCTGGAAGTTGCTGTTTGCCGCGCATCTTCGTCAAGAGAATATATGCATGATCGTTTTTGGACAGGGCGCATCGCAGAACACGTTGCGGTGGGGCAGAACTTGTGCTATACTTGGAGCATAATTGGCAAGGAGGGGGACTTATGAGGAGAATTATCTGTATCATTTTAGCCTTTACCATAACACTGCTGTGCGGCTGTGGAAGGCGAAGCAACGGAGATGACACACAGGACTACGGCGGAAACACACAGCAGACGGAAGAATTTGTCATTACGCCCATGGCCTCCGGGCTGGAGCTGGAGTCATATAGCTGTGCGGATTTCTCTATGAGCGTTCCGGAGGGCTGGATGGTGGAGGCGGCCACGTCCAACGCGGGTATGTACCACGCTTTGCGAGCGTATGACCCCGCGTGCATGGTAAATCAGATTTTGTATATCTTAAAGGCAGAGCCGCTGTTTGCGGATGACTTCCTGAAGCAGAATTATACATACTGGAACGCTGCCTACGCAGCGTTCCCCGTAATGGCAGAGGAGTCCGTGGAGGGTTACTTCGACGTGCTGCCGCAGTATCTGTCGGCGGGTGACGCAGAGCCGTTTTACAGCAGCCTCCACTTCCCGCAGTATGAGGATTTCACGGTGACAGAGACCTTTGACGCGACCGGCTCTTTGGGCGGGACAGCCGGTGTGCTGCGTGCGGAGTTCACGCAGGACGGCGTCGAGGCGGAGGGTATGTGCTCCGTGGAGCTTGTGCCCTTCCCCATCCCCGGCCTTGGCTGGTACTACATGGCGTACAGCACCACCATCGTCTCCGCTGAAAAGGGGATGTTCCAGAACTGGGAGGACATCCTGACACGGAGCTTGGGCAGCCTGGACTATTCCGGCAGCTATACCTCCTCCGCCATGGCGCAGAGCGACGCGGCGATGCGGCAATCCCAGCAGTTGAGCCAGTCCGCCAATGAGATGCAGGATGCCATCATGTCCTCATGGGAAAGCCGGAATACCAGTCAGGACATCATCAGCCAGAAGCAGAGCGACGCCACCATGGGCTTTGAGCGGGTGATGGACACGGAGACCGGCGAGATTTATCAGACGGACAACGGCTTTACCGACTGGTATGACGGGGAGAGGTATACGGCTATCACGGACGACCAGTATACGGAGGCCGTTGTGGGTCGGTTCTCGTGGAAGTAAGGAGGATATTTACATGAAGAAGATTTTTGTGTTGTTGCTGGCCACAGCAATGATTTTCGCACTGGCCGCCTGCGGCGCAACGCCCAATGGGACAGACAATAACAACACACAGGACGACCATCAGGCCGAAACGCCCGATGCGTCTTATGAAGCACCTCAAATCACCGAACTGTATAACGAGAACTTCGACTACACCGATGGCATCGGCAACAGCGGCCACTATACCTACCATGTACCTCAAATCGAGGCCGATACACAGGGTGCGGAGGCCATCAACAAGGCCATCTCCGATGCGTACACCCCTATCGTGAATGGCGTGCTTGAAGATGTCTCGGATAAGGTCAGCCTGTCCTGTTTCTATGTGGCATGGGAGTCATATCAGTATGAGAATATCCTGTCGCTGGTCGTCTCCTGCGGTTGGGATGCCGATGTGAACGAATACAATGTCTATCTGTATGACATCGCCAGCGGCCAGCAGCTCACCACAGCGGACTTGCTGAAGGCACTGGATGTGGATGAGACAGTCTTCTTGGAGGCGGTACGCCGCGCTGCCGCTGCAAAGTTCGACACACAGTATGGAGCAATTGCGGGCGGTGATACGGATGAGTTCCTGACGGAACGCCGCGATTGGACGCTGTCCGATGAGAACATCAACATGGACGTCCGCACATACGCTGATGGTGACGGAAAGCTCCACGTGGTCTTGCCCATCGGCTCTGTCGCCGGTGCAGATTCTTATGAGCAGGTACTGTCGCTGGATGACATCGGCGAGTAAACACAGCTCTCCCGACACCTGAAACAAAAAAGCGCTCCTGCGAGGTCGATCCTCGCAGGAGCGCTTTTCCTATACCGGCAGCCTCAGACCCGAAGTTTTGAGCGGAGAGCTTGGCAGCGTAACATACTCCAGCGAGCCGCTTGCAACCGCACGAGTGCCGACGGATGCAGCCTTACAGCCGGAAGCACTTTTTCAGCGCCGTATACTCGCCCAGCACCAGCAGCGTCAGCGCACCCGCCATTAGCTTCGTAGTTCTCATGAATTTCCACCCCTTCCTTCCATGATTATACGCCTTTTCACGAAAAAGTCAATTCTTTAGCGCAATTATTTACAATTGGCAAAAGTGAAAGAAGTACAATTGTACTTATGGAGTGTATGCCTGTCAGTTTTCTTTCTATTCTATAACGGCGGATTCGTCATCCTGCCCCACTCGCTGTTGAAAATCCCCCGTAATTTTGCTATAATCATTCTCGGTATTTCTGCTGATTCAGGAGGACGCGGCATTGAGGCATGGCGGCAATGTTTGGGAAGGTCAGCCAGCGGATTGGCTGGACTTTTCCGCGAATCTGCGACCAGAGGGAACGCCCGCGTGGGTGATGGATACCATGCGCGCGGCGCTTTCGCAGGCGTGCTATTACCCTGACCGCGCAATGCGGGCGGCGCGTGCGGGGCTGGCGTTGTATCTCGGCGTGGACGAAAACTGCGTGCTGCCGACAGTGGGCGGCGCGGCGGCGATTGACCTGACGCTCGGCGTCCGGCGCGGCGCGGTGCATGTGCAGCCGCCGACGTTCGGGGAATATGCGGAGCGGGCAAAGGCGCACGGGCGGAGGATGGCAGCAAATCAGGCGATTCAGGCGGATGACACGGTCGTTGTGTGCAATCCGAACAATCCGACAGGCACGCTGCTTTCGCCAAATGACGTGCTGCGGATGCATCGCGACGTGCGGAACAGCGGTGGTGAGCTGATTGTGGACGAGGCGTTCATCGACTATTGCCCGGATGCGACGGTTCGCCACCATGTGCAGGATGGTTTGACAGTGGTCGGGTCGTTGACGAAGATTCTGTGCATTCCGGGCGTGCGGCTGGGGTACATCTGCGCCGCGCCGGAACAGATTGCACGCTTGCAGGAGCGGGCAGTCACATGGTCGCTGAACGTGCTGGCGTCGGCGGTTGCGGCGGAGCTGCCCCGTCATCAGGCGGAAATTGCGGCGGATGCACAGGCGAATCAGGCGCGGGCGGAGCGATTCGCGCGGTGCTTGCAGGAGATGGGCGTGCGTGTGACAGCGGGGCGCGTACCGTTCCTGCTGGCTGATTTCGGGCACGACATGACGAAAACGGTGCAGCACCTGCGGGCGCAGCGCATTTTGGTGCGGACGTGCGATTCGTTCGGCTTGCCCGCGAATTATCTGCGCTTGGCAGTGAAAACGGACGCGGAAAACGATTTACTGATGGCGGCACTTGATAAGGAGAATTTCGATGCGCGGTAAGAGTTTGATGGTGATGGGGACGGCGTCGTCCGTGGGCAAAAGCGTGCTGTGCAGCGCGTTTTTGCGCATCATGAAGCAGGATGGATACAAGGTTGCGCCGTTCAAAGCGCAAAACATGGCGTTAAATTCGTTCGTTACCAAGGACGGCTTGGAAATGGGGCGCGCGCAGGTAACGCAGGCGCAGGCAGCGGGCGTTGAACCGGATGTGCGCATGAATCCCGTGCTGCTCAAACCCACGAGCGACCGCCGCAGTCAGGTAATTGTGGACGGCAAAGCCATCGGCACAATGACTGCGATGGAGTATCACCGCTACAAGCCCGCCCTGCGCGAACGCATCAAGGCGACGTATGACGCGCTGGAATCCACCGTGGACTGCGTAGTCATTGAGGGTGCGGGCAGTCCGGCGGAAATCAACTTGCGCGCCGGGGACATCGTGAATATGTCAATGGCGGAATCCGCCGATGCGCCGGTGCTGCTGGTGGGCGACATCAACTTGGGGGGCGTGTTCGCGTCGCTGCTGGGCACCGTGATGCTGCTGACGGACGAGGAACGCGCCCGTGTGAAGGGCGTCATCATCAACAAATTCCGTGGCGATGTGAAGATTCTTGAACCGGGACTCAAGATGCTGGAGGAGCGCATTCACATTCCCGTATTAGGCGTTGTGCCGTGGATGGACGTGGGGCTGGAGGATGAGGACAGCGTAACCGAACGTTTCAGCCGCATGATGGGTCAGGGTGATTTGGACGTTGCCGTGGTGAAGCTGAAGCACATCTCCAACTTCACGGATTTCCAGTCTCTATCGCTTCAGCCCGGCGTGAAGGTGCGCTATGCCCAGACCTCGAAGGAGGTTGAAAATGCCAACCTAATTGTCCTCCCCGGCACGAAAAACACCATCGAGGATTTGATTGACCTGCGCAACCGCGGCTTGGATGCCGCCATCATCCGCCACGCGCGCAAGGGCGGCATGGTTATTGGCGTGTGCGGCGGATACCAGATGCTGGGTAGAAAACTGCACGACCCCGACCATGTGGAATCGCGCGTGCCGGAGCTGGCAGGTCTTGACTTGCTGGACATGGAGGTCACCTTCGCAATGGAGAAGGAAACCGCGCAGGCCAGCGGCGTCGTCGATGCATCCGGCTGGCTGGCATCATCGAACGGCATTCTGGTGGACGGCTACGAAATTCACGCCGGGCAAAATCAGTTCGGCGAAAAGGCTCTGCCGTGGCTGCGCATCGGCAATCGCGTGGACGGCGTGATGAACGAGCGCGGCAACGTGCTGGGCAGCTATCTGCACGGCTTGTTTGACGACGGGCAGCTGTTCGCCGCCATCGCCGCGCACATCCGCAAAGAAAAGGGCATCGACACCGAAACGCAGGCCCCGATGACCCTCGATGAATACCGCGAGCGCGAGTTCGACCGCATTGCTGATATTGTCCGCGCGAGCGTCGATATGGACGCCATCTACCGTATTGTGCGAGGCGAGATGTAAGCAATGAGCGATTGGATTTGGGCACTGATAATCGGCTTCGTGCTGGATTTGCTGCTGGGCGACCCGTCGTGGCTGTATCACCCGGTGTGCATCATCGGCAAGTACATCGGCTGGATGGAAAAGAAGCTGCGGCGGCGTGGCGGCAATCTGCGGAAAAGCGCGGTGTTCCTGACCGCCTCCACCGTACTGCTGACGATGGCGGTCGTCGCGCTGATTTTGATGCTTTGCGGGCTGCTGGGGCGCATTCCCCTGCTGATTGCCATGGCCCTGCTGGACTGGATGGGCATTGCCATCACGAGTATGGCGAAGGAAGCGCGCGGCGTGGAAAAAGCGCTGGGGCAGGGCGTTGCCGCTGGGCGGACACAGGTGGCGCGGATTGTCGGGCGCGACACACAGGACTTAAGCGAGGAAGAAATCATCAAAGCAACCGTCGAAACAGTGTCGGAGAACACGACGGACGGCGTAATTTCTCCCCTGCTGTACGCTGCCATCGGCGGGCCAATCCTCCTGTGGGGATTCAAAGCCGCCAGCACGCTGGATTCGATGGTTGGATACTTGGACGAGAAATACCGCGACATCGGCTGGTCGAGCGCAAGGTTGGATGACGTGCTGAACTACATTCCGGCGCGTTTGACGGCGCTGCTGATGGTGATTGCTTCCTATTTAATAGGCTTGGACGGCAAAAACGCCTTCCGCATCGTCCGCCGCGACCACGCCAACCACAAAAGTCCCAACTGCGCGTGGAGCGAATCCGCGGCGGCGGGGGCGCTGCACATCCAACTCGGCGGGACGCACAATTACTTCGGCAAACCCGTCGAAAAACCAACCATCGGCGACGCGGATCGGCCTGCCGAACGCGCGGATATCCGCCGTGCAAACCGTTTGTTGTATACAAGCAGTTTGCTGATGATGGCTTTGATTGTACTGATTGCCATTGTACGATGAGGTGAGCATATGCCGGAGCAAAACAAACATTACAACTTCTTTCAGAACAAGGAATGTGAATATTTCCCCTGCCACAAGGGCGTGAAGGAAGAGGATTTCAACTGCCTTTTCTGTTACTGCCCGCTGTACACGCTGGGCAAGCACTGCGGCGGCCACTGCACCTACACGGAATCGGGCATCAAAAGCTGCCAGCACTGTACTTTTCCGCACCAGAAGAAGAATTATGATGCGATTATCGCGCGCTTCCGCGAAATTGCCGCCGTCGCCGCGCGCTCGGACAGGGAGGACAAATGAACGCACAGGAACAGGCGCAATTTCGGTGGAATCACGTCGCGAAGCCGCTGAATTCGCTGGGAAAGCTGGAACAGCTTGTCGTGCAGATCGCGGGGATTCAGCAGACGGCGGACGTTTGCATCAACAAGCGTTGCGCGCTGATTTGCTGCGGCGACCACGGCGTAGTGGCGGAGGGCGTGAGCCAATCCGGCAGCGAGGTAACAGCACTCGTGGCGCAGTCCATCGTCGCGGGCACGGCGAACATCAACCTGATGGCATCCGTCTCCGGAACGGACGTGTACGCGCTGGATTTCGGCATGGTGACGCCCGTCATGGGGACGGTAGACTGCCGCATCGCCGCCGGAACACGCAATATGGCACGTGAACCCGCGATGACCCGCGCGCAGGCGGAACAGGCGGTTCAAGCGGGTATCGACGCGGTCGCCCGCATGAAAGCGCGTGGGTATCAGCTGATTGCCACGGGCGAAATGGGCATCGGGAACACAACCGCCTCCACCGCCATGGCATGCGCGCTCCTGTGCTGTTCGCCGGAGGATATCACCGGGCGCGGCGCGGGTTTGTCGGACGCGGGCTTGCAGCGCAAAAAGGCTGCCATCCAGCGCGCCCTGAGCATCAATCGCCCGAATGCGGATGATGCGCTGGACGTGCTGGCGAAAGTCGGCGGATTCGAGATTGCCGGGATGGTCGGCATCTTTCTGGGCGGACTGCGCCATCATCTGCCGATTATCATCGACGGTGTGATTTCGGCAGTCGCGGCACTCACGGCAGTGCGCATCGACCCGGCGTCAAAATCCGCCATGCTCCCCTCGCACATGAGCCACGAGCCAGCCGTGGTGCGCATCATGTCGGAATTGGGCATGTTCCCCATCATCCACGCCGATATGGCGCTGGGCGAAGGCACAGGCGCGGCGTCGCTGATTCCCCTGCTGGATATGGCGCTCAAGGTTTACCACGGGCCGCACACATTCGACGAATTGGGCATTTCGGCCTACGAGCCACAGGAGGGCAAAGCATGATTGTGCTGGTCACGGGCGGCAGCGGCTGCGGCAAATCCACATGGGCGGAGAAGCTGGTCAGCGCGCTTCCAGCGAAAAAGCGCGTGTATATCGCGACCATGCAGGTGTACGACGAAGAATCCGTGCAGCGAGTGGCGCGGCATCGGGCACAGCGCGCGGACAAGGGCTTCACAACCATCGAGTGTGAAAAGGACCTTGCGTCGGCGGATGTACCCGAAGGCAGCGTCGTTTTGCTGGAAGATTTGGTCAACCTGATGGCGAACGAGATGTTTGGCGGCGGCGATACGTCCCGCATCCTCCCGGCGCTAAACGCCCTCGCGTGCAAGTGTAAGCACCTGATTCTGGTCACGAACGACGTTTTTTCCGACGGCATCCATTATCCCGACTCCACGCAGGATTATCTGCGGCAGTTGGCAAAAATCAACGCTGAAGCCGCAAAAATGGCGGACTGCGTGGTCGAAGTCGTCTATTCCATCCCCGTCTGTGTGAAAGGAGCTCTCCCATGCATGTAATCCGCTCGCTGTGCATCGCGTTTTCCACCTATTCGCGCATTCCTGTGCCGCAGGTGGCTTGGACAGACGAAAACCGCAAGTATTCGATGTGCTTTTTCCCGCTCATCGGCGCGGTAATTGGACTGCTGTTGTGGGGCTGGCTGGCGCTGTGTGACGCGCTGGGCTTCGGAGCCTTGCTGCGCGGCGCGGTCGGGGCGCTGCTGCCGATTCTCGTCACCGGCGGCATCCACATGGACGGTTTCATGGACACCAGCGACGCACTGGCATCATGGCAATCGCCGGAAAAGCGGCTGGAAATCCTCAGGGACAGCCACGTCGGGGCGTTCGCCGTGCTGGGCTGCGCGGGCTATCTGCTGCTGGACGCGGCGCTGCTCAGCGAACTGCCGACGACCCTTGCGCCGATGATGATTGGCTGCTTCATGCTGTCGCGGGCGTGCAGCGCGTGGGCAATGTCCGCGTTTAGGAACGCCCGACCCAAGGGGATGCTCGATGCTTTTGCGCAGGCGGCACAGCGGCGGATGCTGACCATCAGCTGCGCGGTGTACACCGCTCTCTGCGCAGTGCTATGGGCGATTGTCGGCGGATGGCTGGCGATTCCGTGCCTGTTAGCCGCGATTCTGTGCGCATGGTACTATCGGCACATGTCGTACAAACAGTTCGGCGGCATCACCGGCGACCTTGCGGGCTGGTTTCTGCAAATCACAGAACTCACACTGACGGCAGTCATTGTCATCGGAGGAAAGCTATTATGAAGCTGTACATTGGCGGCGTTTATCAAGGGCAGGAAGAACTCGCCCGCGCGGAGAATCCCGGACTTCCCTGCTATCCTGATTTTCACGAAGCCATCCGCCGCGCCGTCTTGGAGGCGCATCAAGACCCGCGCGAATTTGCCCGGCAGTTCTGCGCCGCGCACCCGGACGCCATCGTCGTCGCGAACGAAGTCGGCGCGGGCGTCGTGCCGATTGCAAAGGAAGAGCGCCTCTTCCGCGAGGCGGTCGGGCGCGCGCTGTGTATCGTCGCGCAGGAATCGGAAAGCGTCACGCGCTGCGTCTGCGGAATCGGGGTGCGCATCAAATGAAGTGGATTCTCATCCGCCACGGGCAGACGCAGGGCAACCGTGAGCGCCGCTACATCGGCTGCCGCACGGACGA
>ERZ780177.2669-NODE-2669-length-14420-cov-5.052280_pt1 | contig 14420 bp, 14 predicted proteins | sample MGYA00510973_ERZ780177 | MGnify/ENA primary metagenome ERZ780177 (study PRJEB29588, sample SAMEA2144396) | human gut metagenome | biome: human gut; feature: human-associated habitat; material: faeces | place: Denmark | collected 2008/2010 ...
GGTACTTTAACAACGGGTATCTGGATATGAATTATACAGGAATGGCAGTGAATGAGTACAGCTGGTGGTACTTTAACAACGGGTATCTGGATATGAACTATACAGGAATGGCAGTGAATGAATATGGCTGGTGGTATTTTAATAATGGGTATCTGGATATGAATTATACAGGCATTGCATCCAATGAGTATGGCAGCTGGTATTACAGAAACGGAAACATTGCTTATGATTATTCGGGGACTGTAGCGGATAATGGAAAGATATATACGGTACAAAATGGATTTATTATCGCTTAAAAAGCGCAGAATGATTGACTTTGTCCATGTGCAGGCATATATTTAATTTATCAGATATTGCGTGGCAAGGAGGATGAACTTATGAGAAAAAAATGCAGAATGCCGGTAGCAGCATTTGTATTGTGCGGTGCATTTATGATGGCGCTGAATGTGCAGAAAATGCCGTTATATGCAGATACCGTGCAGGATACGGTAATTACCAATGATGAAAATGGTATTCCGGACAGCAATTTCTACAATGCTTTATTAGAGCAGTATGACAGCAATGGCGATGGTGTGCTTACAAAAAAAGAAGTATCTGACGGACCGTATCTGTTAAAACTGGAAGATAAAAATATTACAGATATCCGGGGTATTGAAAAGATATCCGGTTTTAGGGCGCTGGTGCTGAATAATAATAATATCAGCGATATCAGTCCGTTAAGCGGTTTAAAAGATCTGCGGCTTATCATGCTCAATGGAAATAATATATCCAGTATAGATGCCATAAAGAACTTTAAGCATCTTGAACAGCTGTGGATGAATGATAATCATGTCAGTGATCTTACGCCGCTAAAAGATTTAGATGAACTCAGTTACTTATCCATGAAAAACAATGATATCAGCGATATCAGTGTATTGCAGGGAAAAAGCAGCCTGACACACCTTGAATTGAATGGGAATCATATTCAGGATATTTATCCGCTTGCAGATATGAAACAGCTTATTATGTTAAAGCTGGCAGACAACGATATCAGTGATATCAGTGCATTATCCGGTTTTGTTAATTTAAAGGAGCTGGAACTGGGCAACAACAATATCACGGATATTAATCCGTTAAAGGATTCCTATGGGATAACAAGTTTAAAATTAAATGATAATCAAATCAGTGATATCAGTGCGTTGTCGCAATACGGTTCTTTAAATAAACTGGAATTACAGAATAATAACATCAGTGATATTGAACCGCTGAGATTGTTTTTTGACGGCTGCAGTACACGATATGACGATTTTGCTTACTTTGATGACAATCTGGATAATCTGCAAGGAAAAGTACTGCTTTACGGCAACCGGATTACTGAAAGTGCATATAAAAGCGTTGTGGCATCAAGTATTTTAAATTATGAGCCTACGCTCAGGGTACATTTGGATGACGGCAGCACGCAGGGATATCTGTCCGGTGTGACATGGATGCAGGCGCAGAAAGCAATTGCGGAAGATAGCGGAAGTGACAGCGGCAATAATACAGTTTCCCCGCGTGGAAGCCTTGTGCAGTATGCAGACGGAAGCTGGTATTATGTTGTGGATAATGCAGTTGATTACAATTATAACGGTCTGGCGGCAAATGAGTACGGCTGGTGGAAGATTGCTAATGGTACAATAGATTTTGGATACACGGGAATGGCAGCAAATGAGTATGGCTGGTGGTATGTAAGCAATGGAACGATTGATTTTGACTATACAGGAATGGCAGTGAATGAGTACGGCTGGTGGTACATGACCAATGGCGCGCTGGATTTTAACTATACGGGAATGGCGTTAAATGAGTACGGCTGGTGGTATATGACGAATGGTGCATTGGATTTGAGCTACACGGGAATGGCAATCAATGAATATGGAACATGGTATATGGTAAATGGCTTTCTGGCTTCTGATTTTACAGGTACAGTCCATTCCATAAAAGTTGTAAATGGTCTTGTTGTAGAACATGCCCATAACTGGCAGCATCATGATGCTGTTTACGGAGAGAAGTTTATTCCTGAAGAAAATATGAAAAAGACAGAAGACGGATATTATTTCATTGATGACGGCTGGGAGCGCGTAGAAGAAGCCCATATCATATGCGGAACCTGTAAAAAGGACTTCGGCCCGGGAGATGATGCGGTTGAGAAATGGGCGGAACATGCATTATCCGGTGACTTTTATACAGGATGCCAGAATTATTTTGTAGACTGGATTCTTGTTGGGGAAAAATGTTATACACTGCTGACACCGGCATATGATGAATGCACGGAATGCGGCGTAACAAGAAGATAATAGAATCATAAGAGAATAAAAAAGGCGGCAGTACCATGCACGGTATTTGCCGTCTTTTTGCGGTTAAACCGCCGGAAAAGGGGAAATACTGTTGCTGTATGATACAGGAGCTTAGGGAGTATGAGTTTCAGGGGAATGGAGACCAGTATGCAGGATGGCGTGTTTTATCAGATTGTATCGTCCGGTCTGAAAACGGTTTGTGAAGATGAATTCTGGGAACAAAAAGATACAATTGCAGTAATCGATGCGCATAAACTGGAAAACAGCCAGTCATTTGGACAGTTTTGCTGTGGATGCAGCGGAGGGGAATATATCCGCGGGTGCAGGGTGATACAGGATAAAAGCCATACGCTGATAGAATGGCATGTGCCGGAAAAAACAAAAAAGAATGTGTCGTGGCATTTTGCAGTTTTTATAACAGCAGAAAAAATTGTCTGTATACAATATACAGGCTCAGCCGGAAAAGTGCAGGAACTTATAAATACGTTTCTTCATAAAGAAGCCTATACCAAAGAACGTTTTTTGTATGAGCTGTTTGGTGCAATGACCGCAGATGATCTGCAGTATATGGAAAAACTGGAAAGGACGTTATCCGTATTAGAAGAAGAAGTGTTTCGTGCGGGCGGAATGGATTTTAACAGCAGTATGTTACAGGTAAAAAAGAAAATTTTTCAGTTTTACCGTTATTACAGCCAGTTCATTGAAATCGCAGCTGCGCTGGAAGAAAATGAAAATGCTGTTCTGGATGCACAACACACGGCTTATTTTGCAAGAATCAAAGAAAAAGCACAGCGGCTTGCCGCAGAAACACAGGTGCTTAGGGAGTATGCGGTGCAGGTACAGGAGGTTTATCAGTCGGAACTGGGAATCCGCCAGAATCACATTATGAAAATACTGACGACAGTAACAACGGTGTGCCTGCCGCTGTCACTGATTGCCGGCTGGTACGGCATGAATTTTTCTTATATGCCGGAATTATCGTGGCGGTACGGTTATCCGATGGCAGCAGGAATCAGCGCGCTGGTACTGGTATTACTGCTGTGGCTATTCCGCCGGAAGGGGTTTTGGTAGGGGAAAAAGATATTTATATTACTTGACTTTTTTTGAGTAAACTATCACAATAATATTAAAAACAAATAGTATTTTCTTTCATTATTCGGATATACATAATAATGGAGGGAAAGGTATATGAACGAAAGGGTGAAATACGTGAAAATCCAGTGGATAGAGTTTGAAAACATAAAAACAGATTTAAAAATTGAGAGAGTTAATTTTAATAAGGACGTAACATTGTTAGTGGGGTTATCAGGAGTTGGTAAAACCCAGATTCTGAATGCGATAGAGTATTCATTGAATTTAGCATTGGATAAAGATAAAGATGTGCAGTTACGACCATATAGAGTGGGTATGGGCTTATTAATTGATGAGGATATATACGAATGGTTTTATCAGATTAATAAATCAGATGAGAGTGAACTTATTATTAATGAAGAAAGTAAATATGAGTTTACTTATGAAAAATTAATTAAAAATGGCGAAATTGTTTTTGAAAGAACGAATTCGGATATTAAGGTATGCGGGTATGATAAGGTTCCGCAGCCCAAAAAAAATGAGAGCTTGATATTACAGTATTCTGATGATAAAAATTTTGAAAAATTAATTATGGGAATACGTAAATTATATTCTGTGGAAATTGAATTAGCAGTTCGTGGTGGTATTAGAAGTGAGAGTTTCAGTCGTCTAAAATCAAAGGTAGTGGATACATTCAATGAAAGTAAAGAGTTAATAGATTTTAAAATATTTAGTCATCTTCCGGTGGCGATGAAGCTTTACATTGCGAAAAAATATTATCCTGATTTGTATGTTAAGATATTTGATGCTGTTAAAGAATTGTTTATGGAAATTGAAGATTTAAATGTTGAAGAAGATGCAGAGAGAGAAATATATTTAGTGACAATTCAGGTTTATGGGAAAAAATTATTTCAGCAGGATATTTCTAATGGAATGTTAAAAACAATATATTATATTGTAGAGCTATTTACGATGTCCGAAGATTCATTGGTACTGATTGATGAATTTGAGAATGGTCTGGGGGTGAATTGCATTGATCTTCTTTCTGAGCTGATGCTGTCGGAAAGAAATGACCTTCAATTTATTATTACGAGTCATCATCCGAAGATTATTAATGCGATTGACAAAGATAAATGGAGAATTATTGACAGGGAAGGCTCTATAGTAAAAAACAGCAGTAGTTTAAGTTACGGAATAGGTAATAGCCAACATGATGCATACTTTAATCTGATTAATCGTTGGGAGTTTGAAGGGAAGATACAATGAATTATTACTTTTTATTAGAAGATGAAAAGTCTTTTTTGAAAGTACTGCCCGCCTGGCTTGAATACATGGGTTTTGGATGCGAACGGGTTGCAGACATACAGGAAGTGAAAGAAAATACTTATGTATTACAAAGTGGGCAGGGGGTGACTCAATTAATTACAAAAGTACTGTTTGATACAATTGATACGATTTTGATGAACCCCGGGAAAATTGATAAGCTGGTGATTATTTTGGATGCGGAGGAATTGGAAATTGAGCAACGGAAAAAAGAGGTGAATGAACAGATTAAAAATCATTATCAAGGTCGGCAGCTAGACTTTGAAATTGTTATTTTAGTGTGTAACCGTTGCTTTGAAACATGGTTATTGGGCTGTAAGGGATTATATCCAAAGACACCAGTTGAAGAAAATTCATATTTTTATCCATATTATAATCATTATAATATTGAAATGTGTGATCCGGAAAAAATGACAGTGCCAGAATGGGCAAAGGAAACGACTGCAAAATATCATTTTCACTATCTTCATGAATTGTTAAGATATAAAAAAATTAGATACTCAAAAAACAGACCATATAATATTGCAACAAATGAATATTTTATGGGAATAGTTGAAAGAATAACTACGACAAATCATTTAGAAACATTTAAAGATTTTTATGATTTTGTTTGTAATCAAAAAGAGAAATAAATTGTATCAAAAAAATGCAGGGGGGGGGTATAAGTATGCCCACCCCCTTGCATTTTGGGAAAATCAGATGAAAACAGCCGCAAAATTGTTGCAGACAAGGCAGTTTATACAATTGACAAGAATAAAGAGTTGGGATAATATAGAAAAGATAGGAAAAATACCTACAGATTAGAAAAATTAGTTGAGGATAAAAGATGAATCAGGGAGAAGAAAAAGTTCAAAACGCCCTTCTGTTTATTACAGATCTCATCGGATTAATTGCAAGTTATTATATCGCCGGGTATCTCTGGCTGGTGTTGTGGAAAAATGTTTCAGCACAGGTCTATTTTTCACAGATGGGGGACAGTCTGGTATCAGTAGTGGTATCCTATATGCTTGCGTTTTTATTCTATTCAAAGAATAATGATTTTTTACAGAGGGGAAAATTTGAAGAACTAAAAGCAGTAGTACATTTGAACGTTATAATGGCATGTATTATTGCCATTTATGAATTATTAAAAAGAACAAACCAGCAGTTTCCGAGAGGGGTCTACGTACTGGTGGTTGTGTTTAATGTTATATTGGCATATATTATAAGAATTATTGTGAAAAAATCCGTTTTAAGCCGTGCAAAGCTTGGCAAGTCCGTGAATCGTGTGGTAGCAATTACCACCGGTGACCGTGTGGATGGATTAAAAGAAATTGAAAAATGGAATACAACAAAGCAGATTTCAGGCATTATTATTGTTGACCGGGATATGCGTGGAACGGAAATAAACGGCATACCGGTTGTAGCAGATGTACATGACATGATTCAATACATAAAAGGCGGGATAGTAGACGAGGTGTATATTGATCTGAACACTGCCCGGATGGAAAAAATCACATCCCTTGTGATGGAACTGGAAGAAATGGGTGTGGTTGTTCATCTGCATCTGAATACGCTTGAAAATTATAAGGACTTTGATATGAGCCTTGGAAAGCTCGGCAATATTCCGGTTGCGACATTTGCCAACCGTTTCTATGATTATAAGGAACTGGCATTTAAACGGGCGATTGATATTGTCGGTTCGCTCGTTGGACTCTGCATTATGGCAGTTGCCATGATTTTTGTTGTTCCGGCAATCAAGCTGGAATCTAAGGGACCGGTATTTTTTAAGCAGAAACGTGTCGGAAAGAACGGACGGTATTTTTATGTATACAAGTTCCGCTCCATGTATATGGACGCAGAAGAACGTAAAAAAGAACTGATGGCACAGAATGAAATGCAGGGACTGATGTTCAAGATGAAGGACGACCCGCGTATTACAAAGGTCGGAAAGTTTATCAGAAAGACCAGTATTGATGAACTGCCGCAGTTTATTAATGTATTAAAGGGCGATATGAGCCTTGTGGGTACACGTCCGCCAACGGTGAATGAATTTAAGCAGTATCAGGGACACCACAAGCGCAGACTGTCCATGAAACCGGGCATTACCGGCATGTGGCAGGCGTATGGCAGAAGTACGGTAAAAGATTTCGAACAAATTGTAAAAATGGATTTGGATTACATCGACCACTGGAGCCTCGGACTGGATATGAAGATACTTTGCAGAACGGTTGTGGCAGTGTTTCAGGGGGGATGATTTTAGAGGACTGCTACTATGATTGAGGAGAGATAAAATGTCAAAAATGAAATTTATGAGTATTGAATTAGACAATTTGACAATGAAAGAATGTATTACAGCAATGGATGACGTGATAAATGAAAATAGAAATGCTTATGTTGTAACACCAAACGTTGATCATATGGTACAGTTGGAACATGATACAGAGTTGAAAAAGTGTTATGAAAATGCAAGTCTTGTTTTGACAGATGGGAAGCCTCTAATATGGATTTCTAAATTATATAAACAGCCTATAAAAGAAAAAATATCCGGATCAGATGTATTTCCAAAACTATGTGCATTAGCAGAAAAAAAAGGATATAAGATGTTTTTTTTAGGAGCGGCAGAGGGAGTTGCAGCTAAAGCTGCTGTAAATTTAAAAAAGAAATATCCTGGATTACAGGTGGTTGGATCATATTCACCAGAGTATGGTTTTGAAAAAGATATAGAAAAAGTGCAGAAAGTTGTTTCAATTGTTAAACAGGCAAAACCGGATATATTAATAGTTGCACTGGGTGCTCCAAAACAGGAAAAATTCATCTATCATAATAGAAAAGAATTGAATGTTCCTTTATCATTAGGACTGGGGGCGAGTCTTGATTTTGAAGCAGGAAATGTAAAAAGAGCACCGAAATGGATGAGTAACTGTGGATTAGAGTGGTTGTACCGCATTATCCAAGAACCAAAACGTATGTTTAAAAGATATTTTGTGGATGCAGTAAAAATAGTTCCAATGATTTGGAAATATAGACCTAATCACTGATTTTAACAAATATAGCACAGAGGATTTACAAGATGAATTTATCAGAACAAAATGTATTACTGTTCACAAGGACGATGGGATTAGGCGGTACAGAAAATGTGGTTTTACAATTGTGTGAGATTTTAAAACCACAGGTTCGTAATATAGTGGTGTGTTCATGTGGCGGTGTGAATGAAAAAAAACTGGATGAAATGGGAATTAAACATTATACTGTACCGGATATTACAATAAAAAATCCAATCACAGTCATTAAAATTGTTACGGAACTCAAGAAAATAATACGTCAGGAAAAGATCACGGCCATTCATTCACATCATCGAATGGCGGCATTTTATGCTAGAGTAGCTGTAAATTCTAATATTATTCAAATTGTAAATGCACATAATACATTTTATGATAAAAAAATGCTTACGAAAATGGCATATAAGAAAGCAAATATTGTTGCAGTTGGTGAGCAGGTAAAGAAAAATCTGGTTGAATATTTTGGAATATCAGCTGATAAAGTTGCGGTGATTCATAATGCGATAAAACCGTTTGAAGGTCCGGTGGTTTTGGATGCAGAACTTGAGAAGGCAAGGCAACAGGGATATACATTAGTCGGAAATATTGGAAGACTTTCTGAACAGAAGGGAATGGAATATTTTATAAAAGCTGCGGCATTGGTATATAAAGAAAATCCGAATATTCGATTCTATATTGTTGGTGATGGTGAAGATGCTGAAAAGTTAAAGGCATTGGCAGATTCGCTATTACCTGATGGAATACTGACATTTATGGGATATCGTTCGGATATTCAGAATGTTATGAGCCAGATGGATTTTATTGTGTTGAGTTCATTGTGGGAAGGTCTGCCGTTGACACCAATAGAAGCATTTTCAGTTGGAAAGACAGTAATAGCTACTAATGTTGATGGAACACCGGAAATTGTAAAAGATGGGGAAAATGGACTACTGATTGAAAGTAAAGATGTAGAGAAGTTAAGCGAAAATATTATACGTTTAGCTAATAATCAGGAAGAGCTGCAGTACTTATCAAAGAATGCAAAAATATTTTATGAAAAGAAATATAGTTTTGAACAATTAAGTGGTAATTACTTGAGATTTTATTTGTATATATAATATTCAATTGTTCTTGGCGCGAATTGATAATAGAAATGTATTACAATAATATATAGGAGAAAATAGGGTATGTTGTCAATAGTTATAATATTTTGTATATTAATTGATATAGTTTTTCGATTTGATATTACCCCGGCATATTTTTCGTATTGGGATGAATTAAGCGTATTTATATTAATTATAATATGGTTATATAATTTGTGTAGGAATAAAGGGAAATTTACGTTTGAAAAAGCTCATATTAAAATTTTAGGTTGCTTGAGTGGAATAGTTATAGTAGGCTTGATGGGCAATTTACGATGGAATTGGGCATTAAACAATAAGGCGATATTAATTGATATTGTCGCATGTGTCAAATTTTTTATTACTATAATTATAATTCAAAATTTGTATAGTGAAAAAGACTATAAAAAACAATTAAAGAAATATTGCATACCTGTATTAAAGGTTATGACAATTGTGATGTTTATATGTGGTATTATAAGTATATTTACAGATATAGGAATGTCTCAGGAAGAAATTAGATATGGTATAAGACCCTATTATTTTTTATTTACACATCCAACATCATATGTTATGAGAAATATTATGATATTGTCTTTATTAAATATTACAGAATCAAATAGTTTTAAATATGATATGATTATTGTGATAAATATAATTTTGGCGATGCGTAGTAAAGGTATTATTATTGTAGGAGTATACATTTATCTTAAATATATTGGAGAATATATACAAAAATATAAAATGTTATATTTATCTGGAGTAGGTATAATATCTGCATATGTTATTATAAAAAAATTAATCGAATACTCGCAGTATTCTAGGACAACGAGAGGAACATTATATGAGGGAGCAATATTGCTCATGAAAAAATGTTTTCCAATAGGAAGCGGTTTAGGTACATATGCATCAAGTGTATCCGGGAAATATTTATCAAAAGTATATGATTTCATCTATATAGATAGGATTTTTACAAATGGTAAAGTCGGTTCAGGGCTAGGTGATGCTGGATATGCATATTATATAGGACAGTTTGGAATCATAGGTGTGTTCCTGTTTGGAGTTTTGTTAGTATATATGTATAAAATGTGCATTAAAAAAAATGGTAAATTGAACTTGGCTATTTTAATAATTTTTGTTTATATTATTATTGCGTTAACTGCTGAAAATTTATTATTAAATAATGGTTTTGAACTGGGATTAATATTTGCAGTTGAAACAATTATTTTAAAGCAGAATGATAGAAAAGAACTACATAATATACAAGGTACTTTGGCGGGAGACGAATTATGAGAAAAGTTAGAAAATCAGTTATAGTTGGTGTTAGTATTTTATTAATAAATAGCATTCTGTCGTTATGTGTACAAAAGAATATAGATAATAAAGAGTATACATATGAGAAGAACGATTTATATACTTTACAATATATTAAAGAAGTTTTTGAAACAGCAGAAATTTCGGAAGAACTTAGGCAATATATTTCTGAAAATGTCATGCAGAGAGGTTATTGTGAATTATTTGTTGGTTATGTTCAAAATCTTTCTAATATGAATATGGAAAAATGGTATAATATAAGCGATAATAGTTTAAGAAGTGAATTGTTAAAATGCAAGGATTTACAATCACAATCAGCAGTAAAAGGTTGGGGGAATGGCGTTTTTGTTTACTATTATGAGGATGGAATAGTGACTGTCAGTGTTGAAAATAGAATTGGAAGAAATGTTATATTTGCTAAATATTTGATGCAGAATCTGTATGTTTAGAAAATAATAACTATTTATAAAAATAAGTTGTTTTGTATTGAAATTTATTATCATTTGATTAATTGCTTGCAAAATTGACATTTATAATTTAAGAGAATGATTATAATTAATTTAAATTACATATTGCGAGGGTAATAATGAATATAAATAGAGTGAAAAATATAGTTAAGCGATGGAAAGGGCAATGGTTATATTTTAGCCCTAAAATAGCAATATCAGACTTTTTGGTAAGTACCGTGTTTAGAAAATCTAATGGAAAAATAAAGCACAATTTAAATGTGTATTATTATAATAAAGCAAAAAGTATAATATGTGAACGCTATCCAGAAGTTGTAAAAAAATGGAAATGTCAAAAAATGGATTTAGATAAAATAGAAAGAGTTTCGTGTGAAAGCAAAATCTTTGTCTTTTGGTGGCAGGGATATTCAGATATGCCATATATAGTCAGAGAATGTATAAAAACAATAAATGAACATTCTGGAAAACATGAAATGGTTATTATTGATAAAGACTCCTGGGCAAATTATGCAACAATTCCGAATTATATATTACAGTTAAGAAATCAAGGAACTATTAATTTTACTTTGTTTTCAGATATTTTAAGATGCTGTTTGTTATATGAAAATGGGGGGATATGGATAGATCCCACTTGCTATATTACAGAAGATTTTCACGCAGATATTTATGATTATGCGTTTTATACTATTAAGCATGGAGATAATTGGTCACATCCTATATGTAAGGGGTATTGGGCAACTTTTTTCCTGGCTTGTGGTAAAAAAAATCCAATCATAGGATTTATGAGAGAATTGTTCTTCGAGTATTGGAAGCATGAGAAATTCTTTGTGGTATATTTGTCTTTAGATCTATTTTTAGCAATAGCATATGAAAATTTTGATTATGCAAAAAAAATGATAGATGATATTCCGTATAACAATCGTGGGAGAGATCAATTAAGAGAAATGTTAGTTAAAAGTAAGGGGAGGAATTTCAAAGAACTTATAAAAGAAGTCGAAAGTAATACATATATAAATAAACTTACATATAAAATGAATATTGAGAAAATATAATTAGAATTAGGGAGTATTTATGACGATAGCAAAGTATATGAAATGGGGAATATCTTGTATTCGAATAATTATATTGAAAGTCAAATATAGATCACAAATTTGTTTTGATAAAAAAAATTTGTTTAATATTTATATAGGAAAATATTGTGCGATCAAAATAGAGGGGACGGCAAAGATAATTTTAGGACAAAATGTGTATATTGATAACTATATGAATATACATCTTGAAAATGATGCAATGTTAAAAATAGGTGATAACGTATATTTTAATGAATTTTGTAGAATTGCTGCAAAAGAAAAAATTAACATAGGTTCAAATGTTATGTTTGGTTCAAATGTAAGTGTGTTTGATCATGATCATGATATATCAAGAGGTGTATTTAATGGAACGCATAATTATATATGCCGTCCAGTACATATTCATGACAATGTTTGGTGTGGGGCGAATGTAGTTATATTAAAGGGATCTATAATAGAAGAAAATAGTGTAGTAGCAGCCAATGCTGTTGTGACAACAAGAATTTCTTCAGGAATATGGGCAGGAGTACCGGCAGTTAAAATAAAGGAGATTTAAGAACTATGATACCAAAAAAAATACATTATTGTTGGTTTGGGGGAAAACCGCTTCCGAGAGAAGTAAGAAAGTGCATTGAATCATGGGAAAAATATTGTCCACAGTATAAGATAATTCAGTGGAACGAATCAAATTTTAATATTAAATGTAACAAATTTGTTGAACAAGCATATAAACAAAAGGCATGGCCTTTTGTATCGGATTATGCAAGATTGCAAATTGTATATAATGAGGGTGGAATATACATGGATACTGATGTAGAACTTTTAAAAAATTTAGATTTTTTATTAGATAATAAATGTTATGTTGCAATAGGTTCAGCAGGTAAATTGTGTAATACAGGATTAGGTTTTGGTGCAGAGCAAGGAAGTACAATGGTATTGAAAATGATGAAAGAATACGAAAACCTTACATTTGAAAGGAATAGAATGCAAAAGATGGCATGTCCTTTTTTAAATGCACAGGCGGTTTCAAAAGTGGGATACATACAGATGAAATTGTACGAATGCCAGAGGTAACGATTTTTCCACCTAGATATTTTGATCCATATGGTGAGGGCAAAGATTTGGTATGTATAGATACAGTATCTATTCATCATTATAGTGCTACATGGTTAGGAAGAAAAAATGTTATGAAAAGGAAAATAGTTCGTATTATTGGTCAAAAAAATGTTATAAAAATAAAACAAATTTTAAAACTAGATAGGTAAAATATAAAATTATAATAAATCGGGGGATTATTTGAAGTTAAATTGTTGATTTGTAATAGAATTAGAGTAAATATAACAGTGATTATTTAATAAAGGTGCTAAAAATGAAGATGAGTTTTAAGTTGTATGATAGGGTTATTGAAAAGTATAAAGAATTGTCTGTTCAAGTAAAGGCTTCTATTTGGTTTATTGTTTGTAATATTTTACAAAAGGCATTGGCATTATTAGCCACACCTATTTTTACTAGAATTATGACACAGGAACAATATGGTGTATATTCTCAGTATACATCATGGCACGGAATTTTGGTTATCTTCGCGACCTTGAATTTATTTATTGGTGTTTATTCTAAGGGGATAGTTGAGTTTAAACAGGATGCCGAAGCGTTTACCTCTTCTTTGTTAACGTTAACAAGCGTTATAACAGTCATTTTATTTGTAATATACTTGTTGTTTATTGATTTTTGGACGTCTGTGTTAGATATGTCGCCGGTGCTTATGGTAGCGATGTTCGTAGATATTTTAGTTTGGTCGGCATTTGAGTTTTGGTCAGTAAAACAGAGATTTATTTACCATTATAAAAAATTAGTTGTGTTAACAATTCTTATGACGATTTTTACGTTGTTATTTGGAGTTATTGGAGTACTTGTTTCAGAATGGAAAGTTGAAGCAAGAGTTATTTCTGAGGTTATTGTTAGAGTTGCGATCGCAGCAATAATTTATGTTAATATAATAAAACAGGGGAAATGTGGATATAATAAGAAGTATTGGATTTATGCGTTATCATTTAATCTGCCTTTAATACCTCATTTTTTATCTAATTTAGTTTTAGGACAAGCTGATCGTATTATGATAGGAAAATTGGTGGGAGATGCATCAGTGGCCATTTATAGTATAGCTTATACGATTTCTATGATGATGGTTATTATAGTTAATGCTATTAACAATTCATATACACCATATATATATGAAAAATTAGAATTAAATGAAGAAGAGAATATTAGAAAAAGTGTTTATCCAGTTATTGTTATTATAGCTGTATTATGTATGTGTACAACAATTTTCGCACCAGAATTAATTTTAGTATTTGCGGGGAAAACATATATGGAAGCAGTAGATATGATTCCTATTATAGCTATATCAGTATTTTTTATTTATTTGTATTCTTTATTTAGTAATGTGGAGTATTTTTACAAAAAAACGAAGGGAATTGCGGTGGCCACAACAATTGCAGCAATATTGAATATTGTTTTAAATATGATATTTATTCCGATTTTTGGATATAAGGTGGCAGCTGTTACAACGTTAGTGTGTTATATATTTTTAGCTATTATGCATTATATTATGTATTTGAAAATTGTAAAAAATGAAATGAAAAATCAATATGTGTTTGATGGAAAATTTATTATAAAAATTTCTGTTGCGTTATTGCTTGGATCATTTATAATGATGTATATA
>ERZ780177.2691-NODE-2691-length-14333-cov-3.512187_pt1 | contig 14333 bp, 10 predicted proteins | sample MGYA00510973_ERZ780177 | MGnify/ENA primary metagenome ERZ780177 (study PRJEB29588, sample SAMEA2144396) | human gut metagenome | biome: human gut; feature: human-associated habitat; material: faeces | place: Denmark | collected 2008/2010 ...
TATCAGTGATTTGCAATTTTATGATATTTTCTGAAAGCGTAGGTTCTGGAGCCTCCCTCTCCGCCAGGAGACGCTCAATGACAGCGAACTGCACCGAAACGTCCGGCTACAAGGCCGGACGTTTTTCTTTTTCCGGACCCGCCCGGTGCGACAGCCGCTCCGGCTTCCCGCCCCATCGTCCCCACCGTCCCCGCCGTCCCCGGCGCCTCCTCCGTTTCCGGCCGGACAGACCGGACAGAACGCCGGGATATGCCTCGAATAGGCCCGTTTGTTTTGGCGCGTTCCATTGACGGATCATCGTTTTTTTTGTAATTTGCGGCGATTTTGCCGCTTTGCCGCAAACACGCACGCGCAAAAGACAGGCCAACGGCCTGTCTTTTGCCGGATTCCGAAACACGCTGTTTCCACAAATGCTGAAAAAAATTCTCAAACATACGCTCCGGACGCTGCTCGTCATTCTCCTCGTCCTGCTGCTGGTCCCGGCGCTGCTCTATGTTCCGGCCGTTCAGGACCTGGCCCGGCGACGGGCCGTCGCCTATGCCTCCCGGACGCTCGGCATGGAGGTCTCCGTCGAACGCATCCGCCTCGCCTTTCCGCTGCGGCTGACGGTGGACAACACCCTGCTGGCCGACAGGACGGACACGCTCCTTCGCTGCGGAAGGCTCTCGCTCGACGCCGCCCTGTGGCCGCTGATCCGCAAAGAGGTCGTCATCCGGAGCTTCGCGCTGGAACGCGTCGCCGCCCACTACAAGGACACCTTGGCGGGCATGGATCTGCGCCTGGCTGCGGGAGAGTTGTCCCTCGAAGCCGTCCGCGCCGATCTTTCGGCCAACACGGCCGGCATCTCCCGGCTCGTTCTCGCCGACGCGGACATCCGGCTGAACCTGACCGAAGCGGCTCCCGCCGAGAAAAAGGAGAGCGCCGCCGCCCTGCCGTGGACGGTGGGACTCGACAGAATCGCGGTCTCGAGCCTCGCCTTCGGGATGCGGACCTCCCCTGCGGTCTCCGAACTCTCCGTCCGCCTGGCCGACGGGAGCGTCGACACCTGCCGGGTGCTGCTGGACAGCCAGCAGGTCTCCGTGAAAAGCGTCCTGCTCGACCGGGGCGCCTACTCCTACCTCACCGGACCGACCGAAGCGGAAAGCGGGACTTCCGCCGGGACGACCGAAGCGTCGGCACCATGGACCGTCCGGGTCGGCCGCGTCGCGCTGACCGACAACAGCGTCGAATACGGCCGGCTGGGCCACCGTCCCGCCGCGGGGTTCGACCCGGCGTTCATCGCCCTCGCGCCGCTCGACCTCACGATTGATTCGGTGTACAACCGGGGCGCCGACATCGCGCTGCAAATCCGCCGGACGGCGTTCACCGAACGCTGCGGGCTTTCGGTCCGCGACCTGACCGGACGTTTCGGCATGGACGCCTCGGGCATCGTCCTCTCCGGCCTCGACCTGCAAACCGCCTTCTCCCGAATCCGGGCGGAGCTCACCGCCGGGGCCGGAATCCTGAAACTGGAGCCGGCTTCGCCGCTCGACGCCGTCCTTTCGGCCGACCTGAACACGAAGGACCTGAAATACCTCTCCCCGGAGGCGGTCCCGCCCGTGCTGGACGACCGGACCGTCCGGCTATCGTTCTCCGCGGCGGGAACTCTGGGCGACCTCGGAAAGACGCAGCTGGAAATCTCGTCGCCCGGGCACCTCGACCTCAAGGCCGACGCCGCGGCGAAAAACCTGCTCGACGCCAACCGGATGGAGGCGTCAGCCCGCTTCGAGGGCGACTTCCGGGACCTTGCGTTCCTCAAGGCGCTGCTCCCCGACACGGTCCTGCGGCGGCGCGTGGCGATTCCGGCCCTGATCCGGCTCCGCGGCTCCGCCGGGGCGGACAGGGGGACGTTCTCGACGGCTTCGACACTCTCGGCCGACGGCGGCGAACTTTCCGTGAAGGGGCGGTTCAACCCCCGCGAACAGAGTTACGACGCCGCGATCCGGGCCGACAGCTTCCCGCTCAACAGTTTCCTCCCGGCCGATTCGCTGGGGATCGTCGACCTGGCCCTGCAAGCCCGCGGCACGGGCTTCGACCCGCTGCTGCCCCGGACCCGGACGAGCCTCCGGGCGCAGATCGACCGCGCGGAGTTCGGCGGACGCGACTTCGGGGGCATCGAACTCGACGCAGAACTCGACAGCCAGCGTCTTTCGGGACGGATCTCCGACCGCGACGAGGCGCTCCGGCTGCTGCTGTCCGTCTCCGGAACGCTGACCGAACGCGAACAGCGCATCGGCCTCTCGGGCAGCGTCTTCGGGTTCGACCTGGCCGCGCTGGGCGTCAGCCCGGAGCCGATCGGCGGATCGTTCGCCCTCGATGCCTCCGCATCCGCCGCCGGAAAGGGCGCCTATGCCGCCCGCATCGCGCTGGACAGCATCGAAATCCGGAACAAACACCGGACGGACCGCATCCGCCCGACGAGCGTCTCGCTGCACACCGACTCGGCCGCAACCCGGGCCGAAGCGGCTTCCGGCGACCTGTCGCTGACGTTCTCCACGCCCCAATCCGCTGACTCGCTGATCGCGGCGCTGACCCGGAGCGCCCGGACGCTGGCCGGACAGATCGACGCGCAGAGCATCGACATGGAGCAATTGAAACCCGCGCTCCCCGACTTCGCCCTGCGGGTCTCGGCGGGTCCCGACAACATCCTCAACAGCCTGCTGAAATCCCGGAAGATCGCCTTCGACGCGCTGAACGCCGAAGGGGCGAACTGCGACTCGCTGCCCGTTTCGATCCGCCTGCGCACGGAGGGACTGGCCTACGGGAACGTGGTCCTCGACACCGTGACGGCCGACATCCGCCAGAACGGGAAACGGCTGGAATACGCCCTCGGGCTGGCGAACGTCCCCGGGAACCTCGACAACATCGCCCGGGCCGGACTGTACGGCCACCTCGTGCGGAACACCGGGCAGGCGAACCTTTACCAGCGCAACCGCGCCGGCCGCGAAGGATTCCGCTTCGGGCTGGACGTGACGTGGACCGACAGCCTGGTCCGCGCGAGCGTGACGCCTCCCGACCCGCTGTTCGGTTTCGAGCCGTGGACGGTCAATCGCGGCAACTACCTCGCATACCGCTTCGACAAGCGCGTGGAGGCCGACCTCGACATGACCCACGGCGACCAGCGGTTCGCGATCCGCACGACCCCGGGCGGCGGTGACGACGACGACATCCGCCTCGACATCGCCGGACTGAACGTCGGTCCGGCGCTGGGGCTGTTCCCCTCGGCCCCGCCCGTCGACGGCGTGCTGGGCGCGAACCTGACGCTGAACCTCGCGGCGGACAGCCTCTCCCTCCGGGGCGGGGTCTCGGTGGCGGAGCTGACCTACGACAAACAGCGTTTCGGCAGCGTCTACCTCGGGCTGTTCTACAAACAGGACCGGGGACACCTCGCCGACGCGCGCCTGACGCTCGACGGAGCCGAGGTGCTGACCGTGCAGGGGGACTGCCGCGAGGGGCGCGAAAGCCCGCTCGACCTGACGGTGACCGTCCCGGGCTTCCCCTTGCAGCGGGCCAACGTCTTCCTGCCCGCCGACCTGCTCCGCCTTTCGGGCAGCCTTCAGGCCAGGGTCCACGCGGGCGGCACTCCCGAGCGGCCGAAACTCGACGGAGGCGTGCGGTTCGCCGGGACCGACGTCCGCGTCCCGATGATCGGCACGTCGTTCGGCCTCTCCGCGGACACGATCCGCATCGCCGGCAGCCGCATCCTGTTCGACGACTACGCGGTTTACGCCCCGAACAAAAGCGCGCTGACCGTCGGCGGCGAGGTCAGCCTCGCCGACTTCGGGCGCATGACGGCCGACCTCGCGCTGCGGGCCTCGGATTTCCAGTTCGTCGACGTGGCCCGCAAGGCCGGCACGGCGGTCTACGGCAAGGCCTATCTCGACCTCGGCGCCACGGCCAAAGGTCCCGTGGACGAACTCGTCGTCCGCGGCAACGTCGCCCTGCTGGGCGGCACGGACATCAACTACGTCATGCAGGACTCGCCGATGGACGTGAAGGAACGCCCGCAGAATGTCGTGACGTTCGTCTCGTTCAGCGAGCTGGACACCCAAACCCCGGACGACACGCCGCAGGAGGTACGCATCGGGGGCATGGACGTGCTTATAAACGTCGACATCAACAACGACGTGCAGGCCGCCGTGGACCTCTCGGCCGACGGCAGCAACCGGATCGACCTCCGGGGCGGCGGCAACCTCACCTACACGATGAACCCGCTGGGCGACGTCCGCCTGTCGGGCAAATACGTGCTTTCGGGCGGAAGCGTGCGCTACAACCCGCCCGTCATCTCGCAGAAAATCTTCAAAATCACGCCGGACAGCTACGTCGAATGGATCGGCGACATCGCCGACCCGGCCTTCAACATCACGGCCGTCGAGACCGTGCGGGCCAACGTCTCCTCCGACGGGCAGGACTCCCGGCCGGTGAATTTCGACATCTCGATCAACATCCGCAACTCGCTCAACGACCTGGCGATCAGTTTCGGCCTGGCGGCCCCCGAGGACCTCGCCATGCAGAACCAGCTGAACTCGCTGACGGCCGAGCAGCGCGCCAACCAGGCGATGAACCTGCTGATCTACAACACCTACACCGGCCCGGGAACGACCGCGAAAGTCAGCTCCGAGAATCCGCTCAACACGTTCATCCAGAAGGAGCTGAACCAATGGGCGCAGAACAACCTCAAGGGCGTGGACCTCTCCTTCGGCATCGACTCCCACGGCGAAGACGACCCCAACGGCCAGCGCACCGACTACTCCTACCGGCTCTCGAAAAACCTCTTCAACAACCGCGTGCGGGCGGTCATCGGCGGCAAGTTCAGCACCGACGCCGACCCGTCGCAGAACCTCAAGGAGAACCTGATCGACGACATTTCGCTGGAATACATGCTCACCAAACGCGACAACATGTACCTGAAAGTCTTCCGCCACACGGGCTACGAGAGCATCCTCGAAGGCGAGATCACCGAAACGGGCGTGGGTTTCGTCATCCGCAAGAAACTGTCGCGGCTGGGCGACCTGTTCAAGCCGATGCGTCCCAAAACCAAAAAACCGAGAAAATGAGTCCGCAGCGCATCCGAAACATCGTTCTGCCCCTCTGCGCCGTGCTGCTGGCGGCCTCCTGCTCCACCACCCGGCGGCTGGGGAGCGACGAGGTGCTGTATACGGGCGTGAAAAAGATCCTCATCGAGCCGGATTCGGGCGTCGTGCTCACTCCGGCGGCCGAGTCGGCGGTGAAGGAACCGCTGTCGGTCGCACCGAACAATCCGCTTTACAGCCCCTACCTCCGCACCCCGCTGCCCGTCGGGCTGTGGGCCTACAACCACCTCTATACGCCGAAGGAGAAAGGATTCAAATACTGGTTCTACAAGCGGCTGGCCAAACAGCCGGTGCTGATCTCCAAGGTACAGCCGCAGCTGCGCACGAAGGTCGCCGAGCAGGTCCTCGAAAATTACGGGTACTTCGGCTCCCGCGCCGCCGACTCCCTGCTCTACCGCAAGCGCGGCCGCAAGGCGAAAGTCCGGTACACGCTCGGCATCGCACCCGCATGGCACTATTCGTCCATCGCCTATCCGCAGGCCGTCGGGGGTCTGAAACAGCTGATCGACAGCCTGCAAGCCACCTCCCTGCTGCGCGTCGGGGCGCAGTACAACCTCGACTCGCTCACGCTCGAACGCAAACGCATCTCCCAGCTGCTCCGCAACCGGGGCTACTACTATTTCCGTCCCGAATACATGGAGTACCTGGCCGACACGACCGCCGGCCGACGGCAGGTCGCCCTGCGCCTGAACCTCCGGCCGAACGTTCCGCAGGCGGCCCTCATGCCCTACCGCGTGGGCGACGTCACGGTCCGCCTGACCAACATCAAACCCGGCCCTGCGGATACGCTGCGCCTGCCGGACGCGACCGTCATCGCCCGGCGGCCGCTGAAAATCCGCCCCCGGGTCCTGTCCCGCGCCCTGACGCTCCGGCCCGGGCAGCTCTTCACCGTCGACGCCCAGAACCGGACGCAGACCGACCTCAACAAACTGGGGATCTTCCGCTCCGTCAACCTGAGCGTCACGCCGCTCGACTCGCTGCGCGGCTCCGACACGCTCGACGTGGAGATCGACGCCCGGTTCGACTACCCGCTGGAGGCGGCCCTGGAGACCGACGTCACCTCGAAGTCGAACAGCTTCATCGGCCCGGGCGTCACCTTCCGGGTCAGCAACAACAACCTCTTCCACGGCGGCGAGGTCCTCTCCGTGAAGCTGAACGGCTCCTACGAATGGCAGACGGGCAACAAGAACTCCGGGGGACGCTCCTCGCGGCTCAACTCCTACGAACTGGGGCTGAACGCCAACCTCGACATCCCGAGGCTGCTGCTGCCCCGGAGCATGACGCGCCGGCAGAAATACCCGGGGAGCACGTCGTTCCAGCTGGGCGTCGACCTGATGAACCGTCCCAGCTTCTTCCGGCTGATCGCCTTCAGCGGTTCGGCGGGCTACAACTTCCAGACCTCCCCGTACAGCCGCCATTCGCTGACGGTCTTCAAGCTCACCTACAACAAACTGCTCCACACGACCGACTCCTTCGACCGGACGATGGACGAAAATCCGGCCATCGCCATGAGTTTCCGCAACCAGTTCGTGCCCTCGATCAACTACACCTACACCTTCGAGCGAACCTACGGCGCCACGGGCAACCGGCGCTTCTACTGGCAGAACAGCGTCACGTCGGCCGGCAACCTGCTTTCGGGCATCCTGCGGGCCTTCGGCGAGCGGCAGTCCCAGACCCTCTTCGGCAACCGTTTTTCGCAGTTCGTCAAGGAGGTCAGCGAAGTGAAGTTCTACCACCGCATCGGCCGCCGCAACAACTGGCTGGCGACGCGTCTCCTCGTCGGCGCGGGCTACGCCTATGGCAATTCGGAGGTGATGCCTTACAGCGAACAGTTCTACATCGGCGGCGCCAACAGCATCCGCGCCTTCACGATCCGGTCGCTCGGGCCGGGCAGCTACCGTCCCCCGGCCAACGACCGCAACGGCTATCTCGACCAGACGGGCGATTTCAAACTGGAGGCCAACGTCGAATACCGCTTCGGCATCATGGGCCGGCTCAACGGGGCCGTCTTCCTCGACGCCGGAAACATCTGGCTGCTGAAGAAAGACCCCAAACGTCCCGGGGCCGAACTCAAATGGAAAGGCTTCCTGAACGACATCGCGCTGGGAACAGGCTTCGGACTGCGCTACGACATCAGTTACCTGGTCATCCGCGCCGACCTCGGCATCGGCCTGCACACCCCCTATCCGAACCCGGACAAGAAGGGCTACTACAACATTTCCAGTTTCAAGGACGGTCTCGGATTCCACCTGGCCATCGGGTATCCGTTCTAAACGTCCGCTCCGGCAAGGCAGGACGCCCGCCGCCATACCCGCGCCAAAGGCCTCCGGACGCGCCGCCCTTCGGCGTCCGCATCCGTCCCTTCGATCCTTTCCGGTCCGCAGAAATCGCGGCCGTCACTTCCCGTTCGCAGAAATCCCTTTCGCCATTCCCGGCGGCATGCCGCATCGCTGCCGCACCTGCGCCATGCCCCTTCGTCCCCGGACGGCGGCTGTGCCGGACGAACCGGTCCCGTCCGGACATCTGCGCATATCATTCCGACCATCCGGTCCGGAACGCGGCGGAGCGCCCGGATTCTCCGGCCATTCCGCAAGCACCAAACGCCCGGAGAAGAGACAGCTTGCAGCTGCCATATAATACCGAATTTATACGAATGCAATTTTCGATACAAAAACCGACCCAAGGGTTAAGGTTGTAGTTGCCCGCACAAATTCCGATCTGCATTTTTGTTCAGATTACCCCTTTGAAAGAACAAAAACAGCCAATATGACTACGACTCCTCCCGAAACTCCGAATGCCTCTGTAAACACACGTTCATCATCCCATCCGTCATCGCTGTTTCAGTAAGTCCGGGTAGGTTCTGTTGGCTTCCCATCAACCATCAAAATCCGCTTAATATGTACGTTTCCGAACATCTGAAATGGCGCATTCTGATTGCGCAAGCCCTCAAATCGTTCCACTTCGAGCGCGAAAATGCCAACCGTAACCTCAAACGGGTCTTCGAGACCTTCGGCAAGTATCTGTTAGGCACGACCTACGACACGTTCCTGAACTACCTCAACAAGGAGAAGTACGACATCTCGAAACTCAAACTGCCGCCGTACATCCTGATCGCGCTGAAACTGCTCGACGCCATCCGGCTCGCGTGCGACCGCCTGCATGCCCGCAGGCCGAACGCCTCGTGGACGCTGACCGCAATCGTCGAGGAAGTGCTCGCCGTCGTGCGCGAAAAAGAGACGGAGCACCCCGGCCGGAAAACCCGCGTCGACTGACCCTGAACCGCAAAAGAAACCGGGCTGCAAGATCGCTTGCAACCCGGTTTTCGCATGCTGCGGAAAGAAGGGGATTCGAACCCCTGAAACCCTTTAGGGGTTTACTCGCTTTCCAGGCGGGCCAGTTCAACCACTCCTGCATCTTTCCGAAAGGTGCCCCAAAAGTACACAATATTTCCCGATTCTGCAAATAGCGGCGCTCTTTTTCCGTTCATCCGCCCTGCGGACGGGCCTTTCAGCGGATAAAACTCGTCACGACCCGCTCTTCCGGTTCGGGACGGCCTTCCGAAGCCAGCAGTCCGGCCCGGAGCATCCGCGCCATGTTGCGGGCCAGCACGCGCATCGTCTGCAACCCTTCGGCGTCCTGCGCCGCCTCGCCCGGCAGCCTCCCGTGGACGCTGTTCCAGTATTGCGACGACACGACGGGCATGTTTGAAATCGTGAAATACTTGTTCAGCCGGTCGAACGTCGCGCTCGCCCCGCCCCGGCGGCATACGGCCACCGCCGCGGCAGGCTTGTAGGCCAGGCGGTCGGAACAGGAGTAGAACAGCCGGTCCAGCAGGGCGCACAGCGACCCGTTCGGCCCGGCATAGTAGACCGGCGAACCGACCACCAGGGCGTCGGCCCCGGCGAGTTTCTCGCGGACCTCGTTGTAAAGCGCGTCGTTGAAGACGCAGCGTCCCAGTTCGGCGCACTTTCCGCAGGCGATGCATCCCTGCACGGCCTTGGTTCCGATCGAGACGATCTCCGCCCCGACGCCCTCGGCTTCGAGCGCGCGGGCCGCTTCGGAGAGCGCGATGAAGGTGTTCCCCTCGCGACGGGGACTTCCGTTGATAAGCAGTACTTTCATAATTGCGGGTATTTCATGCAAAAACAATCATTTTTTCCACTCCCCGTACACATTCCGCGCCGAATCTAAAACCGCATGGCAATTCCGTGCGGCAACAAAAAAGGGGGATTCCGAAGAATCTCCCTCACTCTCAAGCCTAACCGGCGACTACTTGTTTGCCTCGGCCTTCTCGCAGCACGATTTCTCGCAGCAGGCCTTGGTCGAATCGGCCTTCTCGGCGCAGCATGCAGCCGTCGAATCGCACTTCTCGGCGCAGTTTGCGCAAGCCGAAGCTTCGGTAGCGGCAGCGGCGGCAGCGCCCTCGGCAGCCTTCTTGTTCGAATTTCCACAGCAGCCTACCATTGCGACGGCAGCCAGGACGATGACAAAAGAGACAATCTTTTTCATGGCGTTAAACATTTAATTGTTAATTGTTCCGTAACGCCGCAAAGTTAAATATTCGCCCGGGAAAAGCAAAGAAAAAAGAATTATTTTTCGAAACCGGACTTTTATTGGTCCAAAAGGTTGGAAATCGGGGATTTCTCCCTCTTCAGCTGCTTGAGAAAAGCCTTCGGGAAGGTCGCCGACACACGCCCCTTGAGCATGATGGCCTCCTCCTTGGTCAGGCAGTTGCCCGCCGAAACGATGAAATAGGGAATCTCGTAATCCACGTAAACCTTCACGTCGGGATAAGTCTCCTCGAACAGCGCCTTGGCGGCAAAAGCCCCGTCGCGCGCCGCAGGCCCGTTGTCCGAAAAGACGCAGACCCGGTGAAAACCCTCGAAATAGAGCCGCTGCCCGGCGCGCGCGGCGTCGGCCACGGCGCGTGCGGCGTCGTCATGCTCGGTGACGGTGACCTGCGCCCGGTTGAAAAGCGTCGCCCCGGGCGTGGGTTCCGCCAGACGCTGCTTGAAGGCGTCGAGCGACTGCGCGTGCGCGGAAACGGCCGCGCACAGGAGAATCGGCATGAGGAAAAGCAATCTGCGCATTATTTCAACTGTTTTTTAACGTCCTCGATCGTAAGGCCAAAGGTATTCAAAAAATCCGACAACGGCATCCGTTCGCGCGAAATTTTCACGGGAGCCGGGCCTCCGCGCCCTTCCACGGCATACGACACCTCGACCTGCGACAGATCGCCCGACTTCACCTTCCGGGCCAGCACGTAGAGCGCCAGCGGGTCAGAGATTTTCAGTTGCCACAAGGTCCGGAAGCTGTCCGTCGTACGGCGGGGCACTTCGACCGCCTCGCGCAGGACGACCGTCCCCACACGGCCGCCGGCATAGTAAACGCCCATTTCCGCGGCATCGAGCACCAGCTTGTAACCCGTATCGTTCATCACCCGCACGACCACCTCGGCGCCCGTCAGTCCCTGACGCTCGACCCTTTCAATGCCCTCGAAGCGGATGTTGCGCCGGGCCTTCTCCACGGCGCGGCGGCACGAAGAGAGCGACACCGCGACCGCCAGCAGCAATACGTACACCGAATAACGTTGTATCATCTTCATCTTTCTCCTATATATATTTGTGCGATACCGAAACTCTGGCTCCGCGCCCGGCAGTTGCGAAATCCCGCCCGGGCCATCATCGCCATGAACTCCTCCGGCGCGGGAAACTCCCCGACCGAGGCCGGAAGATACTCGTAGGCCCGTTTGTCGCGCGACACCAGCCCGCCGATGCGGGGCAGGATTTTGTAGGAATAAAATTCGTACAACGCCCGGAACACCCGGTTGCGGGGACGCGAAAACTCCAGGATAACGACTTTGCCCCCGGGTTTTATTGTGCGGGCCAGTTCGCGCAGCCCGGCCCCGAGGTCTCCGAAGTTGCGCACCCCGAACGCCACGGTCGCCACATCGACCGACGCATCGGCCACAGCGAGACGCTCGGCATCGCCCCGGTCGAGGACGATGCGCCCGTCCAACCCCCGGGCCTCGATCTTGCGGCGTGCCACGGCGAGCATCTGCTCCGAAAGGTCCACCCCGAGCACCTGCACGTCGCGGATGCGGCGGGCCATGGCGATCGCCAGGTCGCCCGTTCCGGTCGCCACGTCCAGGATGCGGCCGGGCTTTGCGCGGCGCACCTCGCCGACCACGCGGCGGCGCCACACGCGGTCGATGCTCATCGAAAGCGTATGGTTCAGCAGGTCGTACTTTGGCGCGATGTTGTCGAACATCTCGCGCACCTCCTCCTTTTTGGTCTGATCTGTATTGTATGGTTTCATTCGTATCTAATCGTTTCTTCGGGCTTCACGGTGGAGACCACGGCCGTCGGGATCACCAGCAGGGCGACGATCGCGGCGACGAACCCCGCGTTGAGCGCCAGCCACCAGCCCCAACCCAGCGACACGGGCACCTCCGAGAGCAGGTATCCCTCGGAGCTGAGCTTCACCAGATGCGTCCATTTCTGCACGAGGCACAACCCCAGTCCGGCGGCATTGCCCCACGCCAGCCCCCGCAGGGTCACCAGCGCCGCCCGCCAGAGGAAGATGCGCCGCAGACAGCCGTTGCGCATCCCGAAGGCTTTCAGCAGACCGATCATCCGCGTCCGCTCCAGCACGAGGATCAGCAGCGCCGAGGTCATGTTGAAGAAGGCCACCACGAGCATGATGACGATCACCACCGCGGCATTCACATCGTGGGCCTTCAGCCAATCGAAAATATTGGCGTACCGCTCCCGGACGCTCGTCACGGCGAGGTTTTCGGAATCTTCGGCATCATCGTACAACAGCGTCCGGCCCAGCGTCCGGGCGAACGTGTCGGCGCCGGCCAGCGAGCGCGTCAGGATCTCGTAGCCCGAAATCTCGTCCGGTCCCCACTCCGAGAGCCGCTGCACGTTGCGGATGTCCGTCACGACCACCACGCCGTCCATCTCCTCCATCCCCGACTCGTAGACGCCCGCCACCTTGAAACGGTCGCGGCGCGGCATTTCGCCCGGCTCGACGAACAGCATCTCGACCTTGTCGCCCACGCCCAGCAGCAGTTTGTCGGCCAGCGTGCGCGACAGCAGGATGTCCTTCGTGCGGACCTCGCCGCCCACACGGGGCAGCTCCCCCGCGACGAGCCATTCGCGGAAATACGACCAGTCGTAATCCGCCTCGACACCCTTGAGCATCACCTCGCCCACGGCGTCGGCCGTGCGGACAATGCCCCCCTTGACGGCATAGGAAGCCATCGCCACGAACCCGTCGGTCCGGCGGATCAGCTCCTCGACATGCGCGCTGCGGCGCACGGGCTGCGCATCGAGCGCGTTCACGCCCCTTATGTCGGTCACCGCGACGTGAGCCGCAAACCCCGTCATCTTGCGCGCCACCTCGCGTTTGAAGCCCATGATGACGGCCATCGCGAGGATCATCACCGCCATCCCCAGCGCCACCGACACCACGGCGATACGCTCCATCACCCCGGGCTTGTTCCCGGGCGCGGGCTGCGCCATGCGGCGTGCGATGAAAAAGGCGAGATTCACGGTGCGCTGTCTTGTCGAAAATTTGTACAAAGTAACATATAAATTTCGTATTTCCGGTATCGTAACGACACTTTTTATCAGCCGGAAGGTTTTACAAACGCGCCCGCAATTCTGTTTTGCAGCCATCCTACTTTTTTGTATCTTTGCGGAAAACAAACGTTTTTCGTATGCAAAAACAGGCATTGATTACGGGAGCCACTTCGGGCATCGGACGCGCCACGGCGCTCCGGCTGGCAAAGGAGGGATACGCCGTCATCGCCACGGGCCGCCGGGCCGACCGGCTCGCGACGCTGCGCGCGGAGATCGAAGCGGCGGGCGGCCGCTGCACGACGCTCGCCTTCGACGTGCGCTCCGAGGAGGAGGTGCGCCGCAACCTCTCTCCGCTCGAAAACATCGACCTGCTGGTCAACAACGCGGGTCTCGCCGCCGGACTGGAGCACATCGACCTGGGCGACACGCGCGACTGGGACGCCATGATCGACACCAACGTCAAGGGGCTTCTCTACGTCACGCGCGTCATCGCGCCCAAGATGGTCGCCGCGGGCCGCGGGCACATCTTCAACATCGGCTCGATCGCCGGGACCGAGGCCTACGAGAACGGCGCGGTCTACTGCGCCTCGAAACACGCCGTGCACGCCATTTCGCAGTCGATGCGCGCCGACCTACTTTCGGCCGGGATCAAGGTGACGGAGATCCGCCCGGGAATGGTCGAGACCGAATTTTCCGAAGTGCGTTTCCACGGCGACAAGAAGCGCGCCGACGCGGTTTACGACGGCGTCGAACCGCTCACCGGCGCCGACATTGCGGAAGCAATCGCATGGGCGGCACAATTACCCGCCCATATAAACGTTAATGATATGGTGCTGATGCCCTCGCAGCAGGCGGGAGCGTATTACACGCACCGGAAAACAAAACAGACAACGCTATGACATTTCCTATGATTGCCCTGCTCCAGGCAGGTTACTATGCAGAGCCGCACGCCGCGCGCTACGACGCCGCGACGATGGGCATGTTCGTCCTGATCATCGCCATCGGCGTCATCGGGTTCATCGTGCAGGCGCGCCTGCAATCGGTGTTCAAGAAGTATTCGAAGGTGCAGTTCCCCGGCGGGCTGACCGGCGCCGAGGTCGCCGAGAAGCTCGCGCTGCGCCTTAAGTTCGACGCCGAGAACGGTAAGGGCAGCTATCTCAAGGCCCGTTCGAGCGAGATTTGCGAAATGCTTGTTAAACGTTTTGGCCTGGATCTCTCCAAAAAGAAGAAGCGTGCTAGCGTTAAAAAATCTGACGACGCCGAAGACGAGGAGTAACAGATTATGGCGCACGATGTAGTCCTGATTCCCGGTGACGGTATCGGTCCCGAGATTACGCAGGCCATGCGCCGCGTGGTCGAGGCCACCGGTGTCCAGATCAACTGGAACGTCCAGGAGGCCGGCGCCGGCGTCATGGACGAGTTTGGCACGCCGCTGCCCCAGCACGTGCTCGATGCGGTCGCCGAGACCAAGGTTGCCATCAAGGGCCCCATCACCACACCGGTCGGCACGGGCTTCCGCAGCGTCAACGTGGCCCTGCGCAAGCATTTCGACCTGTACGCCTGCGTGCGCCCTTGCCTGTCGCAGCCGGGCGACGGCTCGCGCTTCCGCGAC
>ERZ780177.2704-NODE-2704-length-14282-cov-5.504112_pt1 | contig 14282 bp, 15 predicted proteins | sample MGYA00510973_ERZ780177 | MGnify/ENA primary metagenome ERZ780177 (study PRJEB29588, sample SAMEA2144396) | human gut metagenome | biome: human gut; feature: human-associated habitat; material: faeces | place: Denmark | collected 2008/2010 ...
GCGTGGCCCGGGGTGTCGACGATGTTGATCTTATAATCTTTATAGTGGACGGCCGTGTTCTTGGCCAGGATCGTGATGCCGCGCTCGCGCTCGAGATCACCCGAGTCCATCACGCGGTCCACGACGGCCTGATTCTCCCGGTAAACGCCGCCCTGCTTCAGCATCTGGTCGACCAGCGTGGTCTTGCCGTGGTCGACGTGCGCGATGATTGCAATGTTACGAATTTTGTCCTGCGTCATAATGGCGCCCCTTCCTTCTGAACCGAAAAATCTCACAAAAAAGAATTTTAACACAGTCATCCGGGAAATACAAGATTTTTCTGGAACAAAATCGTGAAAAATCACAATTTTTACGGGAAGCTTTTTGTGAAAGCGCACAATCCGCCGCCGCGGGGCATACAATGGGGCGAAGGAGGGAGATCCCATGCAGCCACTTACGGAAAAACAGACGCAGCGGGTCTGGAGCCGCGTGATGAGCGCGCAGGCCGTGCCTGCTGCCCAGATGAACGAGCAAACCGGCTCCGGCAGCGCTGCGGCCGATTCCCTGACGCCCGAAAAGCTGCTTGAACTGATCGCGGACGAACGCAATGACAGCGCGCTCTATGCGCACCTCGCCTGCCGCATGAAGGGCAAGGCACAGGCGATGCTGCGTGAAATGGCCCGGCAGGAGGCCTGCCACGCGAAGCAATTCGGCGCGGTCTATTTTCTCAAGACCGGAAAAAAGGCCTGCCCCGGCAGGCCGGAAGCGCCGTGCGTCACCTGTATCAACGAGACGCTCCGCCAACGCTATTCCGAGGAGCACACCGCGCACGAGGCATATGAGACGCTTGCCGAGAACGCCGGAACGCACCGCTGCATGCTGCTGAGAATTGCTGAAGAGGAATGCGAACATGCGCAGATGATCCTGTGCATCCTGCAGACCTGTCTGTAACGCTCCATACACAACCGGCCCGCTGCAACATGCAGCGGGCCGTAGCCTTTCAAAACAGCCGCAGAAAATCAAGCCTGTTCAGCAGTTCCTGTTTCAGCGTTGTGCACTTATTTCAGCTTCCACGCGAGGTCGTTCAGGAACAGTTCCTGCTCCAACCCCTCGACCGTGGTGTCCTTCGTGATGTGGACGAATTCAATTTCCATCATTCTTGCCCAGTCGCGCAGCTGCTCGGCGGTCATGTCCGCGCGGATGAGCGCGCGCATTTCCTTCATAAAGGTCTCCACCGCAACAGAGCTTGCGATCTGTCCGCCCTCGGCGCCACCCATGCCGTCGCACACGACGGCGATGAGCAGCTTTTTGCCCTGCTCGACGGCAAAGGTATCCTGATTTTCATGCCGCCGCAGACCGACGTCGGTTTTTCCACAGGCTCTCATTGCGCGACCCCCTCTCTTGCTTTCATTTCTTTGCGCCGGAGTTGTCCGCAGCTGGCGTCAATGTCGCCGCCCAGGCTGCGGCGGACCGTCGCCGTCAGGCCGTGGGACTCAAGGCGCTTCTGGAATGCCGCGACGCGCTTGCTCGGCTTGAACTCGCTCTCGACCACGTCGTTGAGCGGGATGAGGTTCACATGCCCCGGCATGCCGTGGATCTTTTCGGCCAGCAGGTCGGCCTGCCAGTCGTGGTCATTCACGCCGTCGATCATCGCGTATTCAAACGAGATGCGGCGGCCGGTCTTCTTAAAATAGCGGTGGCAAGCGGCGAACAGCTCCTCCACGTCGTAGGCGTTGTTCACGGGCATGATGCGGCTGCGCGTCGCGCTGTCGGGCGCGTGGAGCGAAACAGACAGCGTGAGCTGCAAATTGTCCTCCGCGAGCGCGTCGATGCCCGGCACCACGCCGCAGGTGGAAAGCGAGATGTGCCGCATGCCGATGTTCAGCCCGTCGGGATGGTTGATGAGCTCCAAAAAGCGCAGCACATTTTTCCGGTTGTCCATCGGCTCGCCGATGCCCATCAGGACGATGTTGGAAATTTCGCGTCCGGAGTCAAGCTGCGTGAAAAGCACCTGATCGAGCATTTCCGACGGTGTTAAGTCCCTCACCTTGCCGGCCAGCGTGGACGCGCAGAATTTGCAGCCCATGCGGCAGCCGACCTGCGAGGAAATGCAGACCGTGTTGCCGTGGTGATAGGACATCAGCACCGTTTCGATGCAGTTGCCATCTTGCAGCTCCCAGAGGTATTTGATCGTCCCGTCGAGCTTCGACACCTGCTTGCGCGCGACCGTCGGCACGGTGATGTAGTACTCCGCCCTGAGCTTTTCGCGCAGGGATTTGGGAATATTCATCATCTCGTCAAAATCGGTGATGCCGCGGTGCAGCCAGGTGAAGACCTGCTTGCCGCGGAACAACGGTTCGCCCATCGCGCGCAGCGCCGCGGTGATTTCCTCCAATGTCATTGACTTTAAATCAGTCATGCGTCTTTCTCCTCATGCGGCTGAGATAGAACCCGTCCGTATTGTCGCGCTGCGGCCAGAGCGTCAAATGCCCTGGCGCGCTCACGCCGTTCGGCAGCGAAAAGGCTTCGTAAGTAAACTCGTCGTGCGCTTTTAAAAAGCCGTCCGTCACCTGCTCGTTCTCCTCGGGCAGGATCGTGCAAGTCGAGTAGACGAGAAGGCCGCCGCGTTTCACATAGCGCGCGCTGTTCTCTAAGATCGCGCGCTGGATCTCCGGCAGCGCGGAAAACTCCTGCACATCCTTATAGCGGATGTCCGGCTTTTTGCGGATGATGCCAAGGCCCGAGCACGGCACATCGCAGATGACGACGTCAAAACGCCCCGCCCATTCCTCGCGGAACGCGCGGCCGTCGACGGCGGCGGTCTTGATGCACGTGATGCCGAGGCGCTGCGCGCCCTCGCGGATGCGCTTCAATTTGTTTTCATGTAGATCGCACGAGAGGATACTCCCCTCGTTTTCCATCGCGAATGCCGCGGCGAACGACTTGCCGCCCGGAGCGGCGCAGACGTCCAGCACCCTCTGCCCGCGCGCAAAGTCCGCGGCGCAGACGATCAGGTGTGCCGCCGCGTCCTGTACGGTGAAGCGGCCATTGTAGAAGGCGCTGAGCGTCGTTAGGTCGCCCGTGCCGGAAAGCTCCAGGCATCCGGGCACCCACGGGTGCGGCGTGACGCAGACGCCATCGCCGCGAAGCTCGTCGACGAGCGCTTTTTCATTCGTTTTGAGCGGGTTGACCTGTACGCTGATGGGCGATGCCTCGTTGTCGATGCGAAGAAATGCTTCCGCTTCCTCGACGCCGAGGAGAGATACGAGCTTTTTCACGAGCCACTGCGGGTGGCTGTAGGCGACGCTCAATCGTGCGATATTCCCCTCCGGCAGCGGCGGGAGATTCGACCTATTCTGCGCGACCTTGCGCAGCACGGCGTTGACGAGCCCGCTCGCGGCGCTTCTGCCGTTCGTGCGGCAGAGCTCCACGGACTCGCTGACGGCGGCGTGGTCGGGCACCTTGTCCAAAAACAAGATCTGGTACGCGCCGATGCGCAGAATGTCGGCAAGTGGCGGCTGCAAATGGTCGAGCTTCTGCGTGCAGTAGGCGCTCAAATACCAGTTCAGCAGCAGCTCGTTCTGCATCACGCCGTAGACGATGCGGCTGCAAAGCGCCGCGTCCTGAGCACTCAGTGCGCACTTGCCGAGCTGCGCCTTCAGCGCGGCGTCCGCCCACGCACCGTTGCGGCGGCAGGCGACCAGAACGGAGAGCGCGCATTCGCGCGCGTTTGCGGTATTTCCCTTACGCATCGAGGACCGTCCCCGCGGCGATGCGCTTGCCGTTCAGAAAAGCGTTCGCTGCCATGCGCTTGCCGCCGTCGGGCTGCAGCTCCGTGATGAGAATGCTTTTGCCGTCGCCGCAGGCGGCTTCGATGCCCTTTTTGCGCGCGCACAGCGTGCCGGGCACGTCCTTCGTTTCGCCGAGCGGCACGGCATGGAAAATTTTCGTGTTCGCGCCGAGAATGCTCGCCGCGGCGCAGGGCCACGGGATCAGCGCGCGGATCTGGTCGATGATCTGCGTGCTGCTTCTCGTCCAGTCAATGGGAGAAAGCTCGCGCGAGAGCATGGGCGCATACGTCGCCTGCGACTCGTCCTGCGGCACGCGCTGGGCCGTGCCGTTTTGAATCTCAACGATGGCCTCAGCGATCGCATCCGCGCCGAGCACAGCGAGCTCTTTGAACAGGTCCTCCGCCGTCTCGTCGGGGCGGATGGCCTGCTTTTTGACTAAGATCATATCGCCCGCGTCGCACTCTTTTGCCATGTGCATCACGGTCACGCCGGTCTCCTTTTCGCCGTCTAAGATGGCGCGGTTAATCGGCGCTGCGCCGCGGTACTTCGGCAGAATGGACGCGTGTGCGTTGATGCAGCCATGCACCGGCACGGCGAGCATTTCCTCCGGTAGGATGCGACCATAGGCCGCGACGACCGCGAGCTCGGGCGCGAGGGTCTTGAAATCCTCAAGCGCCGTGCCGCCGCGCATCGTCACCGGCTGAAAAACGGGGATATTCTGCGACAAAGCATATTCCTTTACAGGGCTTGGCGTGACTTTGTTTCGGTTGCGCGGCTTGTCCGGCTGCGTGAAAACGCCGCACACGTCGTGACCGTCCGCGACCAGACGCTCTAAGATCGTGCGCGCAAAGTCGGGCGTGCCCATGAAGACGATCCTCATTCCTCGTCCAGCTCCTTTTCCTGCTCGCGGATATACTGCTCCAGTTCCTCGTCGGTGAGGACTTTGCAGTGCTCAGTGTAGAGGTGGCCGTCGAGATGCTCGATCTCGTGGCAGAAGCAGCGCGCGGTCAGCTCTTCGTCCTCAACTTCAAACTCCGTGCCGTAACGGTCCTGCGCGCGCACGCGCACGACCATCGGGCGCGTGACGATGCCGTACTTGCCCGGCACGCTCAGGCAGCCCTCGAGGCCCGTCTGCTCGCCCTCGGTCTTGATGATCTCGGGGTTGATGAGCTCGATGATCTCGCCCTGCTCATCCTCCACGATGCAGACGCGGCGCAGGATGCCGACCTGCGGGGCGGCGAGGCCGACGCCACCGGCCTCCTCCAGTGTGTCCGCCATGTCGTCGAGCAGCTCATGCAGCCGGTCGTTGAATTCCGTCACGGGGCGGCAGACCTTTGCAAGGCAGGGGTCGCCCACTTCGTGGATCTTGCGAATAGCCATAATTTCATCCTCTTTTCTCTATTGTAAAGCATTGCAGTCGGCAAAAATGTCGAGACCGCGGTTTTCTTTTCTTGCGTAAAATGCCAGCAGATATTCGCTGACGGTGCGCCGCAGCACGCTGCCGCCCTTGCCGCACAGGTAGACGCAATAGCGATAGCGGTTGTTGACCTTCACGACCGGCGCGCCCGCGGGGCCGAGCACTTCGACCTCCAAGTCTTTCAGCGGCGGCTGAGAGCAGGCGTAGCGCAGTGCGTCACACAGTGCGCGGGCAGCGGCGATGACGCGCAGCTCATCAAGGCCTGAGACCGTCAGCGTGAACAGATCTGCAAACGGCGGATAGCGCCGCAGCGAGCGCATGCGCAGCTCGTTTTGGTAAAACGTCTCGTAATCCTGTTTTGCCGCGGCCTGAATGACCTCGTTTTCGGGATGGTAGGTCTGGATGACCGCGCGGCCCGGACGCTCGCCGCGTCCGGCCCTGCCAACGACCTGCGCCAGTAGGCTGTACGTCCGCTCGGCGGCGTGATAGTTCTGCGCGTAGAGCGAAAGGTCCGCGTCCAGCACACCCACGAGCGTCACGTTTTCAAAATCCAGCCCCTTGGCAACCATCTGCGTGCCAAGAAGGATGGGGATATTCTTTTCTTCAAATTCGCGCAGCAGCGCTTCATGTCCGCGTGACGCGCCGACGGTGTCGGCGTCCATACGCAGCACTTTAGCCTTTGGGAACAGGTCAAAAAGCTCCTGCTCGACCTTCTGCGTGCCGGAGCCGACGCGCTTCATCAGTCCCCCACACTCGCTGCACCTGTCCACTACGGCTTCGGAGTGCCCGCAGTAATGGCACATCAGCCGTTCGTTGGCGGAATGGTACGTCATCGGCACGCTGCACCGCGGGCACTGCGGCACATAGCCGCACTCACCGCACAGCAGCATCCGCGCGCTGCCGCGCCGGTTGAGAAACAGAATGCTCTGCTCGCCGCGTTCGATATTTTTTTCAAGCTCTGCGCGCAGCGCATGACCGATCGAGGTCTCGTTCCCCTGCCGCAGCTCGTCCTTCATGTCAGCGATCAGCACCTTAGGCAGCGGCAGATCGTTGAACCTCCTGTGAAGCGAAAAAACTTGATAGCGACTGTTTTTCGCGGCGTATGCCGTTTCAATCGTCGGCGTGGCCGAGCCGAGCAGCAGCAGCGCGTCGTTCTGCGCACAGCGGAACTGCGCGACGTCGCGCGCGTGGTAGCGCGGCGGATTTTCGGACTGATAACTCGTCTCCTGCTCTTCATCCAAAATGATGAGCCCGAGGTTTTGCAGCGGTGCAAACACCGCGCTGCGCGTGCCCAGCACGACGCGCACCTCTCCGCGGCGGATGCGCTTCCATTGGTCGTAGCGCTCGGTGAGCGGCAGCGCGCTGTGCAGCATTGCGACGTCGCTGCCGAACTGCGCCGTAAAGCGGCGCAGCATTTGCGGCGTCAGCGCGATCTCCGGCACGAGCAGCATGGCGGTCTTGCCGCGCGCGAGCGCTTCTTCGATGAGCCTGATATAGACCTGCGTCTTGCCGCTGGCGGTCACGCCATGCAGCAGCGCGGCGCTGCCGCCCTCGCGGCCTAAGAGCGTGCAAAGACCGTCGAAAGCGGCCTGCTGTTCGCTGTTGAGCATAATGTCCTCGCGCGCGGGCGCATTATCATAGCGGCTGACGCGCAGCACCTCGCGCTCGGAGAATTCGACAAGACCGGCCTTTTTGAGGCCGCGCAGCGTTTGCATCGTCGCGCCGGTGTAATAGCTGATCTCGCTGCTGGATAGGCAGCCCTCGCGGCTGAGAAGCTCGACGACCGCATAGCGCACGGGTGCGCTGCGGCGCTTGGGCTCGACCGCGGCGAGCGCGTCCTCCGCGCTGACGCAGAGCGACACCATGCGCACGGACTTATCCTGCAAGCGCTGGCGCAGCTTTGCTTCGCGCACGGCGAGGCCGCAGGCTTCAAGCGAGCGGAGGGCTTTCGCCGTCTTCTCCCCGCCGAGCTCATCGAGCGCGGTGCGCTCGATCTCCTTGGCGCTGAGCATCGCGCGCAGCAGCGTTTCCTCAAGGGAATCCGGCGCGACGGACGAGAGCGCATCCTCCGCGCTGATCTCGCCGTTCACATGCCACAGCTCGCGGTACTGGAGCCACACGCCACCGGGCAGGATCGTCTTGATCGCGTCGTAATACGTGCAGAAATAGCGCGCTTTCATCCACCGCACAAGGCGGATGTCCTTTGCATCCAGCAGCGGCGCATCGTCGAGCACCGCGTCGATGGGCTTGAGCGGCGACGTCGCCGCCTCGTGCCCGACTTCGAGCAAAAAGCCCTCCACGCGCCTGTTTCCGCGCCCAAAGGGGATCGTCACGCGCTTGCCGACCTCGGCGCTGCCGATGAGCTCGTCCGGCACAAGGTAGGTGTAGAGCCGGTCGGCGGCATAGGGAACGGAAGAGACTGCGACGCGAGCAAGCATTTTCTCTGTCATACAGTCTCCCCCTTTGCGTTATTCAAGACTTACTTTGCGATGTGCGTGTCGATATTCTCTGCGGTGAGCTTACCGGCAGCGACCTCGTTGATGGCCGTGGTGACCGGCTTTTCGCAGAGGGGATAACCCTCTTCGTCGGCCTGCTCGGCGATCTGGCGGGCGCGGCGCGCGACCACGTTGACGAGCAGATAACGGTTTTCAACGTACTTGTTGAGCAGGCTCATTGCGGGATAAAGCATCATAATAATTTACTTCCTTCTGCCTTTTCGGCTGATTTTTGAACTTATTCAGACAAGATAGCCATGCGCTCGGCGGGCTTGCAGTGCTCGGCGAGCATGATGGCGTTGATCTCGCGCACGGCGCGTTCCACCGTGTCGTTGATGACGAAATAATCATAGGTATTAGCGGTCTGAAGCTCGACCTTTGCGCGGACGAGGCGTTTTTGCACCTTTTCGGGACTGTCGGTGCCACGGCTCGTCAGGCGTTCTTCAAGCGCCTGCCACGAAGGCGGCGCGATGAAGATGCGCACGACATCGGGGCGCTTATGCACGACCTGCAAGGCACCCTGTACCTCGATATCGAGGACGACGTCCTTCCCCTGCTCCATGGCCTCGTCGACAAACTTTTTCGGCGTGCCGTAGAAGTTGCCGACATACTCGGCATACTCCAAAAAGGCGTCCTCCGAGATCATCTTGCGGAACTCGTCGACGTCGGTAAAGTGATAGTGGACGCCGTTTATCTCGCCGGGACGCGGCGGACGCGTCGTGGCGGAAACGGAGAAATAAAGATCGTCGCGATCCTGAAATAACTCCTTGAGCACCGTGCTCTTGCCCACTCCGGATGGGCCGGAGATGATGAATGTTTTCCCCTTGTACATGATTTTCTATGCTTCCTCCTCCATGGCGAGCGTTTCCACGCCCAGCCTTGCGATCAGCTTGTCGGCGGCGATGGCCGAGAGCACCACATGGTCGCTGTCCATGATGAACACCGACGCGGTCTTGCGGCCGTAGGTCGCGTCGATCAGCATGCCGCGCTCGCGCGACTCCTGAATGAGGCGCTTGATCGGCGCGCTGTCAGGGCTGACGACGGCGATCAGGCGCTCGGCGGACACCATGTTGCCAAATCCGATGTTCAGCAGCTTCATTTGCTTCGCCCCTTACTCGATGTTCTGCACCTGCTCGCGGATCTTTTCGACCTCCGCCTTGAGCGCGACCACATCGCGCGCGATGGCGACGTCGTTGCACTTCGAGCCGATGGTGTTGCTCTCGCGGTTGACCTCCTGAATGAGAAAGTCCATCTTGCGGCCCATGGGCTCGTCGGAGAGCAGCATGTCGCGCAGCTGCGACACATGCGAGCGCAGACGCACGGTCTCCTCGTCCACGGCGACCTTGTCGGCGTAGATGGCGGCCTCGGTCAGGATGCGCGATTCGTCGATCGTCGTGCTCTGCAGGACCTCCTGCATGCGCGCGGTCAGCTTTTCGCGGTACTCGCACACCGTTTCGGGCGAGCGCTCCTCGACCTTGCCGGTGAGTGTTTCGATGGTCGTGAGCCTGCCGCCGATGTCCTCGGCGAGCTTCTTCCCCTCCGTCGCGCGCATCTGGTTATAGGACGCGAGCGCTTCGTCGAGCACCTCACAGATGTCCGCGCCAACGGACTCTAAGTCTTCCTCCGCCTTCGTGACGGTCAGCACGTCCGGGATGCGGGCGAGGTCCGCCGCGTAGGACTGCTTTTGAAGGTAATTCCCGCCGTCGATCTCATAGAGCTTGCGCAGCGCCTCTAAATAGCTGCGGGCCAGACCCTCGTTGACCACGACGACCTCTTCATCCGCGCCGGTCGAGTCGATGGTGACGAACACATCGACCTTGCCGCGCGAGATGGCCTTCTGCACGCGCCCCTTGATGGCGTCCTCTACGAAGATGTAGGCGCGCGGCAGCTTCACCGTGCAGTCAAGATAGCGGTTGTTGACAGAGCGCACCTCGACGGTGATATCGCGATTGGAGAGCGTTTTTTTGGCTCTTCCATAGCCAGTCATACTTTTGACCACGATTCTTCTCCTCCATGATATAGTAAAAACACAAAACTGAAAAGTACAGGATTAAACAAAAATCAGTAGTAAATGCAGGGCAGTAAATAGCATCCGCCGCCGCTAAAGAGCGTGCAGCACGACCATGCCGCGCAGCAGCGCAGACACGCGCTGTCATCAAAATTGGCCGTGTGGACCGAGCGGAAGCCGTTGGGCCGGTAGCCCGCCCCCGTCAGCGCAGAGAGTGCGTTCTGATACTCTGGATTGTTTGGGTCCATCTGCACGGCGGTCTCCATATAGCGCTTGGCCTCGTCCATCCAGCCGCGCCGCGAGCAGACCACGCCCATCAGGAAGTTCCACTCCGCGTTGTGGTCGCTCACGCCGCTTAAGAGACGCTCAGCGAGCGAGATATCGCCGCGGTTGATCGCCATGCGCACCTGATTGAGCGAGCCCGCTCCATAGGCGCCGCCGTAAGCGGAGTTGCCATAGCTATTCCCGCTGCCGTAGCCGTAGGAGTGGCTCTGCGAGGCGGCGGAAGACGCCTTGCGCTGCTTCTGAATCTGGTCATAGGCCTCGTTGATCTCTTTCATTTTTTCCTGCGCGAGATCGGCCAGCGGGTTATCGTGGTAATTGTCCGGGTGGTATTTGCGGGCAAGGTCGCGGTAAGCGCGCTTGACCTCCTCGTCAGTCGCCGTCGGCGGGATATTTAGGATCTGATAGGGGTCATTCATACGGTTTCCTCGTTTTTCTCCGCCTTGATGCGGAAGTGTATTCTGCGCGGGGGCTTATGATACGTGCCCTTGAGAACGGCATTGCCGATCCCGTAAAGGCTCTCGTAAAAAATGCTGTCTAAAATGCTTGTCCACACGCCGCAGGAGAGCAGCGCGTAAGCGCTCGCCATGCGGTGCACGGAGAGGTCGAGCGAGGCGGCCACGGCTTCCCTGCTTTGCTCGTCCAGCTTGTCGCCATCAAGCTCATAGCGATAGCGCAGCGGATTGTAGCAATTCGAGTGCGCGTCCTTTTCAAAGTCATCTGCCGCGTCGACCAAGTAGATCCAGCGGCCGAGGTGGTAGAATATTTCCTTCATCACGCGCCGCCGCATCTCGTCATCAACACAGTCGGCGATGTCCGCCATCAGCGCGGCGAAAGGCTCGGCGGCCTGATCGAGCGAGGCGCAGTGCTCCCGCTCGCGCTGGTGCAGATCATTTAGGTGCCGCTGCACGGAAGCATCAAATTCCGGCACGAACGTCCTCGCCTTGCGGTAAGCGCCGCGCAGCAAAAGCGCCGCGAGCCGGTATGGGATGGCTTTGAAAAAGCCGTGGTCTTCAATATGGTCGCGAAGCTGCCACCAGGCGAGCACCAGACTGTGGTCTGCCGCCGTTTCGAGCGCGACGGTGTGCGCCATGACGCACTGTGCCTTGCACGGATGCGCCGCGCAGCGGCAGCTCTCGCATTCCGGCTCCTGCACGTCGGAGAGCAGGATAGCAAGGAACGTGAAGTCGAAATTCAGCACAAAGCGGGCGGCAAAGCCGTACTTTCGCCCGAGCTCGTGGCACAGCCCGCAGTAAACGGACTGGAAGCGCGCTTCGTCCTGCTCGCTGAGGTGCGGCTTGGACGGCCTGATGTAACCAAACATGCCTTAGAAAAGACGCACGATGGTGAACGTCAGCTTGCCGTTTTTCTTCGTGCGGCGGTCGCAGATGATCGCGGGGATGATGCCGATCAAAAATGCCGCGATGGCGACGGCGTAGCGCAGTCCCTCGCTTTCGAGCGCGCCGGTCGCAAAGTAACCGACAAGAAACAGCACGATCGGCAGAAGATAGACGAGGAGCATCACGCCGAGCAGATTCTTCGTGCTGCTCTCGACCACGACCTTTTGTCCCACTTCGGCGCGGGCGTCGTTGCGCGCGACAGCGCGCACGCTTGCACCCGATACGCCGCAGCCCGCACACTCTTCACAGTCGTGGCCGCAGGCGGACTTGCGCGGGACGGAGATCTCCGCCATGCCGCCGGGAAGGATTTTTTCTACTGTTGCGATCTGAGTCATGCTGTCTCCTTTTGCGAATTGGCTTAGCTGATGTGAACGGTGACCTCGTAAGTGCCGACCGCGCCCACGTCGTAGCCGCTCACCTCGATGCGGGCGGGAACGGTGTAGCTGCCGCTGTCGGCGGCGATGTCGGATAGGTCTGCAATGACGTGGACCTCGCGCCCGTAGATGGCCTCAAGGTCGCTTGCGGAGCCTCGCAGCGTGACGGGCAGTGACGAGGTCACGACGGTGACGGTGTGATCGCCTGAGAAATTCTCGTAGCTGAAGTGCGTCGCCTCGACCTCTTTCGTGCTGATGTCGCCGCTGCTGATCGTGAGCGTAGCGCTTGTGATCCCGCTTAAGTTGTTCACCCCGTCGGGAATGAGAATGTCATAGGTCAGCGTCTCCGAGCCCTGCACGTCCTCAAGCGCGAGCGTGCCGAGCGAGATCTCACTGATGCCTGCCATCTGCGTCGCATCACCGGAAAGGGTGATGCTGCTGTGGCTGAGCGTATAGGTGTAATTCTCGAGCCGCGAGCCCGCGGATTCGATAAAGTTGACGGTCAGCGGAACGTCCTTCACCTTGAGCACCGGCATCGTCACCTGCACGTTTTCACTCATGGGATGGATGTTCTTGCTCTCAATGAGCTGGTCGTTGAAGTCATAGAGCTCATAGTCGAGCAGCTCCACGACCGTGGAGGATGCATTTTCGATGTCGAGCGTGACCTGCGCGTAGCTGATCTGCATGATGTCAGCCTGCTGGCCGCGCACCTCGAGCGTTTCGGGCAGCATCTCGACCGTGCCGGCGATGTAGCCCTCGGCCACATTGCCGACGACCTTGCAGCGGATCTCGATGTCCTTTTTGTTGAGCTCGCCGATCTCGACCTGAACGGTGCGGATGGTCGGCGATTCGACCTTCACGCTGCTCGACGAGACCTTCGAAGGGTACAGGATCGTGTAGCTGACGGACTGCTTGCCCGCGTAGGTGATGGTCGAAAGGTCGCTCACGAGCCGCAGCTCGCTCGTGTCAAAGTCGTAGACGACGTTGCGCGGCATCTGGAGCTTTAAATCGACGGTGATATCCTCGTCCCCACTGATGCGCATGAGGCCCTTGTCGGCAAGCGACGTGTCCTCGTTGAGAAATTCGATCGGCACGTCATGGACGTACACGGTCACGGATTCCTTGTTGTTCACGTAGAACCAGATCGTTGCCGCGATGAGGATGGACAATGCAACGTAGAAGATCTTGCGGCGCTTACTTTTCATCGTCCTTGTCCCCCTTTCCGGCACTGAGGAGCTTCAAGAGCTTCATGTGGAGCTTGTCGTCCTGTTCGGTGGGCTCCTGCGGGACAAGCTCATTGATGAGCAGCTTTTCGAGCGTCTCGGGCATCAGGTGGCGCTTTAAGAGGCCGCCGATGGCGACGGAGATCGTCCCCGTCTCCTCCGAGACGATGACGACGACCGCGTCGGAATTCTCGCTCATGCCGATGCCCGCACGGTGACGCATGCCAAGGTCGCGGCTCAGGTTCACGTTTTTCGAGAGCGGCAGCATGCAACCGCCCGCGAGCAGCCGCCCGTCACGCATGATGACCGCGCCGTCGTGCATGGCCGCCTTAACGAAGAAAATATTTTTGAGAAGCTCGCTGCTCACGCGCGCGTCGACGATCGTGCCCGTGCGGGCGATGTCGTCCAGCGCCATTTCACGCTCGAAGACGATGAGAACGCCCGTGCGCGTTTTGGACATTTCCGTGCAGGCGAGCACCGTCTGCGCGATGGCGTTTTCAATGGCGCTCGACTGCTGCTTTGCGGCAAAGGGAATGAACGAGCGCAGCTTACTCGAGCCGACCTGCTCTAAAATGCGGCGAATCTCCGGCTGGAAAAGGACGATCAGTGCGAGGATGCCGACATCAAGCATGTGGTTGAGGATAAAGTAAATGCCATTGAGCTTGAATACATACGAGATCCACAGCGCCAGCAGAAACACCATGATGCCCTTGACCAAGCTCTCCGCGCGAGTGCTGCGCACGAGGCGGAGCAGCAGATAGCAGCAATAGGCCATCAGCGCGATATCCAGATAGTCCGCGATGCGGATGGTCGTCACATAACGCCACGCGCCCTCGAGTATGGTCATCACAAATTCCATGGCATATCCCTCTTAAGCAATAGTTATTCATATTCTAATATAATCCGCAAAAAAAAGCAACCGAAAGAGCATGAATTTTCCATGAATTTGTGTAGCGCAGCCTTCAGCCGCGCACGATACTCCGCAGCACACGGGCAAAGGCGTCGATATCCGCCGCCGAGGTGAAGGCGGATACGCTCAGGCGCACCGTTCCGTTCGGCAGCGTCCCCGCCGTGCGGTGGGCGTAGGGCGCGCAGTGCAGTCCGCCGCGCAGAGCAAAGCCCCGCTGCGCCAGCGCGTCCGCGGTCTCCTCCGGCTCCCTGCCATCCAGGTTGAAGGACAGCACCCCGACCTGCTCCGCGGCGTCCCGCGCGGCATAGACCGTAACGCCGTCCATTCCGCGCAGCGCAGCGGCGGCCCGCGCGATCAGCGCGCGCTCGTGGCGCTCGATACGCTCCCGTCTTTCCCGCACGAA
>ERZ780177.2705-NODE-2705-length-14280-cov-16.209350_pt1 | contig 14280 bp, 10 predicted proteins | sample MGYA00510973_ERZ780177 | MGnify/ENA primary metagenome ERZ780177 (study PRJEB29588, sample SAMEA2144396) | human gut metagenome | biome: human gut; feature: human-associated habitat; material: faeces | place: Denmark | collected 2008/2010 ...
GGAAAGTCGGGGCGTTGTCATAAAAAAAGAGGGTATGCATTTTGACACACCCTCTTTTATTTTCCCAATTAAAGCCTCCGTATTATTTTGATAAGAAATTGTTTTTTGCGACATTTGCAAACACTCAACAAAAGTATTATGCATAAATACCTTTATACCCTCTGTCTGATTTTAGCTGTCACTTTTACCCCACTGGAGGCACAAATATTTCAATACATAGGTATTGATGACGGACTTAGCAGTCGAAGAGTTCTTTCTCTTCAACAAAGCAATCATGATTATATTTGGATTCTTACGCATAAAGGAGTGGACCGTTACAACGGAAAGCAATTCACTCACTATCCTCTTATCAAAAATGGAACGGCTGTAAGCTGTTTCCCCAACCTGAACACACTGAAAACGGACAAAGAACAGAAATTATGGGAAATAGGAAAAGACGGACTGGTCTTTAACTTCAACGAAGCCAAAGATTCTTTCCAACTGATATTTGACTTGCATGCACATTTTTCCGACACGAAAGACAAACCAATCACTTGTATTTACCTGGACGAAGAAAAAAATATATGGTTCTGCATTGAAAACACCCAATATATATACAACGGAGAGACAAAAGAAACCTTCAAGATAAGCCAGAAGATTCCGGGGAAAGTGACCTGTATCACACAAGCACACGGAAACAAATACTATATCTCTACCGAACAAAATCTGTATACAGCCACTCTTCACCAAGGAAAACTGGAGAATGTGCAAAAAATACGTATCGCACCTATCCACATTATTGATTACATATACTACCATAAGCCAACTAACAAACTGATTGTAAATGCTTTGCTTGACAAGCTGTTTATTTACACTCCTACTACAGGCGAACTGACCGATCTGGGAAAACACCTGAAAGATATTGGAGTGAACACGATTATTCCTAACCGGAAAAATTGTGACGAAGTATTTATCGCAACCGATGGCGACGGAGTCTACAAATTGAATATCACCAAAAAAGAACTCTCCCACTTTCTGCAAGAAGACAATGAGAGCCTGAACAAAATGAATGGAAGTGTCATCAAGGATATCTACATGGACCGTACCAACAGAATATGGAACGTGATTTATCCTATTGGAATTACTATCTACTCTGAAAGATATCCGCAATATGAATGGTTCAAGTATGCACCCAATAATCCCAACACATTGCCTAACGATTGTATCAATGGAATCATAGAAGATTCGGAAGGCGATATATGGTATGCCACCAGCAACGGAGTCAGCTGTTTTGACACAAGTGAAAAAAAATGGAGAAACTATTGTACCACAAAGGAACTTCCCCAATATGAAAATCATATATTCCTATCGCTCTGTGAAATAAAGCCTGGAGTTATCCTGGCGGGAGGTTACATGTCCGGAATCTTCCGAATAGAAAAGAAAACAGGAAGCGTCACCTTCCACCAGCAAGGGAAATCACAGGAAAGAGAAACTCCTGATAAGTATATCCGTGGAATCATTAAAGACAGAAATGAAGTTATCTGGAGCGGTGGATTTTACAGCTTGAAAAGTTTTGATACCACCACATTCGAAAAAAAAGAATACAACATTGCCTACCCGATTACTTTCCTGCTGGAAAGAAACACACATTCATTATGGATAGGAACAATCCATGGATTATATGTATTCGACAAAAAGAAAGAAAAACTTTATCCTTACAAGGAAAAAGAGGAAATTGGCTGTGTGAATGCTATTTACAACACTTCAGACGGCAAGAAGACGTATGTGGCAACCTATGGAAACGGTTTGTTCATCATAGACAACGAAACCAAAGAGATTACACACTGTGTAGCCAATAACAGCGGACTGCAGACCAACAATATTTACAGCATCGTACCAGATAAGAATGAGAACCTGTTTCTAGGTACTGAAAATGGGCTTTCACTTTATAACAGAAAAGAACACACGTTCACCAACTGGACCCGAGAACAAGGACTCCAGGCTGTCAATTTCAACTCTACAGCGGGAATTCACACACGTGACGGCCATCTTATTTTCGGTAGTAATGAAGGAATCATAATCTTGTCGGACAACCTGGAACTACCCTCCAGCTTCTCCAGCCACATGGTGTTCTCCAATCTGAACATCATGTATCACCCTGTACATCCAATGGAAAAGAACTCTCCTCTGACCAAAGTATTGGATGAGACCAACTTTATCCAGCTAAAATATGACCAAAATACTTTCTCCATGGAAGTATCCTCCATCAACTTCGATAATCCTTCGAGCATTCTTTACAGTTGGAAACTGGAAGGGTTCTACGACCAGTGGACTCCTCCAACGGATAACGGAACCATACGTTACACCAATCTTTCGCCAGGAAACTACACCTTGAAAATACGCTCCATTTTGCTCGACAACCACCAAGTTCTCGAAGAAAGGGAGATACAGATCTTGGTTGAACGTCCCTTCTGGCTTACATTCTGGGCCTTCCTTATTTATGCCATGCTGATCATCGGAGCGGCCTACACATTCCTGCGATACCAAATTATCAAACGGGAACGAAAAACATCGGAAGAGAAAATCAATTTCTTCACGCATGCAGCACACGATATCCGTACGCCGCTTACCATGATAAAAGCTCCTCTTGGAGAGATTATGGAAAAAGAAAAACTAAGCGAAAACGGACAGAAAAATATCCGACTGGCCATGGAAAGTACAGAAAATCTGGCAGAACTGGCCAATAACCTGATAAACTTCCAAAAAGAAGAGTTGTATTCCTCACAAACGATTGTGACAGAACACGAACTGAACCATTATTTAAGCAGCTACCTGCATCAGTTTGAAAGCTTCGCCCAACAAAAAGGGGTCGAGCTTACCTACAAAAGTACATTCGAATCTCTTCCCGTCTGGATTGATGTGAGTAAAATGGACTCTATCCTGCGGAACCTGCTGTCCAATGCGCTAAAATACACCCCACAAGGAGGAAGTGTATCCCTGAAAGCAGACACCAACAAGAATACATGGATGCTTACCATTACTGATACAGGCATCGGAATGAGTAAAGAAGACCAGAAGAAACTGTTCAAATATTTATTCCGGGGCTACAATGCCGCCAATCAGACAAACACAGGATGCGGTATCGGAATGTTACTGACCTACCGTTTGATTGAAAACCACGAAGGAAAGATTTCTTTCAACAGCACCGAAAACGTAGGAACAAGTTTTCAACTGAGTTTCCCCATCCGCAGCAAGAACTATCAGTACAAGAAAGAAGACAAACAATCCACAAATACTCTCCATCCAACCATGGAGGGAAAAAAGGCAAGTAATACAATCCCCGGATTTGAAGTTACCGCTTCATCACAATCCGATGAACAGAGACCTTTGATTTTAGTAGTGGAAGACAATGTATCGCTACGCTCGTTTATCTTGCAAAGCCTGTCGGATATTTACCGCACAGAAGGGGTAGGCAATGGAAGAGAAGCACTTGATTTTGTCCAAGAGAAACAGCCCGATCTAATTCTTTCGGACATCATGATGCCAGTAATGGACGGAAGAGAAATGTGTCTGTACCTGAAAAGCCACATGGAAACCAGTCATATCCCCATCATCCTGCTTACAGCTTTGGGAGACAAGGAGCATATCTTGGAGGGACTGGAAATCAAAGCCGACCAATATCCGGTGAAACCTTTTGACATACATATCCTGAAGGCTACCATCCACACGTTAATCGAGAACCGCAAAATGCTGCGTAACCGATTTAAATCCGCAGTTACAGCCCTTCCGGAAGAAGCTGCTCCTATTGAACTACCTAGCAGTCTGGACGATGAATTTATCCAAAAGGTTACAGATCTGGTTAAAGAAGGATTGGGAAAAAATTTCAACGTAGATACCTTGTGCGCTTCTGTCAACATAAGCCGTACCAGTTTCTATAATAAAATCAAAGCCCTGACAGGTATTGCTCCTGCCGAATTTATCCGGAATATCCGCATGCAGGAAGCAGCATTGATGTTAAAAAGCCAACGTTATACAGTAGCTGAAGTATCAGACAAGATGGGATTTGCCGATCCTAAATATTTTACAGATACCTTCAAAAAATTTTATGGGGTCCCACCCAGTACATACATGAAGAAAAATTAAAAACGAACAATATGAATTTTTATTTAAAATCATTTCTCATCTTTTTCCGTATCGGGATTTTCACCATTGGAGGAGGATACGCCATGGTACCGCTGATTGAGGCCGACCTGGTAGACAAACGAAAATGGGTAAGCAAAGAAGACTTCCTGGACTTAATGGCCTTGGCACAAACTGTACCGGGAATTTTTGCGGTCAACATCGCTATCTTCATCGGGTATAAACTGAAAGGATTTTGGGGAGCCTTCTGGATGGCACTAGGTACCATTCTCCCGTCATTCTTCATCATCTTGGCCATTGCTCTCTTCTTCCGCCAATTCCAACATGTAGAAACCGTAGAACACATTTTTAAGGGAATTCGTCCAGCCGTAGTAGCCTTGATTGCCGCTCCCACTTTCAAGATGGCCAAATCAGCGCGCATTAACCGCTACAATGCCTGGATTCCAGTGGCCTCCGCATTGCTGATATGGCTCATCGGCTTTTCACCTATCTATGTCATTATCCTCAGCGGAGTAGGAGGATACCTTTACGGACGCTACCAAAAAAGATATAACTAATACATAAAATAAGATATATGGCTTTATTACTATTAAAACTATTCTATACGTTCTTTAAAATAGGCTTATTCGGATTTGGAGGAGGATATGCCATGATTTCCATGATACAAGGAGAAGTGGTAACTCGCTACGGGTGGCTCAGTTCTTCCGACTTTACCGACATCATCGCCATCAGCCAGATGACCCCTGGTCCTATCGGTATCAATTCGGCAACCTACGTGGGATATACCGCCATGGTCAACGCCGGCTACTCACATAGTATAGGTATTTTAGGATCTACGATAGCCACCATTTCCGTGGTGCTTCCCTCATTTATTCTGATGGTTTTCATCAGCCGTTTTTTTCTAAAATATCAACGCCACCCAGCAGTAGAAGCTGTATTTCAAGGACTCCGCCCAGGAGTAGTCGGTCTGCTGGCTGCCGCTGCATTGGTACTGATGAATGGAGAGAACTTCGGAACAGATACCTACCAGATTGTGATAAGTATTCTGCTCTTCCTTGCGGCATTTATCGCTTCTCACCGATATAAAGTCAATCCAATTCTACTGATTGTATGCAGCGGCATTGCAGGGTATTTTTTATACTAAACTTTATTCATCCTCATTCTCCGGCAAAATAGACTGGGGAGTGGGGATGGAAAAATCATGGTCGGCAAACAAAGAAGCCAAACCGGAAATCTGTTTCAGACGAAGCAGTTCATCCTTGTCCATACCAATGTTCTTCATTATCCATTTATCCGACATACCGGCACGAGTCAGTTCAGCCACAATATGTGTCATAAGCCCTATATCGTGTGAACCACGGGCACGATTATGGCGGATAGTAGATCCCATGCGATGAGACAAATCTTTGTTGATCACCACAATCGGCAGCATCCCTTTTTCTCGCTCATAAATACGCTTGGAAGTTTTCAATACCTGATAACGGTGAAAACCATCCACAATGATGTATTTGTCATTCTCCTTGTCATAATAGCATACACAAGGCATGGTAAACCCATCCTCCCAAATGGACAATTCCAACAATTTCATCTCGGGAGGTGCCACCACGTTCGGATTGTAATCATTGGCACACACCTTTTCAACCGGTACAGCTTTCACGTGGTATACCGGACTTTTCTCTTCTTTTACGTCCATATCTTTTTATATTATTGTAAAATATAATCTTTCATTTTCTTTTCTTCCTTGCTTACAGCAAATCCCATGTATTTGCACGCATAATCATTTCGAAGAATACAAAGGCACATTCGTTTGTAGGTTGGAATTTCCCGAAATTCTGCAATATCGATGTCATCCAGATATTCCATCATCACCGGACGCTTCGTTGTTTTATAATTACTTTTGCCACGAACCGTTATCGGAATTTTCATTTCTTCCAGTTTGGCAATGGTTTCATCGCTCAAGCATCCTCCCTTGGTTCTCCAAAACTTGATACTTGTATGCAACTTACTCAAATATCCTCTACGGGTTCCTTCCGGAAGCGTGGAAAGCAGAAACTCCATAAACGACTTCCACGTATGTCCTTCCGGTAATTTGATCCCTCCATGCCCCATGGCCCGCGTTCCACCATATAATGCAGAAAAATTCACTCCGTTTACACGCCCTATCATCTTACCCCAAGTGTCAGGCTCAATGACTTTATACAAGCGTAAACTTTCGATTGCTTCGCTAATAAACGGACTGGCCACACGTTGTCGTTCCAGACTGACTCCTGCATAATAATACAAATCATATAAGCGGTTATAATCCCATCCAAACTTTCCATTTGCCGTCCAGACGTCCGTGGTCTTCCAATCGTAAATGGGATAAAGATTATATACATCATTCGCAATCCTGGAACTCCATTGGTATTTATGATAAAGTTGCTGCTTCAACCCTCCATAAATTGTACGCCAACGATTGTAACTTTCCTGTGTGCGGATACCCACCAAACAAGCCGTACGCACTGCCTTTTTCTTTTCATGCAACCATGCGGCAAAGCGTAACTGGAATTCATAATCCCACATATTGTCATGAAAAAAAGGAAAATCATCGGCTTTCATCACTCCGTCGGGCATCTCGCGAACCCAAATATCCTGTAATTTCTCATCCCACGGACGCCAATAATGCTGATACATGGATGTACAAGTCCTCACCTTAAAAGGCACACAAATCCGATATACCTCAAGTATATCCTTATTCTGTTCCAACATCCGGTTAACAAACTCAATCGTATGGACATACTGCACCTCATAATCCATAAAGAATACACCAAGCTTGATGTTCAATTGGTGTCTACGAATATAGTCTATACACAGATTAAGCAACACCCCACTATCCTTTCCCCCAGAAAATGACACATAGACATTATCAAATTCCTTAAATAAAACTGATAAGCGCTCCTGAGCTAACTCATACACATTTTTCCCATTTTCAGTTTTTTTCATTCTTCATTCTCATTTTAAGATAGGTACTCCACATACGTTCTATTTCAAAATTCTGAACCGAGAAAAACGATTCATGAATTTTCTGCACCACGGCTTCCAATATCTTATTCGTATCTTGAAATTCGTCTATCACAGCTTCCAGCAAACCCGCAAACACCGACTCATCATCATTCTCCACATAATAATTGTTGATGACAATTGTTTTTTTTCGCACTTCTACAGGAAAAAAGCCCAACACTTTTTTCGTAAAAAGCCACAAACCAAATAAATGACTCACTGGTCTTAAACGGATAGTTATGATTGTATTTGAGGATGTCTGGATTCATCACCAAAGGAGCTACACATTTATACAGTTCTTGAGATGTACCTGCCATTTTTATTACCTTCAACATAAATGCCTAGTTTAAAAATAAGTCCTAGCAAAAATAGAAAATTCTTTCAGAAATTCTCTCCCGAACAATTATATATTTTCCAACAAGTCTTTAAAGGAAGTATAACAAACTGTTTGTCCACAGACTTCTGTATAGGAAAGGCTATCGGGAGAAATGATTTCCAACAATGGAAGTTTTTGCCCTGCAGGTGATGTATCCAAACAGAAATAATGATGCCGGTTCAGTGCATTCTGTGCCCAATGCCGCAGTATCTCATCAGCGGCCCTCAATACGATAAATTTCTCCCCCGACACTTCGGGAGAAAAACCTCCATGCATCAAATCAAACTTGATGTGCGGACGCTCACAGAACAAAGTATCCATCCGGTTGCCCAATATCAGATCTTCCGTCACGCCACACTCCAATCCACCCGACGAGGAAAGAAGCCACAGGCGGTCGGCCAGCACAAGCGCCTGCTCAATGTCGTGCGTGGATAAAAGAATGGCTCTGTTTTCTTCCACAGCCAGCCGATGCAAAAGATTCATGATTTCAATCCGACTCACCACATCCAGGAAAGCCGTCGGCTCATCCAACAGAATCAACGGACATTCCTGTACCAGCGCTTTGGCTATCATCACTTTCTGCCGCTCTCCATCCGAAAGTTCCGCCATGTAACACCGGGCCTTATGCGCAATCTCCACTGCCTGAAGCGCGTGCTCCACCAGCTGTTTGTCCTTTCTATCCAACCGCCCGAAAAATCCCGTATAAGGCTGACGCCCCAAGGCCACAAGTTCATAAACTGTAAGTCCTCCGGCCTGTGTGCGGTCGGTCAATACCACTCCGATGGTTCTCGACAGTTCCCGTTCGGAATAGTCCGACAAATCACGCCCTAACAACCTCAACCCACCCGACAAGGAAGGCTGGGCAGCAGCCAATGTGCGGAGCAGGGTTGATTTTCCAGCCCCGTTGGCCCCTAACAGACAGGTCAATTCTCCACGGAAAAGCTGAAAGTTCAACCCGGCATGCACTTCTGTCCGCTTCTTTCCCACCTGATACCCAATGGTCAGGTTTTCTCCCTCTACTACAATTTCCGATTGCCTCATCAGTTAAAATATTGGATTCGACGTTGGTTTATAATGACATAAATAATGACCGGAGCCCCCAAAATCGGAGTAACCGCATTCAAAGGAATGACTTCCGATTCGCCCGGAAGCACACAAAGCAAATTACACAACAAAGCCAAAGCCCCACCGGAAAGCAAGGTGACCGGCATCAAGGAGTTATGATTGGAGGTGCCCAGCATCAGACGTGCCAAATGAGGAACGGCCAGCCCGATAAAAGCCACAGGGCCACAAAAAGACGTGGTTACGGCGGTCAACAATCCTGTGGCGAGTAACAGCCAATTACGTACCCGACGGATATTTATGCCCAGATTCTCGGCATAACGCGGCCCCAAAAGCAAGGCATTCAACGGTTTGATTAACAAAACCGCCGCCACCAGTCCGACCAAAGTCAGCAGCGAAAAAGCAGGGAGCTGCTCCAAGGAAACACCTCCGAAATTTCCCATTCCCCACACCATATACGATTGTACCCCTTCTGCCGTAGCAAAGAAATTCAACAGTGAAATCAGGGACGAGGCAATATAACCAATCATGATGCCGGCAATAAGCAACATGATGTTACTTTTAATCAAAGAAGACAAAAACAGAATCAGGAACAACACCGCCACAGCCCCCAGAAAGGCTCCCAGGATGACTGAAAAGAAACCGGAAAGCGTAAACACGCCCGTCGCAACAGTACCTCCTCCGGCCAGCATCACCAACGCCACTCCCAGACTGGCTCCTGAACTGATTCCCAGGATAGAGGAATCGGCCAACGGGTTGCTGAACACCGTCTGTAACATCAGTCCGGAGGCCGAGAGTGCCGCCCCACAGAGCAAGGCCGTCACACACTGTGGAAAACGTGACTCCCATACAATGTAAGTCCAACTGGCTTTCGCTGCCTCTTCTCCTCCCAAAATGCGCACCACTTCCCGTGCCGGTATATCCACCGAACCTAGAAACAAATTGGCCGCCACCAAAAGAACAATCAGGAAGGCCAGACTGATAAATACCACATAATTCTTTTTGTCCGAAACTATCATTCCGCTAATTTACTAAAATATTTCGGTTCATATCCCTCCAGCAATTCCGGATGAAAGATTTTTACCATATCTTTCAACAAGACCTCGGGATGAAAGGGCGATTCTTCGTAAAACGGAATCCGGTAGGTGTTGCATCCGTAAATCCGACGTTCCCGAAATGCCCTGAAGCGGGCATACAACGAATAGTCTTTCTGTAACTCCCGATAAGTTTTGTCGTGCGGCTGGTTGTACTTTATCAGCCAGAAATCCGCATTTTCTCCTTTGTCGAACACCGTTTCAAAAGCCATGGGCACCGAACCACTGTTCGGCAATGCAGCAAAGACATACGTTGCCCCGGCATCCGCGTACAAACGTCCCGTCGTGCTCTGTCCGCCGGCGATATACCAGGCGGAACCGTATTTCAAATCACTCAATACCGTAGGATGAGAGGTAGCCTTGGCAGCCAAAGCTTTCACCTCCAAGTATTGCTTTTCTATCTGTGCAAAAAGCGAATCACCTTTCTGCGCCTGCCCTACCAGCAAGCCATAAAAGCGCAGCCATTCGGCACGGCCCAACGGAGAAGTCTCCATATAGTCCGCGCACTCTATCACAGGTACGCCCAGCTTCCCTACTCGTCCGTAACCGCCACTGTTCTCAAACGGAGAAAGCAGGATGGCATCCGGATGCAGGTCAATGATTTTTTCGATATCCGGATTCATACTGTTTCCACAGTCTACCACCGTACCCTTCCGGCATCCGTCCTGTATTTCCGGCATCTTGAAATATTCCAGGTTACAGACGCCCTTGATACTCTTTTCGCAACCCAGTTCCTTCAGCACACTTCCATGTACCACCGAATACACTACCGCCTGCTCCAAAGGCACACGCACCACGGTACCTTCCGGCAGATTTTCCGGCACCGGCCGTGTCTTGTCCGTCAGCAGGTAGGTATGCAGCGTTTTCAGCGTATCCCATGGATTACGGATAGAAACCATTGTATAATCCGGAAACTTCACCACCGACAAGTTGGTGGCATACTTCATTTTCAGGGTATCTCCTCCCTCCTGAACAGAAGAAGTCTTGCTTCCTCCGCCACAGGCAAAGAGAAGCAAGACTAAAGTTACTATATGGGCAGATAGTAAAATTTGTTTCATAAAACTCAATCAATAAAAACAATGGTTTTCGGGTTCTGGCCGCCGCAATCAAACTTTTCGATAAAGTTTCCGTTGCGGTCAAAGCGGTACATCGTACCATCTGAATCTGAATAGAAAGTCACGCCGATGTAAATGTCTCCATTCTTGTCGTCCACACTCATCATATACACACTTGAAGTAGCCAGTTCGGCCGGTGCATTTTTCAAGAAAGAAGACGAATGGACAGTAGCCGTCTTCACATCATAAGAGAAGAAAGTATTGGTCGTGCTTGTATGGGGCCAGTTCGAATAATCCGTTTCCGAATTTACGAAATACACCTTATCATCGCCTACGGTCATATTGGTAGCCACTCCCAATGCAGTCGGTTTGTAATTATCTTTCGGATCAATCATCTGAGCGGAATATCCCTTGTCAGCATAATTTCCCCAAGAGATAAGAAATATCTTTCCATCCTCTTCCAACACCTGATTCGGATTGATATCTACTGCCAACGTAGTTTCCAATTGCATGGTAGCCTCATTGATGACAAACAAATCTGTATGATACTGATATCCTGCATCATTTTTAGTGTATGAATTAGCCACATACAGCTTGCCATCACATTCTGCAATACCTTCCAAATTGGCTCCTTCCTCAAACGTAGCCACCACCTGCAAGGTATTGGCATCCAACTTTGTAACCCGTCCACCGTATTGTGTCATATAAATATAGCCATTGTCTGCTGCCAGGTAACGAGGATCACCTTCCGAAGCTGGAATCGCATAACGCTGCTTTTCCACTCCGGCCGTATTCATCCGAATCAGATATCTGGAACCGGAGATGATGGCATAAAGGTCATTGTTATATTCAATCATGGTCTGACCTGTATCTCCTAATTTAGCCTGATTCTGCGTATAAAAAATATCCTTGATAAAATCGGCATCCTTATCCGGTGCATAAAAAGACAAGGTCGCGTTATTCGCCCCCTGCGTTCCTTCGTTCAAAATAAATGCCCGGTGTGCAGGAAGGGTTACTTGTGAGCCACTGTCATCAAATAACTCCTCATCTTCACTACAAGCTGCCAATGAAGCCCCCAATGCCACCGTGCAGCACAAACTGAAAAATAACTTTCTAAATTGCATAATTATTTAAAATTAAAAATGAATAGCAGCTGTCAGTTTCCATGAACGTCCCGGCATCGGATAATACTTTATCACCTCGTATTGCTCATTCATGAAATTAATCAAATCGGCCTGCAATCTCAGCCTACATGTAGAGAATGAAAACTGCCGGGAAAGCGTCAACGTCTGCTCCACATAGCCTTCAATTTCATTTTCCGGAATATTCTGTGAGAAATAATATCTTTTTCCAACTCCAATCACACTATACCCCAGTTTCACCCAAGGAGTCTCCAAAATCACGGAACCATTGCCATTGTGTTCCGGCGTGTAAGGCAACTGGTCTTTGTAGCTCTTGGAAGTCGGGTCTGTCAAATCAATCGCTTTCTGCCAGGTATAACTGCCCGACACATCGGCTCTGAATCCACTTCCCAACGGAATTCCCATGGAAAGCGTGACATCCGCTCCCCATACATGCGCTTTTCCATAATTGGCCATCTTCCATACATAAGTGGAAGGAAAAGCCACAATCTTGTCTGTCACCTGATTGAAATAGACATCTCCCGTAAATGTCAGATAATCCCAAATTGCATTCTTTTTCGCTCCCCATGTCACGCCCACATTATATTCCTTGGCTTTTTCCGGACGAAGGGAACGGTTTCCCAGCCGATAATAATACAAGTCATTGAAGGTCGGCGTACGGAATGTACTTTTATACATCGCACGCAGAAAAAAATCCTGCTCGCTGAAAGGCTTCCAATTCACAGAAAAAGAAGGAGACAGTTTCTTCAGATCCGCGGGTTTTTCTCCACTCTCTACATGCTCATTGAGGTAGGTGTTGACTAAGGAAGCATCCATCTGTACGCTCCCCCATTGATAACGGGCATGCAAGGCTGTCAGCGAAGTCAGACGGGTAGGAAACGGGCAATCCGGCAGATTACTATCGAGGGTATTCACCGCCAAATCCTGTGCCAATGACAAGGAAAAGCCTGCGAAGAGCTGATACAAAACCGCTCCCGATACATAATATTCATGCTGGGTATAATGGTCGGTAGACACCCCTCCCTCATACTGTACTCCCTTATCCTGGTATTTGTTCCACGCATAATTGTATTTTGCCTGCACCTGCAACGACCATTTCTCGGAAATCTTGTCCTGATACTTGGCCTGCACAAACGCATTCTTGTCCCACAAGCGTTCATTCGAAACCGGGTTATAGAGAATCACAGCCCCCGGAAGTCCTCGTTCCGATTGGTAATAATAAGCCTTGACACTCAGTTTCTGATTCTCCTGGAAGTCATGAAACAGGTTCCACTCCGTGTGCCAGGAATTTACCTCTGAATTGCTTCTTTTTTCAGTCTGCGTATATTTCCCGTTTTTCAACAGAAAAGGATACTGTCCGTCCGACCGTAAATAATCCCCGTCGACCGACAATACCGTCCGCTTACCCAACTGCTGTCCATAACGAAAATAAGGATTGACCAGCCCGAAAGAGCCTCCCTTTGCCTGAAACAGCAACTGCCATTTCCGGTCTCCCAGAAACTCCGGACGCGAAGTCTCTATGTTCAATACGCCAGCCGACGCATACAACCGGGCCGATTGAAGCATATCTTCATTCTGCCCTACGCTCAACGACAAAGACTGTACATTATCCAACGAAAAACGTCCGATATCTATCTGTCCCGCCTGACAGTTACTGACAGCCACCCCATCATAGCTGATGGCCGTATGGGCCGCTCCCATGTTACGGACAGAAACCGTTTTCAGTCCTCCCGTACCCCCATAATCACGCACATCCGTTCCCGCAAAGCGACGGACCGCATCGGCCATGTTCTGGATTCCCAAATCGTCCATCATGTCTTTTCCCAAACGTTGTACCGGAACCACGGAGGAGATTTTATTCGTCGCCCTCCGTACACTCACCGTCACATCCGGAATCTGATGCACTTTTCCCGTAATGCTGTCCGAATCGATCTGTTGCGCAAAAACACTGCCCTCTCCTGCAAGGACACACAGACACACGAGTATAAAAAAACGATAGCCGACCACAAAGGCCGGTTCATTCCATCTTTTCATCCAAAATTCTAATTGTAATTCTACATTACGCACGTTCTTGCCATCCTTTCCTCGAGAATGCAAGCATGACTTTGTTTTGCAGGTCTTCTGACTTACTCCCGTTTGTCTTGCCTTCCCATCTTTCATTGAAAGACAGTGGCCTAGTAGTCGGTAGACAAACGTCGAAACGCTGGAGTTCACAGCAGCGGGACTGTCCGGGATTTTCACCCGATTCCCTTTTCATCCGTGATTTCGCCAAACGGAAATCCAAACGGAACAAAACATTGCAAATATACGGTTTTCTTGAAAAACAAGAATAAATTTCTACCCCAGTTCGGGATAAGATTTTGTTCATAAAAAGTTGGTAGTCTCATAAATAT
>ERZ780177.2707-NODE-2707-length-14266-cov-6.832172_pt1 | contig 14266 bp, 12 predicted proteins | sample MGYA00510973_ERZ780177 | MGnify/ENA primary metagenome ERZ780177 (study PRJEB29588, sample SAMEA2144396) | human gut metagenome | biome: human gut; feature: human-associated habitat; material: faeces | place: Denmark | collected 2008/2010 ...
ACAGAGGTATAGATGTTGAAGAACTGCTGGTTCCATTAAAGCATGTGCTTGATATCCTGCAGAGTGATGAGAAAGGCGGTAATCGTTATGAGTAAAACAACATTTGAAAAGATTGGTATTCCATATGAAGAAAGGGATGGAATCTTTTATCCAGTTATTGTTGCAGGAACAGAGAAGGCAGATATAGATGCAGGAAAGTATGGTCGCATGTGGATTAAATATATCAAGGAAGAATATCCGATGAGATATAAGAGTCTGGTGCGGTTCGGAGAACTTGAAGAGAGAGCAAATGAAGTCAATGAAACAGCATACGAGTTGCTCGATGATATTGAAGCTAAGTGGCTGAAAAAGCATAAGCCAAAGAATCCAAATTCCTTTACAGAACAGTTACAGCTAAGAACACAGACCAGGATGATGGCAGAGGAAATCGTTATTATGGATGTGGTGATGCAGTTTCATTAGTGTGGGGGCAAAAAGTGCCGTCAAAATGCAAAAGTGGGGGCGAAAAGCACCGTCAAAACAGCAAAGTGACGGCAAAAAGCGCCACCACTCAAATCAGAGTGAAAAAAGTCATGGTGGCGGAAAGTGCCATCAAAATGGAAAAGTGGTGGCGGAAAATGCCACCAAAACAATAAAGTGATGGCAAAAAGTGCCACCACTTTACAACTCTGGTGGAACTTCAACCACCATATCAGTAATCGTGGTGGTACATTAACCACCACATATCATATACAGGGTGCAGGTGCTCCTGCCAAGACGAAAAATTATGTAAACGCTGATGGCGTTTATATTTTTTCGGGAAAAGGTCCGACCTTTTCCGCATCTTGCAAAACCAGTGAACACTACGAATTTCATGCTTGCATGGAAATGAGCAGTGTGAACGCCAAATACACCGAGCATGTAATGCGAGGTGCAAAACCTATGAACACATTTTTAAGAAAGGTTGGAAAAGCAATGGTACAGATAAAAAGAGATTGGTTTGATACAGAATTTGGAAATTACGAAAGGGGAAAAACGCATGGCAGATGGAAAGAAAAGATACAAATCTGACAGGAAAGATTATAAGATTTCTGTAAAATTGTCGGAGAAAGATATGGATATTCTGAAAGCGGCAATTAAACGAACCGGAATAACAGCAAGTGCCTATATAAGAGAATTGATCCGGACAGGCGGCAACATTGATACAAGTTATCCAGAGGATAGAGCAAGAGCAATTCGTATCATAGCAGGTATTGCAAATAATATTAATCAGGCAGTAAAGCTTGGCAATTCACAGGGAAGGTTGTATTACAGCGACATTGACAAGTTGCAGGACAGTCTGGATGATGTAAAGCAAACATTCGGGGAGGTGTTGGAAGTATGGCGATTACAAAGATCTTAAATATACAGGAGTCAGAGGGCAGAAATCCAGCATCGCATTTAAAGAATGCTTTGGAATATATTCAGAATCCAGATAAGACAGAAGAATGTGTACTGGTGGGCGGTATTAACTGCCTGCCGGATACGGCATTTGAGCAGATGGAGGAGACAAAGAATATATTTCATAAGACAGGTAAAAGGCAGGGCTATCATGTGATCATATCGTTTTCGCCGGAGGAAAAAGTAACAGCAGAGCAGGCAATATATGTCCTCGAGCATTTCACAAAGGATGTGCTTGGTGATGATTATGAGGCTGTGTATGCAGTCCATACTGACAGGAAGCACATGCATGGGCATCTGATATGGAACAGTGTCAGCCTGACAACAGGGAAAAAGTACAATTCACCGAAAAGCAGCTGGAAGAATCATCTCCAGCCTATTACAAATAAATATTGTGATGAACTTGGACTTTCCATAATGCCAGCAGAGTATAGCAGGAATCCGAAAAATATCAGCAGGGACAAGTGGGAAAGAGAAATGTCAATGAAAGAGATAATTCTCAGGGATGCAAAAATGTGTGCGTATGCAGCCGGAAATGTGGAGCATTTTAAATATCTGATGAAAAGACTTGGATATGTATTTAAGAAAGATGCGTGGATGGAGGTGCAGGCACCGGGATTTCGGTATTATCATAAACTGGCAAAGTTGGACGAGATGTTTTCAGAAGATATGTTACGGCATTATGTGGATATGCCCTGGATGTCAAAGCCTTACTTTTATTCGTCGGATATCAGGGGATTGCACAGGGCGAAGCTGTCACCATACCAGAAGCGGTTTTATTCAAAACTATATAGGCTGAGAATTGTGGAGCAGAAACGTTTTATAGTCGGTGGAGCAAAGTATACAGAGGATTTGAAGAGGTTTCATCGGTTACAGGACGAATATCTGCTGCTTGTAAATAATGACATCAAAAGTGTTGTGGATCTTGTGGATTTCATAAGTGAGCAGGAAGAAAAGATTCAGCAGATTGAGGACAGACAGCATGAGATATACAGAGAAAGCTCAAGCCGGAAACGGAATATTAAGACAGAAGCACAATATAGGAAATATCAGATATGGCATGTGGAAGTGCAGGAAAAACTGGATGAGCTGAAGCAGGAGAAAAGGAAAATTAAGAGGCAGTTGCAGCTTGCAGATGACATTATAAAAGAAGATTTGTATACGGCTTATTATGCGGTGTCGGGGAAAGAGGAGATTGTTGCTGACAGGGATGTTGAGATACCGGGGATGGAAGAGGATATGTTAGTTGAGAGAACAGCGGGAGCAGTTGTTGAGTCGGAGAGAAATGTTGTTGTAATGAATCAGCCTACTAATAGCCATAATGATGGAAATGGACAAGAGGAGCAAATTAATGTTGCCGGTAAACAACAGATAGATTTAGAAGGAACAGAAATGTCAAAGGTTCACAATCTGTCTGATGAGAATGTGACAAGAATGGACGAAGGTATAACTGATGTAACAGGTAAAAGCGAATTGGTGGAACATGAAGAAAAAGAGTCTGTGGACGAAGTTGGATGGATTGTCAGGAGAATATCAGATTTTGGTGGCTTTGAGAATGTCAGTGATTCTGTTAAGGCAGATGTATTCGGATTTGATATTGCTGATATTGGTGGAAGCATAAGGTTGTTTTCGGATGTAATGAAAAGGCTGGAGATAAAGCTGGCTGGAGATGAGCTTTATGAGGAGTTTCAGAGAATTTATGATGAGAGTGTCGATAGAGATGCCAGTAAAGATAAGGCGGAAGATAAGATGTGGAATAGGGGCAGAGGGAGATGATTCCTCTGCATATTCCAGATTCACCTTACGTACCTGAATTATATATTGCAAATCGGGAAACAATCGCAAGAAATTGCGATTGTTATTGATGATGTAGTGATTCTGTGATATCATATAAAATGTGGTACATAAAAACGGAGGTCAAAATGAAAGTATGAAGGGTTATCGTTTGGCTATGCAGATTGCAGAGCAAGAAAATGCGGATATGTTGATTGTGCAGTTAGCAGCCTTATTACACGATGTAGATGATGTCAAGCTTTCGCCGGAAACACACGAGACTAAGAAAAATGCCGTTGGATTTATGAAAAATAATGGCGTGGATGAAAAAGTTATAGCTTCTGTGTGCAAGATTATAGATGAAGTTTCTTTTGCAGGAACGGATTCAGTTGTACCAAGCACATTAGAAGGAAAATGTGTACAGGATGCGGATAGACTTGATGCCATAGGAGCTATTGGAATTGCAAGGACATTCGCATATGGTGGTAGTAAAGGAAGAAGAATACATGATCCGGATATAAAACCTATGACTAATATGAATAAGGGGGATTATAAATCAGAACCATAATTCTACAAGTATTAATCACTTTTATGAAAACCTCCTGCTGCTTAAAGATATGATGAATACTGAAACTGCAAAGAAAATGGCTATGCATAGACAAGCTGTTATGGAGGACTTTCTTGAAGAGTTTATGGAAGAATGGGAAGGAGAAAAGTGATATGTTGGAAGTGAAATTTTATGATACAGTAGATGATTCACTATTGAAATTTGCAGTAATTATTTCACTGAGCAATGGCAAATGGGTATTTTGCAAACATAAGGAGCGAGATACCTATGAGGCTCCGGGCGGTCATCGCGAAATTGGAGAAGATATATTGGAAACTGCTAAAAGAGAACTTCAGGAAGAAACAGGTGCTATCCGGTTTGATATTAAGCCAATATGCGTTTATTCCGTTACAGGTAAGAATAGTGTAAATGAGACCGGTGAGGAAACATTTGGATTATTATGTTTTGCGGAGGTAAGGGAATTTTCAGGTCAGCTGGATAGTGAGATGGAAAAGGTTGTGCTTATGGATGAGTTGCCACAAAACTGGACTTATCCACTGATTCAGCCTAAATTGATTGAAAAGTATCTACAGATAGAAAAGCAATCTTACAGTCGGATACAGCTGGCAGCGAAACAGACTATAGAATACATAAAGAAAATTATCAAGCCGGGAATGAATTTACTCGAGATTCGAAAGTTATGTGAGGAAAAACTGTTAGAGTTGGGTGCAGATTCGTTCTGGTATTGGGATGTTGGTGCATTTGTATTTGCAGGAGATGAAACAACCGTTTCTGTATCTGGTAAGCAGTATATAACTTCGGATAGAGTTATAGGAAACAACGATATAATAACCATTGATTTAAGCCCGCAGGCAGGTAATATATGGGGAGATTATGCGAGAACTATTATTGTAGAAAACGGCATGGTTGTAGAGGATATAGGACTGATTGAAAATCCGGAATGGAAAAGCGGTCTACAGATGGAAGAAAAATTACATACAGAATTGTTACGTTTTGCCACGAAGGAAACAACCTTTGAGGAATTGTACTATCATATGAATAAGTACATCGTAGAAAATGGATTTGTGAATCTTGATTTTATGGGCAATTTGGGGCATTCCATTGTAAAAACCAAAGGTGATAGAGTTTACATTGAAAAAGGTAATATGACCAAGCTTGGCGATGTAAAGTATTTTACATTTGAACCGCACATAGCATTTCCAGATTCAAAGTATGGATATAAAAAAGAGAATATTTATTACTTTAACGAAAACGGGTTGATGGAACTTTAAGATATAGATTGGGTTGAAAAATGATTAGAGAAGTAAACAAAAATGATTTAGATGAAATATTACAGCTTTACCTATATCTTCATGAGAAAAGCATTCCAGAAGATTCAGAGCAGTTAAGAAATGCATGGGAGAATATTATAAATGATGTCAATCATTATTTGATTGTTTGTGAGATTGATGGCAAGGTTGTGGCATCCTGCGTATGTGTGATTATTCCCAATCTCACAAGAAATGTTCGTCCATATGCATTTGTTGAAAATGTGGTAACACATGGGGAGTATCGAGAGAAAGGTTATGCTACAGATTGCCTAAATTTTGCTAAGAAAATTGCAGAAGAGAATCATTGTTACAAGATTATGTTGCTTACAGGTTCAAAGGAAGAAGGTACATTGAAGTTCTATCGAAATGCCGGTTATAACAGTTCTGACAAGACTGCATTTATACAGTGGATTGATATGTAAAATAAGGAGCAAGATTATGAAAAAATGAGCCTTGCGACACCATGAGCTTGCTCATATGGTGCCATAAGGCGAAAATAGCAAGGAGACGAAGACGACGTGATATATGAATTAGCAAAACCAAAAGATTTACAGGCTGTATAAAATGTGGTGCAGCATACAATAAAAACAATATATCCGAAGTATTATCCAATGGAAGTAGTCGATTTTTTCTGCGAGCATCACAGTGAGGATGCTATAGAAAAGGATATTAAAAATGGTTATGTAAGTGTGCTAAAAATAGATGGAACAATCGTAGCAACAGGTTGTTTTGTGGATAATCACATTACAAGAGTTTATGTCCTTCCGGAACACTAGAAAAAGGGATATGGCACTTTTATTATGAAAAATATTGAAGAACAGATTGGCGAAAAATTTGATAAGGCATATCTGGATGTGTCACTTCCGGTGGCAGCCCTTTATGAAAAGCTTGGATTTGTGAATGTAATGCATGAGCGTTATCCTGTAGAAAATGGAGTGATACTTGCGTATGAAGTTATGGAAAAGGAACTTCATAAAATCTCGACAGATATAAATTATGATGGAAGAAAATTTATCCCCAAAATGAATTCTGAAAACGGTGAGGTTGGTGAACAGACCAACTTTACATATCATCAGAATGGAAATCTATTGTGGGATGAATATAGCGGTGGAGATATATTAAAAGGTTCGTTGATTGGATCGGTTTTATGTAATGGGGAACTTGATTTTGTGTATCACCACATGAATCAGAATATGCAAATAAAGACAGGTAAGTGCCATAGTGTGTCAACTGTACAAGAAAACGGGAAAATAGAACTTTCTGAAAAATGGCAATGGACAAGTGGAGATTATTCTAAAGGAGAGTCTTTGTTAGTTGAGGTGTAGGATGTTAGAAAGATTTGAATATAAAAGAGCAACAATGGAAGATATCGAAGAATTGGTAAGAACAAGGATTATAGTCCTTCGTGCAGTCAACAAATTGTCGGATGATGTGGATATGCCAATGGTGGAAAAGGAGTCATATGCATATTATAGGCGTGCGTTGGAAACTGGAGAGTATATTGCATATTTGGTGTATGATAACGGAAAGTTTATCGGAGCAGGCGGAGTGAGTTTCTATCAGGTTATGCCGACCTACCATAATCCGACCGGTAAAAAGGCGTACATTATGAATATGTATACGGCATCGGAATATCGGAGACAGGGGATTGCATTTCATACATTAGATTTACTGGTAAAGGATGCGAGGAAACAGGGCATATCACAGATTACTTTAGAGGCGACAGAGATGGGACGACCTTTGTATGAGAGATACGGATTTGTAAAAATGGAAGATGAAATGGAGCTGAAGGTATAAATAGTTAAAATAGAAAGCAGGTATAGCATGAGAAACAGATATATAACAGAAGAATGTAATAAAATACTTAATTTTTGGAAATTGGAAGAATATTTTACACCATCGGATTATCCCGAATTGACTTTAACAATAAAAGAGGGAAAACAAGATATCCCGTTTGATGCATATTATAATGCTTACAGTACAAGAAGTTTACCATTAAAAGAATACAAGGCACATAATGAGTATTTGAGCAAAAAACATAAATCTGATGAGAAGTTGTATAATCGTGCAAATGTTTATTGTGGCTGTTACAAAATTAAAACCTTTGTGGAAAAAATGGCTGAAAAATGTAAATTAGATATGGAAAAATATGCAGAGATAAACGAATTGTCAGGTAGATTTTATATTTTCTCAGTTCAGATAGACTTAGATGGAAAACTTACAGAGGAAGGTGTGCAAATCAGTCCTTTCTTTTATGCTGTACTTTGTATGATAAAATCAGAAGGCATAAATGTTAATATTATGCAAGAAGACATATGCAAGTTAAATGAAGATGTAAATGAATTACTTAAACAGAATGATATACAAATACTGGAGTTTACAGACATAACGATAGTTGAAAATATTGTGTTTGACAAATTAGGAGTTGAGAATGAAAGTCAAGTAGGGTTAGAAGGTGCCTCGGATAAGGTTTATGCATGCAAAGGTTTAAAGAAAGAAGATGAAACGAGTGACTTTTTTAGCTTTTACTTGGACGAAATAGAAAGAGTTCAAAAAAACTATAAGAATAATGAGCATGTAATAAAATATATTACCTCGTTATTGTATGATAATCAGAAAAAGATAATGATAGACAGCGATGTTAATGCCATGAAAAAATGGTTAGAAGTAGATAGATTTCCACTGGCAAAATACCCATCAAAGTTCTCACCGACATTAATGCAACAATTAGCTATAAATATAGCTATATCAGAAAAGGATAGATATGAAAAAATATTCTCAGTAAATGGACCTCCAGGAACGGGGAAAACAACACTTTTGAAAGAAATTATAGCGTCAAATGTTGAGCAATTGGCAGAAGTTTTAATTAAATATGGAATTGATGGTGGTAATTTTGTTTCTCGAAAAATTGAGTCTGCTTCAAATGCTAGTTATACAGAAAAATATTATGAAATACCAGAAGAAATTGCTAAATTTGGAATTCTCGTTGTATCAAATAATAATGGAGCAGTAGAGAATGTAACGCTTGATTTACCGAAATCTGGTGACATGAAAAAAGAAAAGACGAGGACAGATTATTTTGATAGGATAATAAATAGGGAAGTGTATTTTTCAGCTGTGGCAGATAATCTTTTGGGAGAAGAAGGAAGTGCATGGGGATTAATATCGGCTCGTATGGGAAGAAAGTCCTATGTTACTGAAGTGTTAGAATCTTGTGTATTTGCCAGAAAAAATGATGATTCAAATAAAGTAACATTGGACCTGGCAAGGGTTGATAGTATTTCGTGGAATGAAGCTGTAGAAAAATTTAATGTAGCCAAAAAAAAGGTTTTATCATTAAGAAAAGATATCAAAAATGATCAGAAACTTTTAGTGGATTTTTATCAGGAAAAAGAGAACTTAGCTAAGAGAAAATGGGAATTAAAACAGTTGACTATAGAAAAAGAGCAGCTAAATAAAAAGTTAAATGAGGTAAAAACGGAATTAGAAAATAATGAAAAGGAGACTTTAGAGCAGAAAGAGGAAATCAAATATATTAAAGAGCATAGCTCTATTTTTAAGAAACTACTTATCCTTTTGGGGTTAGGAAAAATAGGTAGACATGTTGCTGAAAAACAAAAATATGTCGATGAGTTAATAATAAAGCACGAAGACATTAAGCGTAGGTATAGTTTGACCAAGAGAAATACAGAAGAAGTATGTGGAAAAATTGAAAATCAATATAGCATAATCTCTACTCTAGAAAAGAAAGTACAGATACTTGAGGAAAAAGTATATGGAAATAATGAGTCATTGAAAAACAAATACAAAAATAATTTTGCGGATAGATATTTCTATGAAAATATTAAGGAATCTGAAAATTCACAGAATGCATGCCCATGGACATTTGACGAATATGATATGGCTAGAGAAGAATTGTTTTATGCTTCATTACAGGTGCGAAAAGCGTTTATTTTGAATTCGCCATATATAAAAAGAAATCTGTTTGTATATCAGGCATATAACAATGGAAAATATACAATAGCAGAAAAACAAGAGATGTTTCCACATTTGTTTAATTCCTTGTCAGTAGTGATACCTGTACTCTCTTCTACATTTGCATCAGTTGGAAGGTTTTTAAAACATGCAGGAAATATGAGCTTAGGCATGCTAATAATTGACGAATCGGGACAAGCTATGCCACAGTCTGCTTTAGGCGCACTTTATAGGACAAGGCAAGCAGTTGTTGTGGGAGACCCATTACAAGTGGAACCTGTTGTAACAATTCCTAAAGTGTTAATTGATATACTTGCTGATAGTACAGGAGTAGCAAATGAATACAAGGTGATTGAAAATTCAGTTCAGACTTTTGCAGACAATATGAATGAGTTTAACGGTATGATTGGAGAAAGACAGGTTGGTTGTCCGTTGGTTGTTCATAGAAGGTGTATAGAGCCAATGTTTTCTATCTCAAATATGATTTCATATGACAATAGAATGTTCAATAAAACGAATAAAAAGGAAGATTATTTGAAACAAGAACAACCATTTTTGATAAAAAAATCAGGATGGATAAATGTTGAAGGAACAGAAAATGGTAGCAAGGATCATTTTGTAAAAAATCAAGCAGAGAGAGTATGTCAATTATTGGAAAGTGCACTACATATATATACTGATTTATTTGACACAGACGATAAGATCTTTATAATTACACCTTTCAGAACAGTGGCAGAGTCAATGCGTAAATTTGTAGTTGGTTATTTTTCAGCAAAAGGAAATGACAAGGAGGTGTTGAAAAAATGGACGAAAAAATGTGTTGGCACAGTGCATACTTTTCAAGGTAAAGATGCTAATGAAGTGATTTTTGTATTAGGTTGTTCAGATAAAAGTGTAGGTGCAATGAATTGGGTAGTAAAAAAGGCTAATATACTTAATGTGGCATGTACGAGGGCAAAATACAGAATAGCCTTTATTGGAAATTTAAATGATTGGAAAAATAGAAGATATTTTAGGGAGTTTATTCCCAAATTTATTGACACGATAGATGTGTAGAATATATACAATGTGAAGACGGAATAGGAGAAATTATCATGGCTGTATCATATAAACGATTATGGAAATTATTAGTAGATAAAGAAATGGGCAAATCGGATTTGCGTAAAAAGGCAGAAATTGCCCCTAACACAATGACAAAGCTTCGCCGTGATGAAGAGGTGAGCCTAACAATTCTTAGCAAAATTTGTAAAACCTTACATGCAGATTTTGGGGATATTGTGGAGTATGTGCCGGATGCAGAAATATGGGATTTGTATAATGAGAACCGAGAACTTCTGGGAAAAGACCATATCAGAGGAGAACAGTTACCGATAGATGGATATCATCTGGTGGTGCATGTATGGATTCGTAATTCTAAGGGACAGTACCTTATCTCGCAGCGTTCCGCAAACAGACCAACATACCCTTTGATGTGGGAATGTGTAGGCGGTTCGGTTGTGAAGGGAGAAGATAGTTTACAGGGAGCAATTCGAGAGGCAAAGGAAGAGGTTGGCGTTGATTTAATGCCGGAAAATGGACAAGTTCTTTTTACAAAGACACGAAAAATCATTGATGGAAAAATTTATAATGATATTATGGATGTTTGGCTGTTTGAATATGATGGAGAGGTTGATTTGGGTAATGCAACAACAGATGAAGTGGCGCAGGTTGCATGGATGAACAGGGAGCAGATAAAAGAATTGTTTGATGCAAATATGTTTGTGGAGACGTTGGAATACTTCTTTACGGAAGTGGACAAGTAGTAATTTGGAAAGTTGGTGAATATATGAAGGAAAAAGAACATCAATCCATAGAGTGGAAGGAATCATGGCAGGATGAGTATTTGAAATGGATTTGTGGATATGCCAATGCCTACGGTGGAATAATATACATAGGTACGGATGACGATGGTAATGTTGTAGGCATTGATAATGCAAGAGATTTATTAGAGCGAATTCCTAATAAGATTACAGACACAATGGGAATCATTGCAGATGTGAATTTGCTATATAAAGGCGAACTTGAGTATCTGCAGATAATTGTTGATAAATATCCATCTTTAATAAGTTTTCGCGGTAAATATTATTATCGTTCCGGAAGTACCATGCGTGAAATTACTGGAAAGGAATTGGAAAGAACTTTGTTAAAAACGCAGGGAAGAACATGGGATGGTGTGCCTCTACCAAAACTGTCAGTGGCTGATTTGAAGCAAGATGCAATACAGTTATTTAAAGATAAGGCAGTGAAAAGAGGAAGGCTTACAAAAGAAGAGGTAAGTGTGGAAGATGCTATTTTGATGGATAACCTGCACCTAATTGACGAAGATGGATATTTGATAAGAGCAGCAATGCTTGCATTTTATAAAGATCCAGAGAGGTGGGTAACAGGTTCTTATATTAAAATCGGCTATTTTGGAAAATCGGATTCGGATTTGGTGTACCAGGATGAGGTGCACGGCCCTTTGATAGAGCAGGTAGATAAGACCGTTGATTTAGTTTATACAAAATATATGAAGGCCTTGATTGATTATGAGGGAGTCCAGAGAATTGAGCAGTTTATGTTTCACAAGGACGCATTTCGTGAGATTTTGTTGAATGCCATTGTTCATAAAGATTATAGTAGTTGCAACCCGATTCAAATCAGTGTATATGAGGACAAGATATACATTTGGAATGATGGTGAGATGCCACCAAATCTGGACTCTACGGACAAGCTGTTTATGAAACATTCGTCGAAACCTTATAATCCGAAGTTGGCAAATGTCTTTTTCAAGAGTGGTATGATTGAGGCTTGGGGAAGAGGATTTGAGAAGATTAGGGAAGCCTGTGCGTTGTATGATGGACCATTGCCAGAATACGAGATTAATGAGGCTGGAATTATGGTTCTTTGCAAGGCTTGTGATAGGTATTTGAGGTTGTTGAGAGATGATGGTCAGCATCCTGACCATCATCCTAACCAAAATGGTCAGGATGTGAATAAGCTGATTATCGATTTTTGTAAAGACCCGAAGTCGGTCCAAGAAATAATGGATGAATTTGATTTTGATAGCAGGACAAGCTTTAGAAGAAAGTATTTAACTCCTATGCTGAAAAATGGTGTGTTAAAGATGACTATACCGGAAAAGCCATCAAGTAAAAATCAGAAATATTTTTCGTGAGAAAATAACCTAACCACATCTTAACCAATGTGGTTAGGTTAAGAATACAAGAATTAAGAGAGAAGGTAATTGACGAATGGATCTAATGGCGGCAATTGGATTGCTTAGCTCTATTGTTACTTTAGAAGAGGCAGGAAGAAGCTGGGTATTAATTGTAAAAGACAAGTTAAAAAGAAAAGAGATTGATATCAATAATTGGGATTCAGATGATCCTTTAGTTCAGGCTTGCCTTGATAGATTTAAAACTGATATGGGGGATAAATATAAGGATCATATTTTTTCAGAGGAAGAAATACAAGAAATCATTCGGGGCTTTTTTGAGCAGAATAGAGAGCTGCGTATAGGAAATGAGGAAAAGAAGCAAATGACTCAGATTATTGAGGATATTTTATACGCATATAATGAGCATACGAAGTCCCTTATGTCAAGCGGTGAAAGAACACTACATAACACGCTATCATCGGATTTTTCCAAGATAATGGATAAGCTGGGGGTGATAGAAGAACAACCTCATAAGGAAAACATTAAAAAGTTTTTGCGTGCGATTGAAATAAGTAAAGAAATTGAACTTGAAAATATTGAAGAGCTTATTAACGGTGAATATGAAATTGACAGGTCAGAAATTATTGAAACGATACAGGCAGGACGAGAAAAATTAGTATCGATACAGGGAAATGCTGGTTCTGGTAAATCAGTTGTATGCAAAAAACTGTTAAAGGGAAAAGAATACGTATTAGTCACGCGAGCAGAGAATTTGTCCACAGGAAAGAAAGTAAACGAATTGTGGGATTGTGATGTAGAGGATGCAATCTTGTGGTTAGAAAATAAACCGCTGTATATATTTATTGATGCTATCGAATTTATTGCAGATTGTGGTGACAATGCATTTACGTTGTTGCAGGAGATATATAGGCTTGCAGATAAATACAGCAATGTATATATTATTACTTCATGTAGAACTACTGATAGTTCTGCGTTTATGAAGATTAATACAAAATATAGAATCAAAACATACGAGATTCCGGATTTGGCGAAAAATGAGATTGATAAGGTTGCTAAAAGTTATCCCATTATTTTATCCTTACAGCAGAATAAAAAATATTCGGATTTATTATGTGTGCCATTTTATCTCAATTTAATTGTATCGGGAGGATTTGTAGAAGAAAATATTAACGACGAGAATAATTTTAGAAATCTCATATGGGAAAGAATCATCTGTTTAAAAGACAAGTGCAAAAAATATAGTGTCTTACAAAGTGATGTTAGAAAAACTGTTGAGCGCATTGTTTTTGAACGTGCTAGTCGTTTTGTTGTTGGTGTTGATAGTGATATTGTAGATAGCGATATTCTAGAAGCATTGAAATCAGAAGGAATTATTGTTGAAAGCAGGAATAAGATTCGTTTGAAATATGATATTTTCGAAGATATTTGTTTTGAACGATATATAGATAAGGCGTTTGATGCATGTCATGGGTCGTATAATGTTTTTTTTGATGAAATAGAGAAAATCGGACGTTGCATATATAGGCGATACCAGATTTGGATATCTAACAAACTGTTTGTACAGGAGGCCCGCGAGAAATTTGTATATACACTGTTAACGGATAATAGTATTGAGGCAAAATGGAAAAAGCAAACAGAAATTGGGATAGTAAAATCAAAATACTGTGGATTGTTTTTCAAGGAATTTCAGGAGTTGCTCGATGAAACAGTGGTTGAGGAATTGTTAGATATAACAAACTTATATGCATTTGAGGCGAAAATTAATCATTCACCAGTATTAATAATGAATGTAACACCGATAGGAGCGGCACGTGAAAATTTAATTGGTATGGTTTTTGAAGAACGCATAAGTTTAGATAAAAATAGAACTTCTATTATTAAGCTGTGTGATGATTATGCAAATTGTTTTTATAAAACTGCGGATACTGAAGAAAAAGCATACAAAATAATAATTAGATATATTGACGAGCTAATAGAAAAGAGTAAAGAGGAAAAATCATATTATCAACATGATGAAGAGAT
>ERZ780177.2711-NODE-2711-length-14262-cov-4.925741_pt1 | contig 14262 bp, 8 predicted proteins | sample MGYA00510973_ERZ780177 | MGnify/ENA primary metagenome ERZ780177 (study PRJEB29588, sample SAMEA2144396) | human gut metagenome | biome: human gut; feature: human-associated habitat; material: faeces | place: Denmark | collected 2008/2010 ...
GCGGAGAACATTGAAAACCCATTATCGATCATAACCCATAGAATTCAAAAATACTGTACAGGCGAAATACCGTGCTTGCAGATTTCTGCTGATGACGCAGATGCATGCAAGCGTTATATCAAGGCTGCGTTTATCCGAAGCAAAATGGCGGAGGATGAAATGAACAAGCACTCTGTTACTGCGAGTATCTGCACGGAGCAAAGTAATCATGATATGCTGGCGTGTTTTGGGCTGCGCTCATATGGGCCGATTAAAAGCGACCTGGAAAAGATGGATGTATCGGTTTTGGTGAATAAGACAGAAAGAATGCTTGTTGTTCCACGAAACTGCTTTTATCTTGTAACGCTACAAGGTGCTTCCCATATGGTTGCGCCGGTTTGTCCGAAAGGCGCCATACTATTGATGCCACGGGAAATGGCGTGCGCCGGGATGACCGCCGTCGTTTCAGATCCAAATGTGATTGAGAAAATGAATATTTGGGCACTTTGTAGCGAATTGGAATTCAACAGCGCATTTGTCGCGGCTAATAGGCGAACCGAACTCGAATTGCTTAAATATGAGTTGCCATTACGTCATGATACTTGTTCATCTATAGTGTAGTGAAAACACAAAAACCGACAAGTTTCTTTGAAACTTGTCGGTTTTTATTTATGATAGACTGTAATAGCAGGAAACGAACCGTGTTTTGAGAAAAATGCAAAGTTGCATCCTCTGCCGTCCGCCGGGATCTTCGCTGTCAGGTGCTGTTCACGGTCTCCTCCGGATATAGTGCACGAGGATCCGCAGGAATTGGGTGGACGTGGGGGCGGCGGTCAGCGGGCGGTAGGTGAGGCTGCGCAGGAGGACGGCGTTTTTATGCCAGGAAGCGCAGGCGAAGCCATCGATGCTTCGGACGACCTGGAGCGGGTTTGCGTTGTACTGGTCTGCCACTTCGGGATAAAGCCGCTGCGATGGCTTCACCAGCCAGTGCGGGTTGAGCGCGGCGAGATAGACCGCGTAGGAGAGATGGAAGAAAGCGGTGTTGGTCGCGGAGAAACCGAGGCGGTATAACAGATCATAGACTTCGACGATGTCCGTTACGGCATTCATGCTGCATCCGTCCCCTCCAGCGCCTGAACACGGTCCATAAACTGCCGGACCAGATCGCTCTGCGCATCCGCGTCCAGCATGGAAAAGAGAAACATCAGGGTCGGGGCAGAAGCGGTGTATTTTCCGCGTTCCAGATCGCTGTATGCACGACTGGAAATGCGAAGCTGCTCTGCCATAGCTTCCTGCGTCAGCGCCTTCTGCCGCCGCAGAGAAGAAAGCTCCCGGGAAAGAAGCTCCGCGAGTAGCGCCGGGTATGGTTTCATTCTGAGGACCTCCATAGGTTATAAATTCTATGGAGATTTTATGTCGAAACGAAGTGTACTTCCACGAAGTGCACTTCGTGTTTTGCGATGCAGATATCTGCTGTCCGTTCAAAGTCTGTGAAAATGACGCTGTTTTCCGGTTGAAGATGAAAACCGGCGGTGTTCGTTGAACATCGCCGGGGTTATTTTCTGGTGACGCCGAGGGATCAGTCTTTGGCGGGCGGGTATTCGTTGCAGAGCAGGCGGTAGGGGGGCTCGTCTTCTTCGATGGCGGGGAAACGGCCGACCGGCGGGTTGAAGCGGTTGTCGGTGTTGTCGTCGTTGCACTGGCTGACCTCGCCCAGCAGGACGGGACCAGTGCCGGGCTCAACCGAAAAATCATGATACAGCCCCTGATAAACGAAAATGCTTTCACCCGGTTTCAACCGGATCTGCGTTCCGGCCGGAACGGTATAGCTTTTGCCGTCGGTGTGGACTTCCACGTCAGATTCATAATCGATTTCTTCATTCGGAAGACGATTGTACACCCGGATCAATACGTTGCCGCCGCCGCGGTTGATGATGTCCTCAGTCTTGAACCAGTGGAAATGGTTCGGTGCGTACTGCCCTTCCCTCAGATACAGCAGCTTTTCCGCATAGACCTTCGGATACTTGTCCGGCATGGCACGATTTCCGTTGCGAATCGTGATAAGCGAAAAACCGAAGTGGTCAAAGTCGCCCTGACCATAATCCGTGATATCCCAGCCGAGCATGCAATCGCGCACTTCATCATATTCGTGCCCCTTGCTTTCCCATGCCTCAGGCGTAAAATGGCAAAAAGGCGGCAGGTAGCAATGTTCCTGTGCGCACATAGCCTCGAGCTCTTTCAACGCTTTGTTGATCTCACTGCGCTTCATAATAGCGCTCCTTTCCATTTAATTTCTATATTCAGTCTCCGCCAGACGGTCCTATTCTGCGCCGTGCGGAGACCGTACTGTCGTTATCAAAAGTTCCGGAGAACAGACCCGTTTTTTCTTGGCCCCGGACGGAAGATCCATCCGGGGCCGGATCATTACTGCTTAGGGAAGATCAATAGAAACTCTTGCGGAGGCTTCGAACATTCTGAGCAGAATGGCCGCGGCCTCGCTGCGCTTGATGGTGCTCGCGGAATGGAACGTGCCCTTCGCATCGGAGCCCGTCAGGATGCCCGCGCGATAGAGCTCGTAGATCTCTGCCGCGAACTTGTCGGTCGTTTTCACGTCGGGGATCGCATTGTCCGCCACGGTGTTGATCGCCTTATAAGCCTCCTCCGCACCATGGAAGATGTGGACGAATTCGCCGCGCGTGACCGGCGCGTTCATCTGCGCCTTGGTGTAATTCGCGTAGTCCTTTTCGATGATGCCGTTCGTGACCGCGTAGTTGACGTAGCTGTCATACCAGTTCGCGCCGCCGTTTTTCAGACTGACCTCACCGGTGCGGTCGAGCTGATGGAGCGCAGCAGCCAGCTTGATGGTCTGCGCAACGGTCAGCGTCGCGTTCGGCTTGAACTCGTTCGCCGTCACGCCGTCGATCAGGTCATTTTCCCAAGCGGCCTTGACGCTCGAATAGTACCAGCTATCGGACGGAACATCGGTGAACGGGAACTTGGTGGTGTCAGAGCCAGCGTTCGGGTTGAACGGGTTCTGCGCAGGCTCGCTCGGCGTCACCGGAATGACCGGTGTCGGCGTGGGTGTCAGCTTCGGGATGACCTGCCCCTGGGTAATCACTGCGTGGCAGCTCTTGCAGCAGATGTCGCCGGTATAGCCTTCCTCGGTGTAGGTTGCGTCTTTCGCGTTAAGAACTTCCGTGCCGCCCACATGGTTGGTCGGGTCAGTTTTCGGGGTAACATCCGCCTCAGTCAGCTCTTCTGTCGCGTTTTCATCTGCAAACAGCTTGCTGCATCCGAAGCAGGTGTAATACGCCCTGTGACCCTTGTCGACGCAGGTCGCTTCCACAGCCGGAACCTGCATTGTGGTGTGATGAATGTGGCCGGTCGCGGGCGCGATGATATAGCCGCACACTGTGCAGGTCTGCGGATCTTTTTCCGTTGCCGCAGCGCCAGGCGTATGGGTCCCTACGTCGTTCTTCTCGTCGCAGCCGGAGCACGCATGCCAGTGATGGGTTTCATCCTTGCTCCATTCTCTGGACCAGCTGTGCTCGTGCGAAGAAGAAGCTTCTGTGAAGCGGAACCAATCGACGTTTGCAACATAGGTCTTGCCGGTGTTGTTTTCGAAGTAGAGATAGACATCGTGCATACCCTTGGTGATCTCGGTCAGCTCACCGCTAAGTTCCACATAGTTGCTCCAGTTGCTTCCGGTCGCCGGGCAAGTCAATGTCGCGATCTCCTTGCCGTCCAGGCTGCCAAGGCGGATATGAATCTGGCCGCCGCCGGCATCTCTCTCCTGCGCAGCGTAGAAGAACGTTACTTTTTTCGCACCGTTCCCGGAGAAATAGACATTGGAATATTTGACCCAAGTGCCGCTTGCAACGCCGCCAATGTTTTTGCCGTCGTTGACAATTCTGCTGTCATGTGCATCTGTTTCAAACTTTGTAAATTCCTCAGCTTCGATCTTCTCGTACGCATTACGGAACTTCGCCTGCGCAAGTTTGATGTTCAGGTCAAGCGCATCGTTTGCGTGATTGAAATCTACGATCGTCGCATTCGGATCATTCAAAGCCGTCTGCGCATTCTGGATTGCCTGATTGAGAGCGTCCTTATGTGCAGCGTCATCTGCCAATCCTTCATAAACCTGCTGTGCTTCTTCGATTTTAGCCACCAGATCCTGGTAGGACTGAATATCATTGGATGCCTGCTCGAGCTGCGATTTTGCATCTTTCAGCGCATCCATCGTGGAATTGTAGTTCTTCGTCACTTCCTCCGCGTTGGAAATGGCGCTCCTCACGGAATTTTGAACCGCGGACGGCATGTTTGATGTGTCAACCTTCTTGATCGCATCAAGCTTTGTCCAAAGATCCTTCATCCCTTCGATCTCGCTCATGGCGTTTATCAGCTTACGGCAGGCCTCCTCGATCTCGGCGTCCGTCTTGTCTTCCTTGGCCGCAACCGTTTGTGCCTTGTCAATGGCTGCGCTCATCAACGTCGCAAGCGGTGCGTAGCCGCCATCGCTGAGAGCCTCCTTTGCTTTTGTCGCTTCCGCGATCATTCCATCGAGAGCATCGGCGTTCAGCGCGGGCATTTCGGTGCTCATCAGTTCCAGCTCGCCCAACTGAATCTCGCTGTCGCTCTTGATATCCAGACGCACATAACGATATTGCACATAATCCGCGGCATTCGTCTTGAACGGCTTCGTATAGAGGCTCCATTCAAATGTCACATTTTCACGCTTGTCCGCTTCCGTCCAGGTCAAGCCGTCATTGGAAAGATAAAGCGTGAAGTTCTTCGGCGCGCTATCCTTGCCGCCGCTCGCAGAGGTCAGTGTATAGAGGCTGACAGCCTGCGGCTTTGCAAATGTGTAATAAAGCGAAATGATCCCATCCGTAGGCTTCAACGTTGCACTGGTCTTAGAATTGTTATCGAGCAGATTTTTGAGGTTCTCACCATCAGCACAATAAATGGAATCGCCGGAACTTAGCGTGGTCGGAACTTCTTTTGCAACCACAGCCGCACTGTTTGTGCGGTCCCGCAGCGGATCGGGGGTCTCGTCGCCTTTCGTCAAAGAATCGGGAACATCATTCTCACCCGTACCCCACTTGCCGGGCGTCGCCTGCATGTCAAAATGGAGCACAACATCTTGCGTCTTGAGCTGGTCGGTCAGATCCGTCTGCTTGATGGACGTCTTGCTGTAGGCTTCACCATTGATGGTAAGGCCGCCAACATAAATATTTGTGCTGCTGTTATTCGGCGCCTCGATGATCAGATCGTGGCCGTTTTCATGATGGAGGGTAATCTTCTTGAACAGTGGCGAGCCGAAGACCAGTTCACCGTTGCCCATATTCAACGGATAGAAGCCCATGGCACTGAAGATAAACCATGCAGACATTTCACCGTTATCCTCATCACCGATGTATCCCTGGCCGATGCGGCTGCCAACATAGCACTGCCGCAGTACCTGCCGAACTTTCTCCTGCGTACGGTAAGGCCGACCGGCATAGAGATACATATATGGAATATGATGGGAAGGCTGGTTGCTGTGGCCATATTCGCCCATCTTGACTTCCTGCGCTTCCCTGCGCTCATGGATGCCCTGATTTGCGCCTACAGTGTCCGTTTCCAATGTCGTCTCAAACAACTGATCCAGCTTTTCAGCCAGTGCAGCACGGCCGCCGTAGAGGTTTGCCAGGCCCTGACCATCCTGCGGTACACTGCACGCCATATTCAGAGCCGTAGTTTCCGTGTAATCATCATGGAACGCAAACGGATCCACTTTGGATCTGGTCCAGGAGCCATCCGCATTCTTGGCCGCAAGCCATTTGTTTTCAACTCCGTCTCCGTCGCGGAAGAGGTTGACATAGTTTGTGGCACGGCTCTTATAATAGGTATATGCATCCATGTCGCCTAATTCTTTCGCCATGTTTGCAATACCGGCATCATTGATGTAGCCTTCAATGGACCATGAGAATTTCTGGCTGCCACCCGGCGTATAGCCAAGAAACAGGCCCTTATCAATGCCGTCACGACCGCCGGAGGCCCCCTTGAAATCCGACATGGAGGCATTCTTCAGTGCAGACTGATATGCAAGTTGCCACTGCTCGTTTGTCAGCGTTGCGCCGCGCAGCATGGCATCGGCAAAGATAACATCCGAGCTTGTACCGACCATGGAGTTCGTACCGGCCGGAGCAATCCAGCGCGGCATCCAGCCGCTGTCCTCGAAGTGATGAATCAGGCCCAGCAGCAACTCATTGTTCTGCTTCGGTGTGAACAGCGAATATGCTGCCCATGTCGTACGATAGGTATCCCAGAACCCGTTGTTATAATAAAGCTTGCCGTCCGTCACCTTCTTGGTATACGGGCTCATGTACTGCCAGCCGCCTTCGCTGCCGTTGCCGGTTTGTTCGCCCATATTATTGGGATAGAGATACAAGCGATAGAGGCAGGAGTAGAACGTAATCAGCTGTTCTTCCGACGCACCTTCAATTTCAAACTGGCTCAGCTTGTCATTCCACAGCTTCTTTGCGGCAGCCTTGACAGCGTCAAAATCTCCGCGCAACTCCTGTTCAAGGTTTTTCTTTGCCTGCTCAGCACTGATAAAGGAAGTTGCCGCGCGCATCACGACCGGCTTCGTACCTTGTTCAAAGACTGCGCGGGTGCCATCGTCTGTGAACGCCTGATCAAAGGTGCCGTAAATGTACATCTTCGGCATCTGGTTGCTGTCCTCATTTTTGTAACCGCTGAAGGACTTCGTAGCTTTATCAAATCTGAGGTCGGACACATCGCTGATATTGATGTACGGCGTCTGTGCGTTTTCCGGATAAGTGATGCGCGTGATCATGCCGTGATCGGTAGGAGACAGTTCCGTCCGGACACCGCTTGCAGGATTCGACGCGCTCTGACTAAACTGTACGCTGAAATAGTAGGGCTTTGCCGTTACATTTTCCTGATCATAGATGGCGCGGCCATTTGCGGAGGTATTCACGCCGGGCATAAATCTCCACACAGACCGGTCTCCGACCCAGATCGACGGCTCATGACTGCAGCGGAAACCTTTGATAAAACCGGCATTATAGTCGAACATAGTGTTGCCGGTGTCGCTTTCCGGTGCCCAGAAGTTGAAGCCATGCGGCACTGCGACCATAGGCCCGGTGAGGCCTCTGGAGAAAAACGCACCGCCAAAGTTGTTTGTTCCGCGAAGAATGTAGGCATAGTCTACGAGAGACTCCTTGCTATAGTTCAGGGGGGCGACATTTTCAATCCGAATCGAATTCAGCGTTCCCTTGAAATCGCCGCCATCCGCTTTCAAGTCCGCGCTGTTTGCGTAGCCGATGTCGATTTCTTCGATCGTCTTGCCCTTCAGCGCGCCCAACTGGATCAGGATCTGGTTTTCCTGCGCATACAGCATGGCCTTGCCTTCGCCCTGGCTGTTCGGATCGGCGCGAACGCCATTCTCATCTTCCAGCTCTGTAGAACTCAGATAGGTTCCATCCGTGAATTTCAGATCTACTGCAAGATGCATGGAATAGAAATCGTAGTCATACTTATTGTTCGGCAGCGGCTGCTGCGGCGTAATATTATAAACCAGCCGCGTATTCTCCGTCACCGGAATGTTCAGACCTGTGTACAGGACGTTGTACACCTGCGCGCTTTGATTGCCTTCATGATGACCACTGATGACCAGCTTGTCGTTTTCCAGCGTTGTCGTCATAGATGCATGTTCCGTGCGCGCTGCGTCCGTAGTTCCGGCAAAGCTGACGTCCACAAGGCTCTTTGTTAAGCCGAAGCCGCTGAACTGGATCGTTCCCGGATTAGAGTTGAACTTCGTGATCTTCAGCTTGTAATGCTGATAGCCGGGACCTTCCGGAAGCTGGAAAACACGCATCTCATAGTTTTTCCATCCGGTCTGGTTGCTCTGCTTATCCAAAAGCGTCCACTCACCAGTCTGATCGTTCGTGCCATAAAGCTCCCAACTGTTCAGGGTGCGGCCAGGGTTTCCCTCGTCATCATTTGCACCGCTGATATAATAGTTGGAAGCCGTTGTCGGCGCATTATAATGGAATGTGAACTCTAGAGGTACCTTAACGCCGCCGGTTGCACAAAGCTTCGTGCTTGTACTTCCGTCGATCAGTGCGCTGACGTCCTCGGCAGAGTTGCCATATTTGAGCGTGGCATTTACCTCGACAGGAACATCCGCAAAATTTGAGAATTCTTCCTGCGTTTTGAATCGTGTCGAAAACAAGACCTTGTCTTCTTCGCCTGAAGCGGCTTTCTCCGCTGCCAAAACAGTGATCCCAGAGAAAAGGCTCAGCATCATCGCCATGCATAACAAGCAGCTGATCCATCTGGACGCTGTTTTATTTCGTTTCATGTGCAAATCCTCCCAAAACCGAAGATATGAGTTGAGCATAAACGTGTTTCAGAAAATACGGCAAGTAAAATCCTTGCCGTATTTTCTGACTTTCAGTTGGCAGTTGGTGCTTACTTCGTCACAACTGTAACACCGGTGTCGGTGACAGCGCCGTCAGCCGTGCCGCCCTGCAGCGCAGCAACCGCAGCCTTGACACCTTCGTAGCCCATCACGTCGGGGTTCTGAACCATCGTCGCATACAGGCAGCCTTCGTTGATCAGTTCCAGAACGTTGTCGGAGCTGTCGAAGCCAACGCCGACCACATCCGCGCCGCTCTCCTTGATCGCGTTGCCAACGCCGACCGTGGAGCCTTCGTTGCAGCCGAACACGCCAACACAGCCGTCAGCGATGAAAGCGGAGGCCGCGTCCTTCGAACGGGCCGCGTCGCCGTCGCAGTACTGGGACTCCTGAAGCTCAAACTTGGTACCCTCGAAAGCGGAGCGGAAGCCGTCGTCACGGGCCACGGTGGAAGCCGTCGCAGCATTGACGCTGACAATGCCGATCTTGCCTTCCGTGATGCCCTTCGCAGCCAGCTGGTCGATCATGGTCTGGCCGGCAGTCTTACCGGCTGCGGTGTTATCGGTGCTGAACGTCGCAACAGACGGCGTAAAGTTTGCCGGGGAATCGACGTAGACGATCTGCACGCCAGCCGCCGAGGCCTCCTTCAGCGCATCGTTGACCGCCTCGGGGCCGTTGGCCGCCAGAAGGATCGCGTTCGCGCCGTTGGCAACGGCGTTGTTGATCATCTCGATCTGCTTCGCATCGTCCTTCACGTCGGGCGCGGTCCACTGGTACTCCACGTTCCCGAGCTCTTCTGCCGCCTTCTTGCAGCCGGCGTCGATGTTGGTCCAATACTGGTCCATCTGGTCCATCGTGATCAGGAAGATCTTGTAGCTTTCGCTGCTCGCCGTATCTGCGGTGTCCTCCGCGGTGTTATCCACAGTCTCGCCGGCCGTGCTGGTCGTTTCGCCGCTTGTCTTCGTCTCGTCTGCCGGCGCTGCCTTCTGTGCACACGCCGCCATCGCCGCGATCATCGCGATCGCCAGCAAAATCGCTAATACTTTTTTCATTTCTGTTCCTCCATTGTTTTTTTCATGAAAACGACAGACCGCCTTTCAGCCGTTTGCTCGGTTTCACTGTTAAAACTTTATCATTTTCCGCCCGATGCAAACAGGACAATTCTTCCGGCAAAGTGGGCAATCCTTCCTGAATTTTTGATGTCTTCGTAAAACTGCAACAATTTTACTTGCAAAATTTATGAAAAACAGCCAATGCTCACTGAGCATTGGCTGCCTTGAAAAATGGAAAAACATATTGTTCAGGTCGTTGCTTTACACGATACAAATCACATCGTACCAGAAGACATCCGGCCTGTCAGCCGTTCCCTTACTGAGTCAACAGGTGTCCATTTTTATAAATCAGCGTTCTTTCGGCCAACGGGAACGCATCGTAGATACCGACGATCAGAACGACCACCGCGATTTTTTTGGCAAGAAGGAGCTGTACCTGCCGCTCGATATGCTGCTGCAGCAGCACGTCATTCCCCCAAAATGGCTGCTCAAAAAATACCACACGAGGCTGCTGGAGCAGCCCCCGCCGAAAGATCAGCGCATACTTCTCCTGTGTGTTCAGATCACGGATGTCTTTATCAAAAACCGCGCCAAGCTCCGGCGTCAGCTCGCGCCGCAGGCTGCGGTAAATGCTCCGCCGGCGAAACCAACTGTCGATCTGCCGAGGCAGGCAAAACGTGAGATTCCGCAAATAGCTCATATCCTGAAACAGCATCATTTGTGAAGGATTTTCTGCAATATAGGCGACCCGCTGATCCCGCGCCATTGGCCGGTGGATCGGCTGTCCATCGATCAGAACTTTTCCGCCGAGCAGTGCGCTCTGTCCCGTAGCCAGTCGCCGCATTCCATCCAGCAGCCGCCGGTCTTCCGTATGGATCGCGAGACATTCTCCGCTGTATACCGCAAGATCCACCTGTTTCAGCAGTGCCGTACTGACGCTGCTCAGGTTGAGACATATGCTCCCTCTTGACATGGCACTTCTCGGGGGAGACGATGTTGTGCCGGTAAACTGCTGCAGCAGCGCATGAATGTCTTCGCTGCCTCCGGATACCATTTCCTGAACCTTTATAACGCTCCCGTTATACATCACCGCTATGCGATCGCAAAGCCCGCAAAGTTCTTCGTAGCTGTTTGAGATGTAGATAAAGGCCATCCCACGAGATGCAAAATGGCGGATCGCATAGTGCAGCCGTCCGATATCCGTGCCCGCCAGAAAATGACTGATATTCCACAACAGGACAAGCCTCGCTCCGGATTCCCAGGCCTTGAGCAGTTCCACCATGCACCGTTCGAAGAGGCTCAGCTCCTCCACTTGCCGGTTGCACGGAATGTCTACGCCGACCGCCTGTTCGAGCTCCTGAAGCCGCCCGCGGAAGCTTTGCGTATGGAGCAGCCAGCGCCGCTCTACGCCGCTCAGCACAAAGACATTGTCCCCAACTGTCAGCCCATTGACCAGATGACTCTTCTGCTCAATGACGACAATCTCGTTCGGTGTAGTCCTGCTGTAGATATGGCTGTTGACCAGCTGTTCGCAGTAATAGACCCGCCCGAAGTGTACCGGTGTATTCGATTGCAGCAGCGACACCAACGATGATACACCATGCGCATTGAGCGCCATCAACCCCATGATCTCTCCGCTGAATATCTGCAGAGTGAAACGCTCGAGCTGCATGATCCCGGACATCTGCAGGCTCACATTGTCGAGCCGTAAAATCTCTGTTTTCATGCTCTGCCCTCATGCTTGGCCGGAAGCGTTACCGTGACATCTGTTCCGAGTCCGGGCGTGCTGCAGATGGTAATGCCATACTGCTCCCCAAACAAAAGACGGATACGGTTGTTCACATTCAGCAGCGCAATACCGGTGCCTCGCCCGCTGTCAATATAATCATAGGCTGTTCGGCACAGCTCTTTCTGAAGCTGGTGAAGTGTTTCCGGCTCCATTCCAACTCCGTTGTCGGAGATCCGCACGATCAGCCGTTTTTCCGTCAGTGTCAGCCGAACCGAGACTACACCGATCCCTATCTTTCGTTCCAGTCCATGAATAATTGCATTCTCCACAAGCGGCTGCATCGTCAGCTTTGGGATCTGACAATTCTGGATCCCCGGCTCCGGATCGTCGATCTCCAGGCGAAGCCGATCTCCGAACCGAAACTGCTGGATCGCAAAATATGTCTCAATATTCTCCAGTTCTTCGGTTACGCTAACAAGATTTTCAACCTTGCTGATGGTATACCGGAAAAACTTTGCCAAGTATTCTGTCATATCCGCCACGACATTGAGTCCACCCGCAACCGCCTCGCTGCGGATTCCCTCCAGCGTATTATAGAGGAAATGCGGATTGATCTGGTTCTGCAGAGCAAGATACTGCGCCTGCCGTTTGCTGACGCTCAGGAGCTTGCCGGTGTCCAGCAGCGCCACAGCCTTTTTCAGCGCCATCTCTGTCCCTCTACTGAAATAACATTTCAGGTGGCATATGTCTGCGATGGTATAACCTGCGGCATAGAGCTGCATGACCTGTTCGTTTTTTTGAACGATCCGCAAACAGCGGCGCAGAAAAACCCCACCCAGAACTCCGAGCAGTGTAAACTGTGCCAGCACCGCCAGCCAGATGCCGCGGGCGCCATGACTCAACAGCAAACAGCTGAACGCAAACAGCACCGTCAGGACGAACATCGCCAGTATGATACGCAGCAGATCATCAAGAATGTATTGCTTTTTCTTCTCCTGCATTTCGCCCTCCGCCTTTCATCGTACTGGCCCGCCCGATGTACCATAAAGCTTTTTGAACTCTCCCGGCCGGAGTGCGGCCACGCGCTTGAATACACGGTTGAATGTCCGGATATCCTGATATCCGACCTGATAACACACCTCGGAGATCGACAGATTGGTGCTGCGCAGCAGCTCCTTTGCGCGGTTGATGCGCAGCATGGTCAAATAGTCCTGAAATCCCATTCCTGTTTTCTGCTTGAACTGGGAGCTGAAATAATTCGGACTGAATCCCGCAATGCTCGCGACCTGTTCCAGCGAGATATTATCCATATATTGCTTTTCCATGAATTGCTTCGCCATCAGGAACGGATGGGTCTCATCTCCCGCACGGCGTCGTATCGTTTCGTCGAGCAGCCGCAGCGCCAGTGCATATAGCCGTTGAAATAGTTCTTCAGGTGTCCCGCTCAGGGTGCAAAGCATCTGATATTCATTCTTCTCCTGTTCATAGTTTTCAGCGACACCCCAATTTTCAAGCAGCTTATCACCTGCGAGCGACACCGCTTTATACAGCTCCTGACCCGTGATGCCAGGCGCCTCAAGTACGGTTTTCCGCAGCTCTTCCACCGCAGCGAGTACCGCTTCCTGGCTGAACTGTTCCAATGCAATCCGATATTTCCGCAAAAAACTGCCCGTACAGTCCGGCAGACTTAGTCCTGAGAATGGAAAATGCCGCGTAAGAAGTGATTTCGAACCATAAATCAGGCGTTCGTGGATCATCGAACGTGCAGACAGGATCTGTTCGCCCAGGTTATACGGATTTTCTGTCTCTGCAGAAAGTGCCATCGAGAAGCTGATATGCGGATAGATATTCGGATTCATCCGCAGCTCCTGCAGTCGTTGCGTCATCTGTTCTTTGATCTGCGCCCCCATGCCGGAAACATAGTTGCAGCACCCCCATCCGACGCTGTCCTCAAACCATAATTCACACTCCATGCAGAGCCGCCGCAGCGGTTGGAGCACCTGTTCGCGAACCTGAAGCGATACTGCCTGCACCGTTTCATACGTCACGTTTTCCGGATCATAATCCATCTTGACCAGGAACCCGCGAAATCCCCCCTGCTTGAACGCAAACCGGTATTCGCGATTGATCTGATCCATAGTCATCGACAGGCTCTTCTGGTTCTTGACATCCATCAAATAACAGGCCCGGACCTTCAACTGATCGTTAAAGAATGAACGACGCATCCGGTCCGTTGCTGCCTGCTCACGTCGGCGCGCTTCAATTTCATGCCGGATCCGGGTGACGGTTGCCAATAATTCTTCCTTATCGATGGGTTTGAGTAAATAATCACTTACACCGTATTGAATCGCCAATCTGGTATATTCAAAGTTTGTGTAACCGCTGATAATAATAAAGGAGACACTGCGGTAGATTTCCCGCAGCTGTTCAACCAGCTCCAATCCCGTGCATCCGGGCATCCGGATATCCGTAATGACCAAATCCGGCACCGTTTCCCGTGCCAGTTCCCGTGCCTCGATCCCGTTATGGGCCACACCTATAATTTGCATATCCAACGATCCCCAATCGATCAGATTGCAGATCAGTTGGCATACACGAAATTCATCATCCACAATTAGTACCTTAATCATTGTGCTTCTCCATTGTGCTCCTTCAACGTATCCGTGCTTTTTAACTCTTTTGAGTCATTATAACTCAAAAGAGTTAATCTTTTCATAATAAATCACAAAGTAATTTTTGACTATCTTTTCAAAAGTTCTTATATGCCGGTATAGCCTATTGTTACAGGCTTTTCCGGCATTTTTCATTGTGGAAGATACTCTCAAATCTTCTTATATCCCCGTATGTTTTTGTGTTCAAAAGTAGTATGTGGAGTAGTAAATTCTCCATTTACTACTATGCAATCAGCCGCTTCATTTCGGTTATTGACGTTTCGGAAGTTGTGTGTGCGTAATAGTTCAGCGTCATATTGATGTTGGAATGTCCCATGATGTATTGCAATGCTTTAGGGTTCATTCCCGCATTTGCTAACGTGGTGCAGAATGTGTGGCGTAAGGTGTGCGGTGTCATTACCT
>ERZ780177.2715-NODE-2715-length-14256-cov-6.579396_pt1 | contig 14256 bp, 10 predicted proteins | sample MGYA00510973_ERZ780177 | MGnify/ENA primary metagenome ERZ780177 (study PRJEB29588, sample SAMEA2144396) | human gut metagenome | biome: human gut; feature: human-associated habitat; material: faeces | place: Denmark | collected 2008/2010 ...
CGCCGATAATGGCCAGCACGCCCAGCATCTCCACCATCGAACGTCCGTTCTGTTCACTTCTGTTTAAATTTATCATAAGACTTTCCCTAACATATAGAATACTTTTACATACACACTAACAGCTAATGGTTAATAAATTACAAATTTATTCAAAGTTCCATAAAATAATGCTTTTTTTCCGGCAAATTTTTGCGGCTTTTTCTTTGCTTACCGGCAGGGCGTTTTCGCCGCCCCATTGAAAAACGGTTTCTTCGTCGCCGTTTTTAATCGTAACGGAGAGCAGCCCGAGCTTGATTTTTTCGCTCAACGGATAAACGGCCGTGTCAACGCAGTCCTTTTTTGACAGATTTTTGAAGGCGATGTAAAAACTGCGCATGCCCGGCATAACCATACTGCCGTTTTCGTCGCCGCCGACGCTGATTTCCGCGGCAACCGGGCTTGTCAGGAGGCCGTTGCGAAGCATGCCGGTCGGAGCAATCTGCTTTTGTATGACGTTTTCGGTTGAAAGCCCCCAGTAGTCCGGCCGGTTTTTATAGTTGCGGCGAATGTTTTCGGTCAGTTGCGCCAGATTGTCCATCGCGGCGATAACCCGTTGATTCGGACGGCTTGCCGCATGCCAGACGCCGGCAATAATCAGTAAAACCGTCAGCCCTGCCGCCAGCGGTGTGGGGTAGGTTTTAACAAATTTTTCGACGCGGCGGCGCAAATCGGTCATTTTCATCTTTAAGCTCCCATTGAACTGGTAATCTGGTCTTGCATCTGGAACACGCCCATAACCGCCCAGGCAATGACGCCGCCTACCGAAAGCAGGGCAACCATGTTCAAAATGGACGCCTTTTGCTCAATCAGATAGACGGATTCCTCCAGCCAGTCGTTGGCCAAGGCTTCCAGCGCTTCTTCAAAGTTGTCCAGTTCCGAATAGATTTTCAGGTCGCTGATGATTTCCTTATCCGGAAAGTCAAGGCCGGTTTTGCTCAGTGCCTGGCCGAGGTTGTCACCGTTGTTGATGAAAACCAGCGTTTTGTCAATACGTTCTTTCAGATACCGGCTTGAATCACGGCGCAGGGCGCGCAAAGCCGTCGAAACCGGCGTGCCGCCCTTAACCAGGGCCGACAGAGCCAGCAGCCAGCTGATGCCGGTAAAGACCTTATACAGAGACCATGGCGGCAGCCGGTCGATAATGGCGCGGATTGTTCCCGTCCAAATGCCGATGGTAAAGTAGATGACCGCCATAACGGCCGGCAGTGAAGCAAAAGCCACCGCCCAGTAGTTTTTAATCCAGTCCGACAGGTTTACCAGCGTCAGCGCCATGCCGCGCCAGCGTACCGTCGGCGCCGCGTCAATCATCGGCGGCACCATGTAGACGCCGATACCGTAAATAATCAGAATAGCCATCATAAACAGAAACGACGGATAGGCGATGGCGCCGATAATCGGGCGTATCATTTTGGTTGAACCCTCGGTAACGCGGATAAGGTTCATTAAGGCGCCTTCCAGGTCGGAAACGTCGCCCACCGAAAGCATCAGTCTTTCGCGGTCGGGGGCCCAGCCTTTCAGCGCGTCGGAAAACGGCAGACCGTTTTGCAGGGCCTTGGCCCAGCTGGCAATGGCGATGGCCATCGGTTCGTCGGGGTTTTTGCCGCCGTTGGAAGCGCCGTCATGCAGCATGTCCAGCGCGTTCATCAGCGAAAAGCGGTTGCGCATCAGCGAGGCGATTTTGCGATAGATTTTCAAACGCGTCTGGTTTGAAAAATTGCAAATCATTTTGGCATAATAAACCTCAATGGCGTTCAGCTGCTTCATGGCGCGGGCCATGGAGGCGGATCTGCGTTTGCTGTCATCCTGAGCCATAGTAAAACTCCCTAGTAAACCGGACGCTGGTCAAGCAGGCCGCACCAGCGCTCGACTTCGTCCAAATCAATATATCCCTTGAGCATGCGCTCAATCGCGGCGTCTTTCAGCGGCCGCCCGTTCAGGTCGCTGGTCCAGTAGTCGATAGCCTTTCTGGTTTCGCCGTTGATCATCAGTTCCAGAAACATTGCGTCCGGCAGAATGATTTCCGGAACGCTCATGCGTCCCTTAATGCCGCGGCCGTCGCAGAATTTGCAGCCCGGCCCGCGCATATAGGTGTTTTCAATGCCGAAGTCGCCCAGCGCGACTTTCAGGCGCTGTACCTGCGGCATGTTCAGTTTTTCTTTGACCGAAACCCGGCAGTGCGGACACAGCTTGCGGAACAGACGCTGCGAAATCAGGCCTTTCATCAGCTCCGGATCTGCCAGCATATAGGGCTGAACGCCCATGTCGCGGAAGCGGGTAATGATGGCCGGCGCCGAGTTTGCGTGCAGGGTCGACCATACGCCGTGGCCGGACAATGCGCCCTTGAACGTCAGTTCGGCGGCTGCCAGCGCGCGGATTTCGCCGACCATAATGACGTCCGGGTCGGAACGCAGCGCCGCCGACAACGCTTTGTTAAACTGTTCGTCTTTTTCTTCTTCGTCGTTGGCGTTGGTAACCGGCATCTGCCGCGCGCCCGGTATCGGATACTCCGGCGGGTCTTCCACCGTAATCAGATTGATTTCGTAGTTTTTTTCCTGCAAAAGCTTAATCATGTTACGCTGCAGGGTCGTACTTTTTCCGGAACCGGTCGGGCCGGCGATGATGTTCAGGCCGATTGGTACCGCACGCAGGCGATAAAACAGGTTTTCTTCATATTCGCCGAAACCCAGAGCCGCCAAATCGCCGGAACCGTCAGGATTGTCGTCCGCATACAGCAGACGCATAACCAGATACTGCGTACCAAAAGCGATCGGGTTGAACTGCAGGCGGATGGCCAGCACGTTGTGCGGCAGCATCAGTTTGCCCTTTGAACCGCGCAGCGGCGTGGAACCCAGTTTTTGCGCGCCCTGAAATTCGTTTTGCGCATAGTTCGCGTCCGAAATGTCCGCCGAGGCAAATGCCGCGCGCACGAAAGATTCGCCCCATTCTTTGTTATATTCCATTTCTGTCTGCATCATACCGTTGATGCGGAACATAATCTGCGTGCTGTCGGCGACGACGATGTGAATATCGGAAACTTTCTGCGAAGCGGCCCGGGCGACCACGTTGACAAAGTCCTTCTGCATCTGCAGCTGGTTCAGGTCTTCGTCGTTCTCCGAAATCGGCTGGTTGCGCTCGCCGAAAGCGTATATGGCGTTCAGTTCGTTTTGCGAAACGTAGCGGGGTTTGCCGATGCTGAGTTTTTTCTTGCGCGCCAGAACTTCAAAACTTAGAACGCGGCCGTCGAATTTGTGTGATTCCGAAACCAGAAACGTGCCGTCGGAAAACAGCGCCAGCAGGCGGCGCGTATCGTCGTTGATAACCAGCGAAGAACCCGGCAGCGTCAACAGCCTGTTGCCATGACCAAAAAGCTGGTCAAGAATATTGACCGGCTTTTCTTCAACAGTCTCGTCTACTGCCAGATTGGTGTTCCTTTTAAGAATACCGGTGTCCGGCTGCTGCAAGCTGTCTTCGTTGTTTTCGGGTTCATCAACCATTCTGCCTGCCTATCGGACGAACATGCCGCTTCCTAAACTCGGAACCCCCTTGTTGACCATGGTTGTGTTGCGGAGCTCGGCGTTGGCGTTCGGTTTGGCCGTTGTTTTGGGTTTTTTGCCCTGAATGTCCGATTTTACGGGTTCTTTTTCCAAAATTCCGCCGGCGGCAAAGTAGAGATAATCTTTCATGCCGTTGATTTCAGCCCGGACGTAGGTCTGGGTGATTTCGTCAATCCGGTGGCCGGTCTGCAGAACGGTGCCGTTGCGAACCATGAATGAATCGCCGCCTTTGTTAATCAGTTTGGCCGTCAGGTTTTCGCCCTTGCCGCGGATTTCCATAATGGCGTATTCCTCGGCCAGTTTCGGCAGTTCTTCCTCCGTTTCCGTAACCACGACCTCGGCCTGGGCAAACGGATTGGTCTTGTCGTTTTTCTTCTCGGCGATTTCGGCTTCCAGACGCGATTTCAAAATCGAAATCTGCGTTTGCAGGTTTTTGACTTCGCGCTGATAGTTTTCCTTGGCGGTTTCGGCGTCTTTCTGCGCTTTGGTTGCCAGAGCCGAAATATGCGCCATCTTGGTCTTCAGTCCTTCAATCAGGTTCTTTCTGTCCCTTTCGACGTTTTTAATCTGTTCATAAAGTTTGCCGTTGTTTTTAATCCATTCCTGCTTTTCTTTCAGCATGGTTTCCTTGTAGGCTTTCAGAATTTTTTCCTGTCTCAGGCGTTCCATTTTGGCCATCGCGTCCATAAGCGCTTTTCTTTCGCGCAGGATTTTGGCTTCCTGTTCTTTTTCCCATTCAATGCGTTTGCGCTCTTTTTCTTCTTTTTTGGCTTCTTCTTCTTCAAGGGCTTTCTGACGCTGGGCTTTTATCGCCGCAATCTCGTTTTTGATTTTTTCGCGGCGGAGTTCGAGAGTCAGCAAAGCCGTCTGTTTTTCCAAATCGGACATCTGCGAAAACAGTTTGTTGTCAATCTGGTCCAACAGTCCCTCGCCGAGATTTTCAACATCCGGTGCGTCAATGTTTTCCACGGGATCCGGCAGCGCGCCCGTATCGGCGGGCAGAGCGTTGGGGCCGTTCATCGGTGCATTGGGGCCGATGGCGGGAAGATTGGCATTCGGACCGGTTAACGGCATGTTTGCGTTCGGTCCCGTCAAAGGCATGTTGGCATTCGGACCCGTCAATGGCATATTCGCATTGGGGCCCGTCAATGGCATGTCGACGTTGGAAGCGGCTGCGTCCGGTGCGTTGGGGCCGATAAGCGGCAGATTGTCCGCAACCGGCTGCGGCGTGTTCAAATCCGGCACTTCCGGCATATTTTCCGGCTGACCGTTTTCATCCGGGTTTGTCAGCGGCTGATCCTTGGGAAGGCTGTCCGGAGCCGGGAGCTCGTCCGGCAGCGACAACTCGTCGGGAATACTTCCGTCAACGCCGAGAAAATCGGTGTCGTTAGAGAGCTGCGGCAGTTCATTGGTCTCCAAAGTCACGTTTTGCGCATGCAGGTTTCCGGCCGCCGTCATGCTGATGACGGAAACGCCCAGAGCCAGACACAAAAGCTTTTTCAAATTACAAAACATAGATTGCTCCCTCATATTCCCAAGTTTTAGCACCGGTATTGTATCTAATCATAGTAATCTCAAGTCCTGAAAATTTTATTAATAAATCGTTCCAAATCACAGGATTGTGTGTCGACGTAAATTTAAATTTTACCGAACGATACACGTTCTGCTGCGGCGAAGTGTAGGAAAAACTCGACAGGTTGACGGCCTGTCCGATGGACTGGAACAGATTGTTCAGCGTATTTTTCAGGTCGATGTCGGTTTTCAGCGGCGGCGACGAAATCTGACGGATTTTATCCAGCGGCACCGATGCAATCAGGCTGTTTCCGTCGTCGGAAATCGAACGCCCCGAGAACGTGATGCCGGACATGTCCAGCGCTTTTTCAATCCACGAAATCCGCCCGACCTGCCGTGACCATGAAGTCGTCAAACCGCCCGGCGTGCACGAAATGTTGCCGATAACCCAGCCCGGCGGCATAATCGAAACCACGTCCTGAACCGCCTTATAGCAGTTTTTCATAACCTGTTCGGGGTCGGAAAGCTTCTCCCAGGGTTTGATTTCCGGCGGCACTTCGACGGGCTTGACCACTTTGGGGGCAATCGGCGCGATAATCGGCCGTTTCGGCGGCGCCAGGAAAATGCCGTTGATGATACTGGAAAGCAGCCACAGGCCGATAATCGCCGAAATCGCGATGACCAGCATCAGCTTTGTGCCGCGCAGCGCCTTAATTTTTTGCAGCTTGGCGCGCATACCCTGCGACATGAGTTTTTTGAGGTCGGGATATTCGGTTTCCTCAATTCCCCATTCCGGCGGCGCGATTTTTCTGCCCCAGTCCGGAACAGCCAGCATTGACAGAAACTGGTCTTTGGCTTCCTGTTCGTTCAAAAACAGCATATCGCCGTCGGAAAGAATAATGTCGTTGCGGATACAGGTATACCACCAGCCGTTGTCAACTTTGAATACCGCCACAAACGAAGATCTGTCGGCCATGGCCGTCGCCAGCGTGACCGCCGCGACGTTTTCGCCGCTCTTGTAGCCTTCTTTCGAGGCGCAGATACCAAACTGCGGCGCTTTGCCCTGCTTTATGCAGAACAGGTCGGCGCCTTCCATAACGCCTTCCGAGGCCTCTCCGACTTCCGTAAACGGATCGTCCTTGTTCTGTAACGGCTGCCAGAATAAGCTTGTCGCATAGGTAACGCCGTCGAGTTCGATATTCGTACCCCAGGTACGTCTGCCGTCCGCGTCGTAGTCGTCGTCTAATAACTTAGCTTCTTCCAGCACTGTTTTGCCCTTCCGAGATTAGTTGCCGCTCATTCTGGATTCCGGTGTCAGCGGGGATTCCAAAACAACCGGCGTTAACATGATGACCAAAATGCTTCTGGTCTTGGTCGCAACGGCCGTGCCGCCCAGCAGCGAATTGGTTGCCGAACCGACGCCGGTCTTGGTCGCTTCGTTTTCAACGCGTTCATAACCGGTCAGAACCAGCGTTTCGCCTGATTTCAGAGCCACTTCCTGCGTAAAGCCGCGGGATTCGATAATCGGGTTCTGAATATACTGGCCGCCCTGGCCGCTTTCTGTGTCGCCGCCGCCCAGGTCAACCCTTTCCAGCTGAATCAGGTCTGACAATGTCAGGTTAAACATCAGCAGCAGTCTCCCGTGTTCCAGAATGCGCGGCAGCACGTCCAGCGTAAAACCGGTTTCGATTTCTTCCGTTTCGGTCGAAATATCATAGTAGCTTGCGTCGCCGCCGCTGTTGGTCTTGGTAATTTCCGAAACGTAGTTTTGTTTTTTGATGACCTGAATCGGCGCCGGTTTGTTGTTAAGCGTCGTAACCGTACCGGACGTAATCAGGTTGGTTGTGCCCTGGCTCGACAAAGCCTGAATGGCGCTGGTAACCGTCCAGTTGCCGGGCAGGATTGTCATGGTCAGGTTTTCGGTAATGTCCGTGCCGAGGCCGGGAACGCTGGCCAGGCCGAGCTTGGTCTTGCCGTCGTCGAACGCGGCGGTCAGGTTCAGACCGTACTGGTCGCTGTCGTCAATGTTAACCTGCAGAACCTTGACGCTGATGGCAACCTGCCGCGACAGGCGTGCGTTCTGCTCATTGATGAATTTTGCGACTTTGGCAATGTCGTTCGGGGTCGCTGTAATCGAAATCGTGCCGTTGGCCGGATCCATGGTCAGCTGCGAACCTTTGTCAATCATGGATTTGATTGATTTTTCAATGTTGCCCCACAGTTCAATTTCCGCCGAACTGGCCAAAGTCAGCGAAGAACTGCCGCCGCCGCCGGAATCCGTCGACGAACCGCCGACGTTGACCGACAGGGTCGGTTTGGTCGGCAGGCTGTAAAGAACAAAGGTCCTGGTCTGGTATTTATAGAAGTAAATTTCTTTCTTTTCATATTTCCACCAGATGCCGAAACGCGAGGAAATTTCGTCCAGCAGGCCGCTCAGCGGGCCGCGGTAGGAAACCAGCATTTTGTTCGGTTCGGTCCAGTCTGCGCCGACCGTGTTGGGGTTCGGCTTGTTCTGTGTGGCATTTTTCAGCACGTCGGTTTCCAGCTGCGGCGCGTAACGCACTTTTAACGACGTGATTTTGTTAATCATGTCGCCGATTTCATACAGCGTAATCGGCCGGTTGGAGATGAGCGTAATGCCGTCCTTGGCTTCCAGATAAGAGGGAACCGGTTCGCCGTCATATTCGATTTCGCTGGTGTCGCCGAGCCAGATGTCGTTTTTGACCCGGACCACGTCGGTTGTAATCGGTTTTTCCGGAATTTTGGCCTTTTCCTTCAGGTCAATGGTCGCCTCAACTTCGCGTTCGATTGTCGCGTCCATGCTGGTGGACAGGGAACATGACGCCGCAAAGACAACGACGGCCAGACCCAGTCCGAATTTCTGTAAGTTATTAATATGCATTCTCATCCTCCATGGTCTCGACAACTAAGACGCGGTTTCCTTTGTAAAATGTGGCAATCGGTGCCGGCCGTGCTCTCGCAAAGGCTCTGATTAAGGCCGAACTGACGTCGGCGAAACGTCCGCGGAACATGGCGCCCGCCGTTAAGGTATAGTTGCGGTTGGAGTTCCATATTAATCTCCAGCCGGCCCTTTCGCTCCATTCGGTCAGCAGGGCTTTGAGCGTTTTGCCTTCTTCGGCGAGCCAGTCTTCGACCGGATCTTCGCCGGCGGCCATTCCGGCCTCGTCGCTCTGGCCGTTGTCCTCGGTCAGCTTAATTTCCTCTTCGTAATCGACAACTTCGTCTTCAATGCTTGGCGGAATGGATGCGGACAGGTTGTTGCCGGCCGCGGCCTGCGTGATGTTCTGGTCGCGGGGCGTCCTTTCGCCGTATTCGCGGTAGTCTGCCGCCACTTTGGTATAGTTTACGAACTCATTCTCGTCGGCGCTCGGATCCACACTCTGAAACTCGGAAGTCTGGTAAGTGTTGTCGGCGCAGCTGTTGGGATCGGTGCATACAAAATTGTCCGGCGCGGGTTCCATAATGGTTCCGCGGCAGCCGGATGTAACAAATATGCTGAAGAAACAAGCGGCTAATAAGATTGTCTTGTTCATTCTGAGGTTTCCTAAGCTGTATTTTGTCATATTTTTTTACCTATCATACATATTGAAGAATAAATAATCAAGCGCGGTGCTTTACTTATTACCATGACTGGTAGTATGCCGCTTGGTCTTTGCTCTCCTTTACGTCCCTGTCAATGTTGCTGTTAATTCTTACCGTCCTTATAATAAACGAGTTTGGTTCGCGGGTTGTGAATACGGTATTGATTTTACGGTAATCTACACCCTTATTGGTTAAAATATTATGTAGCAGGTTCAGTCTTTTCTGTTGCAAGGCGTACGAACTGGTGCCGTCAATGCGGATTTCCAGAATGACCGAACGGTCGGAGTTGACTTTGTTGGCAAAAGCCTGAATCCACTTCAGCGTCGTTCCTGAAATCTCTGCGCGGTTGGGCTGAAAGGCCAGCCGCATTTCCGCAGGCAGGATTTTGGTCGGTTTGTTGCCGTTTTTGTGCCGGCTGATCCTTCCGGTAATCCGGTCGACAAAACTGTTGCCGCCGTCCTCTTCGGTGGTCTCTTTGCTGCTGTCTTCCGCCGAACCCCCTCCCGAAAACAGGGAGGTAATGCTCTTGAGCAGCCCGCCCTTGCTTTCCTTTTTGGGACTTTCCGTCGGCATGCTGACGCTATCCTCTTTGGAAAGCTCTTTTTTTATCTGGTTTGCCGCTTCCTGCTGGTCGTCGGTTTTGTTCTTGTCGCTCTTGGAAGATTCCAGCTGCGGAACCAGATTTTTTTCGTTCAGAATGTCTTCCGGAATGGGAATCAGAATATTCTGCACCATGTCGGCGGCCAGTTTGACGCTTTTGCCGTCTTCGGCCGTGCCTTGAGGGGCTTCAAGCGCGGCCTGTTCCGCGTCTTTGTAATATTTGGCGTCCAGAACGGCGTTGTTTTTGGGAAACTTTGTGCCTTTTGCCGCAACCCACGGATTGTCGCTGCCGCTTTTTTCGGCCATGCTTTCCCAGTTTTTGCCCGGCTGTTGCTCTTCTGCCTTCGGCTCCCGGCGGACAATGCCGTCGGCGGCATTGTCTTTGTTGATCATGCTGCTTATCGGCGTATTGCCGCTGACCATGGCAATCTGATCCTTGTCGGCCGCCTTGGCGACTTTGAAGCGACCCTCGGTTGCGGCAAAGTCTTTTTGCAGCGGAATAAGCAGGTTTTGATCGTTTTCTTCAATGTCATAATTGTCGCCGCCCTTGTCGTAACCGCCTTCGTCGTTGCTTTCCGCAATCGGGGTTATGGCTTTTCTGGCCGGTTCTCTGGTTTCGCCGCTGGCAATCAACAGCGGTTTCGGCGCATGCAGATCGTTCTCGTCGACGCTGTAGTCTTCATCGCCGGTATCCCAGCCGCCCTGGTCTTTTTCGTTTTCGGGGTCGGTTATCGAAACGACCCTTTTCTTCGGCGCCTCTTTTGCCGGTGCCGCCACGGCTGTGGCAGCCAGCTGTTTTTCGGCGGAAACATCGGTTTCTTCCGCCGCTTTCTCGCCGTCATAAACCGGAGGAGGGGTGTTCATGATACGGTCAAAATCGGCGGAAACGAATTCCTTGCCGGATTGGCTTTCCTGCTCTGCCGGCGTGTCGGCAATGTCTGCCGCGGCAATTTCAAGCGGAATATCGTCAAAAACGGGATTGTCCGGTGTTTTTGGCGCTTTTTGAACGGCCGGTTCGGCGGAAGGGGTGGGCAGCTTTGCCGGCGCGTAAACGGTTTCGGTTGCCGGCGCCGGGTTTTTCTGCGGCGGCAGGCTTAAGGCGATTTTCTTAATCGGGCGAACTTTGGCGGAAACGGCGCCGCCGGCGTCGCCCATGAAAAACAACGATATGTTTTTGCTTGGGATTTTAACATTTTGAGAGGTTGCTTCCGGGGTATAGAAAAACAGTCCGTTTATTGTGAATAAAATAAACAGTGAAAAAACAAAGCTGCAAACAAAAGTTTTAAAAGCCGTTTTTTTCATAAATTATAAACCCCTCTAAACTCTAGATAATTCAATATGCGACTCTTGGCAAGCAGATATGAATTTATGCACAAATTTTGTGGATTCTTTCCCCTTGGCGGACATAAGGCCTGCCGTTGCGGCAAAACGAAAAATTTCCGTTTCGCCGTTTTGCTCTTGCTGCCGCCTTTTGCCGCCGATTTTTCCGGCATCGGCCGAAAACGTGTTTTATGTGCCTGTTGTTAGAGAAAAATTTACCATTCCGGGCGTAAAAATAAGGGTGTTTGGACACCCTGCTAACTGTGAATTTTTTGTTACAGGAAAAAACTTTAAGCTAAAACAACAGGTTATCTCTTTTTGGACTGGATGATTAATGCTGGAAAAAAGTTTAAAAATTAGCTATTCTAAAAGAGTATAAGAAGTTTTGCTAAATTAATTTAAGGAGAAAGATTATGCGATTTTTAAAGAAAAATTTTTGGACCCTCAGCTGTCTGGCATTAGTAATGGTCATGGCAGTCAGCGGCAACGCTCTGGCTGACGGCAATACTCTGATGGAAACCGCTCAGACGAAAGCCAAGAGCGTATTCTCGTCAGTTAAAACCATCATCTTCATTGTCGGCGGTTTCGGTCTGGTCGGTCTGGCTTTCCAGGCTATTTTCGGAAAAGTAAAATGGCCTTGGTTCGCTTCTCTGGCCGTCGGTCTGGCTATTCTGGCCGCTGCCGGTTCCATCGTTGAATACGCTACCGGTTCCCGCGATGCCGGTCTGGAAACAACCTTCGGTGACATCTAGTCTGACCGCTTGATGTGAACTGACTGATACTTGAACTAAGGGAGGCAAAAATGGTAAATTTTAAGCAAAATAAACCTGAAGGCCTCCCTTTTGTTCGCTCAGACGCAACAGAAACAAACAAAATTGCAAAGGTGGTGAGTAAAATGTTGTGCGTAAAATTAAAGAAATTCCTGTTTCTTTCCATGTTGATGTTCGTGGTTTCTTCAGTTTTATTTGCAACGGACTCATACGCGTTGTTTGAAACCCTTACGGATTCAGGTACCAAAATCTTTACCGGCATGCGCGAGATTATCTTTGCCGTGTCCGGTTTCGGTATCGTTGCCGTCGCCATCGGCGGTTTCTTCGGAAACCTGAACTGGAAATGGCTGAGCGCAATTATCATCGGTCTGGTTGTGATTGCAACCACCGCTGCCATTATTAACTATATGGTAGATAGTACGGCCATTACGGCTGAGCAGATTCAAGATACTCTGATTCAGGCAAACTAAAGAATTTTAGAACAGAGATTGAGAACTATGAGGAGGATGCCATGTTAAACATTAAAAATAAATCTAACTTATTTTTAGCAGCCTTTGTGTTTGCAACATTGGCTTCTTTCTCTGATTTTGCTAAAGCCGATGTCGAAATCGACTGCTCGGGTAAGGAAGGCTATCAGCTGACTATTTGCGAACAGCAGAAGGCTCTGGCCGAGAAGAATGCCAAATCCAACGAGAAGGCTGAGGAAAAAGCGGAAAATAAAATAGCTAAGCAAAAGACTAAATCTGTTGAAACAATAAAAGAGCAGCAGGAAAAATACAAGGAAGCAAATAAGACCTATGCAGAAGCAAATAAAAAAGCAGCCGCTGCAGAAAGTCAGGTTGATTCACTGACAACAGAACTTGGCAAACAACAGAAGGCAAAAGCTGATGCACAAAAAAAGATGAATGCGGCGCTGGCTCGCGGAGATACCGAAGCGGCTAAAAAAGCCCGAGATGATATGGCTAAGGCTGACAAAGCGGCTAATGATGCTTCGGAAAAATTAGATGCGGCTAAAAAGGATTTAAAGGATGCCCAGAAAGCATCGGCAAAGGCTGAAAAAGCTTCTGAAAAGGCATCGGAGAAAGCTTACAAGGCAGCTAAAAAGGCTGAAGAAAAAGAATATAAAGAAACGGTAAAAGCAGCGGAAAAAGCCGAGAAAAATGCCAATAAGGATTTGAAAAAGGCTCAAAAAGAATATGACAAGCTTCAGAAAAAGTGCGAGAAAAATCCAGATGAATGTGATATAGACGCTCTGCAAGCGGCACAGACCAATCTTGATGCAGCGAAGGCCAATGCCGATGCTGCCACCAAAAACCGCGAAGACGTAGACGGTACAACGGCGGCCAAAGAAGCTGCAGCTAAAGCTGAAGAAGAGGCGCGTCAGCAGGCGCTTTATGACAGCATGGAGGAAGAAGAACCTTATGAGCCGGAAATTAAATGTACCGGCGAGGGTGAAAATCAAAAATGCGTTGAAGTTATTTGCGATGAAAGCGGCAATTGCTCAGAAGCCCCGGTTGGAACCTATGCTAATTCGTTGGCGTCAGGTTCTGACGGTTCCGACGGTGCGGGTGAAGAATTGGATGCAATGGGCAATCCGGTTTCGCAGCAGCGTTGTGCCAAAGCAAAAGACGATATTTTCAAATATATCGCCTGCAAAGCGATGACGACGCTGGCTGACGTCCGTGTTATTGTCTATACGCTGGCCGGATTTGGTTTGATTGCCTTTGCTTTCGCGGCGATTTTCAACAAAATCAGCTGGAAACATCTGGCCAACCTTTGTATCGCTCTGTTCATCCTTTCCATGATGACGCCGTTCATCAGCTACTTTACGCAGGATAACGGTGCGCAGATTAGCTATGGAAATTATTTACCGGCAGGATTTACGAATATAAGCGGCTCGGACGTAGACGCGGCGGCAAATTGCGACACGAGCAAGGGAGACGTCTGTCCGGACGTAACGGTAGACACGAGCGCAAAAGACAGCAAATGGTCGTGGAAAGATTTGAAGAATACTGTGAAATCAGGCATCAACGCGGCGAAAACGGCGTATGACACCTATAAGACAGTGAAGAACACGGTAGAGACGACGGTCGACCAGGCTAAGAAAATCGGGACGGCCATCAAGAACTCCGAAGGCGGCCTGACCGGCGTTCTTGATACGCTCAGGGAAGTAGCCACGGCGTCCAATACCATATTTAATACGGTTCAGACCGGCGCCGGAGCGGTCGTAGCCAATACGTCCTCAATAGCCAACGATGTTCAGAATGCAGGCAAATCCGGAGCTGAACTTGCCTTTGACAAGGAAAACCAGAACCGTATCAACGAACTCGAAAAGAAACTTGCCGCCGGCAACCTGTCGCCCGAACAACAGGAATGGGCCAAGGCGGAACTTGAACAGCGCAAAGCTGCGGTTGACAGCAACAAGGTTACCGACTTTGCCAATAATCAGGGACAAAAGGCTCTGGACAAGATTAACTCTGTTGCCAAGACCGGTTCGACGGTAACGAATATTGCGACCAAGGCGTCCAATGCCGCTCAGCAGGGCGCGACCATCGGCGGCGGTATCGGAACCGCAACGGGCGATACGCTGGGAGCGATTTTCGGCATTGCGACCGCTGCGGGAGAAGGTATCGGAGCGGTTGAAGACAACAAGCAGGCGAAAATAGACGCGGCGAATGCCGAAGCAAAGAAACAAGCCGACGCGGAAGCGGCAGCCAAGAGACAGGAAGAAATTCGCCAAAACAATGCGTCTTATTCGCAGGGCAAACAGTGGGATAATTCGTATAATGCCGGCATGAGCCAGAAGCAGCCGACGGTTCAGAAGCCTGCCGTAAGCTCCGGTGATAACAACAAAAACA
>ERZ780177.2725-NODE-2725-length-14220-cov-9.721920_pt1 | contig 14220 bp, 14 predicted proteins | sample MGYA00510973_ERZ780177 | MGnify/ENA primary metagenome ERZ780177 (study PRJEB29588, sample SAMEA2144396) | human gut metagenome | biome: human gut; feature: human-associated habitat; material: faeces | place: Denmark | collected 2008/2010 ...
ATTATCGTCCCCTTGCGGGGATAAGCTGCAATTGCAGCGCGTGGTAAATTGCGTCCAGCTTCTCCAATTATCGTCCCCTTGCGGGGATAAGCTGCAATATCTTTTTTGCCGCCTCCAGCTGCTGTGCTTTTGATTATCGTCCCCTTGCGGGGATAAGCTGCAATAGCAGAACTGCCCCAAAAAGAAACTCTTTTCCTGCGTTTTTTAAGGCGTGTTCTGCAATCACAAGATAAATATAGCACATTGACTGCAAAAATAAAAGATATTTCCGAATAAAAAGTTGGAAATTGGTGGTGCGAACCCTGTGCCAGATTGGGGAAAACTAGGCGGTAGAAAAGGAGGTTCGCACCCCGAACTGGTGACTTCAGGGCATCGGGCCATAGCGCCGGAACCCGGCAAACACAAAAATGCTGCGCTTCAGGGTGCTGCCGTCCGGGTAGGTGGTCTCCTGACTCTTGCGGCGGGAGCAGGCGGCCAGCGTGGGGATGCCCGCGGCTTCCAGACGCTGGACTACCCGGTACACAAAGGTGCACTCGCCCTGACAGAGCACGGCGTCCGGGTTAAGGTGCAGGATGTGGTCGGCGTATACCGCGGCAAGGGAGTCCAGTGCGGCCTCGTCGTCGGCGGGGTCGATGGCGGGAAAGGCAAGATCGACCACCGTGCCGTAGCGCTGCGCCGCCGCCTGCTGCTCGGCGCTCCACATGGCGTAGGGGTGGTTGGAAAAGTTGATGAACATAGCGTGTACCTCCCGGTTCTTTAAAAAAGGCTCCCGTCCGCACAAAACGGACGGGAGTGCTGGCGCGGGGCTCACCGCTTGTCGATGCGGTGGCCAACGTTGTTGCCGGCCAGAGCGCCGGTAACGCCGCCAACGATGGCGCAGGGGATGGTGCCGGCAATGGCACCGACAGGGCCGCCCACGGCGATGCCGATGGAGGCACCCTTCACGGCGCCTGCGACGGCACCGGCTGCGGCACAGCCCAGAGTAGAGATCAGCTCAAACATGTTTTTCACCTCCTTTCACCTACCAAAAGCCCATGGCAAGGGTGCAGTTAAGGCGTAAAAAAATAAATCCGCATAAATTTTTTAAACCATTGTAGCAGCGGCCTTTTTATGGTATGATGCAGATAATGGATCTTATAAAAAGGAGTGTTGCCCTGTGCTAAAGACTTATATCACCACCGTACCTTTGCAGGGAAAGCTGGACCCCATGCTGTACCAGCGGGATCATGCAGCCCCGCCCACGGCCACCTGCTTTCCCATCGTGCAGGTGATGCGGGATACCCTTGAACCCGGGGACACGGTGCAGCTGCTGGCCATCCGGCAGGAAAATGCCGATACCGCCCGCAATTATCAGCGCTTGTTGGAAGAGCTGGCGCAGCTGGGCATTGCAGAAGATCAGGTGCACCAGCTCCACCTGCCCGAGGATCAGCGCCCGGAAACGCTGATCGGCTTGTGCCGGGATCTGGTGGATGCCCTGCCGCAGGTCACCCGGGTGTATGCCTGCATCACCTACGGCTCCAAGAGCATCCCGGTGGTCACGTTGACGGCATTGACCTGCGCCGAAGCTACCCATACGGAGCTGGAAGTAGGCGGTGTGTATTATGGCGAGGTCAAGCGGGAAAACGGGCAGGTGCTCAGCGCGCGGCTTTACGATATGGCAGCGCTGTATCAGCTTGCCGGGCTGGTAGGCACTATGCGTGACAGCAAGACCGCCGAACAAGTGTTCCATCAGCTGATCTGGATGAACGAACACCGGGAGGACTGAGCAGCGATGAATGACGTGAAAACATGGGCGGACATTGATGCTTCGCCGCTGCTGCAGCTGCCGCCGGAACAGCGCAAAAAACTGCACGATGCCAATGATGAACGGTTCCGTACGTTCTGGGCGGAATGCTTTCTGACCGCACAGGCTCCCGGAAGGGGAGAGGAAGCATGGAACAGCGTGGATTTCTGCAAGGCGTTTCTGGATGCGTTTGATTTTTGGGAAGCAAAGCCGGGGCAGACCTTCAGTATGTATCTGCGCACCGCTGTCCGTCATGCACAGGCACACGACCAGCAGCAGGAAGAAATGGCAGTGACGGGCTTCGGACGCGAGACGAACCGCAAGATCAAAAAAGCGTTGGAGTACATGGAAAAGAACGGAATCACAGAGAGTGTGTTCTGTCGTGACCCGGAAAAAGAACAGGTGATCGCCGATATTGTCGGGGTCGGCGTAAAGACCCTGCGGAAAGCACTGCGCAGTAAGCAGTCGGTGCTCAGTCTGGACGACACTGGCGGAGAGGATTCGGCGCTGGGTGACCGGGTGGTTTCCCAAGAAAAAAGCGTGGAAGAAAAGGTGGAGCAGAGCAGTGAAATGCTGGCATGGCTGCACCGCGGCATAGGGCTGATGAACCTGCAGCAGAAGGAAAAATACGGCAAGACAGCTGGACCGTTGTGGAGCAGCGTGCTGATGGGCTTTCTGCGCAACAATGACGCGCGGCCTCCGGCAGAGGATGCGCCCGCGCGGCTGGCAAACTGCGATGATCTGCGTCCGCTGGAACAGGACAACTGTCTGTGGGATATCCTGCTGCTGCACCGGTATGTGGAGTTTACAGTTCAGCCGCCCTATGCACCCAAAGCGCTGGAATGCGCCGCGCTCCACGCCCTGCTGGACTCGGAGCGCAACCCGGCGCAGGATAAGACTGTGGCAGAATTTCTTGGTGTGAGCCGGGCGGCGGTGTCGCAGCGGCGCAAAACATGGCAGCAAAAACTGGTGCAGATGAAAACGGAACAGGAGGATGGATAAGATGGGACGCGATGTTTTACTTTTATATATGAGCCCGAAAAACCCGAACTACAAGACCCAGACCAACGAGGGCGCGGTGCGGTACCTGATAAAGGAAAAGGAGACCCCGGACTGCATTCTGGCACTGTGCAGCGAGACGGTGCGCAAAAAAGCTGTGGTGGAAATGCCGGACGGCAGCACCTGCACCACGCTGGAATATTTCCGCGATGCGTTGCGCAGGGTGGGCATCCCGGAAGAACGGCTGGTGGTGATCGAAGTGCCGGACAGCATGGATGACGAGAAAAAGCAGTTTCAGGCCATCTCGCAGCTGCTGGAAAAGATCAACGAAGGGGACACCCTTTCCATCGACCTTTCCGGTGGCATGCGGGACACTGCCATGCTGCTGGTGACCGCTGCCCGCTGTATGCGGGACCTGCGCGGTGTGCAGACCCGCCGGGTGATCTATGCGGAGCTACGCGGGGAAGAGCCTGTCGCGCACGACCGCACCCAGCTGTATGATCTGTTCGACTTTGTTACCGCCATGGACGAGTTCTTCTCCACCGGCACCGCGCAAAAGCTGAAGCGCTATCTGTGGAGCGAGGGCGAAAAAGACCCGGTGCTGCACACGCTGCTGACCCGCATCAACCAGTTCTCGGAAGATCTGGCGCTGTGCCGGGTGCAGAAATTGAACGACGATTTGAACCAGATCGATCAGGCGCTGAAAAAGACGCCCAAGAAGAGCCAGAACCTGACCGACCTGTTCTTCCGGCTGCTGAAAGACCGTTTCAGTACCGAGTTTGCAGAGCTGCTTTCCTCCGGCGAAAAGGCGCTGCCTGCACTGGTGAGCTGGTGCGCCGGCCACGGGATGTACCAGCAGGCGCTGACCCTGCTGTGCGAGCAGATGCCGGAATATGTCTGCCAGCATATTTTTGTGCAGCCCACCCCCAAAGGCTGGGAGTATCTGTCAGCGCAGATGCAGAACAAGGGCAAGCCGTGGGTGTACCCGCTGTTCCACTTCCATTTCTGCCGCCTGACTTTGATGCAGAAGGAATATCCCTATACAACAGACCTGCGCCTGACCCTAAGCCGGGACGATGCAGAAGGCAATATGCTGTTCGGCGTAGCAAATAATGCAGAAATGCACGACTATCTGGATATGGTGCTTGCCTCTGGGCAGCTGGTCATCGACCCTGCCATCCGCCCGCAGCTGGAGCAGGCTGCCCTGCTCTATCAGCGCGTGATGCAGTACCGCAACCAGATCAATCACGCCAGCGCCAGCGACCTAGGCTTACAGAGCGAGCGCGTTCTGCCGCTGGATACAGAGCACATTAAAGAGACCCTGCAAAAGATCGCCGCCTACCTGCATGAGATCCGCCCCTTGAAGCGGAACGTCCCGCAAGGCGTCAAGGCGCTGCCTGTCACAAAGACGATTCCGGCAGGCGCAGTTCCCAACCTGTAAAATAGAATATAAGAAAAAGCAAAGCACCTCCGCTGCTGGCAAATGCCAGTGGCAGAGGTGCTTTTTTGTCCCCTTGCGGGGATAAATTGCAATATCCCGCACAAGATCGAGGTCAAAAACTACCGCAGTTTCCGTCCCCTTGCGGGGATAAATTGCAATATTATGAAGGCTATCGGTAAACTGTCCGTGATTGGTTTCCGTCCCCTTGTGGGGATAAATTGCAATCGGTTTCAGAACTTGAAACGGGATGGACACATCTGTTTCCGTCCCCTTGCGGGGAACTCATTGGATATCAAGAAGCATGGGCAGACTACCGATGTTTTCCGTCCCCTTGAGGGGTGTAGTTTTACTATACCACACATTGAGTCAAAAGAAAAGAACTATACACCGGAGAAGCGCGGATGGAGCAGAAAAGATAAGGCATAAAGATCACCTCGATTCGACAGAAGGGGCGTCAAAGCCCTGAATGGGCAGGCCGAGAAAGTATTCCTCGATGCGGTCCCAAAGCTGCTCGCTGGAAAAGCCGCTGGTAAACAGCCAGCTCATCAGCCGCACAGCATCGGTGTGGCGCTGGGCAATGCGCTCCAGCAGGTGGTTGCGGTAGAACCCGCGGTCAGCCAGCTCCAGGGTCTGGGTCTGGTTGACGTAGAGGTACAGGCGGCTGTTGGAGCCGCCCAGAAGGGCAAAGTGGAGCAGGTCCAGCTCTTCCAGAACGCCCAGAGCCGGGGCCAGACGCTCGCTGCCCTGCACAGAATCGTTCACCGGCAGATAGCGGCAGGTCTCGCCGCTGTGCAGAACAGCAAAGCTCTGCTCCAGCCAGTGGAAAAACTCGCTGATGAACGGGTCCACGACGCTGTACTCTGCGCCTTCCTGCGTGGTGCCGCGGCGCAGCACACGGGTGCGCTGCAGGCGGGACGAATGCTGCTGCCAGGACTGCACAGCCGCCAGCACTACGCGCACTGCACTGGTGGCACGGGTGCTGCTCAGGCCTGTGGCCTGCGCCAGCCGGGCGGCGGCATCCCGATCGTAGAGATACTGGCCACTGCGGGCAGCCTCGAAGAAGATCTCCTTCAGGGCGCGCAGCAGAACGGAAAAACGGGCATCCGCATTGGCGTGCCACTCCAGCGTTAGCTGCATGGCGGGGGTCAGGTGCAGTTGGGCATTCAGCGGCAGCTTGTCGCTGTGGGTGTACAGCAGGTACTTGAACTGCGGAAAGGAAAAATCGTTCTGCCAGCGGCTGCTCCACAGGCGGGCAAGATCTACGTCATAGACTCCGGCGGCCTCATCCTGCAGGGTGGCAGCACCGGTACAGATGCGGTTGACTGCGGCGGCATCGGCGCTGTTGAGCAGGAAATACCCGTGGGTGAACAGAGGAGAGGGCCGCATGATGAAGGGTGCATAGCCGCGTGCTTCGCTGTCCTTCTGGATCAGCAACATGGCGGTCTTGACCTTGGCCAGCGGGTCCTGCTGGTGCTCACCGTTAGGGCTGGCAAAGATGTAGGCGAAGCTCTCGGCATCCACCAGAAGCTCGTTGCGGTGCTTGGTGGCAGCGGCCGGCTGGCTGGCGCGGTGCTGGCGGTATATTCCATGGTAAAACCCCGCTTTCACTTCCAACTGTAAGTGTTTTCGCTTAGTAGAAGCCCATGGATGCAGTAGAGTTAAGTCTTTCGAGGAAAAAATTATGGTTATCTTTTTGGAAACGTCAGTCAAATAAAAAATCAATGAGTTCTCTTATAAAGGTATAGAATTAAGAAACAAGGACAGAAAACCTTGCCAAAGAAACAAACTATACAGAGCTTTTTGCGTATGATACAATAAAATTATAAATCTTAATGAGGAATATCGTTTTAGGAGGCCATCATGGAGCCAATGAAAGCAACCAGTGTCAACAGCCGTGCGGAGGAGCTGTTTGTGCAGCTCTTCTGTGAGGCTTTTGGGCCTGAGAAAACCGAAAATTTGCAGGTCCAGTACCCCTGCGTGGACATCTATGGACGGCATCGCTATATCGACTTTGCGCTGGAATCTCCTGAATCCAAAATTGCAATCGAGATTGACGGTGAGACCTACCACAACCCTAGCAAGGTGTCCGAAAACAAATACGCTGATGACCTCCTGAAATAGAACAGCCTGATCTATGACAACTGGAAAGTATACCGTTGGATCTACAGCCAGCTGGAAAAGCAACCGGAAAAGGTCAAAGACGAGCTGATTACGTTTCTGGGCACCAGCCCCATGTTCAAGGCGTTTGAAGCGGACCTGCCGGTTCAGATGGGGCAGACCATCGAGCTTCGGGATTACCAGCAGGAGGCTACCGAGAACCTGCAGAAAATGCGAGAGGACGGCAAGACCATTGCGCTGCTGTACAATGCGACCGGCGTAGGAAAAACCATCACGGCAGCAACGGACGCCAAGGCAGTGGGCGGACGCATACTATTTCTGGTCAATGCCCTGAAGCTGGCGTCGCAGGCAAAAGAAACCTTTGCTAAGGCCTGGCCGGAAGCGACTTTGGGAGAGTACACCGGAAGTCAGAAGGATATGACCCAGACGGTCATTTTTGCAACGGTGCAGAGTATCTCCAAGGATCTGGAAAAGTTCTCGCCTACGGATTTTGACTACCTGATCGTGGACGAATGCCACCATGCGGCAGCCAACACTTATCAGAAAATCTTCACCTACTTCCACCCGAAGTTCATTCTGGGACTGACTGCTACCCCGGAACGCAGCGATGGCGAAGATATGATGGAGCTGTTCCAGAACGTTGCCCACAAAATGGATCTCAAAACTGCTGTAGAGCGTGGCGTACTGGTGCCGATTCGCTGCATCCGGGTCAAGACCAACATCGACCTGACCGATGTGCGGATCAACGGCATCAAATACAATTCGCAGGATTTGGAAAGCAAGCTGTTCATCCCGGAACGCAATCAGTTGATCGTTGACACCTATCTAAAGTACGTCAACGGCAAAAAGACCGTGATCTTCTGCGCTAGCGTAGACCATGCAGCCGAAATTGCAAAATATCAGCCCATGGCCTATGTGCTGGCGCCGGAGAACAAGCGCAAGCTGGATCAGGATATGCTGTTTCAGGGGGAAAAGCCGGAGGCGTGGCTGGATGTGCCGATCGATGTGTCGGACTATGAGATCATCGACCTTTTCAACTGGCAGAACAGCGTCAAGGATATGATCTCGCAGATCGAGTTCGTTCGGATGGTGGATGTGCAGTCCGAGACGGTGGAGCGTTACATCAAGGACGGAAAAGTCAAGCCGGATCTCTCGACTCCCTTTGGCGATAAGCGGATGTTCCACTATTTCCGGGAGGAAAGCATCCGCAACATTGCGAAACAGTATGGCTGGGATCTCATTACGCCGCAGAATATGGCGGACAAGTTCATGAAGTTTATTGAAACGATGGACATGAGCTATTCCTACAAGCCGGTGCTGCTCAAAGCAATCTATGAGTATATGGACACCAGCGGCAGAGTTGCCCTGCCGGATGTGGTGGACTACTTTATTGACTTCTATGAGGACCGCAAGGCACATGGGATGATCGCAGAGAAATCCACCAGCATTTACCAGAAGGGCGGTTATACCCGGAAGGATGTGGAGAAGAACATCCTCTCCAACCCCTTCAAGCGCTTTGAGGATATGCGATTCCTGATGCGCTGCAAGGACGTGGAGACCATCGAGGTGAATCCCATCATCTTCCGCAAGCTGACACGGGAAGACTGGCTGCATATTGTGGACGTCTGCGACAAGAGCCTTGAAAAATATTATCTGCGGCTCAAAAAATGATGTGAATTCCGATAATTGACTGCGGGTGACGTGCATGATGAAAATAATACTTGACGTATGATATAACGTTTGCTACAATAAAATTGATGACAAGTGTTATACTTGCGGGAGGTGCCCGATGAACACAGTCTTTGAGATTCGTTCAGCTTTACAATGGAGCCAGTCGAAATTGGCGGATGAAATCGGAGTGTCCTTTGCAACCGTAAACCGCTGGGAAAATGAAAAATCTACGCCGAATCGTCTTGCACAGGAGAAAATGCTTGCGATTTGCGAAGAAAATCATATCACGTTGGCTGAAATTATACACGATGCTATTATCGGAGATGCTGCAGAAATCTCTGCTATGCATCCGAATAAAATGGTTTTATACCATGGCTCCAAATCAGGCATTCAGGGGAAAATCAAACCAGCCAGCCGTGACCGCTGTGACTTCGGAGCTGGATTTTATATGGGAACTGATCCGCTCCAGCCGCTTACGCTGATCTGTGACTATGAGCAATCTGTTTTTTATATTTTATCGGTTGATCTTCATAGCTTAAAAACTTTGGATGTTCCGGCTGATATTGAATGGGCTATGCTGGTAGCATATCATCGTGGTAGAATGGAAGCCGCACGAGGAACGAAGTTCTTCCAGAAGTATCAGGAGCTGGATAAAGACTACGACATGGTGATTGGCAGCATCGCAAATGATAGAATGTTCTATGTTCTGGATAGCTTTTTTGAAGGAACGATTACCGATACGGCATTGGTGAAAAGTCTGTCTGCTCTGAAACTTGGACGTCAGTATGTTGCTATTACGCAGAAAGCTTGTGATGCGGTCAAGATTGAGCGTGAAGTCCAATTACTTTGGATGGAACGGCAGGCACTGAAGAAGGCCAGCGAGCAGAACCGTAGTAATGGCATTGCATTTGCAAACCAAATCTGCAAAGAGTATCGTAGAGAAGGCCGCTTTTTTGATGAAATCCTTGATGGTGCAAAGCAGAGAAGGTGAATCGTTATGGATCTGGTTCAATTGAAACTATGCGATATTCAGGGCCGCTTGTTTGAGCTTTCTTTGCAAGCAGGCTATGACAGCGAGGATTTCATGAAGCGGTTCATGCGCTCTAAGGTTGCCCGTGATCTTGATTCAGAGTACAACCGGATGCAGTGGGCGGGAGAAGAATATCTTCTGGAGGAATTTGCAGACGAGTGCCCTCAGACGCAAAAGGGCAATGCCCGGTATGATAGAGAAGTAATGTATTGGACAGGCTACCTTTACCGTTATTGGCATATTCTGACCAACGAACCCAGCAGGGAGATTTATGCGCAGGCTCCGGCGAAGACCATGAACACAAACTATCTGATGTTCCACACCATGGCTCCAGAGCTGGCAATTGAAGACTTGAAAGAACTGCACCAACAAAAGAAACAATCTAAAAAACAAAAATCGAGAAAACCAGAACAGCAGATTTAGTGCCGGGTAAAAACTGCCGTTTGCAGCAGATCTGTAGCAAATCGAGCCTATTTAACGAATCATCGCTCTAAAAATCGAAAAGTCATCATGCATCACACGCAGGGGGTCTGGGGTTCGAGTCCCTAATTCTCCACTCAAAAATCCGTTGTCAGATGACAACGGATTTTTTTGTTTATCTGCATCTTGCCTCCCGGCAGAAAAGACGGTACAATGAAATAAAGCACAGCAGGGGGCGGGCGAGATGGAGAAACTGGAAGCGAAGCTGAAAGCAGTGGACTGGGCCGTGCGGGATGTACTGGTGGGTACTATGCGCAGCCCGCGGCAACTGGATATTTGCCGGAAGCACTGCTTTTATTACATCCCGGCAGAGCGCCTGCAAGACAGTGATTTTCCTATCCGCTATGTGGCCCTTTACCAGTCGCAGTATGTGTTCGGCGCACAGGCGGGCGTCCGGTACTACGGCGAAGTTATGAAATGCAGCGCCGTCCGCCGGAGCGCTATCACAGAGGTCAGCCCCCGGAGAGGGACGGAAGGAAACTTTTATTACCGCTTCGACATCCGGGAATGGAAGCAGCTGAATCGGCCCATCGAGGCAAAAGAAACGGGCTTTGTAAGGGATTTTACCAACCTGTTCCTGCTGGAGCATAGTATCCAGACGCCGGAACTCTGGCTCCGCACGGAAGAGGAATACCGCCTTTGTTCGGCCCTGAAGTGGGCCGTCTGGGGCGACACCATCAATGAACCGGACAACGGCCTTGCATTTGAATTCCGGGGTTTCACCGTGAGCTTTGCGGAGGGGAAAATCTTCGTCTCGGATAAGGGCCACGCTTTTGCGCAGTATGAACTCTCGCATTTTTTGCAGGATCCCGGTGCTGTGGTCCGGGGCATCCGAAGAGAATGCCTCCGGAGGGATTCCATGAGGGAACTCTCGAAGATTTGAATCGTTCCTTTTATTTACTTCTGCACTCCTGCGGCGCACTGCTCGATGAACTGCTTGGCGACGCGGGGGCTGCGGCCTCCGGCACGGATGGCGAAGGCTTCGGCCTTGGTCAGCAGCTCGTCGTGGGGCATCTCGACGCCGTGCTGTTTGGCCAGCTCGGTGAGGATGACCTCGAAGCGGGCTTTCTCAGGCCGCTGGAAGGTGACGGTGAGGCCGAACCGGGCCGAAAGGCTCATCAGCTCCTGACGGGTGTCGGCCTCGTGGATGTCGTCGCCGGTGCGGTCGGAGAGAGTCTCCTTGATGAGGTGGCGGCGGTTGGAGGTAGCGTAAACGGCGATGTTCCGGGCTCTGCCGCCCACGCTGCCCTCGAGGATGGCTTTCAGGGCCGCAAAGTTGTCGTCGTTGGCCGTGAAGCTCAAATCGTCGATGAAGAGGATGAACTTCAGTGGGTTCGCCGCCAGCTTGTCCATCAAATCGGGGATCTGATAGAGCTGGTTCTTCTTGACTTCCACGAGGCGCAGGCCGTCGGCGGCGAACTCGTTGGCGATGGCCTTGACGGTGCTGGACTTGCCCGTACCGGCGTCGCCGTAGAGAAGGACATTGTTGGCAGGCATCCCGGCCAGCAGGGCGCGGGTGTTGGCGATGACCTTCTCCCGCTCCTGCTCGTAGCCCGGCAGCTCGTCGAGGCGCTGGGGGTCGGGGTAGCGCACCGGCACCAGCTGGCCGTTCTCGACCGTGAAGACGTGGTGCTTGGCGAACATTCCGTAGCCCTTTTTGCCCACCTCGCTCATCCGCTGGGCGTAGGCGGCGTGGAGGTCGATGGCCTTCGTCTCCCACCGGGGCAGGAAAGGCAGCTTGTCGGCGGCACCGGCGGCGTCCAGAAGCTCGTCCAGCGTCAGGCTGCACAGCTGCCGCAGGAAGTCCAGCTCATTGTCCAGTGCAGTCTGCAAGACGGGCGGCACTTCGCTGACAGCCGCTTGCCGGACACAGACCGTCTCGGCTTCGAGGACGGCAGCGGAAAGGTATTCGCCGAAATTGGTGGTGTGCTCGAAGAGGGTTGCTTCGAAGGAAGCGGCAGCGTCGCACACGGCGCCCGTGTTCTGGGGGGCAGCGGCCATCCGGTCGGTGAGGTCAACAAATTTTGCAATGACGTCATCGTCCAGCAGGGCGCGGAAGATGACCAGCCCGTGGAGCCGGGCATTCCATTCTGTGAGGTTCATAATCTTGTTCCTTTATACTCTTTTTTGGAAAACCCCTCCGTCACGCCTGACGGCGTGCCACTGCCCGGGTTGCGGCACCCAGCATCCGCAGCGCTTTGCTTGCGTCTTGCTGGCCGCGGCCCCAACAGCGACTCCCTGTTTCCGCCACTGGCGGCGGTCGTCGTTGTTGCTCCTAACGAGGGGAGGCCTTGGCATGGCGGAAAACTTCATCTCTTCGCCAGAGGCTCCCCTACAAGGGGAGCTGGCTGCGAAGCAGACTGAGAGGTTGTACGAAGACGGGCCTGCCCATGAACCGCAGGCGTGACAGAGAGGTTAAAAATTAAGCGCGTACTCCCAAAGTATACAGCGATGTAAGGCCCTGCGCAAGATGGTGTTTAATTATCTTCATGTTTGCCATGATTCACGTTACAAATCGTCGATTGACAACGGCCCGATTTATAGTATAATTGACCCAACAAATGCACAGATGGGAAAAAGTAACGCAGGATACCCGCTTTTCAGAGAGCTGCCGGACGATGCAAGGCAGCAGGCGGCCCGGCGCGGAATCCTCCCGGAGCAGCCTGCTGAAGGACGATATATGGGACGTCTGCTAAGCAGAGCCGGTGGCGGCCGTTAGAGCGCAGGGCTTTGTTGGAAGCCCGTGAGAGGGCGCGGAAAGCGTCAACGAGAGTGGTACCGCAGAGAGTTTTGGATTGATTCCAGGTCTTTGTCTCTTGGATAAGGGGACAGAGACCTTTTGTTTATCAGGTATCGGGTACTGCCCCTGAGAGTGTTTGGGAAAAAAGTGTGTAAAGTGGAAATTGGAAACGGAAACAGGAGAAACTCACCATGCAGTTGAACGGTTCTCAAATCTTTGTGGAGGTGCTCTGTGAGCAGGGGGTGGACACCCTCTTCGGCTACCCCGGCGGCGCAGTGCTGAACCTCTACGACGAGCTGTACAAAAACGCCGACCGCATCACCCATGTGCTGACCGCCCACGAGCAGGGCGCATCCCACGCGGCGGACGGCTACGCCCGTGCAACGGGCCGCACCGGCGTGGTGCTGGCCACCAGCGGCCCGGGCGCAACGAACCTCGTCACCGGCATCGCCACCGCCTATATGGACTCTGTGCCGATGGTGGCTTTCACCGGCAACGTGGCCACGGAGGGCCTGGGCAAGGACGGCTTCCAGGAAGCCTACATCGAGGGCATCACGATGCCCATCACCAAGCACAACTTCACGGTGCGCCGAGTCGAAGACCTGGCCGACACCATGCGTGCGGCTTTCCGTATCGCCCAGAGCGGCCGCAAAGGCCCGGTGCTGGTGGACATCCCGAAGGATGTCACCGCTGCGGTGTGTGAGTTCACCCCGAAAAAGCCGGAGCCCATCCGCACCGTGACCACCTTCAACGAAGAGCAGGTCAGGTGGGCGGCAGAGATCATCAACGGCGCACAGCGCCCGCTGGTCTACTTCGGCGGCGGCGTCCGCTCGGCGGCCAGCTGCCAGCCCCTGCGTGACCTTCTGAAAAAGGCTGAGATCCCGGCCACCTATACCCTGATGGCCGCAGGCGTCGTGCCTTACGGCGACCCGATGAACATCGGCATGGTGGGTATGCACGGCTGCTACACCTCGAACCGGGCGGTGGCCGACTGCGATGTCCTTATCGCGGTGGGCGCCCGCTTCTCCGACCGCGTGGCCCTGAACCCCAAGACCTTCGCCAAGAATGCGACCATCATCCAGATCGACATCGACGCCAGTGAGCTGGGCAAGAACGTGGATGTTGACCTTGCCATCGTGGGTGACGCCGCCTATGTGCTGAACGCCATGCTCCCGATGATCGAGGACAAGACGCATCCCGACTGGATAAAGATGATCCACGAGTGGCAGGCACAGGATTACCACCCGGTATCCGACGCCTCCCGCCTGATGCCCCATCAGGTCATCGGCGAGGTCTGCAACCAGTGCGGCCCCGAGGCGGTCTACGTCACCGATGTGGGCCAGCACCAGATGTGGGCGGCACAGTACATCCGCCACACCAAGAGCCGCGGCTTCATCACCAGCGGCGGCCTCGGCACCATGGGCTTCGGCTACGGCGCAGCCATCGGCGCACAGATGGCGCTGGGCCGCGACCAGCGGGTGGTCATGTTCACCGGCGACGGCTCCTTCCACATGAACCTCAACGAAGCCTGCACTGCTGTCAGCTACGAGCTGCCCATCATCACGGTCATCTTCAACAATCAGGTGCTTGGCATGGTGCGCCAGTGGCAGACCGCTTTCTATGGCAAGCGCTTCTCCCAGACCGACCCCCACCGCAAGACCAACTTCGTCAAGCTGGCCGAGGGCTTCGGCCTCAAGGGCTACCACTGTGAGAACCTTGCTCAGTTCCAGGAGGCATTCGCCGACGCTCTGAAGCAGAAAGGCCCCACCTGGATCGAATGCATGATCGACAAGGACGAAAAGGTCCTGCCCATGATTCCCGGCGGCGGCGACATCAACGACATCATCATGAAATAAGGAGGACACAGCGACATGGAATCCAATCAGCGCAGGGTCATCAGCCTGCTGGTGGACAACCAGAGCGGCGTTCTGGCCCGGGTGTCCAACCTGTTCTGCCGC
>ERZ780177.2730-NODE-2730-length-14206-cov-6.878807_pt1 | contig 14206 bp, 6 predicted proteins | sample MGYA00510973_ERZ780177 | MGnify/ENA primary metagenome ERZ780177 (study PRJEB29588, sample SAMEA2144396) | human gut metagenome | biome: human gut; feature: human-associated habitat; material: faeces | place: Denmark | collected 2008/2010 ...
AGATTCAGATAATTTATATAAAATATATATTGATATGGTAAAAGAAAATATGATTAAAGATCCAAATATTTGTATTGGTACTTCTTCTGAGCCATTATTTACCATGCTTCCTAAAAAGCAAGAATTGTTAATTTATAATTTAAAGATTATTGCTAATCCATTAGTAGATTGGACTATATTAGAAAATGGAACAATAGCACTAGAATCTTTTATTTATGCATATGAGACAAGTGAAAATGAGATGTTAAAAAAATACTATCACGATATAATAATGATTGCTATAAAAAGCAATATGTGTGTATTTAATAATAAATATTTTAAAAATCCAAGATATAGTTACTTTGAAAGTGTAACAGGATTATATTTATTATCATTATACGAAGATGAAAATATACAAAGTTCACATAAAAGATTAAGCGACGATAATTTTATAAAAGAAATAAGGGAATACTTAATAAGCAATGATGGATATAATCATCAGTTGGAATTATATAAAGAATATAATCATCAAGGAGATAGCGGTTTAAATCAAATAAAATTGTTAAGAAAGAATAAATAATTTAGTTAAAAAATTGATAATAATAAGAACAAGGTATTTTGATAATTACCTTGTTTTATTGGATATAAAATGATAAAATACAAATGATTAAAAAGGAGATTTATTATGTTTAAATTAGTATCAAAATATAAGCCAAGTGGTGATCAACCAGAGGCTATAAAAGAATTAGTAGATGGAATTAATAATCATGAGAAATACCAGGTTTTACTAGGGGCTACGGGGACTGGTAAAACTTTTACAATCGCAAATGTTATTGCAAAAGTTAATAAACCAACGCTAGTTTTAGCTCATAATAAGACTCTTGCAGGTCAATTATACTCGGAATTAAAAGAGTTGTTCCCCGAAAACCGTGTTGAATATTTTGTTTCTTACTATGATTATTATCAGCCGGAAGCCTATGTTCCATCAAGTGATACATTTATTGAAAAAGATGCATCTATTAATGATGAAATAGATGAACTAAGACATAGCGCAACTAGCGCACTTATTTCTAGAGATGATGTAATAGTTGTCGCATCTGTTTCATGTATATATGGTTTAGGTGAAAAAGAAGAATATGAAAATAAAACATTATCACTAAAGGTTGGAGATATAATTGACAGAGATCAAATACTTGAAAAATTAGTTGAAATGCTTTATGAAAGAAATAATATGGATTTAGTTCGTGGAACATTTAGAACTAAAGGTGATACTATTGAAGTAGTACCTGCTTACTCTAGAACAACTGCATACAGAATAGATTTATTTGGAGATGAAGTTGAAAAATTAATTGAATTTGATACTACAACAGGCGCTGTTATCTCTCAAAAACAAACAATAACAATATTTGCGGCATCACACTTTGTTACAAGTGAAGACAAATTAAAATTAGCTGTTAAAAATATAAAAGAAGAATTAAGAGAAAGGCTCGCATACTTTAAAGCAAATAATAAATTATTAGAACTACAAAGGCTAGAGCAAAGAACAAATTATGATATTGAAATGATGGAAGAAACTGGTTTTTGTAAAGGTATAGAAAACTATAGTAGACATTTAGCATTTAGAAAAGAAGGAGAAACTCCTACTACCTTGCTTGATTTCTTCCCTGATGATTATTTAATGGTTATCGATGAATCTCATGTAACTCTTCCACAAGTTCGTGCAATGTATAATGGTGACAGAATGAGAAAAAGTGTCCTTGTTGAATATGGTTTTAGACTTCCAAGTGCACTTGATAATAGACCTTTAAAATTTGACGAATTTGAGAAAAAAATTAATGAAGTTATATATGTATCCGCAACTCCTGGAGATTATGAACTAGAAAAAGTACATAATAAGTTTGCTGAACAAATAATAAGACCTACTGGTTTACTTGATCCAACTATTGAAGTTAAACCATCACAAAATCAAATAGATGACTTAATAGAACAAATACAAAATAGAATTGAAAAAAATGAAAGAACACTTATTACTACTTTAACAATTAGAATGAGTGAAGAACTTACTAATTATTTAAAAAGTGCGAATATAAAAGTTGCATTCCTTCATAATGAAATTAAAACTTTAGAAAGAATGGAAATAGTTCGTGATTTAAGACTTGGTAAATATGATGTTGTTGTTGGTGTTAACCTTTTAAGAGAAGGAATAGATATACCAGAAGTTTCACTTATCGCAATACTAGATGCGGATAAGCAAGGTTTCTTAAGAAGTGAAAGAAGTTTAATACAAACAATAGGAAGAGCCGCAAGAAACTCTAGTGGACACGTAATAATGTATGCTGATACTATTAGTGATGCTATGGAAAAAGCAATTAAAGAAACAGAAAGAAGAAGAACTATTCAAATTGCCTATAATAAAGAACATAATATTACACCAACTACTATAAAGAAAGAAATTCGAGATGTAATTAAAAATACAGATACTAGTAAAAATAAAGAAATTAGTAAGGCATATAATAAAAAAGATAAACAAAAGATGATGGAAAAAATTGAAAAAGAAATGATGGAAGCTGCTAAAGAATTAGACTTCGAAAGAGCTACAGAACTTAGAGATATTTTATTTGAAATGAAAATGGAATAGAAAAAAGGAAATAATTTTAACATTATTTCCTTTTATTCTGGAATTATATTTTTACTTAAAACTGTAATAACTGGTCTAACTTCTTTTGTAGTATTAACAGTTGCATTTTGAACTGTAGAATTTGTTTTATTAACATATTTAGCATAGTTTTTAACATCCGTATCTGATGTTATATTTCCGTATGAATCATGTTTTTGTTCTTTATAAACTGAATTCATTAACCAAAAATCACTACTACCATATAACCATGATAAATCAGAATTATTAGATTGTTTTAAACTATTATATTCATTTTCAGTTAATAATCTTACTTTATAAGTATTGTACATATTTGAAACACATTTTCCTTCGCTTTTTAACGTTCCACCATATGATGCACTTTGTAAACCTGATGCATCATCACAAACACTAGTATCAACAAGTATTGGTAAATTTAATGAATTTTCATTAATAAAGCTATTATTTATATATTTATTAATTTCTGAATCACTCCATCTATATACTGAACTACCAGAAGTCATGTGTCCCATCTTCTTACTTACAGTTTTAGAATCAGCAAGTAAAGTTAATATTTGTTCATTATTCTTATCCACAGTATTTATAACATGGAAATCAATACCTGCATATCTTACTGCTTCTCCAACTTTATATGTATTTGAAGTACTAGATGAATCTGTTGATTCTATTTCTGGTTCTTTCTTTTCAACTTCAAGAAGAGTTACTGTATTAATAAATGTTCTTGCTTCAGTTTGTGAAGGCATATCAAGCGCTATTGTTAAATATCTTTTTTCACCAGGATTAATTAAATCATTTTCTAGTGCAATACTTCTAATTTCACCATCAGAATAGAACCAATCTTTATTAAGTTCGTCACTTGAATTAAATGTAAGCCCAACAGGAATATCTTCATTTATCAATTTTACATATCCAGATGATGTAGAATTATTTGTTATTTCAATTCCATAATATACTTTAGCAGTTGCTCTTAAACTATTTCTAACACTTAGTAAAACCTTAGTTTGATTATCATAATTAAATGTATTTAAAGTATTATTATAATTTAAATCAATTCTTGTTATATATTTCTTTATATCAAATCCAAATGTTTTTCTAGAAATTAATCCTATATTCATATCTTTTATTGATTCAATTTCTCTTGTAACTCTTATACCATCTGATTCATCTGGAGTTCTTTTATTACTTATTTCAATAATATTATCATCTACTTTATATCCATCTGAATCTTTAGTTTTATCTTCTGTTGCATATCTAAGTGTTAAATCATATAAAGAACTATTATAGTTTGCTCTTATTTTATATCTTCCTACATCTAAATCTTTAAACATATATTTACCATCATTATCTGTAGTTGCATCACTAATTTTTTTCATATTATTATCTGAATCAAGTTTATATAAAGTAACTGGCATATCTTTATAATAAGTATCTCCATTTTCTTCTATACCATTTTCATTATTATCAATGAATACTCTACCAGAAATATTTCTACTTATTACACTTGCTTCTATCTTATTTGATTCATTTTGAGTATATGTTTTAGATGCACCAACAAATGAATTTACATATTTATCAGAATAATTATTATTTTCTGGCTTTAAAGTAACTTTAATACTATCTGCTGCCTTATTTGCTTCTAATTTTATATTTGTTATTTTTATTGCAGTTATTTCTGTATAACCATCTAAATTACATTCTTTAAATTCATTATTTGAATCTAATACTTCATTATTTAACTTACTATATTCTTGATTTGAACAATATACTTTAACATTTTCCATAGTACTTGGAAGTTCTATTTTTGCCTTATATGTACCATTAAAATCAGAACCATTTCTATCACCTTTACTTGGTAAAATATCAAGTATAGCATAATCAGTTAAATTTTTATTTGTATTATTATATATATCTAGTATATAACTAAACTCACTATTCTTTTCTACTTTGGATCCATTTTCACCAATTTTTTGTGTGACAATTACATTTTCTATACCTGTGGCATAAATTGTAAAACTACCTGTTAAATAACTAAAATAACTTGTATCTTTTTCATTATTAACATTTATTGCTTCTACAGTACTTGTTACTGTTAAAGGTACTCCATTACCTTTAATTTTTGGAGATAATGTTGCCTTAAAATTAATTTCATCAATCTTCATATTAGGTTTAGTATATGGAAGTGTATAAATTAATTTTGTAGTATTATTTTCATATGTAACTTCCGGTGTTCCAAGATTTTTATCTGGAACATAATTAATTCCTTCTGGAATTGTTACAATAACTTTTAAATGATTGATGTACCATGTATCATCAGCACCAACTCTTTCATTTTCATCATTTATTGTTGTTTTTATATTATATAGTAATGTATCATTTTTAGAAACATCATAGTTAGTTTTAATACTACCATCAGAATTTTTATTTTTTACTGTTATTTCTTCTCTAGAAGTGAAATTAACAATTTTTAATGAATCACCCCAAGCATTAGTACTTTTGCTTGCTATAGTGTTTCCATTATATACTGTTTTTATATAGTTATTAGGACTTGTTATACTATTTTCATCATTTGTAACTCTAGGTGCATAATAAGTAAGTACATCATCATAATCCGTTGAACTTGCAACTACAGTTGCTTGATATGTTTTAGTTAAATCACTTACATTTCTTACTCTTAAAAGTACTTCAACAGTAACCTTTGCAGAATCTGGAAGTTTAACACCTTTTTTAGTTTGAATAACTATCTTAGTAATTGGAATTTCATTATTATCACTTGTTTTAGCATCTGATATCTTTTTAAATGTTTGTTCTACTCCATCATTTGCTTTAATGCAAGGACCACCATATATATTCATTATTTGATCTTTAGTATATGAACTAATAGATTTTGAACATGCACTTGTTATAATAGATGAATCTTCCTTGCTTACATTTGTTTTTGATTCTATTTTATAATTTGAATTATCAAAGCTTCCTGTTAAATAAGTAATCTCAAAATCATCTTGTGATAATTTTTTATCACCAATGTCTTCAACAGTTATCTTAATATCTTTATCTCCATTTTGCATTACTCTATATGCATCTGGATCTACTTTTATTACTTCTTTTAATCCTTGATCAGACATTGTTTTCTTATAATTAAATGTTGTTTTATATGTAACATTTTCACCCTTAGATACAGCACCTGTTCCACTTTCTTTACTAGCAATTTTATTATTTGCGCTATCATAAAATTCACCAGTTAAAGAATAATCTTTTACTTCATAATATTTATTAGTTGCATTGGCTGAATAATTTGAAAGAGTTATTTCTGAACCACTTACATCTTTTATTTTTACATTTTTAACATTAAGACTTGTTACTATATCATTTTTACCATCAGATTCTGTTCTTGGTGAGAATACTGTTACTGCATATGTACCAATATAATGATCTTTATTAGATATTTTTGTACCATCTGCATTTACACTTGCACTTGTATAATTTATTTTATAACCACTTATAGATGCATTATATCCTGAATCAGTTTTTGTAACTTTTATTTCACCTGGATTTTTAACAAGTTTACTTGCATCAGTTGAATTAGTACTATATGGGTTTGCAGCAGCAATAGATTCTATTCCAGATACATTATTTGAACCATATAATCTAATCCATGAATCATCTATATTAACTGTTTTCGTATTTCCATTTTGTGATGCACTTATACTAAATGTTATATCAGAACCATCTGGCATTGTAAGACCTTTGATTCCTTTCAAATCATTTCCTAAAATCTTAATACCCAATACATAACTTAAGTATCTGCCTGTTACATTGTTATATGTAGTTTTTTGTCCCTCTGTTGTTTGACCTATTAAATTTACATCATAATCTGCTTCTTTTGAAGATACTATTGTTGGCATATAGTTATAAAAACCTGTTGTTAAACTCTTATCACTATATTTATTTGTTTTTTCACTGTTATATTCATAATTAACCTTCTCAGCATCAAACGAAATACTTCCTAAATTAACTGTATAATTTGAATCTGTATTAGTACTTTCTTGTATTTCAAACTTTGGACTTATTTTAGTTCCATTAGGTGCTCCTAAAACATATAAAGTTATTTTAGAATTAAAACTTCCATAAGTATCTATATCATTAAATGAATAAGTATGTGATGTTTCACCAATAGAGCCATCTTTTGTAAATGAAACGTACTTTGATATGTTTTCTGGAATAGTTACTTTTATATCAACTGTTCTTTCTTCATAATCATTACTTCCTTCTTTACTCATAATTGTATAGTCAAAATTATAAGATAATGTATCAAATGATCTAACTATTCTATTTTTAGAATTATTATCATTTCCTGGAATATATCCTGTAATACTTGAATATGAATCTTGATTAGAATAATCAAGACCATCACTTGAATCAAAATTACTTGCTCCTGTTTCAATTTTATTTAATTTTACTTGCTTTATTGCTATTTTATTTGCTGCTGTATCAGCACTTGCTAACTTACCATAAACAAAAAAACTAGCAACAATTAAAACCACAATTAGAATACAAATAATTTGCACTTTCTTGCTCTTAAAATTTAACTTCATATACTCACCTATTTTCTTAAGTTAATTATATCAACAAGTACCATTTTTTTCAATATATACGCTATAAAAAGTGTTTCTTTAACAAACATTTTACTAACAAAAAAAGATGAACTTTTTATAGTCCATCCTTATTCAAAATCATAACTCCATTCTATTTTTGTTATCTTACCTAATTTATAATATATATTTAATTTTGATATGTTAGATTTTTCATTATTAACTGTTGCATCTTTATTTACGTATAAAATTTTTGATGAATTTCTAGCACCAAAATATATTGTTTCAGTTATTTCATTATCTGATAATGCTTTAGAAGTATAGTTACCATACATGTATGTTCCTTTTTTATTTTGAACTTTAAACTTTTTCATTGTTTTTGCTATTGAATCATTTACTTTAATATCTCTAGCAACATTATATTTATTACTTGTAGCCTTTACTCCAACAAGCATATAATCATTATAAAACTCTTTTAATGTAACTGTTAATCCATCATAAATTAACTCTTTATAACTATACTTATCTTTAGTAATGCTTCTTTCTTTATTTGGAGTTCCTAGTGATTTTCTTATTTTTTCTTCTTTATCGCCATAATTTAAATCATTAATTTTTAAATCAGAAACAGAGAATATTGTTTTATTATTAGTTTTTAAATTTACTAAACTAAAGTCTCTATAATTTCTTGAAACAATTCATAGAGATAATAATATTACTATTATTATAGATGTAATTAAAAGCATTATTTTATCTCTTTTTAATTCTTGTTCTAAGGTCTTTTTATTCTTTTTTTTATTAGCCATTTAACTCTATTCTCCTTTACTCTGATTGTTTTTTATACATTCTTAACACTATCATAAGCGCTATTATTACTGATGTGATTGTTGCGATTATTAAACCATATCTTACTACTTTTTGACCAGTTTGTATACTTACAACAAGTTCAGCACTTGCACTTGATTTTACTTCTATTTTTTCTGTTTTTGATTTATTTACTATTATTGAATTACCATATACATTTCCACTATTATCAACAAAGAATGTTGCTATATTTGGATTCTTACCTAATTCTTTTCCTGAAGCAGGTGTTACTTCTACTATTCTATATTGTCCTTCTTCTAAGTAATATACTGTAGCACTACCATTTACTGTTGTTATAATTTTATTATCACTTGATTCATCAGCTTTATAATATACTCCAGTTTCTGTTTCTTCTCTAGTTACAGCTATATCATGATATTTTTTATTATCATCTAACTTTTGAAGTTTAAATTCTGCACCATCTAATAATTTGTTATATTCATCATATTTATAGAATGTAAATGGTGTTGGTTTATTTATTAATGTCTTATATGTATCAGATGCATATTCAGTATTCTTTGGAATTGTAACCATTGTATATCTATCTTCTTCATTCTTTGCTAAAGAATATCCTTTTGGAGCTTTTACTTCTTCAATAATATAACAATGATCATATTCTAAATATTGAATTAATGCTTCACCTTGTTTTATTTCAACCTTGTTCCTTTCAGTATTTAATGTTTCATCAAAATTAGCCCATGAATCTGAATAATCCTTATAAGTTAATTTTGTATTTATTTCAGAACATTTTTCTCCATCTCTATCTGTACATGTAAGAATTGTATCTGTATCCTTAGTTGGTCTATTTTCATATACACCATCTCTAATTGTTTTTAATTTCAATAATGTTTTAGGTTGATTCATAGCAGATAAATTAGCATTACAAGTTTTTCCTTCATATATTTTAAATTCTGCACCTGGAAGCAATTCACCAGTATCTGAATATTTTCTAATTATTAATGATGTTGGTTTATTTGGTACATCCACTTCATCAACTTTTACAGTTGTATTTGTAACTGTGAATCCAGTTTCAGCATTTCTTCCACTTGGAAGAGAATAATTTTTTGGTGCAACTGTTTCAAGCAATACATATCTATAATTTGATTCTAAGTATCTTAATACTAATATTCCATTATATGGATGTAAATTTGTAACATATTTTGTGCCTTTTGAAACATCACTATCACTTATTTTTCTATATACTTCTACACCTTGTAATCCTTCTGCATCTGTAGAATCTTCTTCATCACCAGTTATAACTGCTCTTGGATTAAATTTAACAAGTGTCATACCATTTTTTTCTCTTTCTTCTTTTGTTGCATAATCTGATGGATGACATTCTGTTCCTTTGGCACATTTATATACTTCAAAAGTCGTAGTTTCATCTTGTATCAAATAATTATATTTTGAATCACGTTTTTCAAATCTAACTCTTGTTGGTTTATCACTAATTAAATTTGTTGTTGAGCCTTGAGTTTTATCTCCTTCAGTACAAGATATTTTATATTTAACAGATGTTGGTGTTGATTTTGTGTTTTCTTTAACATACACAGATCCATCTGGAACACTAACTTCTTCTACAGTATATTCATTACCTCTACATAAATTTGTTATCTTTATGTGTCCACCACATGTATGTAATTCGGTACCCTTTGTATCTGTTTGATCTGATTTTACATATCTATATTCACTATAACTACTATCAGTACTACAATCTCCCACATCTCTTACTTTTTTAAGAGTTAAATAATTACCTTTTGAATCTTTTATTTTAAATACAATTTTATCAAAATCATTCCTTTCTTTATCATTTTCAAATGTAACATTTGAATCACTCTTATTTTTATCAGCCGCATCATAATAACTATAAAAATCTTTCTTAGTAAAAGTTATTTCTGTTGGTTTATTTTCTAAAGTTTGTTTTGATGAAACATGTGTAGTACATGATGTTGCATTTGTACTTGAACATTCAGTTATAGTAAATTTATAACTACTATCACTTGTATAACTTGGATAATAATAACCTATACAATCATTATAACTTGATGATGAATCACATGATTTACCATTTTTTTCTTTTATATAATATGATCCTTTTGGTAAATGTTTAATTTTTATTTTTCTATTATTATCAAGATGCAATGCAGTTGTTGGTGTTCCTGTAGGTTTATCTATAGTATTTCCAGCATATTCATATACACCATTTTCTAATATAAACGAAACAACTTTATTATTATTATCAGTAACATTAAATTCTAATAATTTTAATTCTTCTGTAGTTAAATCTTTAAGTGTTTTTTCTTTACCATTAACTATTATTTTTACATTTTCTTCATCACCAGAAGAAACTGTTTTTGTAAATTCAAATTCTGTTGGATAATTTACTATTTTATTAGAATCAGTTATGTTATCATTAACCTCTGTACTTGTTTTTACTTTAAGAGTATTTTTTGCACCCATTGTATGTGATGGTATTGAACTTGTTTCAGTAACCAAATATTCTCCTGATGGAACACCAATTACACAAACTGGTCCATCTTGATCAGATTCGAATGTAGTAGAATCATTAGTATTTGTTGAATATACATAACAATTTCCATTCATATATTGTTGCTTTTCAGCAGTATGATGAATATTTACACCATTCTTACTAACTGTAAATTTTGCTTTAGGTACTGGATAATCTCCACGTTCTGAAACTTTAAACCAGCTTATAACTAGTTTTTGATCTTCAAATACGAAATTATCTGAGAATGCATTACATTCACCATTTGATACAATTCCAACCGCTACATTCATTCCTTGTGTATTAAGTGCATAACCTGCTGGTGCAGTAGTTTCTTTTACATAGTAAAATCCATTATTATATTCTTTACCAAAATTGAATGTCGCAATTCCATTTGAATCTGTTTTAGCATTTTTATATGCATCACCATTCTTAGAAAAATACGCAGTAAATGTAGCGTTTGGAAGTGGATTTCCTGTAATCATATCTATTTTCTTTACTTTTGCACAATATGCCACATGTGTATCTTTAACAATACCTGCGTCAGATTTTGGACATGTATAGTCACCCTTACTATTTCTAGTCATAAGTGTTAATTCACTTGCTTTAATATTTTTTTCTTTACTATCATTCCAATATTCATTTACTTTGTTTGAATCACATGATGAATTCAATCTTAAAGGATCTGTATTAGTTCCACCATTTTCTCTTAATTTATAACTTGCATACTCCAAATTAGTAAATACAACTTCTCCAGTTTTATCTGTTATTTTTGTATCACTAAAACCACCTAGAGAACAAATATTATTTTCACATATAGTTAAATTTTTATTATATAATTCTAGTTCAGCATTTGCAAGCACACATGATGTATCATCTTTATCAGTTTTTTTAGCTCGATAACAATAATATTTTTTTATATTTTCTATTGGTTTATCATTAAGAGTTTCATCAACACAATTTGTTCCGTTAGAATTACAATCATCTTCATTTAGTACAACATTTCTACATTTTGTATCACATTCATACTTATTTCCATCACATGTAGTTTCTTTAACTGAATAATTACCAAATTTTAAATTTTTCCAAACCGTTTGAACACCTGAGAAAAAAATCTTACTACTAATTGCATTTCCTGATTTACAATCTTTTCCAGTATACAATGTAACTCTAAATCTTTCTCCGTATAATTCTTGATTGCTTTTACCTGTTAATTTTTTTGCGACTGCAATTTTTCCTTTTTCTTCAGCACTCCAAGTGAATTTTAATACACCACCTGGGGTTTGACCTCCTTGCCATGATTGATTTACACCTGTAAATTTTAAAATAATATATTTCTTAGTTTTATCAATTTTAATAACTTCTACGTTAAAACCACCTTGTACATTATAACTTGATGCACTGTTATTATGATCATTACAAAATAATGCAGCATATATTGTACCTTTAAACAATATTTTATTACTAGTTGATTCATTTAGCCTAATTACAAAATCTTCATATTCTGATGAACTTAATGTACAATTTGAGCTATTACAATCACTATATAGATAGTTATCTGCCTTAGACCAAGCATCAATAACATCCGTAGGATATTGACAAGCATTATTTTCCTGACAACTTGGCCAAAAATACCATGTATCAACTTTATCAAACTTTAGTGTTTCCCCATCTTTTAAATTTGGAGCACTTTTAAGTTCACCAGAAGATGCCATATTATCATATGTTGCAGTTTCAGCAAATATATTTTTTATATCAATTATTTTTTCAATCAAACTTTTTTTCTTAACTTTTACAGTAATTTTATTAATCAACACTGGATTTATATTTAAATTTATTGTTCCTGAGCTAGAATCCCAAAAATATTTATCCTTAAATACACTTTTTGTTGATTCATTTATATAAATTGCTATATCATCTTTTGTATATATTTTACCAACATTAGGTTTCATTACAGAAAAAGATGTTGTAACATCATTACCATTTCTTGTAAGTGATTTACTTTTGTTTCCTTTTTTATACTTTATTTTAATATTGCTTAAATCATCTTTGTTTATTCTAGTAACAATTTGCATTTTAACAGGCTCTTTATCACCTTTTTCAAATTTTTCATAATATTTTTTAGGAACTTTTATTTGTTTGTTTGAATCCATAGAAGCATCTTCAATTACAGTACCTGTTATATCATTATAAGCAAAACCAAAACTTGCAATATGTTTTATAATCAAAGGATTAACATTATTTAATTTTGCAATATAATATTTACCTTGTTCATTTAATTCAACATATCCAACGGTTGAATATAATATATCATTTTCATATTTGCTTGTTGCCTCAGTACTTGTTAAATTATCTGGAGTATTTTTTTCATCCATTATAGTATACACAATTGGAAGAGTATGTCCAAGCTTACTTTCAGTCTTTTCTTTACCAAAAGATCTGTTTATTACAAGGTGAAATAAAAAATCCGACAATAAAAATAATACCAAAACAGTTAATATTATAAAGATATATTTTTTCTTATTTTTCATATAAACCACTCCTATTCAAAATTATAATTTTTTCTATCGTTATTATCTACATAATCTTTTAAGTATTCATTTTTTACAGCATTCTTAGGAATTAATTTCATTTGAATAGATTTTATATTAACTTCCATATTTCCATTTATTTCATTATCACATGACCAATTAAGCCATTTATTTTTATCGTTATATACTCTATAACAAACAGAATACTTTTTTCTCATTGATCCAAATAAAGATACTTTTATTGCATTTATATCTTGATTTTTTAAATTATTCCCGTCTACCCAACCATTATCCTTATTATAAATAGAAAACGCATATTCATCAGTTTCTTTAAGCTTAATCTTTATATTTTTGATATTGTAATTTTTAGTAGAATTTGATAATCCATTTTTATACCACTTACTAAAACCTTTTTCTTTTGTATAAACCTTATAATATATATTTAATCCTTTTACATTTTCCATTCCATCATTTCTACTATTTACAAAAATAATTGTACCCACTATTAAAACTATAAAAATAATAATATACAACATTGTTTTTTTGTCCCCAAAAAATTTCTTCATATCCTCTTTTACACCTCTATTATTACTTTAATTTTACTATAATTAAAAGGAAAAGTAAATAATATCACAAAAACATTTATTTATAATATTTTTTATGATATTATACATACATAAGGAGGGATAATATGGCTAAATTTTGCGTCTACTGTGGAAAAGAAGTTGAAAAAAATGATAATGTATGTGGAAATTGTGGTAAAGCAATAAATAATAACGTACAAACTGTAGTAACAAAAAAAGAAACAAATAAAACTGAGGGGTTTGCAGTTGCAGGATTCATTTTATCAATCGTTTCATTTTTATGTTGTGGTTCTACATCAACACTAGGATTAATTTTCTCAATTATAGGGCTTGTAAATTGTAATAAAAATGGTAAAGACGGTAAAGGACTAGCAATCGCAGGTATAATTATTAACTCAATAATGTTTATAGTATTCATAGTTTTATATGTTATTATGTTTATTTTTGGATATGCTGCTGAATTATATTAAAATATGAAAAAAAGAATAATAAATATTTTT
>ERZ780177.2732-NODE-2732-length-14201-cov-2.494910_pt1 | contig 14201 bp, 12 predicted proteins | sample MGYA00510973_ERZ780177 | MGnify/ENA primary metagenome ERZ780177 (study PRJEB29588, sample SAMEA2144396) | human gut metagenome | biome: human gut; feature: human-associated habitat; material: faeces | place: Denmark | collected 2008/2010 ...
CAGCCGTACGGTGATGTCCGTCTGCTATATAAAGGTAGGGAATGCCGGCAAACAACTCCGTGATGCGGTCGATGTCCTTGCGGTCGTTGATCACCCAGAAATGATGTCCGAATCCATCGGGTGCTACAAAATCGTATTCCGGCTCTCCGGCAGTGATGCGGGCTACGATAGCATCCAGTTCTGCATGATCGGGGTAAGCGAAGAATACCGGTTCGATATTGGCGTTGTTGATGCGCACGTGTTTCATACGGTCTTCTTCCTTATCGCGGCGTGTCAGCTCGTGTTTTTTGATCACTCCGTTCATGTAGTCTTCGACGTATGCGCCGACTACCAGCCCGTATTGGGTGCGGCCGTTCATCGTTTGGGCATACACATAATATTTTTCTTCGGCATCCTGTACCAGCCAGCCTTTCTCCTGAAATTTCTTGAAATTTGCTACGGCTTGGGCATATACCGGTTCGGAATGCTCGTCCGTACCCGGAGCGAAATCAATTTCCGGCTTTATGATATGATAAAGCGACTTCTCGTTGTCACCAGCCTCCCGGCGAGCCTCTTCCGAGCTAAGTACATCGTATGGGCGGGAAGCAACATCTTCTACCCATTGTTTCGGAGGTCGTACCCCCTTGAACGGTTTGATTTTTGCCATGGTCAATCTCCTTTCTTCCGGATATTTCTATCCGTGTTTTTCAGTTTATAATTAGATAAAGTTAAGGTTATGTGTATGATTCGGAATTGCCGACGGCGACCGAAAGAGTTGCCGCCGGCAATTGTATCATTCTTCTGTATAGCGGACAATCGTCTGTTCGCGGTCGGGACCTACCGATACGATTTTGATAGGAACCTGCAATTCGTTTTCGAGGAACGACAGATAGGCGTTGAATTCTTCGGGGAACTCGTCTTCGCTTTTCATTTTGGTCATATCGGTTTCCCAACCCGGCAATTCCACGTAGATCGGTTCTATTTCACCTTCGATGGAGTAGGGGAATTCCATTACCTCCTTGCCGTCGATACGGTAAGCTACACACGCTTTGATCGTAGGGAATGTATCGAGCACGTCGCTTTTCATCATGATCAGTTTTGTTACGCCGTTGATCATGATGGCATATTTCAAGGCAACGAGGTCGATCCATCCGCAGCGGCGTTCGCGTCCGGTCACGGCTCCGTATTCGTGGCCGATCCGACGGATTGTCTTACCGGTTTCGTCGAATAACTCCGTGGGGAAAGGACCGCTACCCACGCGGGTGCAATACGCTTTGAATATACCGTACACGTCGCCGATCTTGTTCGGGGCAACGCCCAGACCGGTGCAGGCTCCGGCGCAGATCGTGTTCGAGGAAGTTACAAACGGGTACGACCCGAAATCTACATCGAGCATAGTGCCTTGCGCACCTTCCGCCAATACGCTTTTACCTTCCTGCAAGAAGTGGTTGATCGTGTGTTCGCTGTCGATCAGCGTGAACTTTTTCAAGTATTCCAATGCGTCGAACCATTTGGCTTCCAGTTCGGTAATGTCGTAGGTATAGTTCAGCGACTTCAATATGTTTTCGTGTTTCGCCTTCGCTTTGGCGTATGTCTCTTCGAAATTGTGCAACAGGTCGCCTACACGCACGCCGTTACGGCTCACCTTATCGGTATAGGTCGGACCGATGCCCTTGCCCGTAGTTCCGATTTTGGCACTGCCTTTTGCCGCTTCGTATGCGGCATCCAGAATACGGTGCGTCGGCAATATCAGGTGGGCTTTTTTAGAAATATAGAGTTGCTTTGTCAGATCGTGTCCGCTGGCAGCCAGACTTTCGGCTTCCTCTTTGAACAGGAGCGGATCCAATACGACGCCATTACCGATCACATTTATTTTCCCGCCTTGAAAAATACCGGACGGAATGGAACGAAGCACATATTTTTCGCCTTCGAACTCTAAGGTGTGTCCGGCATTCGGACCGCCTTGAAAACGGGTTATCACATCGTAGCCGGGTGTCAGAACATCCACTACTTTCCCTTTACCTTCGTCACCCCATTGTAATCCTAAAAGAACATCTACTTTCATTGCTTTTTGTGAATTTGATGTATATGTTATGTTGTTGGTTATTTCTTATCGTTTTCTTTCAGTGCGGCACGGCGCATCTTCTTCTCCTGACTCTGGCAACGGCTGCATACGCCGTACACATAGAGCATATAGTACGAGGTCGTGAACTTGTTGAACTTTTTGTTGTCGAGCTGCTCCATCAGGTCCATATCCTTCACTTCGCGTATTTTCCCGCATTTGGTGCAGATCAGGTGATGGTGGTTCGACGACGTATTCACTTTCTCGTATTGGGCTTGGTTGTTTCCGAAACGGTGTTGTCTTACCAATCCGGCTTCCAGCAACAGGTCGATCGTATTGTACACAGTGGCTTTGCTTACCCGATAGCCGTGTTCGATCATGGTATCGAACAACGTATCCACATCGAAGTGTTCGGTCATCGAATAGATCTTATCCAGAATGGCGAATCGTTCGGGAGTTTTGCGTAACTTCCGGTTTTCGAGAAATTGCGTGAATTTCTGTTTGACGATTTCGTTCGATTTATCTTCGGGCATAGCGGTATTCGTGAGTTACAAAGTTAGCAACTTTTGTACGATGAGCAAAAAAAATCGGATAATAGTGTTCAGCTTTACGGAAAAAGCGTACGGCATAGTTCGTATTCGTCGGCAATTTCGGATGCGATCTTGCGCCGGCGTTCATCTTCGCTATGACACCAATCTGCTGTTTCGGCTTGTATTTCTTCTGCCCACGACTTGTTTTGCAGAGCTCTTTTTATAAAACCGCTCGCTGCTGATGCTGTGTATATTACCGCATGCGAATACCATTCGTTTAAAGATTTTTCAATTATATTCGCATGATATTCCGCCGGAATTTCCGATTTGTCGATAAGCAAAGCCGATAGCAATTGATAACCGGCATAACGTTTCATCTTATTCTCCGATCCGATCCATTCCGAAGCCAGCCGGGCGGCGTCGTGCATACGGCAGAAAAGGTATTTGCAACAAAAATCGGCAACTTCGCAGTAGGGGGCATCCTCGATCCAGCGGTCGGCTTCTTCGGCGGTGATCTCTTCGGGCGGACAAACCATCGGAGCAAGGAGCATCGATTCGCGTACAGCCTTGTCGTTCCATAAGGCGACAGCCAGATCTTTCTCTTTCGGCAGGCTTTCGGCGATTGATTTAAGCAGCGGCAAAGTCAATCCGAAATTGATTTTATAGACCATACCTTTTTCACGCATACTTTGTGCTACGATGCCATTCATTGCGTGGCGAAATCTTTTTTTGATCGTTCTTAATCGTTCTTCCATCGTTCTTGTCGTATGAAGCTATATAATTAAATTCATATAGGGGATATGAAGTTCACACCCGCTATTGTATTTTTTTCAGATCGGGTAAAAAGCAAGTAACCAGACCCAACAGGGGCATGTAGGCGCAAACCCGATAGACGGCTTCTATGCCGAACAGGTCTGCCATATTGCCCAACACAGCCGAGGCGATGCCGGCTACACCGAATGCGAACCCGAAAAACAACCCCGACACCAATCCTAATTTATTCGGCAGCAGCTCCTGTGCATATAGCAGAATGGCGGGAAAAGCCGAAGACAATACGAATCCTACGCAGAAACTGAACAGGACAGTCCATAACAGATTGGCATGAGGCATGAGCAGACTGAACGGGGCAGTGCCGAGAATGGAGAGCCAGATGACATATTTTCGTCCGATCTTATCGCCGAGCGGGCCGCCGACCAATGTCCCGGCTGCTGTGGCGAATAAAAATACGAACAGATAAAGTTGCGACTGTTGTATCGTTACGCCGAATTTCTCGATCAGATAGAATGTATAATAGCTGGTCAGGCTCGCCATGTAGATATATTTGGAGAAAATCAGAATCATCAATATGGTGATCGACCAGATGGTTTTGTTTCGTGAAAGCGGCATGGGAAGGCGTGGCAACGATTTGTCTTTTTGCCGGTCTCGAACCAAAGCCAGATAATTCCGATACCAGCGGCAGATCGGTTGCATGACTGCTATGGCAACCAATGCGACAATCGTAAACAAGGCGATACGGCTTTTACCGTACGGTGCGACGACCAAAGCTACCAACAACGGACCTAACGACCCGCCTAAGTTCCCTCCGACCTGAAACAGCGATTGAGCCAGCCCTCTGCGGCCGCCCGAAGCCAAGGAGGTGATACGAGACGCCTCGGGGTGCAGTACCGACGATCCGATGCCGATTAACGTCACCGACAGCAATATCCAGTACAGACCGGGAGCGACGGAAAGAATAATCAGTCCGCAGAGCGTAAAACTCATGCCCATCGGGAGCGACCAGACGAACGGACGTTTGTCGAACACCCAGCCAGCTACCGGCTGCAATACCGATGCGGCGGTCTGATATACCAATGTGATCAATCCGATTTGGGCGAAGCTCAGCGAGAGTTCCTCTTTGAAGATCGGGTAGGCGGAAGATACCACTGCTTGCAGTAGGTCGTTCAGACAATGGGAGAGGCTTAAAGCCAATAAAATGGGGAATGCGATCGAATTGACCGGACGTATTGTTTTTTCTGTCGAAGCCATTTTTATAGTGTACAAAAACTTTGAAGCCGCTTTTTGCTAGGCTTCCTTTCCAGCCCGCAAACTTACGGAAAATCTCTGGAATAAACGAATAAAAAGAAGAAATGGCATTGAATGGCTTCGTGGAAAGATACCTATAAAGCCAAAGAACGGCAAGAATAAAAGTGGATAAAGTAAAGGATGGCTGTTTCGTGGATAATGTGTATGGCTGCATCTTACTTACAGTTTCCAATTACCGATCACAGACAAATAATGACGACACTTAGAAGAACTTCTGAGATTTCCAAAATAAAAAAGAGGTTTATTATATTGGCTTTAAATTTGAGTCGAGGTTTAATTCAAAGAAGGTAACAAAAGAAAAATATTCACTCTTTTGTTACCTTTTATCGGATTATGCGTGCTCTTTTACAGCTAAGTTATAAACAATAGACGCAAATTCTGTTAAGTTGTCACTATCAGCAATGGTAATGCCTGTATTGTAACGGTTCTGATTTAATATTTCAACAATCATACATCCAGCAAAAGATATTTCTAATGTAAAATATCTCATTTGGTGTTTGGGCTTATCTACAACAATAGCACCAGCTTTTGCACTTGATAATGTAAAAGGTTTTGGGAAACGAATGATTATCATGTATTTGTCCAAGTGATTTTTAAAGTTAGTGCCTCTAAGCAATAATTTTTCCCATTTGATGATTTTTTTGCTGCTGTTATCGGCAAAGTTTATAAAAGTTGATGATTTTTCTAAATCCGATAATGATAAAATTCCATTATTAAAAGCAGTCATAACTTTTGGAACAACATCAAAAGCTAAAACATAGTTTGCCTTTTGGGCTTCTAAGGGATCTTTTTTCTTGAAGAAACTCCACATAGTTGTATTTTTAGTTTGTTTGAATAGATATAAATATTGGCGCGAATTGCATATTTTCATTCCATTGGGGCATCTCTGCAATGTCAATATCCGGTAAAAGAAAATCTTCCTTATCGGGATGTTGCGCTAAAATTTGGTTATCGGAAACAGAGAGCCTTGAACGTACCTTTTTAAAGAATTTTATTTCGGAATATTCAATATGGTGGTCTGCCTCGATCATTTTTATCGAAAGATCTACGATTTGCAGTTCTTCCTCTGCGGTTAAATTTTCTTCCGATAATTCATTTAGGTATTTTCTGAGAAATTGTGAACCATTCTGGTTTATTTCCGAGATATAACTATTCAATAAAGTTTCTACATCTAAATCGACAAACATAGTGGTTTGCATCGCTATCCCTTTTAGCAATTCTATTTCTTCTTGCGCAATCTCTCCATCGCAAGCCATGCAGCAGAACATGGTTTTCAGATACAATTTTTGTTTTGTCATAATCATTCGTTTTTATTTAAATCCTATACGGGGTTGTCTGTCGTCTTTCTTTTCAGGTAGTTTCCCTTCCATCTTTGCATGTATGTAATCGTAATGTTTTAGTTCTTCCGAGTTTAAGGATGGATGAGTATTTTGTATAGCCTCGATCAATAACTCCATTGTGATTTTGCTGTGTAATTTCAAAGCGTTTCTTGATGCGTCATTGACTATTAGTTGTATGTCTGCCGATACGTAATTTTTTGTGAGAGTGGCAAGTTTTTCATAGTCCAACCCAAAATCGTACGGACGCTTCATAAGATACAATTTGAATAAAGCCATTCTTGCATTCTTGTCGGGTACGCCTATAAAGTATTTTTTGTCCAAGCGTCCGGCTCGTAATATTGCAGGATCGATCGTATGTGGATAATTGGTAGCTCCGATGATAAAGATACCTCGTTCTCCTGTCCTGTCCATTTGTGCCAACATTTCGTTCACTGCACTGCGTGACATTTCATGAACGTCGCTTTCTCTGTTAGGAACAAGTTCATTCATTTCATCTATAAAGATGATGGTTGGTGCTTTTTCTTTGGCTTCTTTAAACATTTGCGCTATGTTTTCTTGTGTTGCATTGACATATCGGCTTTTAAGGGAGGCGGGAGTGATGCACATAAAGTTAAATCCGACTTCTTCGGCAAAGTGTTTTGCGAAAAAAGTCTTTCCACATCCCGGAGGGCCATATAACAACATACCATTAGGTATGGTTACTCCGTAGCGTTCATATTCTTCGGGCGATTGGAGCGGTTCGATGACCTCTTCGCGAAGTCTATTTTTCAAATCTTCCATGCCTGCGATTGCCGCAAATCCTTGCCCATGGGGAGGTGAGACGGTCTTTATCTGCTTTTCGGATTTTTTCACATCGGACGATAATATTTTTTTCTTTGTCGATTGCCTTTCAATTTTGATATCACCATCAATTGCCTTTATGAAATCATCCGCTTTTTGAAATCTGTCTTCCACATCATAACTTAATGCTTTTGCGATGCAGTTTGTTAATTGGGCGTCCAATTCAAATTTTTCTATTTGTGGCAAGTCTAATTCTTTGTTTCGCTCAGCTAAAATGGCATCTACTTTATCGGTATCTTTTATTTTTGACACATCGATAAACCAAGGCAATTTCCCATAAAGTAGTTGGTACATCATTACACCAACCGAATACAAATCGGACTGTACCTGATTCACACCAGAGAAACGTTCCGGTGCAAGATAAAATACATTTAATTCGTTTATATCCGGCTTGGAGGGCTTTTGATTGAGATAACAGGCGTGCCCGAAATCTATAAGTTTTAAACTGTCCAGACCTCCGGCAAGGTTAAGCAAGGTGTTCTGAATGGTAATCTCTCCGTGAATGATGGATGTGGGTTGCCGATGTAAATAGGATAAGGCAGATAGTATGGCTTTGGCTATTTGCTTAATCTCATATACGCTCAACTCTTTATCTCTGACTATTCTTTGGGACAATGTCTCGCCACTTACATATTCAGTGACAAGAAATGCGTATTGTCCTCCATTCAATATTAGGCTTCCGGAATCTATGTATTTGCATAAATTCGGATGATCGATATGTTTATTTATTTCTACTTCTATGATATCGCCATTTTCGTCTAATTGATTGCGGTTTAGTCGGCTGTAATTGATGAGTTTCAGAAAGCGTGTCCTGCCGTTTGTATCTTTTACACGGTAGGTTTCCGCATAAGATCCTTGTTTATGCGGAAACACTACGGTGTATTGTCCTATTTTGTCGTTTTTGCTGAACTGCATAAAATTATATTTAAATCAACAACGCAATTATTGGTATAATCAGAATTAACAACATGCTTAAACAACCCGAGTTAGATCTTTCCTTTTCAATAGGAAAATTCACACCTTCGGGTAAATGAAGTTTTCGGAATTCATCTTTAATCATACCATCAACGCTTAGTTCCAAAGAAACATTTCTTTCATCACCGATACGAATTCCGGCCATTGCCATGTCGGGGCTATATCCATACCATGCTTTATGGGCTAAAGTGACGCAATTGATAATCAATGCTACATTACCAAAATAGCAATAGTCTGTCTCATTACTTTCTTTTTGTATCACCATCTGTTTTTCCACTAACTGCGATGTTGCATCAATAAGATGCTGAGCGTAAGTGAAGAAAGTCCATTCCTTGCATATTACTTCGTTTATTAACTTCTCCAGTCTTTTACTTTCACGATATTCCTGTATTCCACCTAATATACCACCACTAAATTGAATCTTGGATTTGCTTAAATGAGAAACAGGAGGTAATTGGGAGATAATATTCGCTTCATCAATCAAATCATTACAGATTTGTTTTATCATGTTGTTTAATTGCTCTATCATAGTATTTTAATCTTTTCTATGTCTTTTATGTTGATGTTTCGTCCCTTAACGCTAATAGAAACAGGAAGATGATCTGAAGAATCGATATTGATATTTGATGCCAACCCGATTTCATTAACAGTCCCTTCTATTTGACTGTTATTTTTAAGATAAACAATTACTTGTTTATGAAGAAATGATTGAGAAAATGAATTTGAATCCATTACCCAAATATCGTCTTTTTTGAAAATCATCCTTTTTGTTATTTTAGTAATCCTCCCGCATTTGAAGCCTCTTCTGCTGGCATTAGGTTAATAATTTCACGTGCAATAGGTAGCAGATTTTCAACGGTGGGCTGATTGTTGATTTCTTCCAATCCACGGTTGATCAGCTGACGAGCGCGAGAACTGTCTTTCCAACGAATGACTGTAAAACGATGTTGGCAGTCTTGAATGAGTCCCATACATTGGTATACAAGAGTAAGTTGAACAAAGAGACGGTTGATTTGCTCTAATATCTCGTGTCCCATGCGTATATCTTTGCTGCGTATTACTTGGTCGGTTTGCGTGCGTAGTTGATTGACAACTTGCCTCGTTTTTTCATCGCCGAGTTCATCCTGAGCCCTTTCAAGTTGGTCAAACTCTTCACGAAGATCCTGTTCCAGTCGTTGCCATTCAGTTCTTTCATCGAGACCCTCTATTTCTCTAAGAACCTCTTTCAGGTGTTGTAGCACGGCTTTCTTCTCAGTACTGTTGTTTGCCTCTTCTTTTACCCTGTCGAGTTTCTTTTGAAGAGCGGCATCAGAGATATTGGCATCAGCCAGTCTGTCGATACTTTGCTGGGCTTCTTTTAGTTGCTTCTTTATAATAGCATCGGCCTCTTCTATGCTGTGTTTCTTGCTTGTATCAAGTTCCTTTTCTATAGTTAAATCAAATGCGAGGAAATGGACTTCCAGAGTCATTTGTTCCGAAGTATCAACTTTTAGCGTCACATCCACAGGGCTGTCGGTGGGAACGAGTGACTCTACGTCGTCTCCTGTTATAACCACATTCGCCACATATTCATATAACGATGCGGAACGTCCCTCTGCCTCGGAAAAATCATCAACTTGATAGACCGGAATTGTCATGATATCACTTTCAATACCCGGGCGAAGTTGGCATGTGGTCTTCAAATCATTGACTACACCTGTTGCGGGAACCGGCTTGTTTTTCTCTAACCCTCTTGCCATATGGAACACACCGCGTTTCTTAATATCGCTCCATATGGCAATACCTATATTATAAGGTAATGGTGCAGCTCCGACTTTCGTGCCTTGAATGATGGTGAATTCGGCAGGAAAACACGGCAAACTATTGCCATTCTCATCGTATGCCACTATACTGAATGAGTTGGGTTTTGATTCCAGCAAATGTGTTTCTATGACATTTCCCGTAGACTCTACTTCTACCTTTCCGCTTGACCAGGCTCTGTCGTTGCGCACAAACTCTACCCATATTTTCGTTAAAGGTGATTTGTCTGTCAATTTGATACTTACCCATTCTACCGTTTCTACCGATGTCGAATCATAGCCTATCTCAAAATTGATGGTGCCTACCTCGATATCTTCCTCGCTTACTTTCGCATCCATCGTGGAGGCATAGAGGGCGGCTCCTGTGGCAACGGCAGTCATCGGGTCAATACTTGTATCTATATTTTGTGTTATCTGCTCTTTCAGCATCTGACGGATAAGCGGGCTGTGCGTCGGTCCGCCTACCAATATCAGTTTGTTGATTTGCGAGTTGGACAGGAGATTGCGTTGCAGAAGGTTCTTGCAGATATCAACCGCTTTCTGGAAATAGGGACGCATTACATCAAATGCTTCCGCTTGTGTCACGGTAAGATCAAGTTCCATTTCCACTCCATCTTCATCCTCTCCCAATTCTCCGAGATTGGATAATATGTCCTCTTTCTCTTTGAAAGAGAGTTGATTCTTAACTTCTTCGGCATACGTTTTCATGGCATCATGCAGCATTTCTTTCTTGTCGGCATCTGCCATTGTTTCACTTAGGTTGTAGTTGTCCATCAGGTACGGAATGATAATGTTATCCACAATGGCATAATCAAGATTCTTGCCGCCCAGATAATTGTCTCCTTCCGTATCGAATACCTGTATAATTCCGTCTTCTACTTTTATGAGTGCAGCATCGAAAGTTCCTCCACCGAAGTCGAATACCATCCATATCCCGTTTTTTTCATCTGTGGTCAAGCCGTATGCCATGGCAGCGGCTATGGGTTCTTGCAAAAGTTCGCACCGTTTGAATCCTGCCAGTTGCGCAGCCTCTTTTGTCGCAGTCTTTTGATTTACAGTAAATTTTGCAGGAACGGTAATGACAACGGAACTGAAACTTTCATCTGTCACAAATGATTTCAATGTTTTCAATACTTCGGCAGATAGTTCTTCTGAGGAATAGTCCCGTTCCATAAAAGAACTGTGATAACGAGTGTTTGTTGCCATCGTGCGTTTGAACTCTACGTATGCGTTGGAGTTGCCTTTTTTCCCTGTTTTTGATGCGCGACGTTTGTCGCTTTTCATGTCATTAAAGGCTGAATCGCCGGCTTTCACACTCTTACGTTTTGTAAACGAAACGCAGGAGGGCATTGTATCTTTCAACACATCGGTTTTTATCACAATTGGTTCCCCTTTTTCCATGCGGCAGATTGCGGAGTTTGTAGTTCCGAGGTCAATGCCATAGTCTATTTTTATTCTTGCCATGATTTATGATGTTATTTTGTTTATTCCGATTGACTTACTTCTATCTGGGCAGCTTGTATCATTTGTTGCTGATAATTTATCTGTGGTTTTATAATCTTGGTTATAATTTGCTGTTCATGTTCAAGGGTTTCATCTGTTACAAAAGTAACAGCAGCTTTTAGCCCTGCCACATATGGTTTCCCAAGCATATCCACAATCTCATAACCGTTGGCATTGAAATTGTCTTTTATTCGTTGAACGGCTTTCAGCAACTGTTTATATCCTTTAACGGATGCGTCCATACGCGACAGGTTCATTTCTATCCGCACAATTTCGTCCGCTACTTTAAGTGCTAACGAATGGTCTGCTCCTGTCGGTCCTGTTGTCGGTGCGGTATTTATTTGTTTTTCTATTAAAGCCAACATTTGATTATCCAATCTGACGGAATCTTCTTGCATCTTTGTTTGAGCAACAAGCAAGGCATCTTGTGCCTTGCGAACTTCATCGATTGAGGAGACTCCTTTTTTGATACGTCGGGTCAGATAGAAAGAAACTGCCAGTAGAATAAATAGGATAGCGGTAGCAATTATTCCTCCGTAGAGGGTACGGTTCTCCATTACCAATTGATTGGATGATACCTTGTTGTTGGTATTCTGTATTTTGTTATCTATGGCGGAGCGATCTGTTGCCTGAGTCTCTTTTAACTTGTCATAAACATTTTTCAGGCTATCAATACTTTGACATAACGCCTTATTATGTTGTTTTAAGTACTGAATATCATGTTCATTATTATTTGAAGAGACCGTTAGTCGTTTCAACTCCTTATTATACATAGTTTGAACGCTGTCATTTATAGAGAGGAGTTCGGCTTGTGTTTTTTTTAATTTGCTACAAACATGATTCAGATTATCGAGGACTTGATATAATGTCTCATTATGCTGTCTCAACTCCTGAATATCACGTGTATTGTCGTTTGAGCTTGTCGTTAGTTGATTCAAATTTGTTTCAATCTCTTCTTGCTTTGACAGAACGACGTTCAGATTTCGTTTCATTACGGAAATTTCATTGCTTCTTGTTTGTGCTATGATTGTAACAAACGAGAAACATACTGCGAATGTGCCAAGTGCTATTCTTTTCATAATTAAATATTTAATCATTTATCTTAATCGCTATAATGGCTCCTATAAAAAGTCCTATGCTGGCAGCTATAATAGTTATGGCTGTATTACCACCACCAGTCACACCACCAGTCACACCACCAAGTATACCACCGATCACACCTAAAAGAAGAGGATGAACGTATGGTCCTGGTTCAGGATCAGGATCTACATCATAGTCTGGAACACGAGGCTTATAGGTAGAAGTGGATATACCACATTGCTCACACATTTTTTTAAGAATAGAGCGATTCTGGTTATATCTGTTTGTTTTAAAATCCCATTCCATATCGAATGTATCCATTAGCGTTGTTGCTTTCCAAGCAGCCTCCAAAGTCGCTTTAACTGTCGCCAATCTTGCTAATGCTGATATAGCCTCACGATCTGAGTGCATTTCAAAGAAATCATTATGCCGTTGTATTGCATTAACCTCTTCTATCACATTATGGAGAGCATTGCCTATCACTTGCGTCGATATTTTCAGGTAATAAGCATTTGTTGCACTAAGTTTGGCTTTTATAGATTGAAGATGTGGTTTTGTTTTGCTTAGCAGAGTTACGGCATGGCAAATTTTGTCGGGTAATTGACAGAACTTGTGCAACTCTTCTTTAATTGCTTTGTACTCATCAAACACTTCTACGGGAGGGAGATTGTCTATTATCTGTTGTAATATATCTACATTTGCTTTACAGCGGTCCTTTGCTATTTTCCCAACAACAATAGACAGTGCGTATGATTGGAGTTTCATTGCCTTATGGACTGCATTGGCCGCTTCCGAACCATTATAATAATCAATGCTACATTGGAGAATCTCCAATCCAATTTTGTCGGCAATCATCTGATATTGCAAATCGCTAATGGGAAGTAATGTGCCCAGTTGCGTAAGTGTTGCTTTGGTGTCATTCATCAGTTTGGTGCCGGCGTTATAGCGTGCGGTAATACCCTTTCCTTTTGATGATTTTGCTGCTTCAACGGCTGATTGCAACATGTCTATTAACGGCTTTATGCTCTTTTTGCTTACATATTGCTTCCAATCATTGTTTTTCAGACAGGATAGGACCTCTGTTGCTCCGATAGCACTACAAAGTTCGTCAAGAAAACTATACCTCAGTTTCTCTACGTCAGCTGTATTGTTTTCTCCCAAGACAATACACACAAACTCTTTGTCATTTAAAGAATATAGTTTTTCGGCAAGAAAAAGGGCTGTGGAGTAATTGCCCTGAATTAATGCACAGGTAATCCGATTTTGCAAAGATGAAGCGTTGTCTTTTTTCTCCCATATAGATATTGCTCCGTTTATATTACCCGAAAACAAATGATTCATGGCGATCTCATCCAAGGGGGTTGCCTTCATGAACCAAAATTGAGCATATTTAAGTTGTTCATTTGGTAATGTCAGCTCGGCACTGGCTTGGGAAATGATCTCTATGGTACGGGTTGTTGTTGGAAACAAGGTAGGCAGATCCAAAGGAAAAGATATAACCTTCCCTGCATTTAGAAAGGCTTTCAATTTATTGTGATTTGCAACCTTTTCTTTTGCCGGAGAATTGGAGTATATGCCTAAAAGACGATAAGGGTTGTTCTGTATTAGATCCAGCATGTCGGCTTAATCATTTATTATATGTCAGCCGACTCCCTTGCTGTCATGGTTTGTTTCCGAATATTGTCTATACATAAAAACGTGGAGCCAGTCCTGTTGCTCGTTCCACAATGTAAAGGCTCTCGCATTGCCCTGTTCGTCGAAACGAGCAACGTCGAAAGCCCCACGCCGATGTTTATGTATATAATTCACCCCACCTGCTTCTGAGAAATAGGTCTAATAAGGGCTATATATAAAACATCCCCGGGGCGTTTCCGTTGCCTTGTCTTTGACGAACAGTTTGAACTTGCGAGATTCTTACATTGTCAAAACCAAAGCGTCCAGTAAACGCCTGTATGTATAGCGTCCCACCCAACCTCACCTCTTAATGAGGTGTAGGCGTGGGAAGACAATG
>ERZ780177.2738-NODE-2738-length-14186-cov-4.838370_pt1 | contig 14186 bp, 17 predicted proteins | sample MGYA00510973_ERZ780177 | MGnify/ENA primary metagenome ERZ780177 (study PRJEB29588, sample SAMEA2144396) | human gut metagenome | biome: human gut; feature: human-associated habitat; material: faeces | place: Denmark | collected 2008/2010 ...
GAGAATCGGACTACACTTTTGGCTTTTCTTGCTGCGCAAGAAAAGCGCAAGCATCGCGTTTTGGTACCAAAACGCAGCTTGCAGGGAGAACCCTGACCCCAACATGCCGCCTGCGGGCGGAGAAAGGAGCGCCGTGCGGAAGAATCAATACAATCTGCATATCCGGCTGGATGAGGACGAACGCGCCGCGCTGGAAAAAGGTCTGCAAGCCAGCGGCCTGCCGCTGTCGGCGTACCTGCGTAAGCTGATCCTCGGAGAAAGCATCCAAGCCGCACCCTCGGAGGAACTTCGCAGGCTGCGCACGGAGATCCATCAGATCGGCAACAACATCAATCAGCTCGCCCGAAAAGCGAACGCCGGGTTTGCCAGCCGTGATGAGGTCACACGCGCCCTACGGATGCTGGATCGTGTTTACGAACTCATGTACCAGCTCAGTCAGCAGTCATGGCAGTAACCAAGATCCTCGCCCGGCATGCCAGACTGGATCTGGCAATCAACTATGCAGTGAATCCCGACAAGACGGATGAGGAAGTCCTGACGACTTATTTGAACTGTGACAAAGGGCATGCTTGCCACCAGATGCTTGCAACCAAGGAAGCGAAGAATAACCGTGACGGCGTTCAGTATTACCACATCATCCAATCATTCAAGCCCGGTGAGATCACGCCGGAGCTGGCGTTGGAGATCGCGCAGGCGTTTGCAAAAGAACACCTCGCGGACTACGAGGTCGTCATTGGCGTTCATGTGGACAAAGAACATATCCATGCGCACATGATTTTCAATTCTGTGAATCAGGTGACCGGGCGAAAATATCACAGCAACGCCAAAAGCTACTACCAGCAGATCCGCACAATTTCGGATAAGCTCTGCCGGGAGCATGGGCTGTCTGTCATTATGGAGGGCAAGCCCTCCAAAGCGGTCAGCTATATTGAATGGCTCCGTCAGTCCAAAGGTCAGCCGACGTTCCGTTCCATGCTGGAAGCGGACCTGCGCGATGCGATTGCCGACGCGAACGATCTCGGCCACTTTTTCCTGCTCATGGAGCATAAGGGCTACGAGATCCACCACGGCAACCGGCTGGGCTTTCGATTGCGCGGGCAGGAACGCTTTATGTATCCGGAGCGCAAAAACGCAGCATTTTCGGAAGAAAACATCGAGCGCACCATCGCGGGCAATCTCGCAGAGATTGAAGCCGGTATCAGACCGGCGTTCCTCCCGCGCCCAAAGCCCCAGCCATACCGCCCACATCCAAAGTACAAGGGATTCCTTGCGCTTTACTATCACTACTGCTATCTGCTTGGCCGCATCGAAAAGCGGCAGTACCCGCCGCGCATGACGCCGCATCTTCGACGGGAGATCATGAAAGCCGAAACCTATAAGGCGCGGCTGAAATTCCTGCAAGAGAACGGCATTGCCACAGCGGATGACCTGACCGCCTGCATGCATCAGGCAGAAAGCACGGTCACGCAGCTTGCCAAGCAGCGCACGATTTTGAACGTCCGTAAGAAAAAGCGCAAGAAGCTCTTTGACGCGCTGGCTGCGGAAGAAGCCCTTGCTATGAGCAAAGCCCTCTACGAAGAAGGGCTATCCGGCATGGAGTCCGAGTACGCGCAGTACGCAGAAGCGAAAGCGGTACTGGACGCCTGTGGTATTTCGCGGCAGGCTCTCACGGAAGAAAAAGCAGACATCTACGAGCAGCTTGCGCAGCTCAACAAGCAGATCCGCGCCGAGCGGCAGAAGATCAAGCTGTGCCGCGAGATTGCGGACTCGGCAGCGGTCATGCAGCGCGATGTCGCTGCACAAGAAAAATCCTTACACGAAAAAGAAACAGAGCATTCGTTCACAAACAGGAGGTGATTCCCCATCAACGTAGGAAACAGCGAAGCCGCCGAGCAGGTCGTTCACATGATGCTCTCCGGCGGCGAGGTTGCGGTCAAGCTGGCAGGCTCTGCGGCAAAAAATGCCGCGGCGATGCTGCTGGCGTTGGCGCGCAATCATAAAAAGGTCTACGGCAAGACCAGTCTCAAGAAAATTCTCCAGCAGACGCGCGACATCCGCACGTTTTCCCTGACCCCGGAGCAGTACCGGGAATTCAGCCGTCAGGCAAAGGACAAAGTGCTGTTCGCGGGTATCCAGGACAAGGAGCAGCCGGACGCACCTGTCGATCTCGTTATTCCGACGACCGATCTGGAACTGGCAAATGTCATTTTCGAGCGTCTCTTTGGTTCACTGGAAAAGCCGCAGGAGGAACGCTCATCAAAAAAAGAGTCTCGGTCGGAACGCTCCTCGGACGATACCGCCAGCAGCTCGCCTACGAGCAGGAAGAACTCGAAGAATGACCGCCCGTCCATTGGCGAGCAGCTTCAGTCTTTCCGTGAAAAGCTGTCCGGTGTCGAACCGCGTGTTCCGACCAGAGAAAAAACGCACAGTGAGATCACAAAATAAACGCGAACTGGATTTGCGCGAAGAATTATGGTATGCTCGAAGCAGAAAAAGCTGGGAGGTGGTGCGTATGGCAGAGCAAGAATATGATCTGATGCACAAAGACGATGTCGTTGCGTCCTTGCAGCTCGACGATCTGTCCGGCGCTATCCTCAAGGTCACACCCAGTGCGAGTCCAGAGCTGCTGCCGCTCGGCGGCAGTCAGGGCGCGGACAGTCTGCGCAAATGGTGGCTGCGCCGTGCCGTCCCTATCAGTCAGGGCAACATTGCCGCGCTTTTGCAGCAGGAGGGCATCCCCTCCACGCAGAGTCTGCTCGTGCGGAACCTCGGTCTCAGTCTCTCTGACCACTACTGGATCAAGCCGAGCGGCAGCGAACTGACGTGGAAAGACGTCAGTCCATTCTCCAATGCTTTTAGCAGCCTGTCAGAAGCTGCGTCGGCGCATTTCTATTCGCCGGAGGCTGCTTTGCAAGGCGACCTGATCAAGAAATGGGTGATTGTCGACGATACGCGCTGCCTGCTCAAAGGCAACCGCGGTGCGAACTCCCAACAGAGTCTCAATGAAGTGCTGGCATCCATGCTGCATGAAAAGCAGGGCTTTTCCAACCATGTGCGGTATCGCCCGGTCAAATTCACCGGCAGCGCAGGCGAGCAGTACGACTGTATCTGCGAGGATTTCGCGTCGGAGGCGCTGGAGTTTATTCCGGCGATTGACGTTGTGGATTCCGAGAAGAAAGATAACGCTGTCTCGACCTATGAGCATTTCATTCATGTCTGTACCGAGCACGGTCTGCCTGAACAGGAAGTGCGCGGATTCCTTGAATATCAGATCCTCACGGATTTCGTGCTGACAAACACAGACCGGCATCTCAACAACTTTGGTATCCTCCGCGACAGCCAGACATTGAAATTTGTGCGGATGGCTCCGATCTTCGATTCCGGCAATTCGATGTTCTGGGATGCCCCACGCCTGCCGGAGCGCAGCGACTGCACAGAGATCACGGTCAACAGCTTCCGTAAGACCGAAGCAGAGCTGCTCAAGCTCGTCACCGACCGCAGCCGCGTCTGTATAGACCTGCTGCCCGGTCGAAACGAAATTGCAGAGCTGTACGCCAAGGACGACAGCATCGCGTTCGTGGATTCCATTCTCACCGGCTATGAAAAGAAAAAGGTGCTCATGGAACGGTTCATGGAGAAAGGACTGCCAGAGCAAACGCATCTGAAACGGAGTACCGGCTTTGAAAGATAACGGGATATAAAAATGGCGCTGACGGTATGCTTCGTCAGCGCCATCGATTTATTATACGGCTTCTTTCCGCTCTGCAACGTACTCCCGCAGAGCATCCTCGACCAGCGTATTCAAGCTGACCTGCTGCGCCATTGCGCAAATCGCAGCCTGCTTGTGCAGCTCCGGTGATACCCGGATGTTAAAGCTGCCCTTATAGGCTTTTTCCGGCTCGCTGTTTTCTGCTTCGCACAGCGACAGATAATCGTCTACCGCGCCATGAAAATCAGCCACAAGCTCGGCGGCGTTCGTCCCCTCATAGGAGATCAATGCACGGATACCGAGAACCTTTCCGAAAAACAGGCCATCGGCTTCAGAAAACTCAACGCTTCCGACATAGCCCTTATATTGCATTGTATTGTTCAAATCAATCCCTCCTGTTCCAGAACCTCAAGCAGTTGCTTGACTTGATACTCCAAAAGCTCTTTCCGCGGATGCGGCTTGTGCAGCAAGATCGGCGCATGCTGTTCGCTGGTAAACATGACGCGCGAACCGCTCGTCTTTCCTTTGTTGGAACGAGAGTACGTCAAATACCCCAGCAATGTTTCGGCTTCATCAAATGTAAAATCACGCGGCTTGGTTTTTAATCTTTTGATTAGTTTCTCTTTCTGACCCAAGTCTATCCCTCATTTCTATGATCAGTATAGCACAGTCAAAACAATTTTGCAACTGATTTTAGTTGCAAATATTTTCCGAGGTGATGCCTATCCGAAAATCAAACGACACCCTGTTTTATCTTATTGGAATTGTTCCTGTTGTCTGGCTTGCCCTCCTGCTGGCGCAGTCTCTTGGCGGCGGACTGCCGGAGCCGCTGCGGAATCTGACATCAGCATTGGAGCAGCCGACAAATATCGTGTGGACAGACAAAAGCCTGCCCACCATCCTCATCTGCCTTGCCGCTTACGGCATGGCAGTTTTGCTTTATCGGACGAATCAGGGCAGGACCCGCGACGGCGAGGAACACGGCTCCGCGGCGTGGGCGACACCCGCATCCGTCAACGCGCAGTTCGCGCAGAAAGACAGCATCCCGCTGACCCAGCACGTCCGGCTCGGTCTGGATACGCACAAGCACCGCCGCTCCCTCAACGTGCTGGTCATCGGCGGCAGCGGCGCGGCCAAAACGCGCAGCTTTGTTCTTCCCAATATCCTGACCGCAAACACGAACTACGTCATTACGGACCCAAAGTCAGAAGTGCTGCTTGCCACGGGCGGTTACCTCAAAGAGCAAGGCTACGACGTGCGCGTTCTGAACCTTGTGAATCTGGAACAGTCGGACGGCTACAATCCATTCCGCTATCTGCGCGACGAAAAGGACGTGCTGAAGCTGGTCAATAACCTGATCCAGTCCACCACGCCGAAGGGCAGCCACGAGTCCGATCCGTTCTGGACGAAGGCCGAAACCGCACTCCTGCAGGCCATCATCCTCATGCTGTTTCAGGAAGCCCCGGAATATGAGCAGAACTTCTCAATGGTCATGCGCGTGCTGGAATATGCCGAGGTGCGCGAGGAAGATGAAGGGCATGTGTCCCCGCTCGATTTGCTTTTTGAATCCATTGAACGCAGAAAACCGGACAGCGTTGCCGTCCGGCAATATAAGGTGTTCAAATTAGCCGCGGGCAAAACCGCAAAATCGATTTTGGTGAGTACGGCTGTCCGTCTCGCGCCCTTTAATCTACCGCAGATTCAAGCCTTGACCGACCATGACGACATGGACCTTTACACGCTGGGTGAAAAGAAAGTTGCGCTTTACGCTGTCATTCCCGACAACGACAACACGTTTAATTTCCTTGTGAGCCTGCTTTACGCACAGGCGTTCCAAGCCCTTTATTACAGCGCAGACCAGATCCACCACGGTCCGCTGCCGCGCCACGTTCGCTTCGTGCTGGACGAGTTTGCCGCCATGCCGCTGCCGGGATTCACGCGCGAGCTTGCGACGATGCGCTCGCGTTCCATCTCGGCAAGCGTTATCATTCAGAATATGGCACAGATCAAAGAATTGTATAAGGATAGCTGGGAGACAATTCCAGGTAACTGCGATACCATTTTGTATCTTGGCGGTAACGAGTCCAGTACGCACAAATATGTCTCCAAAATGCTTGGCAAAGCCACAATTGATACCAAAACGCACGGACAGACGAAAGGCAAATCCGGTTCTTACTCAACCAATTTCCAGATGTCCGGGCGCGAACTGCTGACCCCTGACGAGGTGCGGAAGATGGACAACCGCTATGCGCTGCTGTTCATCCGCGGCGCAAGCCCGGTCATGGACGAAAAGTACGATCTCATGCACCATCCCGCAATTTCGCACAGCTCGCTTGGCGGTGCAGCGCCTTACATTCATCATGGAACCAAACCGCCCATTTACACTGGTCGGCCGCTGTTCCGTGTGGGCAGTACAGAAAATTTGAATCCATTGAAGGAGGAATTTCATTGAAGAAACCATTTGAATCCAAAGCCAAACGGCTCTACTCGATCTTCGCCAGCGTGTTTTTCATGCTGGCGGTTTTTGTTGTCCCGGCGTTCGCGGCGGACGGCGATCCGCTTGCGGTCGTCAACAATCTGAGCGACTTCATTTTCTCGCTCATTCGCGCGGTCGGCTTGATCCTGCTCGGCTTTGGCATTTTGCAGGTCGGTTTGTCTCTCAAGTCGCACGATCCGTCGCAGCGCGCAAACGGCATCCTGACTGTTGCTGGCGGTATCGTCATTACGTTCACCAAGGAGATCCTGACGCTGATCACCGGCTGATAAGAATATGGGGAGAGCGAAACTGCTCTCCCCGATACAACTGGAGGTGATACCATCTCAAGTGGAAACTGGATCATAGATAACCTCAATTCCTCGCTGGAAACGTGGAACAGTAAGCTGTCGGAAATTTGGACGCTGTTGACCACCAGTCCGGAGAACTTCAAGGGCGGCGGGATCTGGAATGTAATCGTCGGGATCAATGATGCCTTAAAAGCAATCGCGTATGCGCTGTTGGTGCTGTTCTTTGTGATCGGCGTGATGAAAACCTGCGGCAGCTTTACGGAGCTGAAACGCCCGGAGGTGGCATTCAAATGCTTCATCCGTTTTGTACTGGCACAGGCGGCGGTCACCTACGGCATGGAGCTGATGACGGCGCTGTTCTCGATTGCGCAGGGGGCGATCCAGACAATCATGGGCGCGTCCGGTCTTTCGGCAATGGAAGCATCCACACTGCCCGCCGAGATCGCGTCAACGATTGAAGATGTCGGCCTGCTGGAGAGCATTCCGCTCTGGGCAGTGACGCTGCTCGGTTCGCTGTTCATCTGGGTGCTGTCACTCGTCATGATTCTGACCGTCTATGGCCGCTTTTTTAAGCTCTATATGGCGACGGCGATTGCGCCGATCCCGCTGTCGAGCTTCGCAGGACAGCCCTCCAGCAGCATTGGCATGGCGTTCATCAAGAGCTACGCCGCCATCTGCTTGGAGGGCTGTGTCATTTTACTGGCCTGTATTATTTTCTCACAATTCGCGTCCAGCCCGCCCGTCGTAACGGAAGGACTTGCCCCGGCAACGGTCGTCTGGAACTATATTGGCGAGCTGGTATTCAATATGCTGGTACTCGTCGGCTCCATTAAAATGTCCGACCGCATCATCCGGGAATTGATGGGACTTGGATAAGAAACCCTCCATCCGTAGTTGGATGGAGGGTTCTGCATCTTATGATTTATTTATTATGCGCCGTGACGAAATTCAGCGTTGTTTTTTGTCAGCAGGTACAGACAATACTGGTTCATGCTGATACCCTCGCGTTTGGAGTTTTCCGCAAGTGCGCGGTGCAGCGACTTCGGAAGCCGCAGCTTGAACTGACCGGAATACTCGTCATCAGACGTAGGCTCCGGAATCTCATAGCCATCTTCCAGTGCGGCGGCCAGCCATTCGCGTTTGCAGTCCAGCGCGTTTTTCAGCGCCGCTTCCGCCGTCTCGCCGCTGGTCAGGCAGCCGCGCAGCTCCGGATACGAGGCTACAAAACCGCCTTCGTCCGTGTCCGGAACAAGCTCCAGACGATACGGAAGATTCATATAATACTCAATCGTCTTCACGATTTGACACCTCGCTTTCTACAACTTCTTTTACCATCATAACGTAGACTTTCTTGATCGGTTCGTGCATAGGGATCGTAATTGGCGCGCAGCCGGGTTTGCGAAACGTGCAATGGCTGCTGCCGCCGTTTGGCTGACGCATTTCATAGCCGTAGCTTTCCAGCACCTTGCGCAGCTCGTCAAAACGAAGATCGCGCGATAATCCGCAGATCCTTGCCAATAGTTTATCCCATTTTGACACGGCGCATCACCTCTGTCTCTCTGTACAGTCTTATTATAGCATGGTGTCATATATGGTGTCAAACACTTTTTGCATGCGCTTGTTACAATCTGCCCGTAATCTTTCGCACCAGCGACACGGCCTATGAAATCAGCCCCAGGACAATGAGCGCATACCAGATCCCATTCGCCAGCGCGTAGTGGCTATAATACCAGCCGGAAAACAGCGTCGGCACGATCAGCGCATACAAAAGCGGCAGACCGAGGTGCAGCAGCGACGCAGCATGAAACAGCAAGGAGAGAAGCAAGTAGCCAGCCCCAAATACGAACATCAACATGGCACGACCTCCTTTAGAGAATTTGTGCCATGTTAGCTTGGAACAAAGAAAAATTCAAGGGTCAATCCAAGAAAAACAGAAAAATTGGAGGGATTCATCATCGAAGTGAAAATCAACAAAGAAATCCAACGGTATCAGGAGAGCATTCTGTTCGGCTTATCGCTGCGGCAGATGGTGTTTGCGCTGCTCGCCATCGGTGTGGCGGTCGGCGCGTACTTCGGATTAAAGCCGCTCATCGGCGCGGCGGAGGTCGGCTGGGTGTGCATGCTGGCAGCGTTCCCGTTTGCCATGTGCGGCTTTTTTACCTACAACGGCATGCCCGCCGAGCGCTTCCTGCTGGCGGTCATCCGTTCCGAGATCCTCTGCCCGCGAACGCTGTCGTATCATCCGCAGAATCTGTATGCAGAATTGCTGCTGGATTCCAATTCCATGCGGGAGGTGCTGACGCTTGATTAAAACCCTCAACAACACCATCAAGCAGGATCGAACGGCATATAAAATCCCGCGCAGTGTGCAGGACGTCATTCCCATCCAGCGGATCTTCGCGGATGGGATTTTTCAGTTCGGCACGAAATATTCCAGAACGCTGCGCTTTTCGGACATCAACTATGCCATCGCGTCCAAAGAGGACAAAACCGCGATGTTCCTCGGCTACAGCGAACTGCTGAACGCTTTGGACAGCGGCTCTACCACGAAGCTCACGATCTGCAACAAGCAGGTCAACCGGCAGGCTTTTGAAGATACGGTTCTGCTTCCGCAGCGCGGCGACAGCCTCGACGGATTCGTGGACGAGTTCAACGGGATGCTGGAAAGCAAAATCTCCGGCAGCTCCGCCAGCGTGGAACAGGAGCGGTTTCTCACGGTTTCCGTTCACAAGAAAAACATGGACGAAGCGCGCACATTCTTCTCCCGCGTGACGGGCGAGGTTTCCTCCAAGCTCTCGCGGCTCAACTCTTCCTCCAACGAGCTGGACGCTGCCGAGCGGCTGGATGTGCTGCGTGGATTCTTCCGACCGGAGGAAGCTGCGCTGCCCTTTGATTTACAATCTGCCATGAGGCGTGGGCACAACCTCAAGGACACGATCTGTCCGGACAGCTTGGAGTTTTATCGTGACTACTTCAAAATGGGAAGTCAATATGGCCGTGTGCTGTTCCTCAAGGACTATGCCAGCTACATCAAAGACAGCATGATCCTGGAGCTGACCGATCTCAACCGGCGCATGATGCTCTCCATCGACATGATCCCTGTGCCGACGGACGAAGCGGTGCGCGAGGTGGAGAACAAGCTCCTCGGCGTAGAGACGAACGTCACCAACTGGCAGCGGCGGCAGAACAGCAACCAGAACTTCTCCGCTGTCGTTCCTTACGATCTGGAACAGCAGCGCAAGGAAACCCGCGAGATGCTGGATGATCTCACGACCCGCGACCAGCGGATGCTGTTTGCCGTGGTCACGCTCGTGCATCTGGCAGACAGCAAAGAGGAACTGGACAGCGACACCGAAACGCTCCAGTCCATCGCACGCAAGCACCTGTGCCAACTTGCAAAGCTGAGCTTCCAGCAGCAGGACGGCCTTGTAACCGCGCTGCCGCTTGGCTTGCGGCGCATTGACGCGCTGCGGACACTCACGACAGAAGCCCTCGCTGTGCTTATGCCGTTCAAGGCGCAGGAAATTCGACACCGGCACGGCATCTACTACGGGCAGAACGCCATCTCCAAGAATCTTATTCTGGCCGACCGCAAGGAGCTTTTGAACGGCAATGGCTTCATCCTCGGCGTCTCCGGCTCCGGCAAGTCCTTTGCCGCCAAACGCGAGATCACGGAGATCGCGCTGTCCACGAATGACGACATTATCATCATCGACCCCGAAGCCGAGTATCGCCCGCTGGTCGAAGGCTTGGGCGGCGAGGTCATTGAAATCTCCGCGACTTCGCCCAATCATATCAACGCTCTCGATATGGAATCCGGATACAACGACGGCGACAATCCCGTCGTGCTGAAATCCGAATTCTTATTGTCCCTCTGCGAGCAGCTCGTGGGCGCGGGCAAGCTGTCTGCAAAAGAGAAATCCATCATTGACAGGTGTACCGCGCAGGTCTACCGCGAGTTTATCCGCAACGGTTATCTCGGCATTGTGCCGACATTACAGGACTTCCACGCTGCGCTCCTGGAGCAGCCAGAACCCGAAGCACGGGACGTTGCGCTGGCACTGGAGCTGTTCACGGAAGGCAGCTTGAATACGTTTGCCAAGTACACGAACGTGGACACCAATTCCCGCATTCTTTGCTATGACATCCGCGACCTCGGCAAGCAGCTCCTGCCGGTCGGCATGCTGGTTGTGCTGGACAGCGTATTCAACCGCATCATCCGCAACCGAAAACTCGGTAAAAATACATGGTTATGCCGACCATTACCGCTTCATTCTTGCTGCTGTCCATATTCTGAAGCACAGCGGCTGCGGACTGGAGGGACACGCTATACTCCGGGGAACAGCCGCCAAACAAAACAGCGATTTTCAATCTTTTTATTGCTCTGCCTGCCTTTCTGCCAAATATTCCTCCAAGCACAGCCCTTTTTCATACATCTCTGTGGCGGCCTCAACGCCAACATACCGATAATGCCATACTTCCTCGGCAACGCCCGTGATGTCGGTTTTATCTCCAGGGTAACGGAAGATAAAACCGTATTTGTAGCTGTTTTCTTGCAGCCAGAAATAAAGATCATAGGTGGCTCCGTTGATGTCCACGGCTAAACCAATTTGATGTTCACTGTATCCGGGAACAGATACCCCTTGCTTTGCCAGTTCCTCCGCTTCGCTCTGGGAATTTCCCTCTTTGCGGTATCCAGCCACTTTGTCGTCATAGAGCTGCTGCTGTTTTTTCTGCGTGCGGTAACCAGATACGACCATAGGCAGTTGATCCCAATTTCCTTCCTTTGCTGCTTCCAACATCTCCATGAGAGGATCATAGATGCGTTCATCTACTTTCTCACCGCCGGGCACCTCTACCAGTTTTGGCTTGTAGTTTTCGGGGATCGCGTTTTCATAGTTTACCAACACCAAGTTCCAGTCGGTGTCATCATTTGCTGTCTGCGTGTTTTGGGGTGAGCTTTCATCCAAAAGGCCAACTTGCACATCATCAGGCCCCTGCGTTGTGGTGTCGTTTACTTGGGAATTTTCAGGCGATTCTTTATCTCCAAACAATGTGAACGCATATACACAAACAGCCACGACCAGAATGACTGTGGCAATACTTCCCCAAGGAAAGCGCCTCCGCCGCTGCTTTTGCCTCCGGCGATGACCTTCATTGGGAACAGGCAGCATTTTTTCTTCCATCATATAAAGCCTCCTTTCTGAAGGGGAACAAAAGCGCCCCTGTCAGCATTTATTGTACTGAACAGCGGCGCTTGGAACTTTAATATGAAGTTGTTTATTTCCTAAGAAAATCCTAATGTAAGGGGGAGATTTTACTTATGTTCTATCCAGCGGCGGTCCGCAGCTTTGCATCGGACAACACTTTCCCTCTCATATGATATTTGTCAACAGAAATCTGGATTTGAAATGTGTAGGCGGTGTTGTTTTTGACCTTCAAATCCAGCCGACCTTCCGCCACCGCCGCGTCAATTCCTTGGGGAATGCCGGGCGTATTGCGGTGAAGGTCGATTCCATGTGTATGCTGTTCTGTAACAGTCAGCGGAGTATCCTTCCCATCATTTCGCTCCTTTCGGTGATTTGTTTCATAAAAGAGCAAATCCATGCTCCTGTCAGTATCATTCTACTGGACAAGAGCATGGATTGTTTTAATAAGAAGTTGATTGATTCCTAAGAAAATGCAAAGAAATTGCTAATTTGACAACGGCAAAGAGACTGTAAATGTAACCACATGATTTTTTCTGGATGCGCTGATTGCCCCGCCATGCAGCGTGACGATCTCCTTTGCTATGGCTAATCCAAGCCCTGTGCCGCCTGTATCAGAGGAACGAGACTGATCTACCCGGTAGAATTTATTGAAAAGAGACGCCAATGCCTCATTTGGAATATCTTCGCCGCTGTTCTGAAACCGAATGATGACTTCATGTTCCAATTTTTCTGCGGAGATCACAATCTCGGTATGTGGGAAGCTATACGATGCGGCATTTTTCAGAATGTTGTTGAATACCCGTGCCAGCTTTTCCGGATCGGCTTCGATGGTCAAGTTCTCGTCAAGATGCAGGGTAACGGTGTTTCCCCTGGGAGCCAAAACAGGAGACAATTCATCCGATAGTTGGACCAGCATATAATAAAGGTCGATGGTTTCCTTGGACAAGGTGATTTTCTGAGATTTATATTTTGTGATCTCAAAAAATTCATTTACCATCGTCTCCAGTCGGTAGGCTTTTTCCAACGCGATATGAACCCGCGCAGCCCTCTGCTCAGGGGGCATATTTGGATCTTCCTCCAACAGATTGAGGTATCCAATTACAGATGTGAGTGGGGTCCGAATATCATGGGCCAGGTACATAACCAATTCGTCTTTCCGCTGTTCAGCCAAAGCGGTTTCCATTTTTCGTTCTGCTAAAGTTTGTTTTACAGAGTTTAGCTTCCGCTCAAATGGCAGCATTTCCGGTGACAACTGGATTTGCTTTTCATCGTCTGCCAGCAATGACTCTATCCCTTGATTGACCTCTCTGAAATAGCCGGTAACCCACCGGAAAATTCGTACCATGAGGACTGTAAATATTAGAAGAACGGCCACAGCGAAAAAAATTTCTTTATTACCTCGAAAATGGTCACTGTAATAATAAAATGCTGCTTCATGCTTCGTGTCGAATACGGTTTCCAGAATCCATACAATCAGATCGCCAATTCGCTGTTTCCAAATGAAAAGATACAGCCCCACCACCACAACGATAGAGGTAATGACATTCATGCAAACTCGTCGAATGAGTTTGGATTGAAAAGCAAAGTATTCGTCTTTTTTATCAACTTTCAATTTTATATCCTACCCCCCATATCGTCTTAATGAATCTGGGCTTGTCCATGCTATCTCCCAATTTCTCCCGCAGGTGGCGGATATGAACGGTGATGGTGTTGTTGGATTTGCTGTAATACTCGTCCTGCCAGATTTTGTGAAACAAATCTTCTGAGCTGACTATATTCCCAGCATTTTCCAGAAGAATACGCAGGATCGAAAACTCCGTAGGTGTCAGCCCCAAGGGCGTTTCCCCCAAAAAGCAGGTATGTGCCTTGATATTCATTGTCAAGGAACCGCAAACAAGATTATCTTCTGATGCGGCAGACGAGGTTTCACCGGTATCAGAACGAGCAGGATTGTACTTTTGATACCGGCGAAGCTGAGACTTTACCCGTGCAATCATCTCCAGAGGGCGAAACGGCTTTGTAATGTAATCATCCGCTCCAAGAGTAAGGCCGGTAATTTTATCAGTCTCAGCATCTTTGGCTGTCAGCATGATGATGGGGTAGGTATGATGTTCCCTGATTTTCTTGCATAGAGTGAATCCATCTATGTCAGGAAGCATAATATCCAAAATTGCAAGATCAATGGGGGTTGTTTCAATGCAGTTAAGGGCTTCTTGGGCCGTATAAAATTTGAATACAGTGTAGTTTTCGTTTTTCAAATAGACTTCTATTAAATCCGCAATTTCTGTTTCGTCATCGACTACTAATATTTTATTAGACATAAAGTCACTCTCCCTTCAAAGAATATATATTATTATATTATCAAAGTCAAACACAGCACATCCTTATTATTTCATGAGAAAACATTACGAAGGGAATCTGATTTATCTACTGAAAAGCGGCAGTGAATTTATTCGCAATAATTCCAAAGTCCGTTTTGTCAA
>ERZ780177.2757-NODE-2757-length-14125-cov-6.747477_pt1 | contig 14125 bp, 8 predicted proteins | sample MGYA00510973_ERZ780177 | MGnify/ENA primary metagenome ERZ780177 (study PRJEB29588, sample SAMEA2144396) | human gut metagenome | biome: human gut; feature: human-associated habitat; material: faeces | place: Denmark | collected 2008/2010 ...
AATACCCGCCGTCTGCGTATCCTCTCTTACTTCATATCTACTCTGTTTTATAACCACCGGGCGATTTTGCACTTGGCTAACTCGCAGCCGGTGAGCAGGTTTATATGACAGTCACCGTCATATGTCAACACAAAAAATTAAAAAAATTTGATTTTTTTTCACATTTTTTCTAACTCATTGATTGTATGAAGAAATTTATGTGGAATTTTCGCATGTGGAAATACGCCCCGTTATTTCCTTTTTTTTAACCTTATGTGCGGTACAATATTTACAATACACGAACTGTAATTTTGATACAAGGTAGCAATTATGTTAAAAAACAACATTTTAGTTATAGCTTTAGTCTTAATACTTTCGGCCTGCGCTTCGGAGAAGCCGGTTTTGACCGGGGTTGACGGTTCGGCGATTCCGCCGGCTTTTGCCCATTTTCCGGACGTTCCTTTTCCTGACCAGTCCTATATAGACTTGGAAGAAACAAAAGCTTTGGGCACCGGCGACAACTGGATCGGCAGCCTGGTATTTACGACTCCGTATAACGCAAGCAGCGTTTTTGACTTCTATATGTCGGAGATGCCCAAACTGAAATGGAAAGAAATTGCAACGGTTCGGGCGGACATCAGCCATATGACTTACGTGCGGGAGAATCGCGCCGTGCAGATTCTGATTCTTTCCGACGGTTCGGACAAGGCCAAAGTAACGATTACGGCAATTCCGAATCCGAATGCTTCAAGTTATTAATAAAGGGAGCATCAAATGCGGTTTGAATTTTTCACGATGGGCGGCAGCCAGCTTTGGGAAGACGTTTTCTTTTATCAGAAATGGCGAATCCAGCGAAATTACCGCACCAAAGAATACAGGCTTCTTGATCCGTGGGACATTCAGCGTCACAGCGGCGGTTTCGAAAACTGCCGCCGGGCTTTTCTTGACTATATTGAAATCTATGAAATATCGCGACAGCGCGGACATATGGTAATCATGCTGCACGGTCTGGGCGACAGCAAAAACATTTTCAAACCCTTATGGCGTGCCGTATTAAAAGAAGGTATGATGGCGGCGGCAATAAACTATCCGTCGACACGCAAACGAATCGACTCACACGTCCGGCAGTTGGAATTTCTGCTGAACCATCTTGAAGACGTGCAGGAAGTCTCCTTTGTAACCAAAGGCGTCGGCGGAATTGTACTGCGTAAACTGATGGCTCTCGAATCGCCTTGGCAGAAAAAGCTCAAAATCCGGCGCATTGTGCAGGTTTGTCCGCCGAATCAGGGCAGCAGACTCTTTGCCAAACTTGAAAAATACAGTTTTTTCAGATGGCTGTTAGGCCCGATTTTGAAAGAAGTTTCGCCGAACAACATGATTTTCATTCCGAACTTTCCTAAAGGAACCGAGTTTGGCATCATTGCAACGGATTTTCCGGGCAAGAATCTGACCAACATGCTTTCGGAATCGCTAAAAAAGTCTTTACCGACGCCGGGCGAATCCGATTTGGAGGGTGCAAAGGAGGTTATTCATGTCAGCAACGTCAACTACAACGTCTTTAACAACGACAAAGTCGTTAAAGCCTGCGTAAAATTTCTGACCAAAGGGAAATTCAACTAAATCAAAAAAAAATCAAAAAACTGTAACAAAATATTTTACTTTTATATGCTACAATCTAAATAGCATGGAATAGCTTTAAAATGAGGAACCGATGAGAGCCGTACTGATTAATATAGGAATAATTCTGGCAATTGCCCTTGCTTATTATATTGATTTTTTCGGCTGGTTTACCACAAAGTACGCTTTCTGGGGGTCACTCGTTTTGGTAATTGCGGTTTTGCTGGCTGCTTTTAAGGTACTTGGCAATCCTTGGCATAAGGAAGACGACGATGACAAAATGTAGTTGGAAATATGTATTCGGCCTGTTTATCGGGCTTCTGTTTATGTCAGCTGCAGGCGAGGCTTTTGCGACAGAAGGAGCCAATGCCGCAACCGAGAAAAAAGTCGAAACTTTTGTCGGAGCCACAAAACTCGGCGACAAGAAAGATCAGGACGTTATTGACCAAGTCAAGCAAAACTGCGCCGATGCCAAAAAGAAAGTCGAAGACAAAGAAAAAGAAATATCTGACATTGATGTAAAAATAAACAGAACTGTCACAACAAGTGCTGTTGGTACATCAGTTACTGGTTTTATCATGACCGCAACGACAAAAATTAATGATCCTGAAGCATACAATAAATATACAGAAGAAAAAAGACGTCTGCAAGAAGAATTGAAACAACTCAAAGAAGCAAAAGATAAAGCATGTGATGAAGCTGATGAAGTTCTGGACGTTGCAGAAGCTGCTATTTATGTATATACCGGTTCTGACGGTTCAAAACTATATTTTCAGTATGATGGAGAAACGGCAAAATCAATCAACGGCGTTACACGCGGCTGTATTCCGCTGCCAATGAAACTGGCTGAAGGCCGAAGTTGCATTTTTTGCCCGCTGTTTCTGAAAATCTTTAATGCGGCGCAGAGAATGACCAGCGGTTCTTATGCCGCATTATCCAAAGCTTTTGCCAACGTGCTTTTGGTTGGATTTGCCTTGTGGGTTGCCTTTTCTTTGCTCGGCAAAGTTTCTTCCTTTACCAAAATGGATGCGCCGAAATACATTACCGAGCTTTTGACACAGGCTTTTAAAGTTCTGGTTGCCTTTTTGCTGTTGAGAGACGCAACTGCCATTTACGGTTATGTATTGGGACCATTGTTGAAAGCAGGTATGGAATTTGGCATGACTCTGCTTTCGGCAGGAGAAAACTCTTATCTTCAGGCTTGTGACACTTCGTCAGAATTAAGCGGTCTGAGCAGCGGGCTGCTGCCAGGGTATCTGTATACACAGTTGGAATGTTTCATCAAAGCGGTTCAGGCTGAACTGGCCGTTCCGCAGGCAATCGGTTCCTCGCTGATGTGCGTTGCCTGGAATGCCGGCGCTATTGACATGGGCGCTCTGACGACTGTTACAAGTTTTAAATTCCCTGACCTTTCCATGATTTTTGAAGGTTTAATCATTTGGGTCTTTGCATGGCTGCTGTCGCTGGCTTTTGCCTTTTATCTGGTTGACGCAACCGTACGGTTGGGTATTGTCGGTGCCTTGATGCCGTTCCTGATTGCCAGCTGGCCGTTTAAAGTTACTTCCAAATACACGACACAAGGCTTTACGATGTTTATGAATACTTTCTTTACTTATGTGTTCATGGGGCTGGTCGTCAGCATTAACATTCAGTTAATGAGCGAATCAATGTCCGGCGTTTCGGGTGGCATGAAAGCGGTTGTCAATGCATTAAATTCAAATGAAGTTACCACTCTTAAAAATCTGCTGGACATCGGTTTTGCAGGCTTTCTCATTCTGATTGCCAGCTGTATTTTCGGATTTAAGCTGACCAGTCAGGCAACCGAACTGGCCGGAAGCATGGCCGGCGGCGGTGGCGGCAGCTCAATTGCTCCGGAAATCGGCGGCATGGGTTATAATGTTGCCAAAGCGGCGACGCTCGGAACCGGCAAAATGGCATGGCAGGGGACAAAACTGGTTGGCAATGCGACCGGAGTTACGCCGAAGCTGCGGCAGGCTCGAGACAAAGTCGTGTCTGGCGTTTCATCTGGATTAAAAAGCCTATTTACTTTTGGCAGAGCAACCAGCAAAAGCCGCGCTCCCGTATCCCGGCTTCGCGGTTCGGACGCTCCGGCGCCGACTCCCTCTCCTTCGTCAGGAGGCGCTTCTCCGGTAACGGCTGAGCAGCTTCGTCAGGCCGAAAGAGTCGAAAATGCCGCACCGCGGCCGACAACATCGGCTAAACCGGTAACGGCTGCTAATACGGCCAAACCGAATCAGGCCGGAGCGGAAGGAACTGCGCCGACAAGTCCGGAAGCAGCAAGAGAGCGTCAGATTGACCAGTTCAATCGCAAAAAGGCCGCAGGATTGGATCTTGCCAATAACTCCGAAATTTACAAACAAGTGTCCGAGCGATGCGGGCAGGCGACGGCCAACCGTGACGCGGCAGCTCAACGCGCCCGCAATTTTGAAGCTCAGGCAAAAGAGGAAAAAGACAAAGCAACTGCTTTGCGGCAAAAAGCCCAAAGTATGGCTGACGGTGCCGAAAAAGACGCGGTAATGCGGCAGGCAGGCTCTTCCGACCAAAAGGCTAACGAATTTACGGCTCAGGCTGCCGAAGAAAGAAAAAATGAAAAAGAAAATGATGCCATCGTTCAGGAAACCCTGAAAAAAATGGACGAGATGCAGAAAGAAAGAGAACAGAGCATATCGGATAAGGAAATTGACAGCATTATGAAACAGAAATACGGCAACAATTACCGTACGGAACAAAGCGCCAATATTAACGGATGGGACTTTAAATAAGTTTTAGGACTAAGACGATGTTTAAGGACGTGAACATAAAACAGATTTTAAAAGTGATGCTGGTTGTTCTTTTTGCGGCATTCATGCTCACGGCCTGCGATTCTCCTAAAGAGGGCGAAACATCTCTGAATGCAGACAAGCGTGCGGCTTTATCCGTAAAAGACGACAGCGGACAACAAGAACTGGCTAATCAACACAGAGAATGCTGGCAGACCGGAATAATCGACTTGCTTTATGAGAATATGGGCAAAGTCGCCATGGGCATGTATGCCAAAATTACCGACGGTGCATTGCCTTTGATGATGATTGCTTTTGCTCTCTGGACAATTTTCCGCCTGTTAAAGTTTGTCGGTTCGTTTACCGAGGATTCTCCGGCCGAAATATGGAATGAAATTGTGCGAAAATTGTTTGTCTGCCTGATTTGCGGGTTAATCGCCTCTTCAACGACGCAGATTTTGTGGCTGCTGAATACGGTTGTTTTCCCGATTTACTACGCATTTTTGGAACTCGGCGCGGCAATTTTGAACAGTACAGGCGACGGAAGCAACTTCAAGGTCAACAACGGCGTTGTCATCAAGTTCTTTCAGGAACTGATAACGCCGAGCCAGCCGGTAATGTGCACGGCACCGGCTCTTGGCCAAGCATCAATAGAAAGCCTGTCTTTCCCTGACGGACCGAGAACCATGATGAATTGTATGATTTGTGCCGTTAATGAGCGTCTGACACTGGGGTTCTACCTTTCGTTCAAAGTTATGGCCGCACCTGGATTTATGCCGTTAATAACCGGCCTGTTTATCCTACTGTGCTTTACATTCGTCAAGCTCGGATTTGTCTTCTATCTGGTTGACAGCATTTTCCGCTTTACAATGATGGCGGTCATATTGCCGATTCTGGTCATGTCTTACGCTTTTAAGCAGACGTCAAGCTGGGCAAAAAACGGTTTTCTGACCATTATAAATTCGGCCGCACTGATGATGTTTATGGCGGTTATGATGTCAATGGCTTTGCTGGCTATGGAGCAGATTATCAGTGACAACTCCGACATTTTCGACAAAAGCGTTACCAAAGATTCTTTTGCCGAGTTCAGTATTCCGTTTATGTGCATCATGCTGATTGCTTTTCTGATAGTTTCCAGCGTCAACATAGCCCAACAGGTAACAGACAGTCTGGTCGGCGGAAATTCCGACTCCGCTTTCCAGAAACGCGCCGGCAAACTGGCCGCCGAGATTTTCTGGGGCGCCTTGAGCATTGTCACGTTTGGCGGGGCCAGAAAGATACGCGACGCATGGAAAATACTCAAAGGCAGCAAGTAGTTAATTTGCCAAAAATTAAGGACCAAAACGATGAAACGGTTAACCGACATATTAAACATCAGCAAACTTATGAAGACAGGCGTTTTCATAATGTTGTTGTGCTTTTTGTTCCCGGCCGCCGTTTTTGCCGGTGGAGCTTGTGGCGCCAATAATCCTGACGGATGTCCGGAAGGGCAGAAATGTTATAAGATAAGATACGATATAACTATTACCCGTGGCGGCATAGCTCCAGACATGACCGTACATGATAACTCTGTTTTTGAATGTCATACGGACAAGGAAATTGAAAAATTAAGAAATCCCGGTTTTTTCTCCAGAGTTAAAGCTCTTTCCATTGAAGAAGTTGAGGGCAGCAAAGGAGAAAAGAACACATATTCTGTTACCAGTATGGCCACCGGCGTCGGAAACCGAAGCACCGTTGATGAAGAAGGAAACATTGAATCCTACCTGACTTTGGCATACGGTTCAATCGAAATTGCCCAGTTTATTGCCAAATGCAATATCGCAAAGATGCAGGAACTCTATCAGGGGAAATGCTACTCCTGCGTGATTATCAAAACTCTGATGGAAACATTTTTAAACGCCTGCAGCAAAGCTTATGACATCACATCTGAAGCGGGCGTAAAACTGCTGGTGCTCGGCGCTTTGGTCTGGATGGCTTTCTTTGTGATGAAAAACGTTTCATCTTTGTCTAACATTGAGCCGGGCGCCATGATGAACACCCTAACCGTCTTTTTGTTTAAGGTTATGGTTGCATATATTCTGATTACTTCCGGACTGGGCGTATTAATCAAATATACGATAAACCCGCTGCTGACTGCCGGCGCTGACTTTGGTATCGCTTTTATGAGCGTAACCAGCGACATTTCCGGAGCTCCCGAACTGAACGCCAACTATGCCGTAACCGTTCCAACCATCTCCGCACCGGACGGCGGAGCCGCAACGGAAATCGTTTCTTCCGACGTAATGAACAGAATCATGTTCTTTGCCCAAAACCTGGATAAAAACGTTTCGACCAATTTGGTTATCGGCCACGCGATGACCTGCTGGTCTATGAATGGCGGCGCTTGGGACTTTTCTCTGTTCAAAATGGTCAACTTATGGCTTTGGTTCTGCGGCGCTTTAATTTGGTTTGTCGGGTTCATGCTGACGCTGGGCATCGGTTATTATCTGCTGGACATTTCTTTTAAGCTCGGTTTTGCCATAATGGCACTGCCGGTCGTTATCGGACTATGGCCGTTCAATGTTACCAAAGGGAAAGTGACCGCCGTCATCAGCATTATGCTTAAAGCAGCCGGAACTTTCGTGTTTCTTGCGCTGACGACGACATACGCTCTGGCAATGATTAATGTGGCTCTGAGGGACGTTCCGACACTGTTTGCAAAAATTGAAGCCGGTGATGCCATTTGGATTTCAAACACCTTTGATTTAACCGGACCTTATTTTCTGATTATTCTGTTTGTTTACCTGTATTCGATGAAGCTGATTTCATCAACGGTTTCTGATTACGTTGACAAATTCTTCAAAGACAGCGTTTTCGGCGGCGCCGATCCGATGCACGGCAAACTGACCCAAATGACCGACTTTGCCAAGCAGCAGGCCATGCGGCCGGTAAAATGGGCCGGTGGCAAAGCCTCCGATGCCGTAAAGAAACAGGTAACGGAAGGAGCAGCCAAAGCCGGAAAATTTGTCCGCGGCCTTTTCAAAGGCAAAGCCAACGGCGATCAGGAAAAAGACGACAAAGGCGGCGGCAATCCGGTAAGCGGCGGCGGAGCAGCCGTTAAAAACACCGGAAAAGGCGCCAAAGCGGCCGGAGCAACCATGGAACAATCCGGAAAAGGCGTTCAGGCTGCCGGCAAAGGCATGGAAGCGGGAGGAAAAGCGGCTCAAGCCGGCGGCAAAGGGTTGATGTCCGCAGGCAAGGGATTGTCGGCAACAGGTTTGGGCGCCATTGTCGGCGTGCCGATGATGATTGCAGGCGCCGCGGCATATGGTGCAGGCAAAGGCGCCGAAGTGGCCGGCAAAGTAACCCAAAAGGCCGGCAAGGCCATGCAGAAAGGCGGCAAAGCTATGAAAAAGATCGGCGAGAAAATGGAAAAAGCCGGCGAAAAGATGGAAAAAATGGGCAATAAGCTGAAATTCGGCGATGAAAAGGCTCCCGAACCGGAAAATAAAGACAATTCTTCCGAAGGAGAAAGCCCTAAACCTGAAGAACAAAACAAACCCGAGAAACCGGACAACGGCAACAAACCGGAAAACGGCAAGTAACAGGTGACCGAGATGATGAACTGTATTTTGACATATTTGAAAAGAATCACCTTTTGGGCAACGGTTGGATTGATTCCGTTTCTGTCGATAATTAACCTTTCGGCGGCAGCAACCGACTGTGGCGCAAACTGCGGCGTCGAGTGGCAGAAATGCCCGGAAGGAACTCGTACCGACATCTCTGCCGAATGCCTTAAGCAGCTGAACAGTTCATACAACAACTGCATCAACACAATGCCGGTTGCCGGAAATGTCGACCGCGTTCCTGAAGACCTGTGCCTGCGTAATCGTTCCAATCCCCGTCATAACGGCATGGACTATGCAGCCAACGGCGGGACGAACGTAACGGCAGCAGCCGATGGCAGGGTTATCGAAACAAACAACTGCTCTAAAGGCTATGGCCGAAAAATTGTTATTGAACACGAACGCAAAGACGGTAAAGGCTCCTCCTATGTTTCTCTGTATGCACACCTGTCAAAAATTTTGGTAAGCCAAGGACAAACTGTTAAGAAAGGCGACGTTATCGGTCAGGTCGGCGGAACATCTTGCAGCGGCAACAAAGGAGATACTCCATGGAAAGAATACGGCAATCACCTGCACTTTGAATTAAGAACGTCTAACGGGGGAACGGTTATTAACCCGATGTGTGACGAAATTCAATCCCTGTGTGGAAAATGTTACACCGAATTTAACCCCAATCAGTGCCGGATTGAATGTAAAGTGAATCCGGAAGATCCGATGTGCAAATCGTCCGGAAAATCAGACTTCAGTTTTGACTGGAGCACTTACAACGCGCCCCAATTTGTACCGGCAAACGACTTCAGCAGCCAAAATGCCGTTGTCGGTTCCTCGGCTTATACATCTTACGGTGATTCTAAAAACGATGCCGAGTGCAACATCGACTCATACAGAAATTCTTTCAACAGCTGTATCTTTTGTGACCTGTTCAGGGTATTGTTCAATACTGCAAGTTCAATTGCCAAGGCTTCTTATACTTCTCTGGCCGGCGCCATGGTTACGCTGGTTATTATCGGAATGGCTTTGTGGCTGGCTATGACGATTCTGAAATTTATTTCGGCTTTTGACGTCAAAGAGCCTCGCATACTGGTCAAAACCATTTTCAATCAGGCTTTTGTCGTCTTTGTGGTCGTGGTCATTCTGCGTTCGGACATTCAGGAATTTATCGACCTGATTGTAACGCCGGTTTTCAATACCGGCATGGCTCTGGCGCAACTGGTAACGTCCGGGCAGACGGGACAGACCTGCACTGGCTTTACCCAGGTTATGGAAGACGGCGGCATCCCATCGTCTATCGGTAACAATATTCTTTGTACCATTCAGAGCATTCAAGGCAAAATTCTTGATATCATGACATTAGGTTCAACCTCTCTTTGCGTGGCCTTTTTCAAAGAATCATATTGGAAATTATGGTTTCTGCCGCATGTCGGTTATCTTTTGGTGGGCGTTATTCTGTGGCTTTCGGCTTTTCTGCTGATGGTTATTTATCCCTGGCTGCTGATCGATTCTATTTTGCAATTGAGCGTAGCATCGGCGCTGATTCCGGTAGCCATCGCTGCCTATGCTTTCCCGATTACGCGAAAAAAATACGTTACCAAAGTCTGGGAAACGTTTATGACAGCCATGTTTACATTCCTGTTCCTGTCGATTGTCATATTTATCATTACGACCGGCATTGAACAAATTATGAATGAGGTTATGACACCGGCTCTGAAACATGCAGGAACATCAGGAAAAGGTTTTGACATTATTATTGATGCCGTCAATGGTTTGGCCTGGTGGACGGTAAAATTCCTTGAACTGGTCTTCTGGATGCTGCTTGGCTGGGCCGTTTTGGATCAGGCCAAAGAATTTGCCAAATCATTCTCCAAAGGCGGTTTCAGCATTAAGCCAATCGGTTCGCCTTTCGGCGGCATGGTTAACAATGTGGCGACACAAGCGGCTCTCGGTACCGGCAAAAAGGTCTGGGGCGGAACCAAATGGGCCGGAAAACAGATGGGACAAGGCCTGCACGACATGGCGCATTCGGCAAAGGTCAACCGAATGGCCAACCGGGCAATGAACAGCGATGATGCCAAGACCAACGAAGACGGCAGCGTTACGGCAACCGTGCGCAACTGGTACGGCCGCAAAACGACCCGCACGGTTTCACGCGACGCTTCCGGCAACCTTGCCGTAACCAACCAGCGCTCCAGAATCAAAATGCTCGGACGTCTCAGCCATGACCGGACGACAACCACCGACAAATATATGACGGTTAAGAGCAAATACGGCAAAGACGGCAAGCTTCTGCAGCAAACGATTAAAATCGACTCCGCAGCCTGCCGCAACATGACCAATCGCGACGGTTCGCTGAACATGGTTGCCGTCAACACCCTCCAACAGAACTCGACTTTGGGACAAGACATGGTCAACACGGCTATTTTGCAACAGGCTCTGAAAGAAAGAATGCCCAACTCGGAACTGGCCGATATGGACACTTCCTTTGCGGCTCGCGAAATTGTCAGGGGCGACGACGGTTCTTTCACAATTAGACAGACCAACGCCGACGGCACGACGACCAATTTCAGCATGAATATCAGCAATGGCCGGATAATGACATCGGTTGAAAGAATCAGCAAAAGCGGTTCTGCCGTCAAATACAGTTCCGACGGCATTATCAACAAACGCTCAACTTATACCTATACGGACGGAAAAATAGACACGGCGACAGTCAAAAACAAATATGCGTTTGCCGATTATTATACAAAATATGACAGCAAGCCGATGGACTCCAACGGCCGCCTGTCCGCGTCAATTCCGCAGGACAAAATCATGTTCGGGCAGGACGACCTCGACCTGATGGCCGAGCAGATAGCCGTTTACGGACAGCCGAATTCGATGAAAGAATTTTCCAAGTAATTTCTGGAAACAAACGCTGACATCCAACACAAAAGGAATCCGAAAAACCGGGTTTCTTTTGTGCATATTTGTACACAAATTGTCTTTTTTTGTACTATTTTCTTGATTAATAAGCCGCTTGTATTTATTATTTGCTTAACATTAAATCTTGTTCTTTACAGCAAAAGGATAAACATACTATGGAAGAAATTATTTTCCCGAACCAAATAAGAATGTTTAGAAGACTGCGCGGCCGTTCCATGCAGGAACTGGCGGATCATCTGGGAGTCAGCCTTTCTGCCATCTCCAAAATCGAAAAAGGCTATCGTCGCGTCGATCAGGAACAGCTGGTGCGCGTTGCCGAATTTCTGGACTGCCCGCTGCAGGAACTGTTTGTCAACGAACAAAATTCGCAGCAGGAAATCGTCCAGTCGTGGCGCCGCGAACAGGAAAGAAGAAACAAGATTAACGAGAAAAGCGGCCTGAAAACGCTGGGTGCCGGTCTGCGCCAAATCAGAAACGAAAAAAACCTGACCCTGATCGAGGTTGCCGAGAGCGCCGATATGACCCTTTCCGTTTATCATCGTATCGAAATGGGACAGAGGGAAGTTTCGGACAAAGAATTTAAAAACATTGCCAAAGCGCTGGAGATGACTGCCGAGGAGCTGAAAGAAGAAATCAAGAGTCTGGAAGACAAAGGCATGCTTGAAGAAATTATTCAGCGCAACGATGCCAAATACAAATTGCTGTCTACCCCGCGCGGCGCCATTTCCGCCTTTACCAATGCCGTCAACAACAGTCAGGACAACATCAAGATTTCCGTTTACGGAACGGCAGGCAAAGACGGCAACGTGATTATCGACTTTGACGAAGAAACCAAGAAAGTTCAGCGTCCGGTTAAACTTTTCAGCAAGAAAGATGCTTATGCCGTCAATCTTTGTACCAGGCGTCTGGGAACGCTGTTACCGACCCGTTCGATATTGTTTGTCGACCCGCAGGACGTTGTCAGCGTCGGCGACATCGCCCTGTATTTCGTCGATGAAAAAGAAGCTAAAATACTGAGCATCCGCGAAGACGAAAACGGACAGCTTTACGGTCTGCGCTGGAACCCGGACGAAAGAATAGAAATCGGCAACGACGATTTGAGCAAAATTCATAAAGTTGTCGCCATTGAGCTTTAGTTTCAAACTCCGCCTGACCGGCGGAGTTTTTTTTATTCCCGCCGCTTTTGTTAACCTGAAATTTACGACATAGAGCCTAAAATCGGTAATATGGATGAATTTTAAATAAAAGTTAGCAAGAGTCGGACAAAACAGGTGGTTGACACTTATTCAAAAGGCGCGGACAGCCGCAAGCTGTATAAGAAAAATCATGGCGACGGGGAAGACCCTATCATCATAGCTCAGCGCTTTTTAAATATTTTCCGCCAGTTGCATATTTTCAGCACCGAAAGAAAAGAGGCTTTTAACAAAATGATTTTGGAACAGCCTCCGGAAATCAGGGGCATGTTCGGTTCTCTGCCGGGCGGTTCGGTTTTACAGGAATATGTCGACGAACTTGAGCAAAGCGCCGGCGTTGCACGCGACCATTCGGGTGAGTTTCAAACCGCCTCGGCCACACCCGAGCTTAATGACGAAATATCCAGAGCCAAAATTTTGGCAACTGCACTCGCCGAAGCGCAAATTCAGGCAAACGCCAAATTGCAAAACAGCATTCCTCAGGTACAGCCGCAACCGGCAGCAGCTGCACCGCAACCTGCGGCACCCACTTATGCCGGACCGGCGAAAATCGTTGCCGACGCATCTTTTGCCAAAGAGATTGCCGCAGCATTTTCTCAGGCACTGAAATTCAGCGAAGAACGAAGCCAGACCGGAAACAAACAACTGGCGGCCGCCGTAATTGCCTCGCAGGAGAAAATGGCCAAAATCTTTGCGGAAAAGAGCAGCAACAGCGAACTAACGTCGGCTCTGATTGCGACACAGGAAAAAATGGCGCAGGCATTGGCGGAAAATGCGGCAGCCATAAAGAACATGCCGGTAAAATCGCTTGGCTCAGGCAAAGAAACCTCGTTCTCTTCACCGGACGGCAGCAGGGAAATTCTGGACGCCATAAGGGAATCGCAGGATCGTATGGCGCAGATGATTATGCAGCATAATACCATGGCAGCCAGCAACAGCAGCAACACCAATGCAAACAACATTCAGATTAATGCAACACCGATGCCGCCGATGGAGGACATCGTCAAAGGCATTGTCAAAGCACAGTCCGAACTGTTTCGAGAAATGTCCGAAACCCAAACCAAAGAGCTTTCGGCGATCATTTCAGTGGCACTGAAAGAAAGCCAGCAGCTTTCGACGCAAACAATTGTCGAAGCCATGGAGCGGATGCAGAAAGAGAATCAAAAGTTCTTTGAACAGCAAACAAAAAATGCTCCGAAAGTTGCGGTACAACCGGTATATATCCAACCGGAAAAGGACAAAGCTCCGCGGCCAATTCCGGCCAGTCCGGCGGAACAGGAAGACTTTCAGATTCCCGAAGTCAATCCGGGTACAGAAAACGACGAGTTAAACGAGCTTTTTTCGGACGAGAACAATGCCGCGGAAGATGAAGAAGAACTTCCGAAAAAAAAGAAAAAAAAGAAGAAGAAAAAAAATAAAAACAAAGACTCTGGTACTGAAACCAACGGGTTGGACTTCTCTTTGTTCGACGATGGCGTACAGGCCGCAGCTAAACTTAAAGACGGGATAAAAGACGGGCTGTCGTCGCTGGCTTCTTCATTATTCAAAAAAGACGAGGAAAACGAAAACATCGGTTTGCCTGACATTGACGCAGACATGCCGCTTTCCGAGACGCCGACAGAGTTCCCCAATACAGAAACGCCGGCAGAATCGCCTGCGGAAAGCGCAGAGCCGGCCGCTGAGGACGCTGAATGGACCTGGGAAGAGGTTCCGGCCGAAGAAACGACAACTGCGGAAACGGAAAATGCGGCTGCGGAAAGCGCAGAGCCGGCCGCCGAGGACGCTGAATGGACATGGGAAGAAGTTCCGGCTGAAGAAACGACAGCGGCGGAAACGGAAAATGCGGCTGCGGAAAGCGCAGAACCGGCCGCTGAGGATGCGGAATGGACATGGGAAGAAGTTCCGGCTGAAGAAACGACAGCGGCGGAAACGGAAAATGCGGCTGCGGAAAGCGCAGAACCGGCCGCTGAGGATGCGGAATGGACATGGGAAGAAGTTCCGGCTGAAGAAACGACAGCGGCGGAAACGGAAA
>ERZ780177.2758-NODE-2758-length-14120-cov-4.479986_pt1 | contig 14120 bp, 8 predicted proteins | sample MGYA00510973_ERZ780177 | MGnify/ENA primary metagenome ERZ780177 (study PRJEB29588, sample SAMEA2144396) | human gut metagenome | biome: human gut; feature: human-associated habitat; material: faeces | place: Denmark | collected 2008/2010 ...
CCAGCCGCGTCAGCTCCTTCTCGGCCTGCGCCTCGCGGATGGTTTTAATCGTATTTTCTATCTGTTTGTTGGCGTCGGCGATCAACTGCCGGGCCTCCTGCTTGGCTTTTTTCAGAATCTCCTGCCGCTCGGCGCGGATCTTCGCCAGCTGCTCGGCATAGTTCTGCTCCAACTCCTCGACCTTGCGGTCCGTCAGACGGATGCGGTCGCGCTTCTGCTCCCAGTAATGCTTGTCGCGGGCGATCTCGCGCAGCTGTTTCTCGATATTGATGTGATCCGACCCGGCCTTCTCGCTCGCCGCACGGATAATATCCTCCGGAAGCCCGATCTTGCGGGCGATCTCCACGGCGAACGAACTGCCCGGCTTGCCCATTTCCAGCCGGAACAGCGGCCGGATGTTCTGCACGTCGAACATCATCGCGCCGTTGGCGATGCCCTCCACCGACGCGGCGTAATACTTGATATTGGCGTAGTGGGTCGTGATCACGCCGTAACACCCCCTGCCGAGCAGACGCTCGAGGATCGCCTCGGCGATGGCCCCGCCGATGACAGGCTCGGTTCCCGACCCGAACTCGTCGATCAGCACCAGCGTGCGGCCCGAAGCGCCCGCCAGCATGTGCTTCATGTTCAGCAGGTGCGACGAATAGGTCGACAGGTCGTTGTCGATCGACTGCTCGTCGCCGATGTCGATGAAAATGCTCTCGAAGACCGGCAGTTCCGAGACCTCGGAGACCGGAACCGGAAACCCGCACTGGAACATGTACTGCACGATGCCCGTGGTTTTCAGGCAGACCGACTTGCCGCCGGCGTTGGGTCCCGAGATGACGAGGATGCGCTTGCGACGGTCGAGCTGCAAATCCAGCGGCACGATCTCGCGCCCCGCAGCCCGCAGCGTCTGCTGCAACAGCGGGTGGCGGGCGTTTTTCAGCACCAGCCTGTCGTCCGTCGAGAGGATCGGCCGCACGCATCTGTTCTCCGAGGCCCAGCGGCCCTTGGCGCGCAGCATGTCGATCTCGGCCAGGTAGTCGCCCGAATCGGCGATCAGCCCCGCGTCGGGACGGATCGCTTCGGTAAACTCCGTGAGGATGCGCACCACCTCGCGCCGCTCGGCGTACTCCAGTTCGCGCAGTTCGTTGTTGATCTCCACCACCTCGACCGGTTCGACGTAGAAGGTTTTGCCCGTCGCCGATTCGTCGTGGATAAAGCCGTTCAGTTTGCGTTTGTTGCCCGCCGAAACCGGGATCACGGCCTTGCCGTCGCGGATCGAGATCTGGGCGTCGGCATCGACGATGCCCGCCCCCTTGGCCGCAGACAGCACGGCCTGCAACCGCTTGGCCGCCTGCCCTTCGCGTTCGCGGATGGAGCTGCGGATCTCCTGCAGGGCGGGCGAGGCGTTGTCCTTCACCTGGCCGAAGCGGTCGAGAATGCCGTCGATGCGCTGCACGATCTCCGGAAAGGCCGCAACGCCCCGCGTGCGGGCATGGAGGGCCGGATAACGCTCCTCGCGGCTGATGATGAACGAGACGATGCCGCCGATTGCGGCCAGCGCCCGGCGCAGGGTCACGACCTCCTCCACGTCGAGGAACGAACCTTCGACGCGCAGTTTGGCGACGATGTAATCGACGTCGGGGTACTCGCCCCCGGGGAAATCATGCTCCATATCCAGCAGCAGGCGCATTTCGTCGGCGAGCGCCAGCCGCCGTTCGATCTCGCGCGCAGAGGTCGAAAAGCCCTCCGCGGCGAGCCGCTCGCGGGCGGCGCGCATGGTGCAACGTGCCGCGACCTGCTCGCGGAGCCGGTCGAAACCTATCTTTTGCTCGAATGTAGCAGGGTAAATCATGAGGAATGAAAAATTAAAAATGAAAAATTAAGAATTGGCCGACCGTCCGAAGATTCATTTTGCGCTCTCGATATGGCAATATGGCCGGACGGGACATGATGAAAAACATTCCTGCCGGCTCCTTTCCAATTTTTAATTCTTAATTATTAATTCTTAATTTCACCGAGTCCCGCTCGGCCCTGGCCGCAGCTTTGGCGGCTTTGCGCTCGGCCTTCTCCTGCATCTTCTCGGGACTGCGCCCGAAAAGCGAGAAATGCACGTAGCGGCCGGGATACTGCTCGAGGTTGGCCAGCAGCGAGGCGAGATTAGCGCTGGCCTCGGTCAGCGAATCGTAGAGCGCAGGATCGTTCATCAGTTTGCCGACGGTCCCCTCGCCCGCCTCGACCTTTGCCAGCAGACCGTTCACCTCGTCCACAGCGTCCGTAAGCCTGCGGGCGAACCCGGCGTCGGCCAGTTCCCCGGTTATCCGGTTCAGGTTGCCGACGATGCTGTCCACACGCGGGGTATTCCTGCCCAGCATCGCGGAGAACTCCGTAAGGTCGTCGACGGCGGCTTTCAGGTTGCGCTTCTCGGCGTCGAGCAGGCCGGCCATGTCGCCCGTAATGGCGTTCAGGTGGCTCAACGTCCCGGAAATATTCTGCGCGTTGGCCTCCATCAGGCGATTGAGATTGGTCAGCGTGCGCGAGAGGTCGCCCGTCACCTGCGACACCTTCTGCTTGAAGAAATCCAGCTCCGACCCGGCCACGTCCATCAGGTCGCGTTCGCGCACCGAACGCAGCGTGTCGCCCTTCTGGAGATAGGTGCGCGCCGTGCCGTAGTTGATTTCGATGGCCTTTCCGCCCATCAGCCCGTTGCTGTAAATCTTGGCCTCGGAGTCGGTCGGAATGTGATACTGACGTTTGATGGTGAACTGCAACACGACGTTGTCGCTGCGCTGCGGATCGAACGAAATGCCCGTCACCGTACCGATCTTGACGCCTTTCATCATAATCGGCGACGCCGCCTGCACGCCGTTGATCTGGTCGTAGGCGGCGTAATAGACCGAATTGCGGCTGAAAATGTCGAATCCTTTCAAAAACCGGATTCCGGCCCACGCGGCAATGATCATCGTCACGCCGAAAATTCCGATTTTAACTTCCCTTTTCATATCTGTACTTTTATTTTACAATTTGCGTACCCCGGCACGCGACCACGAAGGCCCCGGGGAATACCTTGCGCACCTCGGCCAGCTTCCGCTGTGCGGCTTCACGGGTGCCGTACTCGCCCACACCGTATTTATAGGGGAACCGTCCCTCGGCCGCATACTCCTTCACCTTGCCGCGGTAGGCGCGGAACTGCGCCGAGGCGAGGGGTACGGGCGACGCCGAAGCCATCACCTGAATCGTATAGCGCAGGGGCTGTACGGCCGGTTTCTCCGGGGTTCTGACCGGAGCGGCCGTCGCGGTCTTTCCCTCCGCGGGCTGCGCCGCTGCGGTCTTTTCAGCGGACTTTGCCGCAGGCTTTTCAACGCTCTTTTCCGCGGCCTTTCCGGCAGACTTTTCCGCAGGCTGTTCCGCGACCGGTTTCGCGGCAGCGGCCTGCTCCTCCTCGGCCATCCGGGTCCCGAGCACATAGGCCGAATAGTTGCGGATCGCCTGGTAGAGCGACCGGGCGATCTCGTTCTGCCCCTTATCGGACTTCATGTAGGCCAGTTCCTGCTGGTTGGACATGAACCCGATCTCGGTCAGCACGCCCGGCATGTCCGTCGCATAGAGCACCCGCAGCAGCTGCGGCTTTATGCCGCGCGAATGGCGGCCCGCCTTGAGGTAGCTGTTCTGGATGCAGCGGGCGAAAGCCATGCTGTATTCGCCGTAGGTGAACTGGAGATTCTGAATGTAAGCCCGCACGATGGCCGCCGTCCGTTCGTCGGACATGTCGATCAGATCCTCGCGGTTGTTTTCGAACAGGGCGTTCTCGTTGTAGCGCTGCTCCTTCGAACTCTCGCCCATGATCAGCGTCTCGACGCCCCGCACGCCCGTCGCCCGGGGTGCGGCGTTGGCGTGGATCGAGATGAAGAGGTCGCCCCCGGCCTTGTTGGCAATGTCGGCCCGCGCCTGCAGGTCGGCCGCCAGGTCCGCCCCCAGAGTCCTGTCCGCCGTGCGGGTGTAGACCACCTTCACGCCCGGCATCCCCTCCTCGACGAGCTTTCCGAGTTTGAGCGCCACCTTCAGCGTGAGGTCCTTTTCATAGACCCCGCCGTAGTGCGCGCCGGGGAATTTTCCCCCGTGCCCGGCGTCGATGACCACGACTTCGACGCCGTGCGCAATATTCCCCGCAGACGCAACGTTCATAAGAACAGTTGCAGCCGCGAAGGCGAATAGCAGCAAAAGTCGTGTGCGCATATTTAATGGTACCAAGTGTGAGCTTTCTATAAATTTTTACCTATCTTTGTCGGGCCGAAAACGCGGCGGGAAGGGCACAGGACCTCGATCCGGGCGTTTTTGCCGACTTGTCGGCAAAGGTATGGAAAATTTTTGGGATTTTGGATAAAATTAGGGTAAAATATCTCTTGTCGGCGACGGTGATTCTGCTGTTTGCCCAGATCGTACTGGGCGGCGGAGCGCCCCGCACGACCCGCAATCCCGCCCCCGGGGACACCGTCCCGGTTCCGTTCCGCGCCGACGCGATACGTCCCGACACGAGCGCACGTCCGCCTTTTGTCACCCCCTCGCGGCGCGAGGCCCGCAGGCAGGCGCGCGAAGAGGCCCGGCGGCGCGAAGCGTTCAACGCACTGCCGCAGGAGGAGAAGGATTCGCTCTTTTCGGCGCAGGTCGACTCGCTCGTGGCGCAGAAGGCCGATTCTCCGGGCGCGGCACGGCCCGACTCGCTCGCCGCCGACACGCTCCGCCGCGATTCGGTGAAGACGCCGCGGCCCGCAGGGGCGTTCCTCGACGACCCGATCACGGGCAAGAACACCGACTCGCTGGTCTACGACGTGCGCAACAAGCTGGTCTACATCTATAACAAGGGCGACGTCACCTACCAGAACAGCAACCTCAAGGCCGACTACATGCGCATCGACATGGATTCGAAGATGGTCTACGCCTACGGCAAGCCCGACACGCTCGACGGCAAGGATATTGTCACCAAACCCGAATTCACCGAAGGGTCGGCCACCTACCAGATGGACACGATCACCTACAACCTCGACTCGAAGAAGGCGAAAATCAAGGGCGTGGCCACGCAGCAGGGCGACGGCTGGCTGGTGGGCGGCAGCGTGAAGAAGATGCCCGACAACACGATCAACATCGAGCACGGCAAGTACACCACCTGCGACCATACGGACCACCCCCACTTCTACCTGGCGATGACCAAGGCGAAGGTCATACCCGGCAAGAAGGTGATCACCGGCCCGGCCTACCTGGTGATGGAGGACGTGCCGATCTACTTCCTCGGCATCCCCGAGGGCTTCTTCCCGATCAACATGGGCCCCAAGTCGGGCCTGCTGATGCCCACCTACGGCGAGGAGTACTCCAAAGGTTTCTTCCTGCGCGACCTGGGCTATTACTTCACCCTGGGCGAATACGCCGACCTGGCGGTGCGCGGCGGCATCTACACGCTGGGATCGTGGGAGGCTTCGGCCGCCTCGCGCTACATCAAGCGCTACAAGTACAGCGGCAGTTTCAACATGCAGTATTCGAATGTCAAGACGGGCGAAAAGGGCGAGGACGACTACATCAAGCAGAGCAACTTCCGCATCCAGTGGACCCACTCGCAGGACCCCAAGGCCAACCCGGGTTCGACCTTCTCGGCCTCGGTGAACTTCGCCACGAGCGGTTACAGCCGCTATTCGGCCACGAACCTCAACGACATCCTCTCGACGCAGACCAACTCGACGGTCTCCTACTCGAAGAACTGGGCCGGAACGCCCTTCTCGCTGTCGGCGAACATGGCCATCTCGCAGAACTCGCAGAACAAGACCATCTCCATCACGCTCCCCACGATGGTCTTCAACGTCTCGCGCTTCTACCCCTTCAAACGCAAGGAGAAGCAGGGCAAGGACCGCTGGTACGAGAAGATCTCGATGCAGTACACGGGTAAGATGACCAACTCGGTGACCACCACCGAATCGGAGGTCTTCTCCAAGGAGACGCTCGAAAACATGAAAAACGGCATCGAGCACTCGATTCCGATTTCGGCGTCGTTCAACCTGTTCAACTACATCAACCTCTCGCCGTCGGTCAACTACAACGAGAAGTGGTATTTCAAGAAGGTCGAGTTCGAGTGGAACCCCGTCACCAACCAGACCGACACGCTGCCGACGAACTACGGTTTCTACCGCCTCTACAACTACAACTTCAGCGTTTCGGCCTCCACGACGGTCTACGGCATGTACGACTTCACGAAGAAGAGCCGCGACCGCAAGATCCAGGCGATCCGCCACACGCTGACCCCCTCGATCGGCTTCTCCTACGCCCCGGACTTCAGCGACCCCAAATACGGCTATTACAAGACCCGCCAGACCGACTCCACGGGCCGCTTCACGACCTATTCGCCCTATGCCGTCAACGCCTACGGCGTCCCCTCGTCGGGCCGTTCGATGTCGATGAACTTCTCGCTGTCGCAGAACCTCGAAATGAAGGTCCTCTCGAAACGCGACACCTCGGGCGTGAAGAAGATCAAGCTGATCGACGAACTGCGCATCAGCGGTTCGTACAACTTCCTGGCCGACTCGATGGGACTTTCGAACATCCCGGTCTCGTTCCGTACGACGCTGTTCAACAATTTCGGCATCAACCTCTCGCTGACGCTCGACCCCTACCGCGTCTCGCCCGAGGGCAAGCGTTACAACAAGCTCTTCTTCCCGGGCCGCGTCGTCTCGACGGGCTGGTCGTTCGGCTATACGTTCAAATCGCGCAACGACCGGAGCGAAACGGCCATCAACGACATCACGTCGATACCTCCGGAGTACCAGAACCCGTTCTACGACCCTTACGGGCAGATGGACCCCGTGCTGCGAAGACAGTACATGGCGCAAAGCTACTACGACTTCTCGCTGCCGTGGAACTTCGGATTCAACTACGCGGTCAACTACTCGATCTCGTACACCAACAACGGCACGACGGGCTACCGGAAGAACGTCACCCAAACCATCGGCTTCAACGGTTCGCTGAACGTCACCCCCAAGACGGGCATCACCTTCCAGGGCGGCTACGACATCAAGGCCAACAAACTGACCACCTCGTCGGTCTCGATCACGCGCGACCTCCACTGCTGGCAGATGTCCTTTTCGTGGATTCCGTTCGGCTACCACCGTTCGTGGAGTTTCAACATCGGCGTCAAGGCCGCATCGCTCTCCGACCTGAAATACGACAAATCGCAGTCGATGTACGACAATATGTATTGACGCATACCTGCCCGACCGAAACCTTATACATACAGGACTTTCCATCTGTAACGGCAAAACGCCGAAACAGCTATTTCCGCGTCACCGGCGCCGGCGCGCGGTCGATGTAATTGGGATAGCGGAACTGCGGCATCCCGAGGGCCATCACCGCGCAGATGCGGCGGTCGCCCAGTCCCAGCATCGCGGCCAGCTTCGCCTTCCTGTCCTGCCGGACGGCCGTCAGCACGAACCCCATGTATATCTGGCTCACGCCCAGCGCCTCGGCCATCAGTGAAGCGTTTTCATACGCCAGGTTCCCGTCCTCCGCACCGAACCGGCTTTCCCTGGGCGCATGGATGAACAGCACCGCCGTCGCGCCCCGCAGCACGCGGTCGCGGCCCTCGGCATATTCGCGCCGCAGGCGTTTGAACACCGGCACATAGCGATAAACGCCCGGCACGAGGCGGCTCAGCCACGGCCGCACGAGCGGATGCAGCAGCCGCTTTTCGAGTGTGCCGAAAATCCCGAGCGTATATTCCGTGACAGCGCGCAGCTGCGCCACGTCGGTCACCAGCGTATACCCCAGCTGGCGGGCATTGCTCGCCGTCGGGGCGCGGTCCGCCGCCGCAACGATGCGGTCCAGCAGCTCCTGCGGCACGGGGCGCGCCGAAAGTGCGCGGTTCGACCGCCACACGGCCAGCAGCAGTTCCACCTGCTCGGGCGTGGGCATCGCGCCGTAATCCACCGCATGCACCCGCTCGGCCGGAAACTCCGCATGGTTCACCGCCCCCGTGGGGCAGGCGGCCACGCAATGTCCGCAAAGGATGCAGTTTTCGGGTTTATGCAGCGTCACGTCGCCCCCGGCTTTTTCCTGCACGAAAATCTGCGAAGGGCACACCTTCACGCAGCGGCCGCAGCGGATGCAGCTCGCATCATTCACACCGATCGTATCCATAATTTTCGTATCTTTAATGTCGTAACGGCACCTCTATAAAATAGAACGCCCGCCATGCATCCGGTCATCATCCGCCCTTCCGGCGCACTGTCCGCCAGCGAATACCCCGAAGCGGGCGCTCCCCACGTCAAAATGCTCCTGCGCGGATAAAAAAATCCGGCGGCAAGGTTCTCCCCGCCGCCGGACCGTCAGTCATCAATGTTTCACGCCCCCCATTTCGGCAGGGTTGTGCCTGTATTTGAAAACCACGGCGAAAACCACGGCCACCACGAGCGCGTACCCTGCGAAGATGAACCAAGAATCGGGCCACCCGTATGCGTCCACGACGGCGCCCGCGGCATACGAGCCGAAGAAGGCGCCGAAACCGTTGGTCATAATCATAAAGACGCCCTGCGCCGAGGAGCGGATCTCGCGGCTGGTCTCCTTTTCGACGAAGAGCGAGCCGGAGATGTTGAAGAAGTCGAACGCCACGCCGTAGACGATCATCGAAAGCACGAGGAACGCCGCGCCCGATCCCGGATCGCCGATGCCGAAGAACCCGAAGCGCAGCACCCAGGCCAGCATCGAAATCAGCATCACTTTCTTAATGCCGAAACGCCGGAGGAAGAAAGGAATCAGCAGAATGCAGAGCGTTTCGGACATCTGCGACAGCGAGAGCAGGATCACCGAGTGCTTCACGATGGCCGAATCGGCATACTGGGGCATCGAGCCGAAATTCTGAATGTAGCTGTCGCCGAAGGCGTTGGTGATCTGCAAAGCGGCGCCCAGCAGCATCGAGAAGACGAAGAAAATGGCCATCCGCTTCTCCTTGAAGAGCGCGAAGGCCCGCAGGCCCAGCGTATCGACCCACGACTGCTTCTGCGCGCTGCGCTCGACGGGACACCCCGGCAGCGAGAACGAGTAGGCCGCCAGTACGAACGACAGCAGGGCCGAAACGTAGAGCTGCCACTCGGTGAGCTTGATCTGCACGCCCCCGATGTGCGTCAGGTCGACGAACCACATGGCGGCGATGAATCCCACGGTTCCCCATACGCGGATGGGCGGGAAATGCTTCACGGTATCGAGCCGGGCCAGATCGAGGGCATTGTAGGCCACGGAGTTCGACAGGGCGATGGTCGGCATGTAGAACATCACGCTCAGCAGCATGCAGCTGTACAGCGGGGCGTAAGCCGTCTGCGAGGCCGCGGCGATGAGAAACGCGCCGCTGATGAAATGGCAGATGCCCAGCAGTTTCTGCGCCGGAATCCAGCGGTCGGCGATAATCCCCATCACGGCGGGCATGAACAGCGAGGCGATTCCCATCGTCGCGAAGAAGCTGCCGATCTGCAATCCCGAGAAGTCGAGTCCGCCTCCCAGGTAGGCGCCCAGCGAGATAAGCCACGAACCCCAGATCGCATACTGAAGGAAGTTCATGGCGATAAGCCGAAATTTAATTCCCATAATTTTCTGATTTTGTGTAAATTTTAAGTTTCAAGCGGTTTTTTCTGCGTAGATTGAAACAAATGTATGAAATTTTTTCCGGATTTTTCTTTGCATTTGCAAAATAAAGTTCTACTTTTGCATCACCAAAATCTATTGAGCTATGGTGTAACGGTAACACAACAGATTCTGGTCCTGTTATTCCAGGTTCGAATCCTGGTAGCTCAACGAAGCCCTGCATTCCCTGAATGCGGGGCTTTTCCGTCTCTTGCCGGCGCGCTTCTCCCCGTTCCGAACGGGCCGCAGAATCCGCGGTTCCCCTCCGGACATTCCTTTCAAACGAAAAGCCACGCCGAACGGCCCTCTCCCCAAATCGAAACACGAAAAGGGGCAAAGATGTTAAAAAACGATTATTTTTTATGCATCCTATTTGTCCGATAACAATATTTTGGTTACATTTGCTTTCGGGAATGAATCTTTTCGAAACTCATTTCCGATAAAAACGATCAAAATTAGAGCCGTGAATTTACTTTACCGCCGATTGTTCGATCACCGCCGTCCGGTTACGGCACGAGCCTGCTCACGCCGCAGGGGACTTGTAAATTTTCCCCCCCCCTCGCCGCGCCGAATACCCGGAGTTAAGTAAAAGTCACCGCCCGCGATTGACGCGTGCATATTGCCGTATATGGCAATATGCACGCGTTTTTCATTGTGCCCGACCGGCAGCCGACAACTTTTCACCCAACCATAAAACACGAAACTATGACCTTAAATCTACGAGAAACCCTGAACTTCATCCTGAAGCCGGCGCTGTTGCTGGCGGGGTGTCTCTGCATGGCGTGCAGCAGCGGAGACAAACATGTCGACGATCCCGACGGACCCGACAATCCGGGCGGCGGCGATGAATACGAGGACATACAGGTAGTGAACGGCAAAGTCCGTTTCTATCTCCGCGAGGCGGAAAATTCCGTCCGCAAGGCCATGGGAACCGGCGAACGGGCATGGAGCAAATCGCTCGTCTCGGTCAACGGAAAATCCTATGCCGTCGAAAGCGATGAAAACGGCCGCTACTACGTCGAGGCGAGCGCTTCGAGCTCCGGGACCTACAACGCCATCCTGACCAATTCAGGCTCCTCCGGCTGGTACGGCTCTTCGGCCTATGCCGACGTGAAACTGCCCTACTCGCAGTTCTGGGCCGCCACGGCGGCATCGCTGCAATCGTATCCCATGTACGGCTCCTACACCAAGGAGAACGGCAACAAGCTGGTGTTCGACGACGCCTTCGCCGTGCTGGACCTGGCCCTGACCGGGTCGGCCAAAATCGCCTCGGTGAAGGTCGAGAACCTCGCTGAAAGCCCCCTGGCAGGCTATGCGAATTTCCTGCCCTCGCGCGGCTACCTCTCAATCACCGGCGGTGTCGGTTTCGCCGTGCTGAACTGCACCGACAACGGCAAATGCGTCTCGCTGGAGAGCGGCACGCCGAAACATTTCTACGTGATGCTGGCCCCGGGCGACTATCCGTCGGGCCTGAAAATCACCATTTCCGATTCGGAGCACCGCGCCATGGAGCACACGCTGACGACTGCGCAGCTGACGGCGGGGAAGGCCACGTCCGTAACGCTGAAATACGCCCCCGACGCCGACCTGGTGTTTTACGAGAGTTTCGACAATTTCGTCTGGGGCGGCAACATCATGGGCGGCCAGGAGTCGACGGGATACGCTCCGACGGCCGAAGCCGTCACCCCCGGTACGGGAACCGGACGCGACGGCTATGCGAACTCCTTCGAGGAGGTCGCCTACAACAACCCCGGCTCGGCGTTCATCCAGTCGAACACGTGGGACGAGATCAGCGGCAAAACGGTCGGCACGTCCCACCTGATGTCCGATTCGTACGTCGCGAGCCGCAATATCGCCGACTATACCTATATGTTCCGCTGCCAGGAATACCAGGGCTATCTGGCTTGCGGCACAGGTAACACGGGGCGGGGCATTTTCCAGACCGCAGCCCTGAAATCCATCGACGGCATACGTTCCGTGAAGGTTTCGTTCGATTTCTGCTACCAGTACGGATCGACGGACCTCCTGCTGTTCCAGGTGGTGAACGGCGGCATGATCGCGTCGGCCTCCGTCGACGGCAAGAGCATCGCCCTGACGGCCGACAATTCGGGCTACACGAGCGCCTCGGGGAGATACATCGTCGAAAAGAGCCACGTAACGCTCCCGTCGAGCGAAGCGGCCGTCAAGAAGTGGCACAACGTGGAGGTCGTCGTAAACAACGCGACCGACGGCACGATGCTCTACTGGGCCGGCAACGACGTGAGCAGCGGCGTGCACGGCTTCTACGTGGACAATATCGAGGTCCGTGCGCTCGGCGAGATGGGCCGCGGCTCCGACAACCTGCGCGTGCTCTACTGGAACATCCAGAACGGCATGTGGTCCGACCAGGCGAACAATTACAACAACTTCGTCGCGTGGGTGAAGAAATACGATCCCGACATCTGCGTATGGTGCGAATCGGCCACCATCTACAAGGACAATACGAATTCGGCGCAAGCCTCCTCCGCCCGGTTCCTGCCCGACGGCTGGGCGGCACTGGCGGCCCGTTACGGCCACGCCTACACGGCCGTCGGCGGCTGGCGCGACAACTATCCGCAGACCATCACGTCGAAATATCCGATCGAGACGCTGCTGAAAATAACCGATTCGGACCAGGCGGGCAAGCCCGTGTCCCACGGCGCCGCCATTCAGCGGGTTACCGTGAAGGGCCGGACGATAAACATCGTGACGCTCCACACGTGGCCGCAGGCCTATGGATTTGGAGTCGGCTCGGCCGATCAGGCGGCGAGCGCCGCCAACAAGGAGGGCGACAAGTACCGCGAATTCGAGATCAAGTACATCTGCGCGCAGACCGTCAACAATCCCGCGTACGCCTCCTGTCAGGATTGGCTGATGATGGGCGACTTCAACTCGCGGTCGCGCGCCGACAACTGGTACTACGGCTATCCCGAGAACGACACCCGGCTGCTGGTCCACAACCACATTCTGGACCATACCGACCTCAAGGACATCATCGCCGAGCGCTACCCGGGAAGCTTCATATCGTCGACTTACGGCAACGCCCGTATCGACTACATGTATGCGTCGCCCTCGATGTACGCCCGCATAGTGAACGCACTGACCGTCATGGACAAGTGGACCACGGCGACCCAAAGCCCCTACGTGTCCAACTTCTACGACCCGTCGGACCACCGCCCGATCCTGGCGGACTTCGAGCTGAAACAGTAGACCTCCCGTCGATCAACCGACCCCAAATAAATAAAACCCAATCTTAACCTTTTTACCAATTATGAGAAAAACATTCCTGACGAAGGGTTTCGTCCGTTTTTCACGCGGATTGGCCGGAGCCGCATTAATCGCGGCGGCAATCGGCATCACGTCGTGTGAAACGCATTCGAACTCCGATCGTAACGAATCGATCAAGGTCTACGCGGACCCGATCGCAAAAGAGCCTATCGACGCCGGCATCGTCGGCGTGAAAGGCGGTCTCGCCAAACTCTACGTGGACGCCAACATCGACTTTGTCGCAACGTGGGAAGACGACGCAGCGACGCCGTGGGCCAAGGTGGTGGATTACTCTTCGACAGACCCCCAGACGGGGCTTCGCGTGATAACCCTGAAGGCCAACCGGCGCAGCACGACGTCGAGCTACTACACGCGGCGCACGGGCATGCTGATTCTGGCAGCCTCCGACGGCGAACTGAACTACAACCGGATAATCCCCATCCACCAAGGCTCCACGGCCCGCGTGAGCAATGATTTCGCGACCCTGAAGTACGGCAAGACCGACCCGCGCTTCACCGACGGCGAAACCCCGATCGACAACTGGACCACGGCCCAGAAAAACCTCGGGTTCACGTCCACGACGATCGAAGGGGAGGAGGTCGCCCACTGCTACGGCAAGAACGGCTACCTGAAACTGGGCGACGACAAGGGCCACGGAGCCGACCTGATTTCGCCCTACACCAACACGCTCCGCAGCGACTCGCTGCTGATGGTTTCGTTCCGCGCCGTGGCCTTCACCGATTACATGACCGGCGCCCGGGACGACAACAAGATCACGGTCGAGGTGCTCGGCGGGGGCGTCATCCGTGATTTCGCCCAATCCGAAAAGACCACGATCGACCTCGAAGCCGGCTATTACGACATTTCGAGCGAGGAGTTCCCCGAAGACATGTGGGAGGGTCACGATTTCCTCGTCTTCGTCGCCGGCACGAAAGCCAACCCGATTACGGCCAACACGCGGGTCCGCATCATCTGCGGCTCCCTCACGCAGAACTCCGCCGTCAACAACCGCATTTACCTCGACAATTTCTACATCCGCCGTCTGCAGAAGGTCGAAGAGGACTACTTTGCCGAAAACAACGGCAGCGGTAAGGACATCATCCTGGGAGCGCCTTTCGACGAGGAGGAACAAGAGTAAAAAAGAGGCGTATAGGTCATTTCGGGTGCTAAAATCGTTGTAATACTGGTGTCTGTCAGTA
>ERZ780177.2768-NODE-2768-length-14085-cov-2.658874_pt1 | contig 14085 bp, 8 predicted proteins | sample MGYA00510973_ERZ780177 | MGnify/ENA primary metagenome ERZ780177 (study PRJEB29588, sample SAMEA2144396) | human gut metagenome | biome: human gut; feature: human-associated habitat; material: faeces | place: Denmark | collected 2008/2010 ...
GCAAGCCGATACCCGTAACGGCTGATACAACGAATGTCAATGGTAACAGCCGTTGTCCGACACTACTCTTTTTTACCTTTGCCCGATGGGCGGCGGTTTCATCCGGCTTGAAAAATACACCGTAAGGACAGGTCTTTATACACTTGTTACAGCCGATGCAGCTATCGGCATTTTGGAATACCGCGTGTTTGTGCCATAGAAAACCGACCTTGCCGATAACATCCTTCGGACAGTTATCCACACATTCCCAGCATGCCACGCAACGATGTGGATCCATCCCGACGTACTCTGTTGTTATTCTTTTCATCCTTGTTCCCTTTTTGCTGCAAAATTAAGTGGGGCGGAGCAAAAAGGTGATGGACGAAACGAGGTGCTACTTGGACGATTCGAGGTTTCTTTCTCTGAATACGCTGGGGCTTACACCAGCCGTTTGTGTAAATAACCGGGAAAAATAGGCATAATCGTCTATGCCGAGCCGATCGGATATTTCCTTTATGGTGAGGGTGCTATGGACGAGCAGCCGCTTTGCCAGCAATACCGTTTCATTTCGGATATACGAAGAGGCATTCATGCCTGTAACCCCTTTCACCACTTCGTTCAGATAGGCGGGCGAGATGTTCAGACGAGAGGCATAATAGGCGGGCGAGCGGTTTACAGCAAGGAACTCTGTTAGCAGATGCCGGAATGCAAGAACGATTTCAATTTGTCTGCGGCTGGACTTGATGTGCTGCAATCCGGCATCCTGTACCGTTTCGGCAACGATACTGACAATCGTTTCCGTTAGTCGTCTTGCAGTTGTCTTGGACTGTTTGTCGGAGGCACGACCGATTCGGTCTGCAAGGATAGAAGCAATCTGTTTCAGTTCGTTCATCCGTTGTATGCCGACCTTGACCGATGAGGCGAACAACAGAAAATTGTCGAAGATGTTTTTCTCCGCGTCTCCGACGAAACTGCTGTCGGTAAAAAGTATCCAGCCTTCCACATCATTTGGACCGATGAACCGGTGTACCTGTCCCGGTTGTATAAGAAATACGTCACCCTGAGAGAAGTTGCACTCTTTAAAATCGATGATACCGGACCCACTCCCTTTTTCAACCATGCCGATGATATAATAGTCGTCTTGATGAGGATAGGTCACCGGTTTGTTTTTCTCTTCTGCAAAAGTAACTCTGCGAAGTTGTACTCCGAAATCCGAAAGGATAAGGGCTTTATGTTGTGGAAGTTGTTACGGCATATTCTTGGGTCGGTTTCAGATTCAAAGGTATTGTTTTATCTCGAAAAAAGAAGAAGGGTGGAGCGGGAAAGTTCACCGTTCGCTGCATGGCTTTCCGAAAATGAGCCGGTTCTTCTATGGGTTGAGCCGGGCTGTTGGGAATCTATAATAAAAAGAAACGGTCGAACTCGAAGCCCAACCGTTTCTTTGCGTAGTGTGTCGTGTGTTTATTTTAAACTTTTTGGTTTTCAATAAACGCTTCGCCTCGGCATAATCGGTTCAAGTTTTCACTTGACCGCTTCTGCGCTCGGCTTGCAGTTTATTTTACTCTCACTTTCGTTATGGTATCACCGCATTTCACGATGTACATGCCCGGAACATTCATGGCTATTGCGTTGAAGCCTGCTCCGATTTGTTGGCGCAATATTTGCGCTCCGGTAATGCTGTAAACCGTTACTTCGCTCGGTTTCTCACAGTGGATGGCGATTTGATTGCCGTTCATGCCGTAGATTCGGGTTTCCGATCCGATCTTTTCTACTGCCGAGTTATTGGACAGGGAAACTGCGATCGTGTTCGAGAACGACGATTCGCCTTCTGCGCCGACTGCTTTCACCTTATAAAGGTAGTCGTTGCCTTCTGCCAATCCGCTAACGGTGTATGATGTTCCGGTAATATCCGTGAATATCAACGGATATGTGTTCGGATCGTTGTCGCCCGACGATGCGGTGGCGGAACTGATTGCGAGGTTGTCGATAATGATGCGGCTTTCACCTTCGATGACGATTTGGCTATTGCTTGTACCGCCCGTGAAGTTGAGGGAGATCGTCGTGTTCGTGCTTTCTAACGGAACGATTTGTTCAGCATCGGCATTGCCCCAAAGGTACACCACTACCGACGAGTTGTCTGTTCCGAAAGAGCGGGCATCGAACGAAACGGTGAATGCTCCGTTATTACCCGACAGGTCGATAGCCGGAGTTACCAGATTCCCGTCATTGCTCTTGCTGCCCAATTTGCACTCTGTCGAGTAGCAGAATATATTCTGTCCGCCCCAACCTTTGGTTTGTGTGTAAGTATCGAGGGTAGACGAAATATTTGTGTTTTCGTCTTTGGTGAATTTGTCGAAGTCTTCGGAGAATACGACTTGCAGGTCTTTATTCACTTTATCTACTTGCAGTGTATAGCTGGTTGCTCCTTCCACTGCATTCCAGTTGGCGGTAAACGAAGCCGGTTTGATATCGGTTGCTGCGGTAGCGACCGGCGTGGGGAATGCACTGGCTCCGCCCATATAGTCGAATGTGATGATGCCGTCTTTGTGGGTGATCTCTGTTACCGGGCGGTCGAGTGTATAGCCGCTGTAAGTCGTGGATGCCGGACGGCTTGTTTTGGTAAACGTGTTGTTGCCGGCGTAAGGGTAGAGGTCACCGTATAAGGTACGGCTTGAATAGCTGTTGTCGGCGGCAACCACATACATCCGTTTTTTGTATCCGTTGTTCAAATCGTTATTATCCCATGCCGTCTGATCGTATGCGACAGCTGTGATCATCAAGCCGGAAGCCTCCATGTAAGCATCCCAGCCGGTCTGTTGGCGGTTTTCGAATACGAAATATTCATTGGCGTTTCGGTCTGAAACTATTTTGTATGCTTTTTGACTGTCTGCCAGATTCTCCAACCGGATGCTTTGGGGGGTATCGCCCAAATCTTCGATCGTCATCCAGCCAACGTATTCGCGTTCGTATGCGGAATATCCCAAGGGCACTTTGCCGTCGTTGTTGTAGCATCCGTAGTCCATAATGCTCCATGCATCCATAGTAAAGTCGTACGAATCTTCCGTATTGTAGAAGTCCGGAAGACCGAGCGTATGGCTGTACTCGTGGCAGAATGTACCGATGCCGTCGAGTTCAAGTCCGTCTGTTCCGTCCAACTCCGAAGAACAGGCGTAGTTGTTGATGAGCAATCCGTCTACGGTCGCTGTTTTTTTTGCACCGTCATATACAGCCCAAGCATGCGGCCAAATGGTGTTGGCATCGGCACCTGCGGCTTCGCTGTATCCGGCATAGATTACATATACGAGGTCGATTTCCCCGTCGTTATTCAAGTCGTATTGGGAGAAATCAACGCCTAACTTGTCGGCTGCCTGACAAGCATCGACGATCATCTCTTCCGGGCGGAGGTCGTTGTCGTTATAATCGTTGCCTCCGTAGTATGCCATATTCCGAGTCAGGGTTACAGGACCTACGACATCGAATACCGGTTTGAACTTGCCGTTCGATTGTGAGATAAAGTAGTCGCGGGCACTGCCTATGGCTCTGTTTTTCGAATAGCCTTCCGCATTCATCATTTCAGTGAATGCTTCGTTGGTCCCGACCGAAGAGAATCCTTGATCTTTGAAGGCAACCAAAATGATCAAGCCGTGTACCTGCTCTTCCGATTTAGCGTATTGCGGAACTTGCGAACGTAAACCCCTTTTATTTGCGACACGGTTCTTCGCATTCTGTTTTATCAAAACAGAACGGATCTCTTGGGTCGGTAAAGAGGCGAGATAAGATTTGTCGGCATTGCTGCGCTCCGTAATGTTTCGGGCGATTACATTACCGACGGTCTGGTTGCTGTTTTCCATATACCGGAAATAGCCGTCTTCGCATTTCCGGATCGGCAGATTGTCGGTCGTTGTGTAGAAATGTTGGTATTCGTCACCTTGTAACAAGACGGTAAGGGTTGTCCCGTCCGGTTGTTGAACCTCGATAGGATTTCGTTTTGCCGGTGCGGCGAACGATGAAACGGTCGCTATGCCCAATGCAACTGTCAAAAGTAGTTTGTAATATTTCATAAGTTATAGTTTGGTTATACAATTTGTTTATATACAAGCTCCTTTTTTTTGCCTCGGCATAGCCCGAATAAATTCGGCTCTGCCACTCGGCTATCGAAAACGTTCATTCTCATGCACCTTTTCCTACCTCGGCATAGCCCGAATAAATTCGGCTCTGCTCTCGGCTATCGAAAACGTTCCGTTTTTTTGGCGGAGGAAAGGAAACAAAAATAAAAATAAAAATAAAAACAATCAACTCTTTTCGGGGCAAAAAAACGGTAATATCGATAATCTACGTATTTAGAAAGACGAATGCCCGATCTTTTTAGACCAAGACTTCCGTCTTTCGGCTTCCGTTTTCTATGTTTATCCGACATCGGTTCGATCTCCTTTTTTTATTCCCGTAACAGTATGATTTTTATCAAAGTGAAAAAATAAGATATAGACTTTAATATGTATTATTTTGATGTTTTATTTCTTAAATAATCTTATTATCTTTGTTCGCTGTAAAGTGATACCTACATTTTTTTAAGCCTTATTTACAAGACTGTTGTAGAATTAAGAACTGTAAAAGCAGTAGAAGTAGAAATTTAGAACTATATATGTTTCGTTTTCAGGGAATTATTTTTGCACTATTACTAAGCCTGTCTTTGAATATGCAGGCACAGACCTTCGAACAGATAAAATACGATGCCCGATATATATACGGCGAGGGACGCGGAGCGAGTTTGGAAGAAGCCGATAATGCGGCATTGGCAGGTATTCTATCCCAAATATCCATTGTCGTGAAGTCCGATTTTTTCTTGCGCGATCGTGCGGAAGAGAAGAACCACGATGCCCAATACGAGACGCAGTACGAATCGGTGATCCGTACATATTCGCAGGCGAAGCTGCCCGATTGCAAACGCATCATCTTGGTGAACGGTCCCGACGAGTTCCACTGTGTGCGTTTTATAAAACGCAGCGATGTAGACCGTTCGTTGGAGGCACGGGAAAAGAAGATCGTGGAAATGTTGAAGATTGCCGAAAGAGCCGAGCGGGAACTGAAAATAGGGGATGCCTTGCGCTACTATTATTGGTCGCAGATACTCTCCTCCACATTGCGCTATCCCGAAGAACTTTATTATGATGATCTGGACGGCAATAAACAACATGTATCCGCTTGGTTGCCGGCGAAGATCAACTCGATATTAAGCGATATTACAGTCCGTTTCGAAGGCTATAATTCCGACAACCGCACGATGGGCAATTTGGCATTCCGCTATAAGAATGCTCCGGTTGCATCGCTCGACTATACCTATTTCGACGGGGTGGATTGGAGTTGCCCTTGCATTGCCAAAGACGGAGTAGGTTATGTCGAATTCCGTTCGGGCACGCAGATCAGTTCGATACAGGTGAAAATCGAATACATCTACAAAGAAGAGTCGCGCATGGACAAGGAGATTGAAAATGTCTTGTCTACGATGAACGGTGTAAATTATCCCAAAGCCTTTCACAGTCATGTGCCTTTGAAGTCTTCGAAAAAAGACAGGTCGATAGAACCAGTATTGGAACGTACGAACAATCCGCTCGATTTCTCGACCGGTTCGGCTGTAACCCAAACGCCCTCTCTGACCGATCCCGTATCGTTGGATAAGAAAGAGGCGGAATCTTATGCCCGTATCGTCGAACAAATATGTCGGGCGATTACTTCCCGTGAATACGACGGTGTGAAGAAATATTTTTCCGAGGACGGCTATTCGATATTTCAGGACTTGATCTGTTACGGCGAAGCCCGGGTGTTGGATTCCGGCAATCTCAGCTTTGTCGTTTTCAATAGCGAAGTCTCCTGCCGTAGCATACCGATGAAATTTTCGTTTAAAACCAATCGGAAAAGTTTTGTAGAAGACGTGGTCTTTACATTCAACGAGGAGAAGAAGATCACCAATATCAGTTTTGCTTTGAGCAGTGTCACCGTAAAAGACATTATGCGGCATAGCCGTTGGCCCGAATCGGCGAAGATGGTGTTGATCAATTTCTTGGAAAACTATCAGACGGCATTTGCCTTGAAGCGGCTGGATTACATATCGTCGATATTTTCCGACAATGCGCTGATCATTACCGGGAGGGTCGTTCAGCGGGCTGATGTGGAAAACCAGTTTCGCGAGAAGGGCGAGTATATCGAATACAACCGGCAGAATAAGGAAGAGTATCTGCGCAATTTGAAATGGAGTTTTAGAAGCAAGGAATATGTCAATCTCAACTTTGCCAATATGGAAGTTCTGAAAACCGGCAAGGGCGAGGCGGTTTACAGTATCCAGATCAAGCAGGACTATTATTCCTCCAATTATGGAGACTCCGGCTATCTGTTTTTGCTTGTCGATGTGAAAAATCCGAAACGTCCGATGATCGACGTGCGGGCTTGGCAGCCCAAACCGCATCCCGACTTTGGCATCTTCGGTCCCGGTAATATATAATATGTATAGAAAACAAGAGCTTGTAATCAGAATATGAAACGTATTGTTTTTATTGTTTGTTTTTTTATGGCGACGGTTTGCGCTTCGGCACAAATGTTGTCGATGAGCCGTACGAACATAGAGGAGGGGGCTTTAAAAGACCATGATGATGCTTCGGTATACAGTCCGGTATATGACCAGAACGACAACTTGTGTGCGCTGCTCAAAGTAACTACTCCTTTGAAGGATTTGATCGTCGAATGCGGAAGTATGGCAGTGGTGAAACGGGTGGTGAAGGATAATGGTGAAATTTGGTTTTACATGCCTGCCGAAGTAAAAAATCTGGAATTGAAATGTGCCGGATATACTCCGATACCCTCTTTCCCGGTGAAGTTGGAACGAGGTCGCGCCTATTTGCTGACGGTTTCCGCCGACCGGGTGGATGTCGTGGTGAATGCCGAAATCAAGTCCGACTATCTGAAAATGCAGGTGTCGCCTGCCGATGCTCTGGTCGAGATCGGAAAAACCAAAAACTACGAATTGGTATCCGAGATCCTGACCGATGGAAACCTTGCCAAAAAGTTGGATTACGGCAAGTACTATTATCGGGTGCGACATAATATGTATGAGACGGAAGCCGGGGAAATTGTCGTTTCTAAAAAAGGCGATAATAAGAAGGAGGTGATGCTGCGTCCGGCATACAGTTATCTCTCTATCACTTCGGAACCTGAGCAAGGGGTGGATATTTGGATCAATGATGAGTATATTGGAAAAACGCCGTTGCAATACGGTGAAAAAATAAAACGGGGTACATGCTCTATCCGGGCACAGAAAAAAGATTTCTATACGAAACAGATGGAGGTCAAAGTCGGCGGGTTGGGCGATACGCAAGCTGTTGTGGTCGATATGAAGCCGCAGTTTGCCTATGTCACCTGTTTTACCGACGATGCCGAAGCCGAGATATGGGTCGATCAGGAACAGAAAGGAATCGGCTCGTGGAGCGGACGGTTGAACAGCGGTGTGACGCATATATTGGAAGCCCGCAAGCCCAGTCATCAGTCGCAAAGTATTTCATTTAAAGTGAAGGACGGTGAGACGATTCAGAAAAAAGTGGGTGCGCCCATTCCGCTCTACGCCTCGATCAATGTCGAGTCTGCTCCGTTGTATTGTACGGTGAAGATCGACGGCAAGGAGGTAGGCGAATCGCCTTTGGTCAAACAGTTGCTCATTGGCGAACACACCGTTACCATTTCCAAATCGGGGTATATCTCCCAGACCGAGACGGTAACCTTGAAAAAAGGGGATGACCGTACGCTGAGATTCGAACTGAAAAAAGGGCAGATCTATGCTCCGGTTGTATTGACGACCGATTCCGAGTCGGAGATTTATGTAAACGACCAATACAAAGGGAAAGGTCAATGGAGCGGGAAGTTGCCCGAAGGAGAATATACCGTGCGGTCGGTAAAATCGAACCACGACGACGGACAACTCTCTTTCGTAATTAAAGGCGATACGGAGGTGCAAAAGACTATCCCGGCTCCTATGACGCAATATGGCAGATTGAACGTCACCTCCCGTAAATCGGGTTCGTCGGTTTATATCGACGGGAAAGAGGTCGGATATACCCCGTGGACAAACGATATTCCGGTCGGGAATCACAATGTGTATGTATTGAAGAGCAAATATAAACCGTCGAAAACACAGTCCGTATTTGTGGGAAAAGGACAGTATACGAAACTCGAATTCTCGCAAAAGAAAGATTATGCCCAGACGTGGTTCTTCTCCGAAGAAGATTTCTGCAATCACTTCTTTGAAGGCTATTACGGTATCGACATGAAAAAGAGAAATTATGTCGGTGCAAACTACGGATATGTGTCGCATCACTTGGGTGCACACGTTACGGGAATGTACGGCATAGATACGGAGGACGGTATGTTGGCAGTCGGTCCGTTGTTCCGCTTGACCGACGATTACAAGGCGTTAGACCTTCAACTTTACGGAGGTGTGGGTGCTGCCTATTTCAAGTCGAAAGACGATTATAAGTTCGGCGTGGCGGGCGACCTCGGTTTACGCTTTGCCTTTAACAACGAATCCAAAATGTCGTGGTGGAGTTTCTCTTTGGCATGCAAATACTACAATCGGAACTTTATTCCCTCGTTCGGTATTAGCTTGATGCCGGTCGGACTATTGTCGTTTTTGGCTGATACGGACGATGAGGATGATTTCCCCTGTTATTACTTCGAAGTTCTGGCAGGTTATTCTACTGCTTATAAGAGCAAGGGTGCCGACGATGCAGTGATGCTGGGTGGAACCTATGGCTGGATTCTGTCGCATTTGGGTGTGTACGGCACATTCCTCTACGGATTGGACAACTCGGTAGCGATGACTGCCGGACCTGTCATTCGTCTTACCAGTGACGATTACAAGCTCGACTTGCAGTTGTATGGCGGTATCGGATGGGGGCACTACTCGCGGGATTATTCCAAGTCGGTTTATGTGCCGGGCGGATATTACGACGGATATTGGACGACGGAAACAGGAACCAAAAAAGAAGATAAGTTTGCCGGTGATTTCGGTTTGCGCTTCGGCTTTAAGAATAGCGGATACTCTCGCTTCGCTTGGTGGAGTTTCACGACCGGCTGTATGATGTACGGGTCGCAGATTGTCCCGACGGTCGGTATGAGTTTGGGTATAGCCGGTGTTGCCGCATTGGTAGGTGCTACGGCAGTAGGTATTGCCTATGGTGTGGAAGAGGGCGGATCGTCGTCGTATTGATGCACGATCCGGAATCGGTGATCCGGATTCATTTTCAGAAAACCGATCTCGATAGAGATATACCGGAATGCAGTTAAGCCGACGTTTGCGCACCGGTTTAACTCCGATGTGATAGAATAAAAAAGAACCGTATGATCCTTGTGACAAAAGGAGATACGGTTCTTTTTTTTGCCTTGTTGCAAATTATTATCGGGCTTTCAAAACCTGCTGGGCACATTTATTTATATCCTGTTCCCGGAGGTCTCGTACTTTACGGTTGGCTGATATGGCAATGCCTGTGTTCCGTCGCGACTGATTTGCAGCGTAGCTTTATATTCGATTTTCATCTCGGCAATTGAAGTAAACTTTGTTGCGCTCGGTTTGTCGGATCTACCGTTGTACGATAGGGAATGCCGGTTGTAGCCATTCTAACGCACAGAAAAGACGATGTATCAGAATGTCCAGTCTGCTGCGTTGCTATCGGAGTTCGGGCTAAGTCGTTTACGTTAGTAAACTCCTGTCGTCTTCATCCTCAGTGCCTTGCATCTTAGACATTCTGACACACAGAAAAGGGGGCGTATCGAAAATTTATTTCGACACACCCCCTTTATTGTTGATCTGTCCGATAACGGATTATTCGCTCAGCAAGATTTCCAGAATCTGGCAAGCCGCTTTCGCTACCGACGAACCGGGACCGAAGATAGCGGCAACACCGGCTTTGTACAAGAAGTCATAGTCTTGTGCCGGGATCACACCGCCGGCAATGACGATGATGTCTTCACGACCCAGTTTCTTCAATTCTTCGATAACTTGCGGAATCAATGTCTTGTGACCGGCAGCCAAAGACGATACGCCCATTACGTGAACGTCGTTTTCAACAGCCTGACGGGCAGCTTCGGCAGGAGTTTGGAACAACGGTCCCATATCCACGTCGAATCCGCAGTCGGCATAACCGGTAGCTACGACTTTTGCACCGCGGTCGTGTCCGTCCTGACCCATCTTGGCAATCATGATACGGGGCTGACGACCTTCTTTCTTCGCGAATTTCTCGCACAATTCCGTTGCGCGGATGAAGTCCGCATCTTGTTTCGTTTCTGATGAATACACGCCTGAAATAGTTCTGATGATTGCTTTATAACGACCTACGACAACTTCGCAAGCGTCTGAAATTTCGCCCAATGTAGCACGTACTTTGGCTGCTTTTACGGCGAGGTCGAGCAGGTTGCCCTGTTTCGTTTTCACGCATTCGGTGATAGCATCCAAAGCGGCTTTTACGGCAGCTTCGTCGCGGTTGGCTTTTACTTCGTTCAACCGTTTGATCTGTTCGTTACGTACCGATGTATTGTCGATTTCGAGGATGTCGATCGGATCTTCTTTTTCCAACCGGTATTTGTTCACACCCACGATCGTTTGTTTACCCGAGTCGATACGGGCTTGCGTACGTGCGGCAGCCTCTTCGATACGGAGTTTGGGCAGACCGGTTTCGATCGCTTTTGCCATACCGCCCAGTTTCTCGATTTCCTGAATGTGTTCCCAAGCCTTGTGTGCCAGTTCGTTCGTCAGCGATTCCACATAGTAGGAACCAGCCCACGGGTCGATCTCTTTCGTGATGTAAGTCTCTTCCTGAATGTAGATCTGCGTATTACGGGCGATACGGGCGGAGAAGTCGGTCGGCAAGGCGATTGCCTCGTCGAGTGCGTTTGTGTGCAACGATTGGGTGTGGCCCAATGCTGCGCCCATAGCCTCGATACAGGTACGGCCTACGTTGTTGAACGGATCCTGTTCGGTGAGCGACCATCCCGATGTCTGACAGTGTGTACGCAATGCCAGCGATTTGTCGTTCTTCGGGTTGAATTCTTTGACGATCTTCGCCCACAACATACGGGCAGCACGCATCTTGGCGATTTCCATGAAGAAGTTCATACCGATAGCCCAGAAGAACGACAACCGGGGTGCGAACGAGTCGATATCCATTCCGGCGTTTACTCCGGCACGGAGGTATTCCAAACCGTCGGCGAGGGTGTAAGCCAACTCGATATCGGCGGTAGCTCCGGCTTCCTGCATGTGGTATCCCGAGATGGAGATCGAGTTGAACTTCGGCATGTTTTTCGACGTGAATTCGAAAATGTCGGCAATGATACGCATCGAGAATTCCGGCGGATAGATGTAGGTGTTACGCACCATGAATTCTTTCAGAATATCGTTCTGTATCGTACCTGCCATCTCTTCCAGTTTCGCGCCCTGTTCCAGACCGGCGTTGATATAGAATGCCAATACCGGCAGTACGGCACCGTTCATGGTCATGGATACCGACATTTTGTTCAAGGGAATACCGTCGAACAATGTCTTCATATTGTCTAACGAGCAGATGGAAACACCGGCTTTACCGACATCGCCCACAACACGTTCGTGGTCGGCATCATATCCGCGGTGAGTTGCCAGGTCGAAAGCGACCGACAGACCTTTCTGTCCGGAAGCGAGGTTTCGACGATAGAATGCATTCGATTCTTCGGCAGTAGAGAATCCGGCATACTGGCGGATTGTCCAGGGACGTATGGCGTACATACCGCTGTACGGACCTCTCAGGAACGGCGGCAACCCGGCAACGTAGTTGAGGTGTTCCATGCCTTCGAGGTCTTCTTTGGTGTATATCGGTTTGACGGGGATTAACTCGGGCGTAATCCATTTTTCGCCGTCTTGGATCGCATTGCCGTGTTGGGTAAATGCGTCCGATTTAATATCTATGTTTTTGAAATTCGGTCTCATGTTCTTTTTCCTTTTGATATAAAACGACTTAGATAGACAATTTGGCATTGAATGCTTTCAATGTATCCAATACGTTCGAACGTACATGGATAAACTCGGTGATGCCTTGTGCTTGGAGCTCTTCCATGCAGGCGGGAGCACCGGCTACAACGAACAATGCTTTTCCTTCGAGCAGCTTGTGGGCTTCGGGAGCATACACTGCATATTCGTCGTCGCTCGAACACAATACGACGATGTCGGCTTTTGCTTCGAGAGCGGCATCGACACCGGCTTGTACGGTTTCGAATCCTAAATTGTCGATGATTTTATATCCGGCGCAGGCGAAGAAGTTCGAAGAGAACTGAGAACGTGCCAGACGCATAGCCAGATTACCGATTGTCAGCATAAATACGGACGGACGTTTTTCTGCGTTTTCCGTTGCCAGACGGAGATTTTCGAAATCGCTTGCAGCCCGTTTGAATGAGAGGGTAGCGAATTCGGGTGCGCAACTGCATCCGCAGTGCGATGCACCTTCTTCTTTCTTCTCGATCTTGTTACCGGCTATTTCGTTGAAATTCGGGTATTGGTTAGTACCGAGCAGGATCTCTTTGCGTTTAGCTACGTTGGCATGACGGGTAGCGGACGATGCGTTTACCTGTTCTTGAACGAATCCGGCTTTTACGGCTGCATAGAAGCCGCCTTTATCCTCTACTTCGAGGAACAGTTTCCATGCCTGTTCGGCGATAGACAAGGTCAGCGTTTCGATATAATACGAACCTGCACCCGGGTCTGTAATTTTGTTCAGATGCGATTCTTCTTTCAGCAGCAATTGCTGGTTGCGGGCGATTCTTTCGGAGAAATCGTCCGGCGTTTTATATTGTTTGTCGAACGGCAGAGTCGTGATCGAATCTACTCCTGCCAAAGCAGCCGACATGGTTTCTGTCTGCGAACGGAGCAAATTCACGTGCGCGTCGAAAATCGTTTGGTTGAACTCCGACGTTTGTGCGTGGCACATCATTTTGCAAGAGCAGTCGCATTTCGGATCGTATTGTTTTACGATCTGAGCCCAGAGCATGCGGGCGGCACGGAATTTGGACAATTCCATAAAGTAGTTCGACGAAATACCGAAGTTGAATTTAATCCGTTTGGCAACTTCGTCGGCACTGAATCCCTTATCGGTAAGGGCTGCCATCCATTCGTTACCCCATGCGAGGGCGAAACCCAACTCTTGCGAGATGAACGAGCCGGCGTTGTTCAACAATACGGCATCTACTGCCAATACCCGATAGTGGGGCAGGGGGGCGATAGCTTTTAACAGCTCTGCGGCTTTATCGGCATACTCGGCGAAGTCACGACCTTTTTTCAACATCCGTTTGAACGGAGTGAAGTTGATCGATCCGTGCAGTTTTTCAGGATCTGCATTTTGCGATTTGAAATAAGCGACCAGAGTTTCAGCCAATTTCACGCTGTTCTTGACGCACGAACTGAAATTCAGTTCCACGCATTCGGGACAGATCCCTTTGAGCAAACGGCTTATGCCTTCTTCCGTAATGTCTTCGGCTTTCAATTTGAAACCTAACGAATCCACACCTTTGTTAAGGATGTCGAGTGCTTTTGCATTGGCTTCATCGACATTTTCAACTTCTATATCCTGGCGGGTAAGCCATTCGTTGTCGGTTTTCGTACCCCGGATATAAGGATATTCCCCCGGTAGAGAATCGGTCGTTTTGAAATCAACCGTATCTTCTGCACGGTACATCGGATTCACGTTAAATCCTTCGTTGGTTCTCCATACCAATTTCTTGTCGAAATCGGCCCCTTTAAGGTCTGCTACGACTTTGTTTTTCCACTCCTCTGTCGAGATGGGCGGAAACTTGTCGAAGAGATTTTCTTTATTTGCCATAGTGTTATAGGTTAAGAAATTTAAGTGTTCTTATATTAAGGTATAACGGTCGCCCGGCTTGCGACGGGCAAACAATACCGCATACGCATACAAATTTATAATAAATAGTTTGAAATACGGAATTTTTTCTCTAATTATTTTCTTCGGGAATGAACTAAACGTCCATTTTTATTTTTTATAAAGAGTAAAACGATTGCAATAATTGCCGGTTTCGACGGAGCGGGCAGTC
>ERZ780177.2770-NODE-2770-length-14074-cov-3.850988_pt1 | contig 14074 bp, 9 predicted proteins | sample MGYA00510973_ERZ780177 | MGnify/ENA primary metagenome ERZ780177 (study PRJEB29588, sample SAMEA2144396) | human gut metagenome | biome: human gut; feature: human-associated habitat; material: faeces | place: Denmark | collected 2008/2010 ...
TTTCCATGCCCAAGGTTGCAGACCTTAATTCTCTCAATTTGCGCCAAACATCAAAGCTGCCACATTGAAAGAACAAGGTCACAGACACAAGCTACTTTGTACATGGAGTTTGCAAAGGAAAAGGTGATATTTTCAGTGTGAAACTTGCCAAGTGTTTCAGTTGTGTGTTGTTGATTTCCTTTGTGAACTATGCCGAGTGTGTTATGTGTGCTGTGTGTCCTCGGTATAGTCTGCATAAATCTAATGCCATGCTAAAACACTGCGGAGGTTCGCCCAAGTGGCTGGAGGCGCAAAGCCTCCAAGGAACGTTGCTGCAACCATTTCGGAGAATAGAGCGGTTGCCAATTAATCCACAAGCACATTTTACAGCGTACCAAGTGAGGGCATGTAAAACGTTGAATTGTTGAAGATAGGTGTTATCTTTATGAGAACCAACCACTTATACCCTCAACAAACTCTCAACAAATAGCTCTACACAACAAATTACTGGGCAAAAAAGAAAGAAAGGAATGGTGTTCATGGTTTTCTCTTTTCAACATTATCTTTCTTTTGTTGAGAATATGTTGAGCCGTAAATACCTGATGTTCAATACTTCTTTCATCATATTCAACAATTCAACAAAAATAAGGGGTGTTTTGTCCGTCATTTTTATGAACAGAACTCATCCCCCTACAAGTAAGAATGTCATGCTTATGCTTCAGTACTTATTCACGACAGTACGACAGCGCCAAGCCAACAAACAAGCAAGAGGACATTCAACTAAAGGCGGTTGTTCTTCTATTGAGTTGTAGGATAATGACACTACTTTTCTCTTTTGCCCCGTACAATCTCTTGAAGATGGTGGCACGAAACCGAGCTGCCCCGTATGAGTTTATACGGAAGCAAAGGGCAACAATCATCGGAAAGCCATACAACGTTTGCCAAATGCCATTGGAAGTTTCCTGTTTCTGTTAGACTTCCGACACCGTCAATAAACCATCCTTGTATATTGACCTTATCACAGCATGGAGTTTCATGGCGGTGACATGAAGCATATCAACCAATTCACCCTCACTCATCCACAAGTCTTGCAAGTTGGACGGAATGGATAACATTCCATTTCCGTCCACGGTGATTACAGTCCTTTTCATGCCATTCCCCCCATTGTCGGCATATGCCCCTTGATTCGACTTTCAAAAGCTGATATGTCATGCTCCAATTTAGTACTTGTCACCTTTGCGTAAATTTGTGTTGTGGCGATGTCCGTATGTCCCAGTATCTTGCTTACACTCTCTATCGGCATACCGTAGTTTAAAGCCAAAACTGCGAACGAATGCCGGCTTACATGAAATGAAATTCGCTTCTTGATGCCACACATTTTTGCCACTTTCTTTATACGCTTGTTTACCATGTCAAGTGAGCCAATATTAAACAAGTGCATATCTTTTCTCAATGGCTTGTAACGTTCAATTATCTGTATGGCTGCATCTATCAGTTTAATTTTGAATGGTACGCCTGTCTTTTGACGCTGAGAAACTATCCATGGAGACCCACTTATAATGGCAACATTGTCCTCTGTAAGATTCTTGATGTCAACGAAAGAGATACCTGTCCAACAACCAAACATAAACAAGTCTCTCGCAAAAGCAAAGTTGGGATTTTCCAACTCTATTCCTGCAAATATGTCCAATTCTTCCTCTGTCAAGAACTCACGCTCCTTGTGGTCTGGGTCAACGTGGTACATGGCAAACGGATTTCTCTGTATCTTGCCGTTGTAGTGTGCTGCCGTGACGATATGCTTCAATGGTATGGAGTATATCCAAATGGTAGATTGCGTGAGTCCAATGACATTCTTCAAATACAGACAAAAATCACGGATGAACTCCTCGGTAAGCTCATTCATGGACATATCGCTGCGCTTGTACTGAAATTTGATGAACTCGGCAACGTACTTTCTTACCGTCAGATACTTGCGGTAGGTTCGGACAGCTCGGTCTTTTCCCACGCGTTGGGCAAAGGCTGCGTTCTCCTTGTCAAAAGCTCTGAGTAATGTCTCATACTCCGTACCTATGCCTTGATATGCGTTTCTCACCATTTCAGCGGTAACGAACGCCTCACGGTCGGAAAGCCGTTGGTAATGCTTAGCGATTTGAGCCTTGATGTTATCAAGCGCAAAGTTCACCTCATTGGCTTCCTTGCTTCTGCCTTTGGCTCTGTTGCCCTTGGCATCCCATATCGCCTTGGTCACGCTCAGCTTGCAACTGAACTGTGCGATAGTTCCGTTGATTGTCACACGTCCCATGATAGGGACAATTCCGTTTCTCTCCTTGCTTCCGTTTACATAGAAGACAGTCTTGAATGTACTTCTCATAATTCCTTGCTTTTTGTTCTGTGCAAAATTAAATCATGAGAGTTGCATGGCAAATTCACAACCTGTGCAGAATTGAGAAGTAAAAACCGAAGCCGTTAAAAATGCTTATTAGAGCGTTTCTTTGAGGTAATGATTTGAAAGCGTTTCTACTTCTCAAATCCGCCATTTTCGCATTTCCTCACGAATGCCACAAAAAGCCAACGACTGCCACAACCACTTGAAACTCAAAACAAAAGCTCAAATCTGCTATTTTTTGCTTTTTTAGTCATTCTTTTTCCTTAAAATCACATAAACAAAAAATCCTTGGAAATCTAATGATTACCAAGGATTTCTTGTGACCCGGGTGGGACTCAAACCCACGACCTTCAGAACCGGAATCTGACGCTCTATTCAACTAAGCTACCGAGCCAAAGACTGCGCAAAAGTACATATAATATCTTAGTTTAGCAAATACAGGAGAGAAATATTTTATTTTTGATATTTTGCATATAAGTATTCTGCTTATTCTGCCATTTTGCAAATAAAAGCGATCACATTCTTGTTATTTTGCCATTAATCATTATCTTTGCCGCACATATTTCACAAACACAAAGTACAACAAGTATATGAGCTATCTTATTAAACCCGCAGGGTATAAAGCCTTACTTAACTTATCCCAGACTGAAATGGGAATCAAGAAGATCAAGGACTTTTTCCAGCAAAACCTCTCATCCGAGCTGCGCCTAAGACGCGTAACCGCACCTTTATTCGTACTTAAGGGCATGGGTATCAATGATGATCTTAACGGGACCGAGCGAGCCGTCACTTTTCCTATCAAGGATTTAAACGACTCTAAAGCAGAGATCGTACATTCACTCGCCAAATGGAAACGACTGACACTCGCCGATTACCACATTGAAGAAGGTTACGGTATTTACACCGACATGAACGCCATCCGCTCAGACGAGGAGCTAGGTAATTTACACTCTTTATACGTGGATCAATGGGACTGGGAACGTGTAATGAGCGAAAGCGAACGTAAGATCGATTTCCTCAAGGAAATCGTCCGTCGCATATATGCCGCTATGGTCCGTACCGAATATTTAGTTTACGAGATGTTTCCTCAAATCCGCCCGACGCTCCCCCAACAGATTCATTTCATCCATTCAGAGGATTTGTTACAAAAATATCCTACCTTTACACCGAAAGAGCGGGAAGACGCTATTACCAAGGAATACGGGGCCGTATTCATTATCGGTATCGGATGCTCGCTAAGCAATGGAGAGAAGCATGACGGACGTGCTCCGGACTACGATGATTGGTCTACGATCGCCGAGAACGGACAAACCGGATTGAACGGGGATTTATTGGTTTGGGATGATGTACTAAACCGTTCTATGGAACTATCCTCTATGGGTATCCGCGTCAATAAGGAAGCCTTGCTACGCCAGTTGGATATTTGCAAAGCCGGGGAGAAAAAAGAACTCTATTTCCACAAACGCCTCTTGAGCGGTGAACTTCCGCAAAGTATCGGCGGTGGTATCGGACAAAGCCGGTTGTGTATGTTCTATCTTCGTAAGGCCCATATCGGAGAGATACAGGCAAGTATCTGGCCGGAGGAGATGCGCAAGGAAGCACGTGCGGCTGGAATGATGCTTATTTAGTTAACAGCCAACTATTATATTATGGACGTAAAGATTGAAGAAAGCTGGAAAAAACGGTTAGCCGACGAGTTTGAAAAAGATTATTTCAAGCAATTGACCGATTTCGTTAAACAAGAATACCGCCAAGGTACTGTTTATCCTCCCGGTCCTTATATGTTCAACGCTTTTGAGCACTGCCCGTTCGATAAAGTGAAGGTCGTTATCCTCGGCCAAGATCCTTATCACGAGCCGGGACAGGCGCACGGACTTTGTTTCTCCGTGCAGGATGGGGTACCTTTCCCCCCTTCCCTCATCAATATATTCAAAGAAATACAAGATGATTTAGGGCATCCGGTTCCAACAACCGGCAACTTGATTCGTTGGGCAGATCAAGGCGTATTACTGCTAAACGCCACGCTCACAGTACGAGCGCATCAAGCCGGTTCCCATCAAAATAGAGGTTGGGAGACCTTTACCGATGCTGTTATTCATCGTCTGGCGGCTGAAAGAAGCCATATCGTTTACATATTATGGGGTTCCTACGCACAAAAGAAAGGTGCTTTCATCGATTCATCCCGTAACCTGGTTCTTAAATCAGCCCATCCGTCCCCACTTTCCGCTTACCGGGGATTCTTCGGAAACAAGCATTTCAGCAAAGCCAATGATTATTTAATCGCAACTGGGCAAACTCCCATCGAATGGTAAGATCATTGAGAATTGAAAATTAGCTATACAATCCAATAATTTTCAATTCTCAATTTTCGGTTCTTAATACCACTGCTGTCCATCCCTATAATTACTTCTCTTATCATACTTCAAATCTTTCAATAAAGCAGAGCTTACAGCGATACTGAATGTATAGGATTTATAAGGACCGACCGGAACGAAACTAGCCGTCATTTGCCAGCAGTGCAAGTTACGAGTTACGTTACAAGTCATATAAGAGATCTTCTTAGCGTCAAAATCATAAGTAGCGTTAAAGTTAAAACGCCAGTTCTTTGTCGGCTGGATATTTCCGTTAAAGCTCAAAGAGTGAGTCAAGGCGTAATCATACTCCAGTTTAGAACGATTAAAATCACCATACCGCAAACTCAAACCATAACTAAACGAGAGGCTCCAAGGAATCTTGGAAATTAAATAGCCATCGGCATCTGTCTCACCGGTCTCTTTCTTTTTGCCCAACAGACGGCCACCACTTTCCTTATTCTCGCCCTCTCCTTCTCCATCCGGGTTCAAGCCATCCGGATCTGCGTTCGGATCCGTAGAAGCCGATTGATTCCCGGATTTATCCGATGAACTATCACCTCCTCCAAACAACTTCTTAAACGTATCATTGTTAAATGTATAGGAAAAACTGGTACTAGTCCCTCTCAAACGACCAATACCCTTTCCTGCTTTCCAACGGGGAATATCGACACGCCGCCCATTCTCATCGTACGTATAGGTATCGAACTGACCATTCAAGTTCAACGTATAACTCTTGGATAATTTCAAACGTAAACCGACACTCAAGTCGCTCCACTTAAATGAATCCGCCGCCATATTATAACTCATGCCTAACGACAGCTTATCGATCAGACTAACTTTCTTGAATCCAGTAGAGTCCTTATCCGAACGCACCTTCATCTCGATATTGTTATTTACGTCAAAACTGATATTTCCTTGTTTTCCCGTTCCCGGAACGCCATACATATTATGAGCAAACGGAGAATACGTATATTCACGATCCTCACCATTCGCATCTTGATATACATAAGTCTCATAAAAACCAAAACGAGAAGAAGCGAAGTCCGGCTGGGCGCTTACCGTAATAGACGGCTCGAAGCGGTGACGGATCATCTCAACCTTATTACCCAAGAATGGTAACGGCTTATAAAAACCATACAAGGTAGTAGACGCAGAGATAGAAGCGTTAAAATCGTAAATACGATAAAAACCATACGTAGTGTCGCGGGCTACCAAAGCCTGTTTCTGCGTATCATATTCCTGTTCGATCTTGCTGGTGTACCAACGTTCCTTATAATTGAAAGAGGGAGAAATATTCAAGTACTTGAGCACGGAGAATGTAGCGCTTACCGGAATCGAGTGCTGCATAGCATTCTGCCAATCTTTGATCAAATTCGATTTGAATAATAAGTTTTCCTTTGTCGTGATACTATTACTGAACGTACCGGAATAACTCATGGAGATCTTCTCGTACCAACGCTCCTTCCCGACCGGATGCTTCCGCTTGAAAGGGAAGATACGGCTCATCGTAACCGTCATGCTAGGCAAGGTTACGGCGATAGAAGAATCACGGGTCGTCTGGTTTATACTCATCGTACCGGAGATCGTGAACGGGTTATTCGGGAAACGTTTCGTTACGTTAATGGATGAACTCTTCGTATTCTGGTTCACGTCGGCATACCCGTTTGCGTTCGGGTATAAACTGTTCTGATTATTACGGTCATACGAAGAGGTCGAGAAGTTTACGCTCGCCGAGAAAGACAGATAAGGATTCGCCTTAGGGTCTTGCGTATGCGTCCAGTTTACCTTGAAGTCCTTAGACAAATTATAGTCGGGTAATCCCTTATCGCCCAATTTCGTCACCAAATAAGAAGCATTAAAACTGCCCGAGAATTTATAGCGTTTCCGATAAGCCGAACGGGCCGACAATCCCCAAGATCCCTTGGTATAAATCTCTCCCAACAAAGCCAAGTCCATATAATCGCTCAAGGCGAAATAATATCCACCGTCACGCAAGAAGAAACCTCTGGTAGACTCGTCTCCGAAAGTCGGCATAATAATACCGGATGAATATGTACTCGAGAACGGGAAGAAACAGAAAGGTAACCCGATCGGATACAACGGCACGTCCTCCAAGACCAGATAGACCGGACCCGTTACGATATTCTTTTTCGGGCGCACCTTCGCTTTCGTCATCTGGATGTAAAAGTGAGGATGCTCATGCTCATCGCAAGTCGTGTACTTACCACCCACCATGTTTAAGATATCCCCTTCCATCTTTTTCGTTCGCCCGGCGGTAACATACCCTTCGCCCTGCTGGGTAATCACGTCCGTGATATATCCTTTCTTGGTACCGAAATTATACCGCATCGTCTTCGACTCATATTGCTGGTCGCCCTCCTTAAACAACGGATAGCCAAACTCCTGCCCGATAGAGTCGAGTCCAAACTTAGCGAACACGATGCTACTATCCATATTCATCTCAATCAATTCGGATTGCAGCTCGATATTCTGGTATTTGACATCGCCTTCCCCGTAAAGATATGCCCAGTTGCCAGCTGTCATCACGATAGAATCGGTCGCTTGATAACTGACCGGAGCATCCAGCCCGGTCTGCTTCTTAGGAATCGAATCTTCCGCTAACGTAGTACTATCCGTAGGAGCCACCAAGAGAGAATCAGCCTGCGCCAAGCTATCGGCAGGAGCGACAATCTCCTGCGCTTGCACGCCCAAGCCTCCCAAGAGGAAAACGAATAGAATGATTAGGACTCTATATATCAAAAACATTACTTCGTTCTTTGCAGTGTGTTACAGCGTGCAAATGTATAATAAATAAACGAGCCCTTATGCTTTTATTCCCCTAAAAAGAGTTTACACCAGTGTTCAAACTGCTCAACTGTCTCATTTCCATACTTGGATAAGCTCTGTTTTATCTTATCAGCCGGTTTCTCTTTCGTCAATTTAGTCTTGCTAAAGAATTTATCAGCGAAACAGATCAATTGTTCTTCCAATGACACAGGACGCATATCACGATGTGGAACAGGCAGGTTCCGTTCCTCGATCATGGCAAGCGAAAGCCCCGTCCCCGTATGCCTCTCGCAAACTAAGGCGTGGCGAGGATACCCCTCTTTCCGCATTAAATCGGCTCCCAGATAGCCATGACAGATATAATCGGCCTCCCCATGGCAATCGATATCCGGAGCGTTACACAAAAAGATCCCTATGTCATGCAACATTGCCGCTTCCTCAATAAAAGTCAGATCCAGATTCATCTCCGGATGCAAACGGGCCAATGCCAATGCCTTATCCGCCACGCTGCGGCTATGAGTCACCAAAATCCGGTAGGCATCCGAACTTTCCGGATAATATTTCTTTATTATATCAAGAGGTTTCATCCTATTTATTTTTTTGCGAGACAAAAATAAACAATCTCTCTCACATATGGATGAGTTCGCGGAAGATATACCGCATTGGCCAAGTAATATATACTACGTTGGCGATGTTAGTATGTATTACTTGGCAAAGTCAGTACTACTTCTCATCACTGATACCCCTGAAACCAATTGCCCAGCTTCAAATCTTTTATATCCGCACCTGTTTCCCGTTCGCCTCTCAAATACTCAGAGAAGTAATCGACCATCCGCCAGTAATAATACTCATTATAGTCATCAAAATGATGACGTTTTCCCGGTACGATCAACATATCAAAGCGCTTGCCCGCCTTGATCAACTCGTCCACGACAACAATGGTATTCGCCGGATGCACATTATTATCGATATCGCCATGGATTAATAACAGATGGCCTCTCAAGTTCCTCGCCAATTCCTGATTGGTCGGGATGCGAATATCGAACGAGATATTTCCCATATCATCCGTGATCTCCTTTACCCCATGATGTTTCTCTCCCCACCACCGGTTATAAATGTTATTGTCATGATTGCCGGCACAAGATACCGCTACCTTAAAGAAATCCGGATAAAGCAGCATAGCCGCTGTAGACATGAAACCGCCACCGGAGTGTCCGTGTATGCCGACCCGGTTGATATCCATGAATTTATAACGAGCGCACAACTGCTCGATAGCCACTTTATGATCCGCCATCGGATAATCACGCAAATTTCCATATCCATAATTATGATACCACTTGGAGCGACTGGGATGCCCTCCCCTGTGTCCCATGCACACCACGACAAATCCGGCTTGCGCCAAACGATCCGTACGAGGATTCATCGGGATGTAGCGAAAGAAAGTTCCCTCCTGTTGCGGTCCGGGGTATACATAGTTAATGACCGGATATACTTTCGTGGAATCAAAATCAAAAGGCTTATACATGACACCATACAAATCGGTCACCCCGTCGGCCGCCTTTACCGAAAAAGGCCCAGGGAATTTATAACCTGCCATGAATAATTGGGAGAAGTCACTCTCCTCCAAGGTCATCAATCGGTTACCTTGGTTATCATACAATGCCGTAGCCGGGATCGTATTGACACGAGAATAGTTATCCACGATATATCGCATGGATTTATCCATAGAGACCAGGTGGAAATAATCGCCCGGAGTAATCAGCTTTAAGCCCGAACCATCCAGATTCACCCGGTACAAATGCTCGTAATAAGGAGTCGTATCTCCCTTTTCCCGGGCATTCGCTTTGAAGTAAACGACACGATTCCTACTGTCCACGTCTACGATGGCGTCCACATGCCAAGGTCCTTTGGTGATACGGTTTTTCAAATTTCCTTGCGCGTCATATAGATACAGATGCGCCCAACCATCCCGTTCGCTCCAATGGATCAATTCCTTACCATTATCGGTCATCGCTAGCGGGCGGGTTTCCATAGAGGTATTTAGACGTTCCTCAATGATCGCTTTTACCGAATCCTCCCCGATCGTATACGAACAGATATCCACCCGTTTCATATCCCGGCTGACACGGGTCAAATAGAAGGTCTGGTTATCTCCCAACCAGATCGAGTTCCGAGTGAGTCCCGTACGCTCCTTATCCGGCTTGGAGGCTAGATTGATTGTTTGATCTTTAAAACAATCCACCCGGATTTCTTTCCGCTTCCCGGTATTTTCCAAATCAAAGAGATATAAATGAACGATTGGAGAACCCGCCTCTCCCGGCATCTGATATTTATAGGTCTCAAGTGTAGGACGAGGTTTGGCGATCGAGTTAATCACCCATAAATCTTGCACTGCACGTTGATCCGACAAAGTTGCGGCGAAATAACGACCATCGGGAGACCAGTTCCCCATTACATATTTCCGCTTATGGTCACATAAAGTATCGGTATTCAAGAAGGTCCGGGGCATACCAAAGCCAAAATCTTTTTCGCCATCCGTAGTCAAGGCGATCTCGGATATCGTCTTATCCTCCGGGTCCTTCACGGCCTTCTCATAATCCTCATAACTCATGACATACAGGTTCAAATCTTTCGCGAAGACGACCCGCTTTTTATCCGGCGATATATTCGCCCAACGGATTTTAGCAGGAATCTCGTCTTTCGTAATCCGAGTCAACCGGGAGGACGGATAATCATACGAGAAAAAATAGTTCCCGTTCGTACCCTTTATCGAGAAAGTAAACGTGCGATCATCTTCCTTTAAGCGTAAATCTTCGATAGGAAGTTGTTGTCCGGTAAAAGGCTCTCTCACGATCTCGCTTATCTGTGCCGCCAACTCATCCCGATCGAATAATAATCGTTTATTTCTCGAATTGGGGTCCACCAGATACCAGTTTGTCCCCTCACTCGTCTTATACTCATACCAGAACTTGTCACTATTATTAAAATAATTGGGGGTAAGGGTATAAGAGAAAAGTAGCTGTTCCGCATTCGACGGGGCGAAACGGCGTGCTTGCGTATATTCCGGTAGGACATCTTGCGCATAGGTAAAAGGCACCCATGATAAACTCAAGAAGGCTACCGCATAAAAAAGTGTTTTTACATTCATAGATTCTTAGTATTGTCTGTTATTCGCCTCAAAAGTATAAACTTTCTGTGAAAAACATTTCGTACTTTTGCGGTTAGTATACAGTTATTATATATGTAATGAAACAGATCTTTATATTTCTAGTCATACTTTTTAGCCTGACGCCAACGGTCTATTCACAAAACGCCCCGTTAAAGCTAGGTGCCGAGCGGATGGATGTCGTCACCCGTTTGCTTAAGGATAAGCGGGTCGGATTAGTGGTCAACCAGACTTCCATTTTGGAAAAGCGGCAGATTCATTTATTAGATGCGCTAGTAGCGGAAGGCATAGACGTTAAGAAGGTGTTCGCTCCGGAACATGGATTCCGGGGAACCGGTGATGCCGGAGAGGAGATAAAAGATAGCCGGGACTTGAAAACAGGTGTCCCCATCATCTCTATCTATGGGAAAAACAAGAAACCGTCCGCCGAGCAACTGGGCGACCTCGACGTGATTGTTTTCGATATACAAGATGTAGGTGCCCGTTTCTACACCTATATCAGTACGATGCATTACGTGATGGAAGCCTGCGCCGAAAACAACAAAGAGTTTATCGTGTTGGACCGCCCGAACCCGAATGACTTCGTAGACGGACCGATCCGCCAGAAAGGATTCGAGTCTTTCGTCGGTGTCGATCCGCTCCCGATCTTGCACGGCTTGACCGTAGGGGAATTGGCATGGATGATCAATAAGGAAGGCTGGCTGAAAAGTGTGCCCGATACCTGCCGGTTAAAGATCGTAAAGATGGAGAATTGGAAACACGGAGATCCCTATTGGTTACCGGTCAAACCCTCTCCGAACCTCCCGAATGACCAGTCTATCCGCCTGTATCCGTCGCTTTGCTTTTTTGAGGCTACGAACGTTAGCGTGGGAAGAGGAACCTATTATCCGTTTCAAGTACTAGGTTTCTCGGACCCTAAATACGGGGATTTCACTTTTACCCCGACCTCCTTGCCCGGATTCGATACCAATCCCTTGCAAAAGGATAAAGTATGTTACGGCATCGATCTGCGGGAATATCCGTTCGAAGGAGGATTAACCTTGCGATTCTTCCTCGACTTCTACAATAAAGCGGGAAAGGATCAAGCCTTTTTCTTCTCCCGTCCGAACTGGTTCGATTTATTGGCAGGCACGAAGCAGCTCCGCTACCAGATCGTAAGGGGCTTATCCGAGAAAGAGATCCGGGAAAGTTGGAAACCCGAGCTGGATCAATACAAGGCCATGCGTAAAAAGTATTTACTTTATCCGGACTATCCTACTCAAAATAAAAAATAAGAACGAATGAATTATTGGGAATCGCATACCCAAGTCGCCGTACGTTTCCGCCGATTCGACCGGAAACGTTACGCCGCGTTCCGGAGTATGCACAAAGTCATTAACATTGGAGTCGTGACAGCAAGCACGTTACTATTCGCCCTGCCCGACACGGCGCAAGCTCAAAAGACAATCGAGCCTAACCGGACCGGCGAGGAAGCTTCCGTAGAGCTGGAAGAGGTAGAAGTTACCGCCTCCCGTGCGCCTATCGCACGGAATCAAGCGACCAAGATCGTGACAGTCATTCCCGCCCGTGATATCGCGGCGGCACCTGTCACCAGTATCCAAGATCTTTTAGAATATGCCGCGGGAATAGACGTCCGGCAACGAGGAGAAGGAGGCACCCAAGCCGATATCTCCATCCGGGGAGGGACGTTCGACCAAATAGCGGTTCTCTTAAACGGGGTCAACCTCTCCAACCCACAAACCGGCCATTATAGTTTTGACCTCCCGGTGAATCTCTCGGACATAGAGCGCATCGAGGTGGTATCCGGCCCTTCTTCCCGTATATTCGGGGCCAGCGCTTTCGCCGGAGCGATCAATATCATCACGAAAACAGGAAAAGAGAACAGGATCTCGACCGACAATTACGCCGGAATGCATAAGCTATGGAAACTGGAAGCTGCCATCAATCACGCGACCACTCATTTCGGACAGCGCCTTTCCGCAGGGTATACCTCGTCCGGAGGGTATATAGACAATACAGACTTCAAACAATTAAATCTTTTTTGGCAATCGGAACTTAAAAGCGAGGAGGCCGATTTCCAATTCCAAGCCGGATACAACGACAAAGGTTATGGAGCGAATAGCTTCTACTCCGCTTCCTATCCCAATCAATACGACAAGACTCGCCGCTTCTTCCTCTCCGCCGGAGGAGAAATACATGGCAAAATCAAGTTCACCCCCAAGGTATACTGGACCCGACATTTCGACCGGTACGAGTTGTTCCGTAGTGATCCCGCCGATTGGTATACCGGGCATAATTACCATGAGACGGAAGTATTTGGAGCCAACCTCAACGCCATGACACAGTGGAAACTAGGAAGAACCAGTATGGGCGTGGAATTCCGAAACGAGGGAGTAAAGAGTAACGTATTAGGCAAGCCGATGAAGGAACCGCAGGATGTTCCTTTCGAGAAAGAGGGGCAATATCTAAAAAGCGATAACCGAAGTAACATCAGCTACTTTCTTGAGCATAACGTATTATTACGCCGCTTCACGTTGTCAGTCGGGGTCTTGGCAAACTATAATTCGGCCTTAAACGAAGGGATTCATTTCTATCCGGGAATAGATGCCAGTTACCGTATCGGGGACAATTTCCGTCTGTATGGGAGCTGGAACCGGGCATTGCGTATGCCGACTTTCACCGATCTTTATTATGAGGGTAAGACGAATAAAGGAAATCCGGACCTAAAACCGGAGGAAAGCGAGGCATTCGAGGTCGGACTGAAATACAACACTTACTTCCTCCGGGCTCATATAGCCGGCTTTTACCGAAAAGGCAAGAACATGATCGATTGGGTGAAAGAGAAACCGGAAGATATCTGGGAAAGCCAAAATCTGACAAAAGTCGATAACCTTGGTTTCGAGACTAACCTGAGTTTATTACCGAGGGAACTGGGCAACGAACGGTTCTTTATCCGGAAAATAGAACTGGGATATGCGTTTATCCATCAAGACAAGGATAGTGAGGGGTATATATCGAATTATGCGTTAGATTATCTGAAGCACAAGTTCACGGCTCAATTAAGCCATTCTATCTGGAAAGGTTTTTCGGCCACTTGGTATGTCCGTTGGCAAGACCGGGCAGGTAGTTATACTAAATACGAGAATCTTAAGCCGGCTTATGAGGAACCTTACGCTCCTTATTGCTTAGTAGATATGAAAGTAAATTGGGAATATCAGCGGTTAAATCTATATGCGGAGTTAAATAATCTGCTCAATTCCACTTATTATGATCTGGGAAATATCCCCCAACCGGGTATTTGGTTTAAGGCAGGATTCCGTTATAGTTTCAAATATTAATACCCAGTTGTAGAGACGGGGCGTGCCCCGTCTCTACAACTGGGTGATTTTATTTTTGCTTTTT
>ERZ780177.2786-NODE-2786-length-13974-cov-3.571808_pt1 | contig 13974 bp, 20 predicted proteins | sample MGYA00510973_ERZ780177 | MGnify/ENA primary metagenome ERZ780177 (study PRJEB29588, sample SAMEA2144396) | human gut metagenome | biome: human gut; feature: human-associated habitat; material: faeces | place: Denmark | collected 2008/2010 ...
TCCTAAAATATACTGTATATCTACCTTTATTCCTTTCCCTTGGTATTAATTCATGAGGGTGATTGTAATCCAATATACCTCTACCACCCGGGGTTTTCACCGAGTATACTTTACCCTCATTAGATACCAAATATCCGTTCCAATTAGGTATCTCCTTGAAAACTACTTCGGATGCTGATTTACCCGTTTCTGGTTTAGATATATCAAATTTAGAAGTATCATACATTATTACGTCTAGTTTCTTACGATATATTTCCTTTACGGTTTTCCATCCCTGAGTAGTCAGTAATTTATGTTCTTTTGTACACTTTAATACATCGCCTGTATCTGTAGTTAATTTATAGGCCTTATGTACCCCTTTATTGATGGTATGAGTTACTTGTTCCCAGGTACATTCATGAGATAATATCCAAATATTATCCTTTTCTACATTAAGTATACCGGGGTTTTTAGGACATATATCCCTTATCCTTATATCTCGATCTTTGCCTATCAATCGGGTATTCCCAGTTACACACCCGTGTATCAAAAACCTTCCATGCAGTTTACTATCATCTTGAACTTTATCATGCCACCCCTCTATATAGGTAGTATACATTTTCTTCAGACCCCTCAATTCAAGCAAACTATCAAGAAATATTGCTTTTGGACTTTCAGGATTTTTAACTGTTAATCGAAGTTCTACCAAGGTATCTTCATCGGTACTTGGCTTATCAGTATCTCTATTAGTCTTCTTATCTTTAGTGTATTTTATGATAGGGAACTTGAACCCCTTTTCTGAATACAACAGTAAGGGTAAATCTATGGGACTCCCCAAATTTACTCCTCTAATCAATTCCAATTCCTTTTTAGTAGTGAATACACCAGCCCTGATATTGGATATCTTCTGTTCCCTGCTTGCTATTTTCCGTGCATCCTTTGGATTATGATAATCCAGATTTTCAAGTTCACTTTCAATGGATGCAAGGTATTTGCTTATTCTTTCTTGGACAAGCCATCTAGAGAATTTTTTCACCCGGGGAAGATTCAAGCAATTAGAAGTTGCTTGTTCAATCTTTGGCTTGTAAGATTCAAGCAATTCCTGATTGAACTTCCTATCAAGGTATAATCCTGTTTTTTCAGCATGCTGTAATACTCTAGAAGCAGGCATAATCAGATGTCTGAATAAAGGATACATACCGACTTCTATTAGCTTATTTTCAAAGAATATAACTAACCTAAGAGTGTAATCAGTATCCTGACATCCGTATTTGCATAACGGTTCTAAAGGTTTCTTATTCCAAGGTATCTTATCAAACTTCTCTGCTTTTTCATAATCCCCGTGTTCAGGAAGATACCTTCTAACCATAGATTTCAAGTCATTGGGTTTCTCCTCGTTTAGGAGATATTTCATAAGCATGCCATCTAATACGACACCTCTTACATATATACCAAATAACTCGAATATTTGAAGGTCAAACTTCAGATTCCATCCCACTTTTACTACACTCTCATTCTCGATGATTTTCCTACCGAAATACAATAACCATTTTTTCCAATGAGGATTATTTAACTCGGGATGCTGCAGAGGAATAGAAACACCACTACCTACCTGGAATGAAACAGATAGGATGGTAGGTTTAAAGGATTTCTTATATATGGCTTCTGCATTTGTCTCGAAGTCAACAGAAGCTATCCCCGTTTTCAAACAAGCTTTTACCAACTTCTTTAATTGGGAAAAGCTTTTGATAATATCATACCTTGACTCCATGATTATCTTGATTATATGCAATTTTCAATAGACTTCTGCTTGACCATAAGTCTTTGGGCATATTTTCTGTTATTTGATATATCCCCCCAGATATTCTCTTTATATACCCTGCTCTACAAAGAAGGCAGCATAACCAATATAAATATGCTGCCTTACCTCCTGTCTTTTGAAGGTATGTATACCTGAAAGTTTTGCCCACTCCTTTCTTTGAAAGAAGCTTAACTACTTCTAGTATAATATCACCTTTCATAATCAATATGTTTATACTAAATGTACTCGGAGCGGGAATCGAACCCGCACGGCCATTGCTGGCCACAGGATTTTAAGTCCGGCGTGTCTACCTATTCCACCATCCGAGCAATAAAAAGGAGGGTTATCGGTACCCTACCAAAACCGGCAGCTGGTATAATAAATCTCTAGAAGAATATCCATACCATTACTGTATCAATTAAGCTTTCTCTTCTAGATTTAAATGTTTTTCTTAAAGGGAGATACTTACCTTTAGTAATATGAGTGATCAGTTCATATTCTCATTTAAATCAGCCTACAGTTTTTATAGGCTAGTATGGAGGACAGGATTCGAACCTGCGACATCTTGCTCCCAAAGCAAGTACTCTACCTGACTGAGCTACCTCCATAGATTGGGTATAAGTCTGTATCCCTACGGTCATATACCCGGGAATGAATCAGGATCTCATTGATCCACAGCGCAAAGTAGATGGATATTGTGGGCCTTACCGGGCTTGAACCGATGACCTACTGATTATGAGTCAGCTGCTCTAACCTACTGAGCTAAAGGCCCGTGAAGGGTAACGGATTTTTTACTACCATGAATAAATGACAAGAACCATACCCACTCCAATACCGTTACCCCTCTTTATTACCTTAATTCGGTCTGGATAGAAGTTTTGAGTTTTATCCAGTCCTTTTTATAACTATGCAAACTATCAATAGTATGATATAGATAACCGGGTTTGATACCCACTTCTCTAGCTACATATTCCATGAGTCTCCATGCCAGATATACATCATTTCCGAAGTGGGTTACAAAATCTGATGACCTTTGGTGATAACAAATATTCAATTGCTTCTCCCCTCGGGCATTTTCTCGGATCAGGAAGTCGTAGTACATAGAACAGGGTATTCTCATACTACCATCCAAGTGATTTGCATCAGAATCTTCTAATTTATTGTCCTCACCATAAATATTTAATATAGCTTTACGAGTATCATTATCATCCTGGAGCAAATTGATAACAGCCCATAGCTTGGTTGTTATAACATCCTGGTAGCTTACTACCTCACCCATCCTTTCGCTATAAGTGTAGTCAAACTTACTATCTACCAGGAATTCCTCCCATACTTCAGAACGTAATTTCCATGCTTCACCCGGATTAGTAGATTCTGAGTCTATTCTTTCCTTGAACTCTGCATCTGCCCAATCCTGAGACTTAGTGAATACAAATAAAGGAGCCGGATCTTCCATACGGGTTAAACAGTACTGCTCACATATAAGTTCTTTGGTAATGAAGTCATCTTCACCTTCAATAACTTTATTTTGATAGGTCTTGGGTTTTACCTCATTACCCATCTCATACAAATTTCTTGCCGTCTCAGACATCAATTCGTAAGGATTTGAATATATTCTCATATCATCTTTGTTTTGAACAGTTTTATACAATTCCCAATAGTTACTCTACTAACATTGTATCTAATTGATAATTCCCTCATAGTATACTTTCCAGTTCTGTATAATGATTCAATCTCCTTACGTTGATTGTAAGTTAATTTTGACATAGGATGACTTTCGCCCTTTAATCCCGGACCTTTACCTGGTTTATACGTAGTTTTTATACGCCCCTCTCTGAAGGCCTGTTTAATATTGTCAGACCCAGTACCCCATTTTAAATTACTTACTTGGTTGTTATGTATATCATTGTCCAAGTGCATAACCATTGGTTTATTATCTGGGTTTGGAATGTAGGTTAAAGCTGCTAACCTATGTACAAAATACCTTTTACCATCATATAATCTAACTCTTAAATACCCAGTACTGTTGGGTCTAGATATTAAAAATACTTTTAAGTGTTTGTCCCATACTTTACCTGTAGTATATACCCTATACCTACCATTAAATCCAGGTAAAGTTAGATGACTTCTCATTGTTCGTGGTTTTTAATATATTTTCTTATAGATTTTCGTAGTTCTTTTAGGTCCTGTATGCTCATATTAGGTAAACCAATCCAATGATAGCCATTAGTACATATCGATAATTCTATATCTCTGCTATCTCTATCGGGATATTTACCCTTAAATATTTCTACTCCAAGATAAGGCCTACCTTTCCTCTCGTACTTCATTTAGATACCTCCTTATCTTTCTTTTGAGTTGCCTTAGATCTTTTACACTAATATTAGCTACAGTATTGAATAACCATCCGTCATCCGTGGAAAAAGTTATATCGGTATCTCCAAGCTTACTGGTATGGGGAGATTTCTTTACCTCTATTTTCATTGCATTGTTATTTTTGCAATTCAATAGATCTCCCTATCTTAGAATGGTAGCCAGTCTTCACTACCCAGTGTACAGTCTTTAGCCAGAGTTTTAGGATATTTGAATAATTCCGGTCTGAGTACTTTCAAAGCTCTTTTATGTACCTTATATTTTATCTTGTCAGGATCTACTTTTAGTAGGTACTTTAACCGCTCATACCAATTCACGTCATATATGCCAAGTTTATCGCTTAGCTTTAATAAATCCTCGTGAGCATGGTACATCAGTAATACGGTATCATCGTTGAATATCTGACTGAAATGTATTGATACCTGGAACTTCTGACCGATAGGGAATAAATACTCGCCTATCCTTTGAATCAGGAGTAAGTCACATATGAGTCTTTTAGTAACTTCGGAAGCTCTCATGAATACAGTTATCATGGGGCAATCCATACCAGCCTTCTTAGATACCGTCAAGGATAATAAGCAATTCTTGCCATGAGCATGTTTATTATCAAATTGATACCCTATGTTAAAGATCTTCCGGGAATTTAGAGCAACTACCACCTCTTGCCTGAGATCAATCAAACTGTATTCATTGATGTAGTTAGCTACTAGTGACTTCCATTTGGCATTAGTATAGTTGAAGTGCCTACCAAAATCAAATTCGGGGTCTACTAGAGGTTCTTTAATATAAACAACTAAATCATTTATATATTGTGCTTTACCAATTCTTTCTATGTCCAAACCCAGCGTATTGAACAAAAATAACCTGTTGAGTCCTTCCCAAGCTTTCATGCTGTTCTTGAACACTAACAGGTTATTTTTTATTTTGACCTTACTCATCTGATTCTACAGTAGATTCATTGTCATCCATATCATCCTCTTCGGGAGAAGAGAAGGATATCAATTTCTTCCTTTTCTTCTCATTACTCTCCTCAAGCTTTAATTTAAGACCATACTTTTCAGTAAACTTTAAGTATGTCTTCTTTATCATGTTTCGCTTAAGGATAGAGGGACATACTTCGGGTAAGGGTATACCATCCCAATCACCTATCTCAAGAGATGAGGCTAACATAGGTTTTTGTTTATACCCAAGATCCTTTCTCAATACCTTAAATGCTCTGAAACTGTTACCATAGGTTTTATAACTAGCTTCATCACTAGTCATCAACTTCTTCAGAGACTTCCTTATCTTTTTCCTACGAGCTTCATCATTGCAATTATCCTTCATGAACTCCTTGAGATCCTTGCAATTCTGATACAACAGTATAGTAGTATCATTTGCCCAAGCAGCTTTAATCACCAGCTTTAAAGAAAAGTTATCATGACCATAGATATATTGTCCCATACGAGAAAATAAGAGCATATCTATAGGCAACCTGGTAACTATCTCGGAAGAACGCAGTATCACGGTTATCTCGGGATTTTCAACTCCTATCTTACGAGAGAATATACCACCTACTAAGCATCCTTTACCACTACCGTGATTGTCAGCAAAATGAAAACCTATGTGATAGTTTCGGTTTACCGTCTTATTCTCTTCTAACTTCCTTATCATTAACTTAGCTTGATCCAATACATCTAAGTCGAGATAATTAGTAATAAGACCCGTCCATTTAGTCAGAGTATATCCAAACAGCTTACCAAAATCAAAGTTAGGGTCAAACTTAGCCTCTGATATCTCTATGATTAAATCATAAGTGAAAAGTGAGTCGGTTAAGTTATAACCGACTCCTTCCCCAAACCATTCAGGTTTCTTAATCAAGAAACTTTCTATTATCTGTTCCCAAGCATCAGTGGGATTCTTAGCTTTTACAAGATTCATGGATTAATATTTTGACTTCTGGCGAAATTCATTTATATGATTCTTCTTGAAATATATGTAGAATACATCATCTGATCTCATACCTATCCATCCCAGGTATCCACAGAAATAAATAAAAGCCTTCACTAACTCAGATTGATATTTTAACTCCTGAGTCATTACTTGAGACTGCTTCCAGGGCTTATTTTTCAGGAAGTTACGAGCAATGTTCAAGTGATGAGTTATCTTCCACAGTAAGTAGGGATAATTTACAGAGTACTCTACATGATTGAAATACCGTCCTCCGAGAAGTAATCGGGTATTATAATCTAGGTTTTTCTCCGAATCCATATCCTCGTACCACTTGATAAGGTCTGTAGCATTACTATGGGATATGACACTAATATCTCCCTCTTCCATTATCCACATTACACCTATATTCATAGCTATACGTAAGATGTCATCACGGTTCTTATTGAAGGAATCCATCACCGGATAACAATTATTATCCTTTACCCACTTCTCTATATACGTCAAAATGTCCTCTGGTTGAATGTTGGCATATATAAGCAGTTCTATAAAAAAGTGGATAGCATCAGCATTCTCCTCATTAGCATTCTGTAAGTGATTGAGTATTTCTGTATACTCTATACAATCCCCGTGGGATCTTACCAACTTTGAGTGATTAGCTTCGAACAATGACATTACATTTTCGAAAGATTCGTACCCCTCGGATAACTCTTCAATAACCCTTGCAGTAAAATCCTTTAACAAAGTCTGAGAAGCCTTGGTATTGATATCTACTGGGTATTGAGGTAATCCTTCTATACCTATATAACCTGATAGAAGGTTCTTTTGCATTCTATATATCTCCTCGAGATACTTATGTTCAGGAATGATTCCCGGTTCTTCTTTTATATCACGACTATCCATGGTTTTACTTGTTATCGTGTGCTCCGAATCCTTTGTCTCCTCTTGTTCCCCAATCCTTAGCTTTTTCTTCGTACTCCCCTAAGGTTATCTCTACGGGAGTGGAAAGTATAATAGGCACATGAATGAACTGCATTAATTTCTTATCACTGTCCAAAGGTATTCTAACTACGTAAGGATTGGTATTAAGTATACCTATGTGCATCTCCCCAGTATAGGGACTGTCAACTATCTCAGCAGTATATATCAAGCCCTCTTTGGTTGATACCCCAGATTTATTTGCGGCCATTAACATAGATTCCCGGGGATTGATGAGAACTCTTATGCCTGAAGGGATTAATATTCGGGCATGAGGTTGTAACTCTGCCCATATCTTATTCTGATCGGAAATGATTTGGATTCTCCTGTATTCCCACATATTCCGATTGATAGAAACATTTAAGATATCCTCGGCAGTTAAATGAGGGATATGAAAATCTAGTCCAGCATCCCCCGCATTTGCTCTACTGGGGGATTTTACTTCCCTTACTTTAGTGAACTCTAATTGTACCATGTTATTTACTGTTGAATTTACGATAAATGTCTCTTGCTTCCTTTCGGGATAATTCGAACTTATTCTGAAGTTTATCGAGTATTTCTTTCTTACCGAGTTTATCCCTTACCAATTTACGGTAATACTTCTTGCAACCTTCTATATCCACCAGAGGTTCCAAATCCTTGAATTGAGTTTCTGCTTCCAACTCCTTACGAGTCTTACCCATAAGAGCTGTGAACTTAATGCAACAGAGTTCGGAATCCCCGCACATCTTACATTCCTTGGTTGAAAGATCATAGTGTTTACCGAAACAGGGATCTTGCCCTGAACCGAGTTTGGTGATATCCATAGGTTCAAGAATATCTCCAGTCTCTAATTCTTCCCTAGCTTCCTTGAGTTTGTCTTTCTTTTTCTTCGCCATATACTTTGAGAGTTTGATATCCAGTGATAGTTAATAGGTTTTTCGGTATCATTGATGTAGAATAGTTTATTCACTAGCTTAAAGGTACCCTTACCTCTTTTCCATCCCTTACGCGCATGCCCGTATATGCGCATTAACCTTCCTAAGTTTAATCTAACTAAAGAATAATCTAATACTCTTAAAGTAAGTATAAGTCTATATAGCTTTAGCTATATAGACCTCTATTAGTATTTAGTATACTAAATACTAATAGAGTTATATTTACCTAAGAGAAAGAATGTATGCGTATATATGCGCATACATGCGTATACCGTGATCTTAGTTTCCGAGGACATACTCCTTAGGGATATAGCCCTATCTATTGTCTACCAAATCAGAAATCATTTGAATTATGGCAAATCGAAAAACTAACCTTGCTAGTAAATACCCCCCGGTTCAGTTATATACCTCGGGTAAAAGAGCTAAGGAAAGAAATTCAAGCTAATAACCTTGAAGTATCCCAACTAAGAGTAAAGAATCAAACTCTGAAGTTAGAATTAAATGATCTTCACAATGAATATCTGAAAGATAAGCTTAAACTCAGATTAATGAGACACAAAGTATCAAATTAGATTAGCTTTCTTCAAGCAAGCTTTGAACCAAAGAGAGTTTTCATATACAGCTCCCTTAGTTAGTGTATTTCTTCCTTTGTTCAACCAATAAGTTGGATTTGCCTTATCAAAGTAAACTTTAAAGGTTTCAGGGAATCCCATGATAACTCTGTATTCTTCAAGTCCCATTATCCTTCCATGAGGATTGAATTGCCTTGATGAAGGTCTCACTGTTAAAGGATAACTTTTCTTCCTGTTTCGGTATACTCCAGGGAGAGTTTTCATCTTTTGAGTTCTCATTGGCCATTTATAGTCATTTTTGAACTCAGTTTTCCAGAGTTTTCTGACTTGTTTCACAGTCAAAGTTGTTCTAGTTTTATCCTCATAATGGTACATTGCCAATTTTTTGTCATCAGATTCTCTGAAATTCAGCTCTTTTCTGACTTTTTTCTTCAGTTCACAGAGATTTTTTGGTTTAGTTACCCTAAAAGTATGATCAAAAATGTGAGGATCTATCTTCGAATCCTTCCTAACCCCTATCAAAATGAGCCTTTTTCTACTCATTTGGGAATTACCGAATACCGAAACGGAATGGCAATGCACCGTCAAATGATATTGGGGTAAAACCCCCTCAAATTCCCCGATAGGGATTAATTCTAGTAACTTTGGGAGGTTCTCAAGCATAAATATACTTGGATTAAATTTTAATACACTAGACAGGTATAAATTTAAAGTGGCATCTTCCCGAGGTTTACCCAGGGATTTTTTCCTTGAATAGGAGAACACAGAACTATGTCCACAGGAGGGAGAACCTATGATGATGTCAACTTTATTAGTTTTCACCTCTTCCAGGGTTTTCACAAAGGGAATATCCCCGAAATTCAATTTCCATTGAGGTTCACCCTTACTATGGAAAACTGCTCGGGGTTCAACATTAGCTATCAAATGCTTTTTAAACTCAAATAACAGAGCCCCTTGGGCTCCACAAATACCAAGGACAGTCATTGAAAATAAGTTTTATAAAAATATACCCGAAGGTCTTGCAAAAGACTAGTATAATATGCAAATTTAATAACAAAATTCATGAAAGTCGGTGATTTATTATTGGTAACAGGCCCTGCCTTTTTTGAAAAGGTAGCTATCAAGGAGAGGAAAAAGGGAATTTATACCCTTGAAAATGGTATACAAGTCGATAGGTCCCTCAATCCTCTCAATTCAAAGTATAAAATCGAAATTTTTGATGAAGAGAAGTATAAAACCCTGGTAGCACAGAGAACTTTAACCCGGGGATTAGATAAATTAGCTACCTTCAACAAGAAAGGGATAGAAAATCCCAATATAATCAGATATGCCGCTGCTAAAATTAGCCGTATTATCGAAAAATTAGAGGAAAAATGATGCGATTTTTATTACGAGGGCTCATCATAAAAGTATTGACTTATTCTGCCCAGTGTGCTGGTATAACCTTGAAGGCTGTGAAGGAAATAGATAAGGAATACAAGGGTGATGAATCCTGGTCAAAGGGTAAGAAAGAAGCCATCCAAACATTCATAATCTGTATCACAATATTATTAATCATATCATGTCTGATTTCTTAATAACTGCCTCGGCCCCTGCCTGGCTGGGATATACCCTTTTAGTATTTTACACTCTCGGATTGATATTCTGTTTATTCATTCGGAGTGTAATAGAAGAAACTCCTCTTAAGAAAGCTTCCAATCCAGTTAGGTATGGAGTTTTATTCCTTATTTGGACAGTGAGCCCAGCAGTGATCATAGGGCTATTCACCCTAACTTTCAAAGTGCTTTTCAAAAATGGCAATAAAACGAAATAATACCGAGATAATTCTCCCAAGAGTAAGTGACCAGGAAAAGAGGGATATTCCCGTATGGGATGCTTATATAGAGAATATAATCATAGATGGTGATATTCCCAGTTTAATTTTAGATAGACTCTCTGGAAAGATAAATTCTCTGATGAATGGTCAACCCCAAAAATTCAGTAGCAGGTTAAAGGGTAATATCGAGAATATTATAACCGAAACCGAGGTGAACCTTTATAAGAAATACGGCATAGTGTATTCAAAATTAAGGGTAAAGAGAGAAAGCCACGATTTAGTGATCACTACAAATCGAGATCAATCCTTTGATATTTGGGAACCTTGATAAAGTTATTATAAAATGGCAGTGAAAGTTTATACGCCGGATCAGTTCTATGCAACTGGAGGAATAGTAGAAGAGATGTTCTATGAAGAAGTGGGTAAAGGCACACTAAGAACCCAGAAACAATATGTCAGAAAGAGGGTGGGTTTTGTTCCTTCCTTTGATCAAGTCATCAAAAATTTGAATGATGAATCCTGGAAAGAGTTACATTATATGAGGGCTAATGTCAGAGGGGTAGATTATACTTTGGTATATGACCCTGACAATAAGGATTATCCCTATTTATTTGTAGAAACCAAGTTTTATTTGAAACAGAGGGCCAAAGCCCAGTGATCCGAACAATAATAATTACCACATACAATAAAAGGTAGGAGAATCTCCTACCTTTTATGTTGTCTGATTATATTGCAACTCCCCTGTAATAGTATACGTATTTATCATCACTAACAGGAGTGATTGTAACATCACGAATACTTGTGATCTTATTGTCTATACTCCAGCTCGGGAATACTAAGCTTGATGAGGAACTACCCTCCAATACCGTCAATTTACAATAGGTACCCCAACTGTTATAGAAAGTGACCGTCAACCGGGTTTCAGCAGGGTAATCAAGTAAGAAGTTTCCGGATGTCCAATAACCCCCCTCACCCACTATGGCCTTCCATCTTAACCCGTTTTTAACTAAGTTTTTATTTTCAACAGGTACGTTTTGAGAGTGAAATAATAGCATAACCTTAGTGTTTAAGGGTAAAAGTATTTCTTAGAAGAAATACTTTTATGCGTATATAAAGAACCTTAACTAGAAAGACTATGTTACTATTTCATTCCCAAAACGTGCCTATCAGGCAGAGTTTTATTCAAAACGCCCTTTATGTGAAAACCAAAAACAGCACCCAATACAACAACCTGGGAGTAATCAGTAAAACCGGCTTAAAGGGTGCAGTCAAAATGTATATCCCAAATTATGGGTACGAACAAGAAAACACCCCGATAGAATTCAGATTCATGGGCACACCCAAGCACTCATATCAATTATACGTAGTTATGGTTACATCGTTCTCGGCCATAACTCCCACCTATACCTCTATTGGCTCAGGAGCAAATCAGGAGAACATAAATCCTTCGGGGATGCTGGATCTCCTAACGGATGCCAAAGGATACGGAGACTTTAGCATAACCCCCCCTCCTGCTAATGCCTATCGGACCTGTAAAATCCAATTGCAATTAATAGATTTAGGTAGTATGTCCACTATCGGAGATTTTTACCTGGGAGATGAATCCAGATGGTTATTATGGCAAGCTAAGGATCCCCAAGTTTCAAATATCGAATGGAGAGGTCCCATCACCTGCTGGGATGATATCATAATGGAGGTGCCTGAAGTATATATCACTACTATGAGTCACAATAGGGGAGAGATATTCAGGATAACCCCTCCGATATACATGAGAGAAAGGGATACCCTTACTAGCAAGGTGACTCAGGTTATGCCCTCCGACGGTTTGCAGTGGTTGTGGAGGGGATTCAGTGACCCCAATAACTATGCCAATATGTACCTCAATACATCCATACAATTAAACTACACCTCATGGATGACAGCTGATGGATGGGGCCTTGATATATATGCTAAAGATAAGGCAACATCATCCATGTTTTATATCAATATACCGGATGATTCTCATCCCATCGGTAATTTCCACGTCACGTTCTAATACTCAATTATATAAAAGGTGGGATTGATACCCACCTTTCTTTGTGTGAATCCTCTACCGAAATGATTATCCCAGATCTATATCTTTAAAATCCATTCTCAATATGGAAGAAACATTTGATACCTTAGAGGGGTTAATGGAAGACTTGAAGAATTCTATACACAACGGATTAAATGAAGGCAAGATACCCTCTATTGAAATAGGGGTATGGAGATATCAAATAGAGATTAAAAATGGTAAATACATTCTAACAACTCGGTGATATGGTAAGGTTTTTATTTCATATCCTTTTCTTCCTTATGGGATTCACACTCACATTGGGAATAATGGGTGGGGTCCTTTGCTCGTTGCAGAAACATTCTAGTAAATTATTACAAATAATAGGTGAGTTATTCATATTCGGAATATTTTGCATTCTAGTATGCTTCTTCACAATCCTAATTTTATTATAAGAACCTATGAAGCCCATAACTGATTCCCTTATCCTGACCTGGATAATCAAGGCTAAGGAAGTTTACATGGATGAGGCTTTCATCCCGGGGATGTGCAAAGCCTTTAAAAAAGTGTTCTTAAAGTACCCCCACCTACAAAGGGAATTAATCCATACCCTTAAAAATCATTATCCCAATATAGGGAATACTGAAGGATATAATCCTGAATGGTTATATTTATTGATACCTGAATTCAATTTCGATTTCCTACTGGGAGATAAAACTACTGATGCCTATAAGGGATTGCAAGGAGGGGATATAACCATCAAGGATATATACTGGTGGGATATTGATGACAAAGGATCAAGGATAAGGGCTTTTGATAAATTAATAAAGGTGTATATGAATGGAGGAGCCTTATAATAGGAACCCTAAAAAATATCCTGGAAAAATTTTCTGAAGAGCCTTTAATCGGGTTCTTCATTTTGTATAGGAAAGGGGGGGTAGTTAGGAATCGGGATAGTTCGGGTGAGTGAGGATTAGCTTTCAATGTGATAAGCCTTGGGATAGCCTAAAAGTTCTTTCAAGGGAAGGATCCTGACCCTTAATGCGAGGGGCCTAAAAGTCCAGGCAGTAAAAAGGGACCACGGTGTCCCTATCGCAAAACAAAATTAATTTAAAAATAGGGGACAAATTATGCCCCCTATCTAATTACTCTTTTAAATATTCATTTAGATCGTCTTCAAATTGTTCTATTGTGTTAGTGCTATCAATAAAACAAATTATTATTTCTTTTAATTCCTTTTTTGAAAAATGATCTAATTTCTTTATTATCTGTATTTCTTTTTCTCTTTTCATATTATTATTTTATTTTGTTTATTTTTCATTCATTGCGTTGAGAAAGTTTTTAATCGTATCTCTTTTTTCTGTATTGGCATTTGCATCTACTATGCAATTTACATTTATATATACTTGCTTTGCATATTCTTGCCATGCCTTTTTAAGGGCTTTTCTTTTCTCGACATTCTTACTGCTGGAAATAAATTCAGCAATAAAAGAATCCAATTTTTTGCGCAACTTCATTCGCAGATTCTTTTTTTCTTTGTCGGTTTTGCACTCCGCGAAAATTTCTTTTTTGTAAAT
>ERZ780177.2787-NODE-2787-length-13970-cov-18.317571_pt1 | contig 13970 bp, 9 predicted proteins | sample MGYA00510973_ERZ780177 | MGnify/ENA primary metagenome ERZ780177 (study PRJEB29588, sample SAMEA2144396) | human gut metagenome | biome: human gut; feature: human-associated habitat; material: faeces | place: Denmark | collected 2008/2010 ...
GAGATCGGCGACGAGTCCGGCGAGCTGGAGTTCTGCCACAACCCGTTCTCCATGCCCAACGGCGGCATGGATATCCTGCTGAAGGCCGAGCGCGGCGAGATCGACCCGCTGGACATCTACGCCAACCAGTACGACCTGGTGTGCAACGGCGTGGAGCTCAGCTCCGGCGCTGTCCGTAACCACGACCCGGAGATCATGATCAAGGCCTTCGAGCTGGTGCGCCTGGGCGAGGAGGACGTGAAAAAGAAGTTCCCCGCCATGTACAACGCCTTCTGCTACGGTGCGCCTCCCCACGCGGGCATCGCCCCGGGCGTGGACCGCATGGTCATGCTGCTGGCGGGCGAAAGCTCCATCCGCGAGATCATCCCCTTCCCCATGAACAAGAACGCCCAGGACATCATGATGGGCGCGCCGTCCACCGTGGAGCAGAAGCAGCTGGATGAGCTGCACATCGCCATCGTGGGCGAGGTGGAGAAGGACGACTGATGGCCACCGTCAAGCTCTACTATGAAAACGCCTTTCTGCAGGACTTCACCGCCGTGGTGGAGTCCTGCGGGGCTGTGAAGGGCGGCTTTGCGGTGGTGCTGGACCGCACCGCCTTCTATCCCGAGGGCGGCGGACAGCCCGCCGACCACGGCACGCTGGGGGATGCCCGCGTGCTGGACGTCCATGAGAAGGACGGCGTCGTCACCCACCTGTGCGACCGTGAGCTGCCTGTGGGCGCGGAGGTCAGCGGCCATATCGACTGGGCGCGCCGCTTCGACCATATGCAGCAGCACTCCGGCGAGCACATCGTCTCCGGTATGCTGTGCAGTGCCTTCCACTGCGACAACGTGGGCTTCCACCTGGGCGCGGATACCGTGACCATCGACTACAACGCCGACATCAGCTGGGAGCAAGTGCTGGAGATCGAGCGCCGCGCCAACCGGTACATCTGGGAAAACCACCCCATCCACATCTGGTATCCCTCCCCGGAGGAGCTGGCCGCCCTGCCCTACCGCAGCAAAAAAGCCCTGGAGGGGCCTGTGCGCCTTACGGAGTTTCCCGGCGCGGACCTGTGCGCCTGCTGCGGCACCCATGTGGCCGCCAGCGGCCAGGTGGGCCTGGTGAAGTTCATAGGCTGGCAGAAATTCCGCGATGGCGTGCGGCTGGAGCTGCTGTGCGGCCAGCGAGCGCTGGACCATCTCTCCGCCTGCTGGGAACAATCCCGCCAGATCGGGCAATCGCTGTCGGTAAAGCCGGAGGCGTCCTTTGCCGCCGTGGAGCGGATGCAGTCCGAGCTGCTGGCCGCCAGGGAGCGCGCCGCCCGGCTGGAGGCGCAGGTCTTTGCCCACATGGCCGCGGAATACGCCGGCGCGGGTGACACCGTGCTCATCACCGAACCGCTGGAGGGCGACGGTGTCCGCCGTCTGTGCGACGCCGTGGCCCAGACGTGCGGCGGCCGCTGCGCCGTGTTCTCCGGAACAGACGGCACGTACCGGTACGCGCTCATCCATGCCGGACAGGATATCCGGCCGCTGGTGAAGGACATGAACGACGCGCTCCATGGCCGCGGCGGCGGCCGCGACGGCTTCGCCCAGGGCAGCGCCGCCTGCACGGCGGAGGAGATCCGGGCCTTTTTCTCCCGCCGGTAAACTGCTTCGCTGCGCGAAATAGTTTTGCGTTATTTCAACAAAAAACACCCCCGAAATGTGCAGAAAAAGCGCATTTCGGGGATTTCCTTTTATGGATATACATGATACAATAAGAGACACTGAATATTTCGCACAGAAAAGAGTGATACCTTGCCCGAAGAAAACAAGCTGGGCGTCATGCCCATTTCCAAGCTGATCTGGAATATGTCCCTGCCCATCATCGCGTCCATGCTGGTGCAGGCCCTGTACAACATTGTGGACAGCGTGTTCGTCAGCCGTGTCAGCGAGCAGGCGCTCACCGCCGTTTCGCTGGCCTTCCCCGCCCAGAACCTGATGATCGGTCTGGCCACCGGCACCGCCGTAGGCGTCAACGCCCTGATGGGCCGGGCACTGGGTGCCGGACAGCGTGAACGCGCCGACAAGGTCGCCAACCACGGCATACTGCTGGCGCTGGTGGGCTTCGTCATCTCCGCCCTTTTGGGTGCCACCTGCTCCGACCTGTTCTTCCGTTCCCAGACGCAGATCGAGAACATCATCCGCATGGGCAACGACTACCTGCGGGTGGTGACCATCGGCTCGCTGGGTATGTTCTGCCAGATCATGTACGAACGGCTGCTCCAGGGCACGGGGCGGTCTATCCTCAGCATGTACACCCAGGGTCTGGGCGCCATCATCAACATCATTCTGGACCCCATCTTCATCTTTACCCTGAACATGGGCGTTACCGGCGCTGCCGTGGCCACCATCATCGGCCAGTTCTGCGGCTGCGCCCTGGCCATATACTTCAACCACAAGAAGAATACCGACATCACCCTGTCCATCAAGGGCTTCCGCCCGGACTTCCGGCTCATCGGCGAGATCTATGCCATCGGCCTGCCCAGCGTCATTATGATCGCCATCGGTTCGGTGATGACGTTCCTGATGAACAAGATACTCATCACCTACCACGCCGCCCACGAGACGGCGGCCACCGCCTTCGGCGCGTACTTCAAGCTGAACTCCTTTATCTTCATGCCCGTCTTCGGTATGAACAACGGCGTGGTGCCCATCGTGGCCTATAACTACGGTGCCCGGAACCGCAAGCGCATGGTGGAGACCATCAAGCGCGGCGCGCTGTACGCCTCCATCATCATGGTCTTCGGCACCGTCCTCTTCTGGGTCATCCCCGGCCCTCTGCTGAAGATATTTGACGCCACCGACACCATGCTCTCCGTGGGCATACCCGCCCTGCGGATCATCTCCATCAGCTTCTGCATGGCCGGCGCGTGCATCGCCCTGGGCGCCTCCTTCCAGGCGCTGGGCAGATCCCTGTACTCCATGATCACCTCCATCGTCCGCCAGCTGGTGTTCCTGATCCCCATCGCCTATGTGCTGGCCCGGTACGGCGCCTCCGTGGGCAACAGCGACCTGGTGTGGTGGAGCTACCCCATCGCGGAGGTATTCTCCCTGACGCTGACGCTGTTCTTCTTCCGCCATCTGTACAAGACCGTCATCGCCCAGCTGCCCGAGGGCCGCGAATAAGAAAAACGGAACTAAACCCCGCCGCGCTCCGTCTTAGTGGATAGAGGGCGGTCCCATCGCCCTCCCCGCCCCCGGGCGGTGTATATACACAAACAGATAGAGACAGAAAAGGAGGCACGACCCCCATGAAGAAGTTTTTGGCATTTATCCTGGCCCTGGCCTGCGCCCTGTCGCTGATGGCCTGCGGCAAAAAGAACAACGACGACAAGCCCGACCCCACCCCCGCGCCGGATCCCCAGCCCGCCGTCACCACCGCCGAATTTACCCACGGCTATGTGGACATGGCGCTGGACCTGCCTGAGGGCTGGAGCTGGGAGCAGGTGTCTGATAACGGCACCGACAAGACCGAGGGCATCCGCTTTTACAAGACCGATGACCCCACTGTCAGCTACACCCTGCTGTGCTGGACGGGCGGCTACGGCATCTGCGGCACCGGCGTCACCAGCGAGGAGCTGACCCTTGCCAACGGCATGAAGGTCTGGCAGCACACGGAGGAGGACACGGAAAAGGGCACCATGGTCATGGCGGACATCTTTTTTGAGGACGTACCGGGCAGCTATGTGGCTTCCCCCTCCGAGACCATGACCACCGAGGTGTGGAACGCCAACCGCGATGCGCTGCTGTCCATTCTGGGCACCGCCCAGATCGGCCGCAAGAGCGTCAGCCAGCAGGCCGCCATCGACGCTGCCAAGGCCCAGTACACCGGCGCGTACGATCAGGTGTACGCCACCTATGACGTCACCTCCGGCGCGTGGACGGTGAGCTTCAGCAAGAGCGCCGCCGGCGCAAAGACCGACCGTCTGGTGGTGGATGCCGCCGGAAAGGTCATGGCCGCCGGAAAGTAACCGAAAACAGCCGAAAACCGCCGCAGCTGCGGCGGTTTTTGCTTTGCGTGCTTGACAACCACCCCGAAACGTGCTATTCTTTTCCTGATACAGGCGATGACGGGCGTGGCGGCCCTGAGCCGCGGGAGGAAATGCCCGCCGGAAGCCCCGTTACCGGCAGAAGAGTGTGGAAGTATCCAAATTCAGGTGGAACCACGGACTATGTTTAGTTCGCCCTGAGCCTTACCGGCTCAGGGCGTTTTTTTGTTGCCAAAACACTTCATATAGGAGGAACCTCACCATGAAAAACACCGAAAAGACGATGGACAAGATCGTCGCCCTCTGCAAAAACCGCGGCATCATCTTTGCCGGCAGCGAGATCTACGGCGGCCTGGCCAACACCTGGGACTACGGCCCCCTGGGCGTGGAGCTGAAGAACAACATCAAGAAGGCCTGGTGGAAGAAATTTGTCCAGGAGAACCCCTACAACGTGGGGCAGGACGCCGCCATCCTCATGAACCCCCAGACCTGGGTGGCCAGCGGCCATCTGGCCGGCTTCTCCGATCCCCTGATGGACTGCAAGGAGTGCAAGGAGCGCTTCCGCGCCGACAAGCTCATCGAGGACTGGTGCCACGAGAACAGCTTTGAGCTCAGCAAGCCCATCGACGCCTTCTCCCAGCAGGAGATGAAGGACTTTGTGGAGGAGCACAACCTCCCCTGCCCCAGCTGCGGCAAGCACAACTTCACCGATATCCGCCAGTTCAACCTGATGTTCAAGACGTTCCAGGGCGTCACCGAGGATGCCAAGAACACCGTGTATCTGCGGCCTGAGACGGCCCAGGGCATCTTCACCAACTTTGTGAACACCCAGCGCACCACCCGCCGCAAGCTGCCCTTCGGCGTCTGCCAGATCGGCAAGTCCTTCCGCAACGAGATCACCCCGGGCAACTTCATCTTCCGCGTCCGTGAGTTCGAGCAGATGGAGCTGGAGTTCTTCTGCAAGCCCGGCACCGACCTGGAGTGGTTCAACTACTGGCGCACCTTCTGCCACAACTGGCTGCTGGGCATCGGATTGAAGGACGAGAACCTCCGCCTGCGTGACCACGACCCCGAGGAGCTGTGCTTCTACTCCAAGGCCACCACGGACTTCGAGTTCCTGTTCCCCTTCGGCTGGGGCGAGCTGTGGGGCGTGGCCGACCGCACCGACTACGACCTGACCCAGCACCAGACCGTGTCCGGCAAGGACCTGACCTACTTCGACCCCGAGACCAACGAGCGCTACATTCCCTATGTGGTCGAGCCCTCTCTGGGCGTGGAGCGCAGCGTCCTGGCCGTGCTGGTGGATGCCTACGACGAGGAGGTCGTGGACGCGGAGAAGAACGACGTCCGCGTGGTGCTGCACCTGCACCCGGCCCTGGCCCCCTACAAGGCCGCCATCCTGCCCCTGAGCAAGAAGCTCTCCGAGCCCGCCCGCAAGATCTACGAGGACCTGTCCAAGGAGTGGATGCTGGACTTCGACGAGACTGGCTCCATCGGCAAGCGCTACCGCCGCGAGGACGAGGTGGGCACTCCCTTCTGCATCACCGTGGACTTCGACACTGTGGGCGATGCCGAGCACGCCGGCGACAACTGCGTCACCGTCCGCGAGCGCGACACCATGGAGCAGGTGCGTATCCCCATCAGCGAGCTGAAGGCCTATCTGGCCGAGAAGCTGGCCTATTAAGCGTAAAAAAGAAAGCCCCGCGGGGCTTTCTTTTTTTGCTCAAATATCCACGATCTGCAATTCGCTCTCGTCCACCTTCTGCATGTCCTTCTTGTTCATCATGTCGTACATACAGGGCACCACGAACAGCGTCATCAGCGTGGCGTACAGCAGTCCGCCGATACAGACCACGGCGATAGGCTGCATCAGCGCCGTGCCGGCGTTTTTCGCCGTGGCGGTGACGATCAGGCCCAAAATCGTGGTCAGACTGGTCATCAGGATCGGCCGCAGGCGGGTCACGCCCGCGTCGATGATCGCCTCCCGGCGCTCCATGCCGGACAGCCGCTGCTGGTTGATGTAATCCACCAGCACGATACCGTTGTTGACGATGATGCCCACCAGCATCACAAAGCCGATCAGGCTGATGACAGATACCTCGATCCCCGCGATCAGCAGGGCCAGGAAGCCGCCGGTAAAGGCCAGCGGGATGGTAAACATGACGATGAACGGGGACTTCAGCGACTGGAACTGTGCCACCATGATGAAGTACACCAGCACCACGCCCAGCAGCAGCATCAACAGCAGCTGGCTCATGGCCTCCATGATCTGCTCGTTCTCTCCGTTGAATTCCGCGGTGACGCCCTCCGGCAGCGTCAGACCGCTGACGGCCTGCTGCGCCGCGGAGGTCACGTGGGTGACGTTGTAGCCATCGGCGATGGCGGCGGTCACGGTAACGCACCGGCGCTGCTGGTCACGGGAGATGGTGTTCATGGACACCGTCTCCGTCACGGTGGCCACATCGCCCAGCTTGAAGGTCTTGTCCTCCTCGCTGTCCCCGGTCAGCTGGCCCATGGTGCCGCTGCCCGAGGTGCTCCCGGTCATGGCGGAGGACGCGCTGCTCTCCGCCGACAACTCCAGCTCCAGCAGGTTCTCCCGCTTGAGGACGCTGCCCTCCGCCGCGTCCACGGTCAGGTCCATGTCCTCGCTGTCCAGCGTCACATCAGAGACGCTGGCGCTGCTCTGCAGCGCCGCGGCGATCTGCATATACACCTGGGCCACGGTCAGCCCCTTCTCCGCCGCCGCCTTCCGGTCGATGGTCACCTGCAATGCCGGGGCCGAGGCGTCCAGCCCGTCGCTGACCTCACCGACGCCCTCCACCTGCTCCAGCCGCCGGGCGATGGTCCGGGCGCTGCTCTGCAGATCCGTCATATCGCTGCCGAACACCTGCAGCGACACGCCGCTGCCGGTCATATAACTCATCATACCGCTCATCACGCCGCTGGCCGTCACCTCACATGGCAGGTCGGCACACAGCGTCTCGATCTCCTTCCCCGCCACAGAGCCGAAGGTCCCCTCCGGCATGGTGATGTAGCCCTCCACGTCATAGCTGCCGCCGGAGGCGCCGCCCATGGCACCGCCCATGTTCAGGCCGCCCATAGTGCCGCCGCCCATCATAAAGCCGGCATCCTGCACGTCGTCCACAGTCATCACCCGCTCCAGCACCTCGTCGGCCAGCCGTACCGCCTCCTCGCGGGAGGTGTCCTCCGGCATAGTGATGGTCAGGGACAGGTTGTTCATATCCATCTCCGGCATAAAGGTAAAGCCGCGGCGCAGGCACGCGCCGGCACTGGTCACCAGCAGCACCAGCGACAGCAGCAGCACGCCGGCCTTGTGGTCCAGCGAAAAAGCGATGGCCTTCCGATAGGCGGGATAGACCTTGTCCAGCAGGCCCGGCTTCTGCACCATGGGCCGGCGCAGCATACCGCTGGCCATCGCCGGCACCAGTGTCAGCGCCACCAGCAGGCTGGCCAGCAGCGAGTAGGTGATGGTCAGCGCCAGGTCGGTGAACAGCTGGCGGGTCAGGCCCTCTACGAACACGATGGGCGCGAACACGCACACGGTGGTCAGTGTAGAGGCCGTCACCGCGCCCAGCACCTGGCCCGCGCCGGACACCGCCGCCTGAATGATGGTGGCGCCCTTGGCCCGCAGGCGGTAGATATTCTCAATGACCACCACGGAGTTATCCACCAGCATACCCACCGCCACGGCCAGACCGCTCAGGGAGATCATGTTGATGGTCACGCCGGTGAAGTACATAAGTACGATGGCAAAGATCACGCTGACGGGGATAGATACCAGCGTGATGACCGTGGGCCGCCAATCCCGCAGGAACAGGTACAGAATGACCACGGAGAACAGCGCGCCCCACAGCAGCGACGAGGTGATGGTCTCCACGATCAGGTAGATATAGTCGCCCTGGTCCATCAGCGGCGCGAAGGACAATCCCTCGTACTGGCCCTCCAGCTCCTCGAACCGTGCGCTGATGTTATTGGACACCTCCGCCGTGGCGTAGTTGGACTGCTTGGTAAAGGTGATGAGAATGCCGTTGTCGCCGTTGACCTTGGTGTACAGCTCCCCGGCGTTGTCCGTGACCACCACGGTGGCGATGTCGCCCAGTGTCACCGGCTCGATGCCGTCCATGCCCAGGTCCAGCAGCACCATATCCTCCAGCTCCTGGCGGGAGGACACGTTCTCGCCCACGGATACCATGTATTTCACGCCGCTGTCGTCCTCAATGTACCCGGCAGGCATGGCGAAATTCTGTGCCGTCAGCAGCTGGCTGACGGCGGAGATGGACAGCATCCCGCCCACGTCCGTCTGGTCGGCGATGGACTTGTACGCCTCGTTGATCTGGTCCATGCCGGCCTCGATCTGGGTCATGGCCTCATCCAGCTGTATCTGCGCCTCCGTCAGCTGGGTAATGCCGTCGATCAGGGAGAGCGTCAGGTCATAGACCTCACTGGTGACCTCCCGCTTCAGCTCGCCGCTTTCCAGATCCTGCATCAGCTTATCCAGCGTCGCGTTCAGCCGTTCCAGCGTCTTTTTCAGCTGCTCCAGCTCCTCCTTCCCGGGCACGGTGATGGGCGGCTTACCGGGATCCGGATCCGGGTCTGGCTTCGGGATCTGGCCCCGGGCCTCCTTCAGATATTCGTACAGCTTATCCACCGCCGCGCCCGCCTTGGCCGCCGCGCCGGCGGCAATGGCCTCCTTGGCCTCATCCAGCTGTGCCTGCCCCTTTTCCACCTGGTCCTTGGCCTTCTGCAGATCCAGCTTCGTCTTGTTCAGTTCGGTACGCACCGCATCCGCCAGCTTCTCCGACAGGGCGTCCAGCTTGGCCTCGTCCAGGATCACATGGGCCTCCCGGGTCACGGCGCCGCTGACCGAAATGCTGGCCACGCCGGACACGCCCTCCAGCTTGGGGGACAGCTCTCCGGTGACGAAATCGCTGAGCGCGTACACGTCCATGTCCTCCCGGGACACGGCGGCCACCATCACCGGCAGCATGGAGGGATTGATCTTCAGCACATAGGGGGCGGAAACGGTGTCATCCCAACTGCCCTGCAATACGGAGATCTTCTGCTGGATGTCCACACTGATGGTGTCCATATTGGCGCCGTCCTCAAACTCCAGCGTGACCATGGATACGCTGTCCTGGCTGGTGGAGGTGACGGTCTTGATCTTATCCAGCGTAGCCATGGCCTGCTCCACCGGCCTGGTGATGGACTGCTCGATGGACTCCGGGCTGGCGCCGGGATCAGAAGTGACGATGATGACATAGGGAAAGTCCATGTTGGGCAGCAGATCCGGTGTCATTTTCAGATACGCCACCACGCCCAGCACGATAATGCCCAGCACCGTCACAAAGATCGTCAGCGGTTTTTTCACGCTGAAGCCGGCCATATCCGTCCCTCCTTCTTCCGCCTGCAGCGCCCACGCACCCAGGGTAAAACTGTAATAATATGTAAGTGTACCATCCCCGCCGCCGACTTGCAAGCGGAACGGCGCAGAATTCACGAAAGCGTTACAAATACAGGGTTTTCTCGGGAAAATAGTTCGGAGTTCGTAGTATTTTTTGCGCCGTCTTTACGCGTCCGGACGATGAAAAACGCGGACGCACCTGCGTCCGCGTTTTTCGCAAATAAGAAAGAGAAAAGGGAAGAAAACAGCAAAATCAGCCGGTGCCCCGTTACAGCAGCGTGCACAGCAGGCGCAGCTCGGCGGCCAGCCACACCGGCATCAGCACGGCGGTGACACGGCACACGGGGTTGATGTTCCCCGTCAGCAGGTACACCAGCGTGAACGCCAGAATGACCGCGATCACAACAGCGGCGATCGCCTTTGCCGGGGAAGTCTTGGTTTTCGTGTTTGTCATAGGGAACAACTCCTTTCTGTATTGTGGCCAAATCATACCACAAAGGTTGGTGCTTGTAAAATTGATTATTCTACGGTATAATATAGGCATAAACTATAATTGGAGAGCCGCCTATGACCAACCAGGACATCGAGACCTTTTTCGCCGTGCTGGACCACGGCACCATGACCGCCGCTGCCGAGGCGCTGTACATCACCCAGCCGTCCCTGTCCGCCCGGCTGAAGTCGCTGGAGGACCAGGTGGGCGCGCCCCTGTTCCACCGTGGCAAGGGCCAGCGCCGCATCACCCTGACGGATGCGGGCCAGCACTTCCTGCCTCTGGCCCGCCGGTGGCAGAACCTGCTTTCGGAGACGCAGACCTTCGCCGCCGCGGAAAAGCGGGAGTTCCTCCACGTCATCGCCGCCTACACCGCCAACCAGTACATCCTGCCCCCGGTGTACCAGCGCTTTCTGGAGCGCGAGCTGCCGGTGAACCTGTGGGTGGAGTCCATGCGGACGGACCAGGCGGTGTCCGCCGTGGCCCGGGGCGACGCGGACATGGCCATCGTGGACGGCGCATTGCACTACGATCTGCAGATCGAAGCCAAACCCCTGTTCCGCGAGGGCTTCTTCCTGGTGGTGCCCAAAACGGTGGCACTGACGGAACCGGTAGAGGCCACCACCCTGCACGTGCAGGACGAGATACTCATCTACGGCCAGCCGGAGATACTGCAATGGCACAACTACTGGTACGGCGTGGATGCCCGCCCCCTGCTGTACACCGACACGCCCCAGCTGGCCGAGACCCTGCCCGCCTGCGGCAAGCGCTGGAGCATCATCCCCGCCGGCGCCACCGAGCCCTATCTGCGGATGTTCAGCAACGTGCAGGTGCTGCGCCTGGCCCACCCGCCGGCGGAGCGCACCTTCTACCTGGTCACACCCAAGGGCCGCGCCCTCTCCGCCGCCGCGGAGACACTGCTGGAGGACCTGCGGGTGCAGATACAGGACCTGGAGGGCATCACCTGGTATTGAGCAGCGAAAGAGACACACCCTTCGGTGTGTCTCTTTCTGTCGTTTTGTGTCGCATTCTGTCCTTGCACGTCGTATGGCGGCCATTCACGTCGATTTTCGTCTTTTGACGTCGCACGATGACCTTTTGCGTCGTTTCCCGTCGTTCCCCGTCGCACACCGACGTATCCCGTCGCTTCCTGTCGCAATGTGTCGAATACCGTCCTATCCCCGCCGCAGCTGGCCCCGGATCAGCCGCGTCACCGCGTCTGCCAGCCACCCGATGGCCGGCAGGCGCTCCATGGCCTGTCCGTAGATACGCCGGGCGTCCGGCACCTCCCGGTCGCTTCCGGTGAACAGACACACCGGCAGCACGCCCCGCAGCCGCAGGGCCGCGGCCTCCGCCGCCGTGTCGTCCACGCCGCGCTTCCCGGTGTAGGCCCATCCGCCCAGGCCGTTTGGTATCCGCTGGTCGTCGTTGGGGCTGGCGTCCGAGAGCACCAGCAGCAGCGACTGCTCGCTGCGCCGCTGCCGCAGCAGCCAACCCATGGCCCGCAGGGCCAGCCCGTCCCGGTTCCACCCCGCGGCCACATAGTCGAATACCCCCTCGTTCTGCTCCGGATGGTCATAGTCCCGCAGCACCCGCAGCACCGTGCAGCCGCTGACGGAGCAGAACGCCGTCACCCGCACGGGGATGCGGCACCGGCTCAGGCTCTCCGCGATAAGATACGCCTGTGTGGCCAGCTTCTCCTGCTGCCGGTTCTGCGAGGCCGAGCCGTCCAGCAGCAGGTCCACGGACAGCTCTCCCGGCTCCTGCGGCGACCGGCGGGAGAACACCCGCTCGTCCCCCAGCGCCCCGGCGCGCCAGGCCAGCTCCGGCCGCAGCCTCCCGGCGCGGCCCGTACCGCCCTCGTCCTCCGCCCGCAGCAGCAGCGTGTTCTGCAGCTTCTGCGTCAGCTGTGCGATGGCCAGCTTGTTTTCCACCAGATGCTCCTGATAATACGCCCGGTTCTTCTCCCGCTGCTGCCGGAAGTGGGCCGCGTCCCAGGCCGCCTCCGGCGCGGGCGCGCGGCCCACCGGTTCGCCGCGGGTAAAGTGCAGCCGGCAGTTCTTGTGCACGCCGGTGCACAGGGTGCGCTCCGCCTCACTGAGCTGCCCCGGCGTCAGCATGGACGCGCCGAAGCAGTCCTCCACATACCGCCGCAGGATCGGCTCCGGCGTCCGGCCCTGCAAAAAGCTGAACAGCGTCTGCTTCTGCAGGCCGCCGCTGCCGCCGGGCGCGTCATGTGACAGCGCCCGCAGGGCGTTGGGCCGCACAAAGTGCACACCGCCGCTTTTGTCCCGCTTTCGGCCTACCCACGCCGCCCACTGGCGGTCGTCGGCGGCCCGGCGGGCGCGGCGGAACCAGGTGTACAGCACGCGCTCCGTCCGCTGGATCAGCTGCGCCTCCGTGCTGTCCCCCGGCGCGGCCAGCTCGTCCAGCAGCGGCGACAGGGCCGGGTCCTCCGGCTGTTCCAGCACGCGGCAGGCCCAGGCCCGGCGCACGGCGTCCCCGTTCATGCCCTCGGCCACCGGCGTCTGCGCCAGCAGCCGGCGGGCATAGTCCCGCCGCAGCGCCGGCAGCAGCGGCCTCTCCGCCGCGCCGCGGGCGAACACCGCCCCCTCCAGCACCAGGAAGAATATGTCCGTGTACAGTGCCTCCTGCGCCGACCGGTGAAACTCGTTCAGCAGCGGCCGGAACCGGTCAAAGTCGTAATACCGGCAGGCCAGGCCCAGCACCGTATTGCCGTACAGCTCGGCATCCCCCGCCCGGTCGAAGGTCAGCAGCTCCGGCTTGCAGGCATAGTCCCCCCAGCCGTTCCACACCTGATTTTCCGCCCGGCGCGTCTCTCTGTCCTGTCTGTCCATATCAGTCGAACAGCTTGTCCCGGGTGGCGTCCCTGGGCAGGCGCGCCCACACCGCGTCCGCCACCAGCTGGCGCTCAAAGGGCTCAAAGGCCTTGTTGATGATGCCCAGGTCCAGCGCCTGCCCGGAGGGTATCCCCTTCTCGATCAGGTGCAGGGCCGCCAGCAGTCCCCGCAGGTCCAGCGCCTTGGTGGATATCTCACCGCTGTCGCACTTGGTCCGCAGGTCCCGGAACAGCGCCGTCAGCTGCTCGGCCCACTCCCGCTTCAGGGTGGGGAAGCTGCGCCGCAGCAGCTTCTGCAAATTCTCGTCGGAGATCACCGGCATATCCACCACCACGAACCGGCTCACCAGCGCCTCGTTCAGCTCGCGGGTGCCGGCGTAGCCGTAGTTCATGGTGCCGATGAACCGCGCCGCATCGTCCAGCTGTATGCGCTCATACCCCGGCACGTCGATGACGCGCCGGTGGTCCAGCGTGGCGTGCAGCACGGCCAGCGCCTCGTTCTTGGCCATGTTCACCTCGTCCAGCACGCCGAAGCCGCCCAGCCGCGCGCAGGCGCACACCGGTCCCTCCCGGAACACCACCTGCCCGTCCTTCAGCGTGTCCGCGCCGATCAGGGCCGCCGCGTCCACGTTCACATACATGGACACGTCCCACACCGGCCGTCCGAACAGCGCCGCCAGGTCCTCCGCCAGCACGTTCTTTCCGGTGGCCTTCGGCCCCGCCAGCAGCAGGTGCTCGCCGCACAGCAGTGCCGCCGCCGCGCTCTCCCATACCTCCCTGCCGTAGTAGAGATACTTCGGCACGGGCACGCGCTCCTGCGCCTCCGGCGTCAGGGGGTGGGCCTCCCGGAAGCGGCGTACCTCCTCCAGCAGGCCGCTGTCCACGCCCTCGTCCCGCAATTCCTTCCAGATATCCATAGACTCGCCTCATTTCATCTCCGGATGATGCCAAATTATACTCCCGCCGCCCGCTAAGTGTCCGTTAAGGATGTGCGGTCCGTTCCCTTTGTCATATCCGCCCGCGTTCCGCCATATAGATAGAGCACAACGGCATGGGAGTGTTGCGTTATGCGAGACGATCTGGAGCAGCGGGCCAAAGAGCTGGCCCTGTACATGATAGAGAACCGGACCACCGTCCGCGCCGCCGCCAAGAAGTTCGGCGTCAGCAAATCCACCGTACA
>ERZ780177.2788-NODE-2788-length-13967-cov-11.691274_pt1 | contig 13967 bp, 10 predicted proteins | sample MGYA00510973_ERZ780177 | MGnify/ENA primary metagenome ERZ780177 (study PRJEB29588, sample SAMEA2144396) | human gut metagenome | biome: human gut; feature: human-associated habitat; material: faeces | place: Denmark | collected 2008/2010 ...
ACTTTCATTACTATTTGTGCCGCCGGCTGAAGGCGGCGGAATGGAGATTAGTATGAACTTTATCAAACAGAAATGCATTACAGCAGCAGTATTATTGCTGGTTGCTATTTTATCCATAACGGTTGTAGGAAAATACGTCTCCGCACCGGAGAATCATCAGAAGACCATCGCCTCTCTGGATGAGAAAAAACAGACTGTCATGGAGCTGACGGCGGCATCCACGGTGACTTCGGCGCTGATTACCTTGCTTCCGGGCGACACGGCAACACCTATTGCGGAGAAAATGGCAGATGTCAGCGGATACCTGCTAGTGGTCCTCTGCGCTATCTATCTGGAAAAAAATCTCGTGACGATTACCGGTTATGTGGCATTTACCTACCTGATTCCGATTGCCTGCGGCTTGTGGATATTCAATCTGATCTTTGCAAATGCCACGGTACGAAAACTGGCAGCAAAGCTTGCGGTGTTCGGCTTGGCGATCTCCTTCGTGGTTCCTGCCAGTGTGAAGATCTCCGACCTCATCGGTGACACCTATCAGGCCCAGATCGAAGCAACCATTGAAGATGCCAAGAACACACAGAGCATATTGGAAAACAGTGGCGTGGTGGATGATACCAATGCGACGGAAACAACCGGAACCGGAACAACAGAAGCTTCTGAAACTGTTACAGGTAATGTGCAGGAGAAGGAAAACAATAACTCCGGATCTGTCTCAAACATTTTCGACTGGGCAAAAGACGCTATTTCCGGCGCTAAAGATTCGGTGGCAAATGTTGTGGAAAACGTGACGGTTTCTACCGAAGAACTGGTACAGAAGGTGGAGAATTCCCTGAATCACTTTATCGAGGCAGTTGCCGTGATGATCATTACTTCCTGCGTGATCCCGATGCTGGTACTGTTATTGTTCTTCTGGATGGTGAAGATCGTGCTGGATGTGGATCTGAGTGGCGTGAAGATCAAGGGGATGTTGCCGGAGCGGAAGGAATAAGTGAAAAGAAACGAGGGGAAAAATGGAATATCTTGCACATATTGATGGAGACAGAGCACAATCCATAAAGGATCACCTGCAGGGAACTGCAGACCTTGCGGAAGAATTTGCGGCAAAATTCGGGAAAGCAGACTGGGGATACTGTTGTGGAATGCTGCATGATATCGGAAAATATTCCGCGGAATTTCAAAAGAAGATCAAGGGAAATCTGGACATTCGCGTGGACCATTCCACTGCCGGAGCAAAGGTCTGCGAAAAACTGGATGGTTACTATTGGCTCCTGACTTACTGCATAGCAGGGCATCATGCAGGGTTGCCGGATCTGGGACGAGAGGGATTGCCGTCCTCTTTGCTGGGGAGACTTAAGAAAAGGTTGTGCGATTACAGTGCGTATGAAAAGGAAATAGAAATCCCTCAAATTACCACACCACCCATTGCCATGAATCCGGAAAAGGATCCAAACTTTGCGCTGAGTGTATTTATCCGCATGTTGTATTCCTGTCTGGTGGATGCGGATTTCCTGGACACGGAACGTTTTATGAGTAACGGGACGGTTCAAAGGGATTCCGGAGAATGTATGGAAGTTCTTTTGGATAAGTTAAAAGACTGGATATCGAAATGGCTTGTGAATCGTGATGACATAACAGTTAATGGAAGAAGGTCTGAGATTCTTCGAAATTGTCTGGAGCAGGGAAAAGCCCCCAAAGGATTGTTTCAGCTTACAGTGCCTACCGGTGGAGGCAAAACCGTGGCTTCCCTGGCATTTGCGTTGCAGCATGCAGTGGAACATCATATGGATCGTGTGATTTACGTGATTCCCTATACCAGCATCATTGAGCAGAATGCGCAGGTGTTCAGGGAAATTCTGGGTAATGAAAATGTGTTGGAAAATCACAGCAATGTAGACTATGAGATCTCGGAAGACTTCAAACCTATGCAGCTGGCAGCGGAAAACTGGGATAAACCGGTGGTAGTTACCACAAATGTTCAGTTTTTTGAATCCCTGTACGCTAATAAGTCATCAAAATGCAGAAAACTACATAATATAGTAAACAGTGTCATCATATTCGATGAGGCGCAGATGCTTCCTCCAAATTATTTGAAACCGTGCATGGCGATGATAGAAGAACTGTTGCAGCAGTATGGGACAAGTGTTGTACTGTGTACGGCGACGCAGCCGGCATTACAGCAGTTTCTGCCTGAAAAGTATGTTGCCCGGGAATTATGCCCACGGAGAGAGGAACAATTTCGATTTTTTGAAAGGGTAACCTATCAGAATATTGATACCGTCACGGAAGAGGAAATGGCGGAGAAACTACAGCAGGAGTGGCATGCACTGTGTATCGTGAACACGCGAAAAAGAGCACAGCGGCTTTACGAACGGCTGCAGGGAGAGGGCGTTTACCATTTATCAACCACCATGTATCCGGCGCATAGAAGACGAGTGCTTGCGGAGATTGGGAAACGCTTGGATGACAAAAAAGGGAAAAAATGTATCGTCATTTCGACAAGCCTTGTGGAAGCCGGAGTGGATCTGGATTTTACTTCAGTATATCGGGAACTTGCCGGAGTGGATTCCATCATTCAGGCAGCCGGTAGGTGCAACCGAAATGGTGAAAGAGGGAAAGAAGACAGCATTGTTCGGATTTTCCGGTGGAACGAGAGAGAAAATGTATCCGGTCAGCGGCAGCAGATCGACACAACCAAAAATCTGCTGGAGGAAGGCAGGGATATTACCGCACTGGATAATATTACAGAATATTTTCGGAGACTATATCGCATCAAGGGCGAAAGCCTGGATATGAAGAAAATTCTGGAGAAATTCGATGGTGGAGATTACCAATTTGCGACGGTTGCGAAAGATTTTAAGCTGATTGAAGAAAATACGGTTACGGTATATATCGACCAAGAACCGGAAGCGAAGGCTCTTTTGCAGGAAATTCGGCAGCAGGGACTGACAAAGAGCCGTATGCGAAAAGCAGGGCAATATTGTGTAAGTATTCGGAAAAAAGGGGAATATGAGAAACGGAAGATGTTGTTTGAAGAAATGCGTGATGCGGGGATGGTAGAAGCGGTAGATCCGGGTGCGCAGGATTTTTATGTGCTGACGCAGGAGGAACAATACCGGGAAGACACCGGATTGAAACTGGAAGTGGAATTGGGCGTAATGATGATGTTTTAATGTTGCAGTAAATGGAAGTAGCGGTACACGATGGAAAAGTGTACCGCTACCTTGTGATTTTACAAGAAACATAATTATTTCAATCCACAGGAAATATACCTGACACTGAAAGTATACCATATATTTTAAAAAATTATAATACATATTATTTAGAATTCAATTATGTTTAATGTAACAAAATAAAAAATGGGTATTGCAAATATATTAGACTTGTAGTATAGTGAATTTGTCAGATAAATACAGATAAACTAAAATATTGTCATATCATATCTGCGAAAAGACAGTATTTTATAAAGGGGGTATTGTTGTCAGACAGAAAATAGTACTACAAGGGAACAGTAAACGGGAACAGCGCTTTAATTGTGGAAAGAAGGTGGAATAAATGGGAGTCGGAGTAAAAGTAAATGTATGGGGAGACTATGCATTGTTTTCGAGACCCGAACTCAAAGTTGAACGCTACAGCTATGACATCATCACGCCCTCAGCGGCACGCGGTATTTTGGAAGCCATTTACTGGCATCCGGGAATGCGGTGGATCATCGACAAAATCTATGTCAAAAACCCTATCCAATTTACAAGTGTACGACGAAATGAAGTAAAAAGCAAGATCCTGGCAAGCAATGTATTGCAGGCATACAACGGTGCAGACAAAACATTGTATATTAGTACGAAGGAGGACATTGTACAGAGAGCATCACAGCTGCTCTGCAATGTAAGCTACACCATCGAAGCTCATTTTGAAATGACAGAGAAAGCCAATGCTTCTGATAATCCCGGAAAATTTAAGGACATTATCATGAGACGGCTGCGTAAAGGAGAATTTTATTATATGCCATACTTCGGTTGTAGAGAATTCTCGGCGCATTTTGCTCTCTGCGAGGAAGAAGAAATTCATACCGCCTATGATGTAGTAGAAGAAAAAGATCTTGGCATCATGCTGTTTGACATGGATTACAGTGATCCGGAAAATATCAAACCTATGTTTTTCCGGGCGGTAATGCGTCATGGCGTGGTGGATCTGAGAGATTGCGAGGTGCTGCGATGATATTACAGGCACTGGTAAAATACTATGAAAATCTGGCAGAACAGGGAAAAGTTTCCAGGCTTGGGTGGTGCCATGCAAAAGTATCCTACGAAATCAATTTGTCTTCGGAGGGGGATATCATAGGTATTACCTCCAGAAAAATAGAGGATATGCGTGGCAAGAAAGCAGTCTGGGTACCGGCAAATCTCGTCGTACCGGAGATGGTGACCAGATCCTCCGGCGTGGCAGCCAATTTCCTGTGCGATAATTCCAAGTACATGCTGGGCATTGATGCAGAAGGGACGAATCCGCGTGTAATGGATTGTTTCCAGGCGACAAAAGAAAAGCATGGACAGATCCTGCAATCTGCACAAGGAAAAACAGCCCGGGCAATTTTAGCCTATTTTGAAAAATGGGATCCGGAGAAAGCTGCAGAATATCCCGTGATCCGGGAGAACTGGGAAGAGTTGACAGAAGGCGGCAATCTTATTTTCTCCGTGGAAGGGCAGGAAGCACAGGATGATCCGGAGATTCGTGATTGCTGGGAGAATTATCGGGCACAGAATGGCGGAGAAGATAACGGCATTTGTCTGGTTACTGGCAAAAAAGCCGAGATATCACGAATTCATAAAGCAATCAAAGGAGTACCTGGGGCACAGTCCAGTGGAGCGGCGCTGGTGTCATTCAATGCACCGTCATTTGAGTCTTACGGAAAGGAACAGAGTTATAATGCACCGGTGGGAAAATATGCGGAATTTGCCTATACCACTGCACTGAATTATTTGTTGTCCCAGCGAGACTACACTTTTTCCATGGGAGATTCCATGATAGTGTACTGGGCGGAAAGCGGTAAAGAGCAGTATCAGAAGTGTTTTCTGAATATGTTTAGACCCACGAAGGATAACCAGAAAAAACTGAAGGACATTTTCGACAGCCTGAAAGAAGATACGAAAATCTATCTGGAAGATGCGGAGATGGATCCAAAACAGAATTTTTACATATTGGCATTAGCTCCGAATGCGGCGCGATTGTCGGTCCGTTTTTTCTATGTAAATTCTTTTGGTAATATCTTACAGAATATAGCAGAACATTATGAACGGCTCAAAATCGTAAAACCGGTGTGGGCAGAGCAGGATTATCTGGGAATTCGTGATATGCTGAATGAAACAGTGAATCAGAAATCAAAAGATAAGACACCGGCTCCGAACATGGCAGCGCTGGTATTGCAGGCAATTTTATCCGGTGGACGATATCCGACAAGCTTATATGCGAACACTCTGATTCGTATTCGGGCTGAGAGTGGGGATAAAAAAATAAGCTGGGGACGAGCAGCAATCATCAAGGCGTATTTAATAAAAAACTATGATTGTATGAAAGGAGAAAAATTTATGGGACTGAATAAAGACTGCAATGATGCAGCCTATGTGTTGGGCAGATTGTTTTCTGTATTGGAAACTATACAGAAGGAAGCAAATCCGACCATCACAACAACAATCCGTGATCGCTATTTTAATTCCGCTTGTGCGACACCTGCGGTTATTTTCCCGGTGCTGATCAAACTGAAAAACAGCCATGTGAAAAAGCTGGAACGGGATAAAGGCGGTGCAAAAGTCTATTACGAAAAAGAATTGACGGAAATTATGGGAAAACTGGATGATTTTCCGAAACGGTTGTCGCTGGAGCAACAAGGACAGTTTGATCTTGGCTACTATCATCAACAGCAGGAAAAATATAAAAAAGGGGAGGACAAATAAATGAGTGAAGTGATCAAAAACAGATATGAGTTTGTAGTATTATTTGATGTGGAGAACGGCAATCCCAACGGAGATCCCGATGCGGGCAATATGCCAAGAGTAGACCCGGAGAGCGGACTAGGTCTGGTAACGGATGTCTGCCTGAAACGTAAGATCCGTAATTATGTCGAGACTGTAAAAGAGGATGCTCAGGGGTATAAAATCTACATTAAGGAAGATGTACCGTTAAACCGCAGCGATAGAGAAGCCTGTGCAGATATGGGACTCACCGAAACAGATGATAAGAAGGTGACAGAGGAACTCAAAAAGCTAAAGAAAAATGATCCCGGTGTAGATCTTAAACTGAAAGACTATATGTGCCGGAATTTCTATGATATCCGTACTTTTGGAGCCGTAATGACTACGTTTGTAAAAGCATCGCTGAACTGCGGGCAGGTGAGAGGACCCGTGCAGATCGGATTTGCCAGAAGCATCGATCCGATCATCAGCCAGGAAGTAACCATCACCAGAGTTGCTATCACCACAGAGAAAGATGCGGAAAACAAGAATACAGAGATGGGAAGAAAGACCATTGTTCCTTACGGTCTGTATCGTGCAGAAGGCTATATTTCCGCAAATCTGGCACGGAAAGTAACTGGATTTTCCGAAGACGATCTGGAACTGTTATGGGAAGCGATCCTTAATATGTTTGAAGTAGATCACTCCGCAGCGAGAGGAAATATGGCGGTGCGAGAGCTGATCGTATTCAAACATAGCAAAGAATTGGGTGACTGTCCGGCATATAAATTATTCGATGCCGTAGAAGTGAAGAAAAACGAGGATGTGGAATATCCCAGAAAATATCAGGATTATACAGTTACTGTTCACGAGGAGCAGATTCCTGATTCTGTGGAAGTGAGAAGGATGAATTAATGGAATATGCAGAAGATGATTATCTCATGATATCCGGGATCCAGCATTTCAGATTCTGCAAAAGACAGTGGGCACTGATCCATATAGAGCAACAGTGGGCTGAAAATGAACATACGGTAATCGGTGAATTAATGCATAAGAAAGCACATGATCCATATCTTACCGAAAAAAGAAGAGACACGATCATAGCGAGAGCATTACTCGTGGCGTCCAGAGAAATGGGCGTCACGGGTGAGTGTGATGTGGTGGAATTCCATAGACGTGAGGATGGAATCCGCCTGCATGGGCACAGGGGTAATTTTTCGGTATATCCGATCGAATACAAGAAGGGAAAGCCGAAGATCACAGAGGAAGACAAATTACAATTAGCGGCGCAGGCAATGTGCCTGGAAGAAATGTTTTCCACACAGATTCCGGAAGGTGCACTCTTTTACGGAGAGACAAAACGGAGGGAAATCGTGGAGATCACGGAAGAACTTCGCAGCGAAGTGCGGGAGATGTTTCAGGAAATGCATCAATATTATGAGCGGCGGTATACACCGAAAGTAAAGATGGGAAAGAACTGTACTTCCTGTTCTTTAAAGGAACTTTGTATGCCCAGACTCGCAAAAACCGGTTCTGTGAAAAACTATATGGATCAGGTGCTTATGGAGGAAAACGTATGAAAAAATTATTGAATACGTTATATGTTACTTCCGAAAACAGTTACCTGGCGTTAGATGGTGAAAATATCGTTATTTACGATGATAAAAAAGAACTTGGCAGAGTTCCGCTACATAATCTCGAGGGAATTGTATCGTTCGGATATCGGGGAACCAGTCCGGCACTTATGGGTGCCTGTGCAGAACGAAATATTTCTCTGTGTTACATGACTCCCCAGGGAAAATTTCTGGCACGGGTCACCGGAAAAGTGAGGGGCAACGTGATCCTGCGGGAACAACAGTATACCAGTAGCAAAGATGAACTGGTGGGATTGGAGATTGCTAAAAATTGTATCCTCGGAAAAGTACATAATGCCAGGTGGGTTCTGGAGCGGGCAGTCAGAGATCATAGTATGCAGATTGATGCAGAGCGGGTAAAAAAGGCATCCGAAATGCTGAAAAATTCTTTGATATTGATTCAGAACAGCACCTCCGGGGACGAACTCAGGGGATATGAAGGAGAGGCAGCCAGTATTTATTTTAGCGTGTTTGACGAATTGATTCTGCAGCAGAAAAAAGATTTTACATTTCAAGGCAGGAATAAAAGACCGCCCTGCGATAAAATGAACGCAATGATGTCTTTTGTGTATACATTACTGACAAATATGGAAGCATCTGCACTGGAGTGCGTAGGGTTAGATCCCTGCGTGGGATATCTGCACACAGAGCGCCCAGGCAGAGCATCGCTGGCGCTGGATATGATGGAGGAACTAAGATCCGTGTTGGCGGATCGCTTTGTGCTGTCGTTGGTAAATAAACGGATGATCACAGCTAAAAATTTTACCCAAAAAGAAAACGGCGCGGTTCTTCTGGATGATGATGGACGAAAGGTAATACTGACGGAGTGGCAGAATCGTAAAAAGGAAACCATAACGCATCCCTATTTGCAGGAAAAAGTGGAATGGGGTATGGTTCCTTATGTGCAGGCAATGCTGCTGGCACGATTCCTACGTGGCGATTTGGACGGCTATCCTGCATTCCTATGGAAGTGAGGTGTGGTATGTTAGTATTGATCACATACGATGTCAACACAGAAAATGCAGCCGGCAAAGCAAGGCTGCGAAAAGTGGCAAAGCAATGCGTCAACTATGGAAGAAGAGTTCAGAATTCAGTATTTGAATGCTTTTTGGATAATGCACAGAGCATTGCGTTGAAGGCAACACTTGAGGATATCATTGATACAGAAAAGGACAGCCTTCGCTTCTATTACCTGGGGAATAAATACCAGACCAAGATAGAACATATTGGAGTGGATAGAGGAATAGCTCCGGATCAGCCACTGATTTTGTGACTGATGCGAAAGCCAAGCGCACATAAAATGCCTAGGCGATTCGCACCTGAAAAATTGTAAGATTTTTGAAATAACATACATAGATATTTTTAATTAAGGAAGTTTGTTATAAAAAATAAATGTATTACACAATTTTTGCTAAGAGAGAAGAGAACTTTTTGGCGAAAATTGATGTCGCTCCCCTCGCGGGAGCGCGGATTGAAATAGGATGTATTAGTTACTAGTACTTTATTTTCAGCGTCGCTCCCCTCGCGGGAGCGCGGATTGAAATCCACCCTTTTGTCTTTTTTGCGACATAGGGATTTCGGTCGCTCCCCTCGCGGGAGCGCGGATTGAAATAAAAAAGTCGTCGTCGGATTCGACGAACATCTCGTCGCTCCCCTCGCGGGAGCGCGGATTGAAATGGTAACTTTAATGTTACGTATATAGGTGGTATAGTCGCTCCCCTCGCGGGAGCGCGGATTGAAATTTTTTTTGTCCCCGGAAACTCACTAGACACCCTGGTCGCTCCCCTCGCGGGAGCGCGGATTGAAATCACATTTACCACGTAGTTGAGTTTTGGTGTAAGGTCGCTCCCCTCGCGGGAGCGCGGATTGAAATCACATTTACCACGTAGTTGAGTTTTGGTGTAAGGTCGCTCCCCTCGCGGGAGCGCGGATTGAAATCTACAATCATTTTGAGCTAATTGACGAAAAAACGGTCGCTCCCCTCGCGGGAGCGCGGATTGAAATATTAGCTTTTTAGATAGTATTAAGTTTGATCCTGTCGCTCCCCTCGCGGGAGCGCGGATTGAAATCGGCAGACCTGGACGAGTATGTAAACAGCCAGAAGGTCGCTCCCCTCGCGGGAGCGCGGATTGAAATCAACAGCGATAACGGAAATACTTGTACAGATCGATGTCGCTCCCCTCGCGGGAGCGCGGATTGAAATCTCGAACCCATAATAGGCAGCTTCTTCGGTGGCGTCGCTCCCCTCGCGGGAGCGCGGATTGAAATTAACAAAAATGGTGGAAAACTTTTTTCCCCGAAACGTCGCTCCCCTCGCGGGAGCGCGGATTGAAATGTATGTATCAAAAAGTGGTACCCGATGAAGCAGAGTCGCTCCCCTCGCGGGAGCGCGGATTGAAATGCAAGCGTCCAGTCAAGGTTAGGCTGTGTACTGTGTCGCTCCCCTCGCGGGAGCGCGGATTGAAATGACCCCAGTAAGATGTTTGCATATACCAACGTTAGTCGCTCCCCTCGCGGGAGCGCGGATTGAAATAGTATGATCCTACCAAGCCGGTAGGCGTACAGCGTCGCTCCCCTCGCGGGAGCGCGGATTGAAATTTCAGTGTCAGTCTGGTACATGCGATACGCGTATGTCGCTCCCCTCGCGGGAGCGCGGATTGAAATTACATACGGGCGAGAATGAGGAAACGGAGGCAGCGTCGCTCCCCTCGCGGGAGCGCGGATTGAAATTTTAAGCTGCAGTATAACTATCTGAACGGAAACGAGTCGCTCCCCTCGCGGGAGCGCGGATTGAAATCTGCTGGAAAGAGTCAACAGCATGCCTATTATAGTCGCTCCTCTCGTGGGAGCGCGGATTGAAATATTGATGCAGGATCCTTTTAACCTGCAGGTAAAGTCGCTCCCCTCGCGGGAGCGCGGATTGAAATATCCTCTCATTTTGGGATTTGTGTCAGCAAGCATGTCGCTCCCCTCGCGGGAGCGCGGATTGAAATTCCGGCCAGTGCTGTGCGATTGCTGCTGCCACGTTGTCGCTCCCCTCGTGGGAGCGCGGATTGAAATAATCAGGTATCTGTCTTTCTCCGTCAGGTATTTAGTCGCTCCCCTCGTGGGAGCGTGGATTGAAATCAGTACATGTTGATCTGACTGACGCTATACGGTGTCGCTCCCCTCGCGGGAGCGTGGATTGAAATAAACGCCTTATTGCAAGCCTCTACTGCGCTGGCCGTCGTTCCCCTCGCGGGAGCGTGGATTGAAATGCCGCCTCAGAAGGCAATCTGTCTGTTCCAATGGTCGCTCTCCTCGCGGGAGCGCGGATTGAAATGCACGGACGATGGGGATAATCTGTTTTTTCAACATGGTCGCTCCCCTCGCGGGAGCGTGGATTGAAATAGAAAAGACAATCGTATATAATGTACTGTGTGATTACATAGAAGGAGGACATTTAATTGAGCAAGACGGTCAGGCAAAGCGATTGGGCAACGGAAACGCTTATGGAAGCCCCATTTTGGAAAAAACGGAATGACACCGGAAGAATATGAGACGGAAAACAGATATTTGAGTAAAAATTTCTATAAGCAAAAAGATGGAAACTATATGCCTCTTTGGATGCAAGAAGAGAACATGAAAGAATAATTAGTTCTTTGGATTTTTTTATTCACAGACAAGAAATACTTTATATTGAAATCAAAACAGATTGTAATAATTTCTTATACTATTCTATTTTATGTCTGATATTGTACAACATGTTGATAATTACAATATCTTTTAAAGTCAGTTTTAACAGAATCTATTTATATTTCCTACGTAACAATTTGAATTTTTAATGTTATGTTGCATGGTTTTGTGTAAATTTGTGTATTTCACTATTGATTTTGTGTAATATTGTGTATAATATAAGAGGAGAGAAGAATGCATCCACGAAAGAAAACAATTAAAGAATTGGAAAAGAACGGTTTTATTTTTAAAAGACATGGAGCAAGTCATGACCTGTATTTCAAACCGAATACCAAGCAGACAATTCCTGTAAAACGTCATGATTTTAATGAAAATGATATGCGATATATTTTGAAAGAAGCAAATATAGAAGGAGGTAAATGATATGCAATACACATATACTGCTGTTATTACTGAAAAAGACGGCACTTTCTATGCGAAGGTTCCGGATGTGGACGGATGTATTACAACAGCACCGACTTTGACAGAAGCGATTGCACTTATCACAGATGCACTGAATCTTTGTCTTGTTGGTCTGGAAGATGAAGATATTACTCCGAATGAGCCTACACCGCAGGCAGAGATTCCTCATTTACCGACAGATATTCTTACGATCATCCAGGCAGATACGATTAAATATCGCAGCATGACTGACACCAAAGCAGTTCGCAAAAATGTCTCGCTTCCGGCATGGATGTCCAAACTTGCCGATAAACGTGGAATCAACTGTTCAAAAGTATTGCAGGAAGCACTTACCACCAAACTTTTATAAAATCAGTATTTTTACCAAGGAGGCCTCCCTATGTCCCAACCTATCCAATCCGAAGCCCATCTCACGACCTTCGAAGCCATCAGCATGATCGTCGGCAACAGCATCGGTACCGGCATCATCGCCGTTCCGTATCTTGCCACGAAGAACAGCATGCTGGATGTCGTGTGGATGGTATTAATCGCCTATTGCGTGAACGTGATCCTGCATCTGATCATTGCCGAGCTGTCTTACAATAACGGTGGTGTCCAGCTGGTGAAAAGCTTTGAAGGAGAGCTGTTTCATGGGAAAATGAAGCAGATCTTCAGCTGGAGTGTATTTATTGTCTATGGACTGGCAATTATGATCGGTGTCAGCGGCAACATCAACGGCGGAGCGCAGATTTTTGTGAACTGGTTCGGAATGCCTTTTGTGGCGGCGCAGGTTTTGTACTATGTGATCGCCGGAGTTGTGGTGTTTATCGGCATGAAAGCCGTGGGCATCGCGCAGAAATACGCAGTCATTGTCCTCATGGGCATTGTGGCAGTGATGACGGTAGGCACATTTATGCATCCGCTGAATTCTTTGCAACGGGCACAGTTCCACTGGAATAATCTGCTGGCGCTGTACAGTATGGTGGTATTCGCCACATCTGCCAATCAGGCAGTGATCCAGGTGGTGAAAGGTCTGGATGGCAACGCGAAACAGATCCGCCGCTCCATCTTCATCGGTTTTGGGCTTTCCTCAGTGTTTGTTCTGATCGTGACGGGCACGGTTCTCCTGGGAACCAAGGGAGCACTGGAAAAAGAACTGGCATACATGCAGTTGGGAGAGAGCATCGGTACCTGGGCAATGATCCTGGCAGGCGTATTTTCCCTGTTTGCTTTACTTACCACGTTCTGGAGCAATACTCTCGCCCTCCGCGATGTGGTTCATGAGCAGATCGGCAGCGGCAACCGCATCAGCTGGCTGATCGCCACAGTCCCCTGCATCCTGTTTGCTATGTTTGGAGTGAACAGCTTTATCGTTCTGACCCGGATCATGAGTGGCGTTGTGGTACTGGTGAGCATCATGCTGGTGCTGACCTATGGAAAGTCCAGGAAAAAAGCCGGCAGCAGTCCTATCTGCGGCGTGATCGGCACAGTGCCGTTTCAGGTGCTGATGGTGCTGTCTACGCTACTGTCTGCAATCGGTGCGTTGATCCCATTGAGCTGATTTCAAAAAACTCAAATACAATAGTGAAACAGATTAAGTGACAGAAAAGAGATTACTATGTATACCTCTCAAAATTTTCAAATTCGGGACGAAGAGACTTTTTCCCTTTGCATCCCGACGGACAGAGATTATAAAATATTACAGCTGACAGACCTGCACCTTGGTTTCGGCATGTTTTCCGGGAAAAAGGACAGACTGGCGCTGGCAGCGGTGACGGAGCTGATCCGCCGGACGGGACCGGATCTGATCGTCCTGACCGGAGATTCTGTTTTCCCGTTTTTCCCGAAAAGCGGTACCATGAACAACCGAAAGCAGGCAGAAAAACTGCTGGCATTTCTGGATGGTTTTCAGATTCCCTATACGTTTGTCTTCGGCAATCATGACTGTGAGATGGGGGCTGCATGCAATAAAGAGCAACTGGCGGAGATTTTTGCAACGGGAAAATATGCCGTTTTTACCAAAGGAAGATATGAGCACAGTCCTCAGAATCCCATTACCGGCGTCGGGAATTTTGTAGTAGACCTCACAGATGATCAGGGAAAACTGTTACTTCCGCTGATTCTGCTGGATTCCAACATGTACGGCGACGGCTGGTTTTTCAGCGGTTTCGACCGGATCCATGAGGATCAGACGGACTGGTGCATGGAAAACCTGAGCGAGAGAAAAGTGCCTGCCATGGCATTTTTCCACATGCCGCCCGCAGAATTTAAG
>ERZ780177.2793-NODE-2793-length-13948-cov-2.295688_pt1 | contig 13948 bp, 15 predicted proteins | sample MGYA00510973_ERZ780177 | MGnify/ENA primary metagenome ERZ780177 (study PRJEB29588, sample SAMEA2144396) | human gut metagenome | biome: human gut; feature: human-associated habitat; material: faeces | place: Denmark | collected 2008/2010 ...
CTCTGCTCTCGCCTTTCGCTATATTTGTAGAATATAGGAGGCGGCTCGGCATAGACCTTTCGTGAAAATTTCATTTTCCCTTTGTCTCTGCTCTCGCCTTTCGCTATATTTGCCCCATTAACCGGGAAAAGGTTCCTGGCAAGATCGTCCGAGGGAGAGCCGGTCCGGTCTTGATTCCGAAATTTTAAAACGAAAGATAATGAAAGCCAGCTATTCCGTCATACTCTGTCTGTTGCCTGCCGCCTGCACGCAACCGGCAATGCAGGAAAAAGGCATCATATACGATGCCACCATGAATACGGTCACCATCATAACCGAAAATCGGGATACCCTTTCGTTCTGTACCGCCGATGCCGACAGGTCGCAATCCCAAGGGTTGCTGCTCGGCGACACGCTCGACGTATCGTTTCGCGGCAAATACCGGCAAGGCATGCCGGCAAACTCGCTGGTTCTCTATCCGGCACAACAGACCCGGAGCTACGAAGGTGTATTGCCCGCCGCCTCGTCACCGGGAATCGTCTATTCGCTCACCCTACGAAGTCCCGAACACAGCGGTGACGGAACATTCCGTCTCGCGCTCACTTATCTGGAAGCCGAGAACGGAAAAGACATTACCTTTATATATAACGGCAAACGGCTGACGCTGCGCGGTATTCCGGGCAATAACGATGCCACCGTGTGGCAACTCATCTCCGACGACGGCACGATTTTCAACTTCCTCGTAGAAGATGAAAACACCCTGACCCTGCTGAACGACCGGTGCGAGAAAAACGAAACCCGGCTCAATTACAGTCTGAAACGAATCCGATAACCACACCTCCCGACGATAGTCCGACAATATGAAAACATCGATACACATACACCGCATGCACTTTTACGCATACCACGGCGTATTACCGCAAGAACGCACCGTAGGCAATGAATACTGCGTCGATCTGACCTTGTTTTATCCGTTCGAAGCCGCCCTGCACAGCGACGGCTTATCGGATACGATCAACTATGCCGAAGTCTACGAAACCGTAAAATCGGAAATGGCAATCCCTTCCGACCTGCTCGAACATGTAGCCGGCCGTATCATCCGTGCGCTGCAAGCCCGATTCCCGAAAATCACCGGCGGAAAAATCGCCGTCACCAAAAAACGTCCGCCGATAGCTGCCGAAATCGACGAGGTATCGGCTATCGTGGAGTGGTAAAAAGAGACTACTTCACCGGAATCTTGTCGATGCGTTTCTGATGACGCCCGCCCTCGAACTCCGTGTTCAGGAATGTCTCTACGATTTTAGCCGCCATTACCTGATCGATAAAACGCCCCGGCATCGACACGATATTCGCATCATTATGCAGACGCGCCAGACGTGCGATCTCCTCGTTCCAGCAAAGAGCCGCCCGAATGCCCTGATGCTTGTTCAAAGTGATGGTGATTCCGTTTCCCGACCCGCAAATGGCGATACCCGGATAACACTCCCCCTTCTCAACGGCTGTCGCCAGCGGATGCGCATAATCGGGATAGTCCACACTATCGGTCGAATACGTACCGAAATCCTTGTACGCAATACCCTCAGCCTCCAACAGACCGATCACAAATTCTTTCATTTCATATCCGGCATGATCGCAAGCCAGTCCGACCGGACAATTTTCTTTCAAAATAGTCATATCATATCCATTTAAGTCCGGAGCTCCATCGTTCCGGAACGGCATTAAGCATCAAACAAAAATAATGTTTGCCCGATGCACTACCAAATTTATTCCGAAAAATTCACACCCTCGGTAAACCGGATATACCGGACGATTGTTACAACCGAGTATCGGCATCACCGCACAAACCGGAAGAAACGTTTCGAAGCCGTCGGGAACAAACATAGCGAACATGAAAAAAGCAATATGCCTCGTCTGGATATTCTTCGTACTCTCCGCCGCCGGAAACCTCTTCTCGCAAGAAAACCGGCACACGACGGCGACAGATACCCTGTCGGTACAACCTCCGCCGAAACGGAATCTGTTCCGAAAGGTCATCGAATACTTCGGACGCTCCAACCAGCCGAATCCCGATAAAAAATTCGACTTCTCGATCATCGGTGGTCCGCACTATTCGTCCGACGTGCAATTCGGTATCGGCATCGTCGCCGCCGGTCTATACAAGGTACACTACAACGATCCGCTCACACCCCTATCGGACGTTTCACTCTACGGCGATGTATCCACCACCGGCTTTTACATGATCGGAATACGCGGGAACAATCTCTTCCGCCTCGACCGCTGGCGAATCAAATACAATGTTTACATCTACTCGTTTCCCGGTTACTTCTGGGGGAACGGCTATGAGAACGGCAGCCGCGACGAAAACAAAAGCAAATACCTGAGATTAGAGACACAAGTTCGTGCCGACGGGTTGCAGTGGCTGCGTCCGCACCTTTACGGCGGTATATCCGCCGGTTTCGACTACGTGAAAGGCAAAGATTTCCGAAAGCCGGAATTGCTGGAAGGCGAAGCCAAAGAGTCCGTTTCGGGAAACGCCGGCATCGTGCTGGAATATGACAGCCGCGATTTCATTTCCGGTGCCTATTCGGGGCTTTACCTCAAAATCGGGCAACGGTTCTTCTGGGGGCGTTCAGGCAATGCGTTCCAGTTCAACCGTACCGAATTTATCGCCGATTACTACCGGAGGCTGTGGAAAGGTTCGGTTCTCGCCTTCGACCTGCACGGAGAGTTCAACTACGGAAAAGTGCCGTGGACACTGATGGCACATTTGGGCGGATCATACCGGATGCGCGGATATTACGACGGACAATACCGCGACAAGAACCTGATCGAAGCCCAGATCGAACTCCGGCAAAAAATATGGAAACGGATCGGGGCTACCGCATGGATCGGAGCAGGAAACGTATTCGGCGACTTACGGGAGTGGCATTGGGGGCATATCCTGCCCAACGGGGGAATCGGATTGCGTTGGGAGTTTAAACAGCGGGTGAACATCCGGCTCGATTACGGAATCGGGAAAGGACAATCCGCCTTTATATTCAGTATTAACGAAGCTTTTTAATGACAGATATGAAACTACGGAAACCCCGGACACATAGCACCGGCATCGGGCAGGCGCAGATCTACGCCATACTGGTCTGCGTCATGATGCTGCCCAACCTCATCCTGTGCTTCTCCGAAACCGGCAATATCGGTTTCTTCTTCATCTACCTGCTGCTGCCGCTGGCTCTCTACATGGGCTGCCTGCTGTTGCTGCACAAACCGGGCATCACGTTCTGGTGTCTGCTCCCGTTCCATTTCATCAGTGCATTCCAGTTAGTATTGATCTACCTGTACGGCAGGAGCATACTCGCCTCGGACATGTTTCTGAACATGCTTACCACCAACAGCAACGAAGCCTCCGAATTGTTGATCAACCTGTTGATTCCCCTTATCGGGGTCTCTCTGATCTACATTCCGGCGCTCGCCCTGAGCAGTTATTCCTGGCAGTTGTCCGCCTCTTTGACAAGCCGTTTCAGAAAACGCGCCGGAATACTCGCCATACTTCTCCTCGGCATATCCGCCCTGCTGTATCCGGCGGCACACGAACGCAATCCCGCCCGCTACTCGATCGGCAACATCTATCCGTTCAATGCCTACGACAATGTGCGGTTTGCCCTACGAAGCTGGTACCGGAGCAAAACACATCCGCAAAGTTCCGAAAACTTCTCGTTCGGTGCTGTCTCCTCCCACGCTCCCGACGAACAGGAATGCTACGTATTGGTGATCGGGGAAACATCGCGGGCGAACAACTGGCAACTCTACGGATATAAACGCGAAACCAACCCCGGACTGACCGGACAGAGCGGGTTGCTCCGTTACAGCGATGTCACGACGCAGGTCAATACCACGCACAAAAGCGTGCCGCTGATCTTGTCGGCAGCTTCCGCCGAACAGTTCGAAGCCATTTACCGGCAAAAAAGCCTGATCACCGCTTTCCGCGAAGCCGGCTTCTATACCGTGTTCCTCTCCAACCAGCAACACAACGGATCGTTTACCGACCACTTCGCAACCGAAGCGGACAGTACGCTCTACCTGCGGGTGCGCCACCCCGACCGCAAGACATCCGACCGGGAATTTCTACCGATAGTCGCCTCCGCGCTAAACCGCCGGCACGACAAGATCGTATGGATCCTGCACACCTACGGATCGCACTTCAAATACAACGAACGATACGACGATGACGACCGCATATTCCTGCCCGACCGGATCGACGGCATCGATCCGCAAAACCGGGAAGGGCTGCTCAATGCCTACGACAATTCGATCCGGGCAACCGACCGTCTGTTGTCCGATCTGATTCAGGCGATCGGGCAAACGGGACGCAGCACCGCACTGCTTTATCTCTCCGACCACGGCGAAGATATTCTCGACGACAGCCGGGGACGTTTCCTGCACGCATCGCCCACTCCGAGCTATTATCAACTGCACATCCCGTTTCTCATCTGGCTCTCCCCCGAATACCGGGAAAGGCACCCGGTCGAAAGCGAATTGTGCCGTCTGAGACAACGCACTCCGTTCGACAGCCGCACGGTGTTCCACACCTTGTTAGGAATAGCCGGCATCCGCACCCCCTATGCCGACGCACGTTTCGATCTGACCCATCCCGGTTTCGCCCCGGGAGAACGGTTCTATTTAGGCGAGCACAATCGCCCCATCCGGCTTTCGCATCTGCCTTTCGATCCGCAAGACTTCGCCCAGATATACGGGCATCGACTTTCCTTGCAGAACGAAGGGATGCCGCAATCGTCCGATAAAAAAAACGGCACCCCGAATATTCGGAGTGCCGCTATGGCAAATCGTTTCCCGGCAGATCAATACGTCAGTATCTCATTGCCGTTCTCGGTAATCAACAACATGTTTTCCCATTGAGCCGACGGAGCGCCGTCGGACGTATATACAGTCCAACCGTCCTGTTGGTCGATAAAGATATTCCGGCGTCCCATATTGATCATCGGTTCGATCGTAAAGGTCATACCCGGAACGATCAGCATGCCCGTTCCCGGACGTCCGTAATGCTCGACCGTAGGCTGTTCATGAAAATGAATCCCCACACCATGACCGCACAACTCGCGGACAACCGTATAACCGTTCTTTTCGGCATGCTCCTGAATCGCAGCACCTACATCGCCCAACCGAGCCCACGGCTGCGCCGTAGCAATACCGATTTCCATGCACTCTTTCGTAACCTGCACCAGACGACGTTTTTCCTCGCTCACCTCCCCGATCATGAACATACGCGAAGCATCCGAGTAGTAGCCGTTCAGTATCGTAGACACATCGATATTCACAATATCGCCGTTACGTAATATCACCTCTTCACTGGGAATCCCGTGGCACACCACATCGTTGATCGAAATACAAACGCTTTTCGGAAATCCTTCGTAATTCAACGGTGCGGGAATCGCGCCGTGTTCCACTGTAAACCGGTAAGCCAGCCGGTCGAGCTCCGCCGTAGAAACGCCCTCTTTCACATACTCCGTCAAGTAATCGAGCAAGGCGGTATTCACCTGTGCGCTGGCACGGATACCCATTATTTGCTCATGGGTACGAATAATCTGGCGAGGAGGCACCCGATACCCTTTCCGTTTATAAAACTGTATTTTCTCTGCAATCGCAGCCGGGAGCGCATCCTCCTGTCTCCGGAAACTATGCAATCTTCTATTCATAATCCAATTTCATTTTATGAAATATTGCCTGTCGGATACGCCACTCAAAACCGTCGAGAAGTATCCGAAACGCCGAATATCTCCTTATTTTAAAGACAAGCAAATTTAATAAAATCTAAGCTAAAACAGCAAGCCGAGCGCAGAAACTTCAAAAGAAATTTTGAATGGATTATACCGAAACGCTGCATTTTTATGTAAATAAGCAACAAGCCGAGTGCAGAAAACATCCGGAAAGGATCATTTTCATACCGGAATTTTCCGGTGCTTCCTCCAAACAATTCTCTCACGCCAAACGTTTTATCCCATAGACCCGACCCTCGTACCCCCTACGCGGCGAAAGCAGAGAATTGCCCGGATAAATTTGGCTTTATTCCCAGCTTGCATTATCTTTACAGCGGAAGCTGTGAAAATTGTCGGCGCATCGACAAAGCGCAAATAAATTTGGCTTTGTTCTCGGCTTGCACTATTTTTGTATGATAAAAGAAAAAAAGCGATGTACTCTGAAAACCCGACATACTCCGACAGTATAGTTCTCATTCCCACCTATAATGAGAAAGAAAATATCGCCGCAATCATTCGGGCTGTATTCGCTCTGCCGCATCCTTTCCACATCTTGATAATCGACGACAATTCGCCCGACGGCACGGCTAATATCGTAAAGGAGCTGCAAGCCGAATTCTCCGGTCGCCTGCACCTGCTCCAACGTGCCGGCAAACAAGGCTTGGGAACGGCTTACATCGCCGGATTCAAATGGGCTCTCGCCCACGACTACGAATACATTTTCGAAATGGATGCCGATTTTTCCCACAACCCCGACGACCTGATCAGGCTGCACGATGCCTGCGCATGTCAAGGTGCCGATGTCGCCATCGGATCGCGTTACGTATCGGGGGTAAACGTGGTCAATTGGCCTATGGGACGCGTCGTCATGTCGTACTTCGCTTCCAAATACGTCCGCATCGTCACCGGAATGAAGATACACGACACCACCGCCGGATTCGTCTGCTATCGCCGGCGGGTACTCTCCGCGTTCGATCTGGACAACATCCGTTTCAAGGGCTATGCGTTCCAGATCGAAATGAAGTTTACCGCCTATAAGTTCGGATTCAAGATCACGGAAGTCCCTATCATTTTTATCAACCGGGTATTGGGCGAAAGCAAAATGAATTCGAGCATCTTCGGCGAAGCGGTATTCGGCGTACTGAAACTGAAAATAAACAGCTGGTTCAAGAAATACCCGAAGCCGACGGAATAGTCGCTCACCCTATCAACCTGACACACAGTATGTACAAGACCATTATCAAAAACGGAACGATTGTCAATGAAGGCAAGCGTTTCGAAGGTTACCTTATAATCGAAGGAGAAACCATCCGCGAAGTTGCCGAAGGGAATATTCCGGAGCAATTGGAACACGAAGCAAACGAAGTTATCGATGCGAACGGATTATGGGTTCTGCCCGGAGCGATCGACGATCAAGTGCACTTTCGCGAACCCGGACTTACGCACAAAGCCGAAATAGCCACCGAATCGCGGGCGGCTGTGGCAGGAGGAGTTACCTCGTTCATGGAGATGCCGAATACCCATCCGCAAACGACCACCCTCGACACCCTGAAATGGAAATACGAACGGGCTGCCGACGTATCCGTAGCAAACTACTCGTTCTACATCGGCGCTACCAACGACAATGCCGACGTATTGCGGCAGATCGACTTCCGGGAAGTCTGCGGTATAAAAATCTTCATGGGCTCGTCCACCGGAAACATGTTGGTCGATAATGCTGCCACACTCGAACGGATATTCTCGGAATCGCCCGCCCTTATCGCCGTACATTGCGAACAGGAAGAAATCATCCGCAACAACCGGGAATACTATACCCGCAGATTCGGCGACGATCTGCCGATCTACTTCCACCCGATGATACGCAGCGCGGAAGCCTGCTATACCTCCTCTTCGCGGGCAGCCGAACTTGCCGACCGCACCGGGGCACGCCTGCACCTGCTGCACCTGTCTACTGCCCGGGAGTTGACCCTGCTCGACAGCCGTCCGCTCTCCGAGAAAAAAATTACGGGCGAGGCTTGCGTACATTTCCTGTGGTTCGACGACAACAACTATGCGGAATACGGCAACCGGATCAAATGGAATCCCGCTATCAAGACCTGCGCCGACCGGCTCGCCATGCTCGAAGGCATCCGCAACGGGAAATTAGATGTCGTCGCCACCGACCACGCGCCGCACCTGCCCGCCGAAAAAATCGGCAACTGCCTGCGGGCGGCATCGGGCGGACCGTTGGTACAGCACTCCCTGCAAGTGATGCTCGAACTACACCTGCGCGGCGAGTTCCCGCTCGAAACCGTCGTACAGAAAATGGCTCACGCCCCGGCAGACCTCTACCGGATCGACCGGCGCGGCTATCTCCGACCCGGCTATTTCGCCGATATCGTATTGGTAAATCCGAATCGCCGGTACACGGTAAGTCCAGCCAACATCCTTTCCAAATGCGGTTGGTCGCCATTCGAAGGACACACATTCCCCTGCTCGATCGAACGCACTTGGGTGAACGGCGTCACCGCCTTTGCCGACGGGGCTGTCTCCGATACCTGCCGGGGCAAACGGCTCCTCTTCCACCCCGACAGATAGACCCTGAAATATTTACTACCGGACTATTCCGATACACGGTCGGCAAACCGGAAAGATTCCCGGTCGCTCCCGATATAAAACACACCGGAGGCTGTCTCTTTTTATTCCGAGACAGCCTCCGGTGTTTCGTATCAAGTGAAAGCAGGCTTATCCGAAAATCCGGATAGGCAGAACTAATCTTCCGAGAGCTCTTCGATCTCTTCCTGCATCTCTTTCAGTTCCTTCTTCACCTCTTTCTTGGCTTTCTTGTACTCTTTCTTAATCTCCTTTTCCGCCTTTTTACCAGCTTTCTCCACCTCATCGAATACATTTTCCACCGCGTCTTTCAACTTTTCTTCCGGTGTCTTTTCGCGGCAAGACGACAAAGCGAGCACCGAAGACAATGCCAACAGCAATAAAATCCGTTTCATACGCTCTATTCGTTTAGTTATTATATAAATACCGTTTAATACTACGCTTCGGCGTTTTCTCAAACTCGTTCGGATACAACTGGATTTTGGTGATCGCTTCGTACGGAGCCACGATCTTGTTCAGGTTCTTCCGCACCTCCTCCATCGCTTCGGGCAGATCGGCATTCGACAAACCGTAACTGTCCATCGCTTCATAATCGGGACAAACCAATGCAACTAATTTACCTTCGCGCTCGACCACCAGACTCTCCATAACGAAAGGCATGTTGTTCAACTTCGCCTCGATCTCTTCCGGATAAATATTCTGACCGCTCGCGCCGAGAATCATCGTCTTGTAGCGACCCCGTATATAAATCGTACCATCGACATCGATCGTACCCATATCGCCGGTATGCAGCCAGCCGTCCTCGTCGAGCACAGCCTTCGTCGCCTCTTCATTCTTATAATATCCGCGCATCACATGTTCGCCGCGCACGCAAATTTCGCCGGGGATATTCTGCGGATCGGGCGAATCGACCTTCGTCTCCACATACCCGAACAACGTGCGTCCTGCCGAGGTCGGGATAAATTCACGATGCGGCGTATAAGCGACTAACGGAGCACACTCGGTCATACCGTATCCCACGGTGAACGGGAATTTGATCCGGTGCAAAAACTCCTCCACCTCGCGGTTGAGCGGAGCTCCGCCCACAATCACCTCCTCGAAGTTCCCGCCGAAAGCGTCGATCAACTTCTTCCGCACCTGCGCGTAAATCTGCGCATCCAGCAACGGGATATTCAATGCCCATTTCATCGGTGTGCGGCTCAACAACGGTTGAATCTGTTTCCGGTAGACCTTTTCCAGAATCAACGGCACACAGATAATCAAGTTCGGTTTTACTTCGCCCAGAGCCTTCAACAAAATTTTCGGAGAAGGGATTTTTCCCAGCAACGTGATATGCGAACCGACTGCCAGCGGAACCAGCAAATCGAACGCACAGCCATAAGCATGTGCCAAAGGCAGGAACGACAAACATTTGCTGTGTTTGTAATGCAAGTGCGAACGGACACCGTACATCACATTTCCCGCCAGATTGTTACCGGTAAGCATCACACCCTTGCTGAATCCTGTCGTACCCGACGTATAGTTGATGATCGACACTTTGTCGTTGTCTAATTCGGCATATTGCACATGTTCGGGCAGGAAACCACCCGGATAAGCAGCCCGGAATTTCCGTTTCAAGTCGCGCATACATTTGGCAATCTCCTCGCCGTCGCGTTGAGCGAAACAAGAAAAATCGGTAAGCGAAATGGCGGCACGCAGGTGGGGCAATTTCTCCATCTCCATATTCTCCCAAATCTGGTCGCCGACAAACAGCAGCACCGAATCGGAATGATTCACGATATGATGCACATCGTGCGGGTTGAATTCTTGCAGGATCGGCACCAGTATAGCGCCATAGGTCACCGTAGCCATAAAAGCCACCACCCAGTTGGGCGTGTTCTTTCCGATCAAGGCGATCTTGTCGCCGCGACGGATCTGGCAGTGACGGAACAAAATATGCAACTTGGCGATTTCCCGCGCAAGCTCCTGATAAGTATAATGTTTCTGGTCGTTATAATCGGTCAAAGCCGGCAGGTCCCAGTTCTCCCGGAAACTCTTTTCATAGATTTTTATAAAATTCTCCTCTATCATATCGAATGATTTTAATTCAACGTTTTCGCAAGCCGAGGGCAGAGCCGAACCTGTTCGAGCTATGCCGAGGCAAGAAAAGGTACATAACAATGAACGTTTTCGCAAGCCGACGATTGCCCGAAGCACACACGCAATACCGGTGTGTTGCCGTCGGTCTTATCCGAACACCGTATAAATGAGCGGGTTTTATACGTCCCGGCTCGCACGGAGCTACCTCGCATGCCGACAAATATACAACGAAGTTTCTATATACACCCATTAAATCGGCAACTATTCCCGATAAAATTGCATATTTCACCGCATTTTGTGTACTTTTGCCTTTCTAATAACCCCTAAAAAACGAACAGACTCTATGATAGATGCCTCCGTATTCCAAAACAAAACCGCAGCCTATTACACATTGGGCTGCAAGCTCAACTTTGCCGAGACCTCCTCGATCGGGCAACTGCTCGAAGCGCAAGGCATACGCAAAGCCAGAGCAGGCGAAACGGCTGACATCTGCATCGTAAACACCTGTTCGGTAACGGAACTTGCCGATAAAAAATGCCGGCAGGCGATCCGGCGCATCGTCCGCCGGCATCCGGGCGCATTCGTCGTCGTCACCGGATGTTACGCCCAGCTGAAACCCGAAGAGGTAGCCCATATCCCCGAAGTGGATCTCGTATTGGGGGCGGAACAAAAAATGGACATCCTGCAATACCTCGACACGTTGGGAAAGAAATCCGGGGCAGGACAGATATTCACGACCCGCAGCAACGACATCCGCAAGTTCAGCCCCTCCTGCTCCCGCGGCGACCGCACCCGCTATTTTCTCAAAGTGCAGGACGGTTGCGACTATTTCTGCACCTACTGCACCATCCCCTACGCCCGGGGACCGGTGCGCTCCCTGTCCCTGGACCAGGCGGTGGCGGAGGTGAAGCTCCGCTCCCGGCAGTATGCCAAGCGCCAGCTCACCTGGCTGCGCCGCAAAGACGACATCCACTGGCTTCTCTGGGAAAAAGACCCCGATTTCCCGGCGGGCCTCCAAAATGCGACAGAATATCTCCTCGCCCAGGGCTTAGGATAGACCCGGGCGGACAAGCATAGAAAAATCTATCGTCCGCACCAACACATAGAAAAAGGAGCAGACGATATGAAAAAGGCAAATTTACAGGACATTTTTCTCACCAAGGTACGCAAGCAGGCCGTTCCCGTCACGGTGTTTCTGATGAACGGCTTCCAGCTTCGAGGCATAATCACCGGCTTCGACAGCTTTTCCCTGGTGCTTGACAGCGACGGCCGCCAGCAGTTTATCTACAAGCACGCCGTCTCCACTCTTGTGCCCCTGCGCCCTCTCTCTCTGCGGGAGGAGGAAGGGGACGACTGACAGCGAAGGAGCAGCCATGCGATCCACTCCCATTTTCAAAATTCTCTCTCTGGCGGTGCTTGTGGCCGTGGTGACGCTTTTGGGCATAGAGGGCTACCGGTATTTCCACCGGTCCGTATCCGTCTCCGTGGCCTACACCGGCCAGGTGACCGACAGCCTCTCCGTCACCGGCTGGGTGGTCCGTCAGGAGACGCCCCTGCCCGACACCTCCGGCACCCTCCTGCGCCAGGTTCAGGAAGGGGAGAAGGTCCACGCCGGCCAGACCGTAGCCATGGCCTACGCCAGCAAGAGCGCTCTGGAGGTGGTGAGCCGGCTGGAGGACACGGAGCTGAAGCTGCAGCAGCTCCAGTTTGCCCGCAGCTCCTTTTTGGACAGCGATGCCGCCCTGAAGGTAGACAGCGATATTTCCGACAGCATTCTCCGCCTGCACATAGCCACGGCGGACGGCGACTATGCCACCGCCACCCAGGAGATGTCCGCCATGAAAACCGCCGTGCTCAAGCGCAGCTACAGCTATGAGTCCCTGGAGCAGATCGACCAGGCCATCGCCCAGACCCGCAGCGATATTTCCTCTCTGCAAAATCAGCTCTCCGGCGCCACCTCGGTAAAAACCGCTGTCGCCGGAATCTACAGCGGCTCCACCGACGGCAGCGAGGAGGCCCTCACCCCGGACTTTTTGACGGATGTGACCCCCGCCCGGCTGGACGCTCTCAGCACCGGCTCCGCCGTGAAGAGTGCCGGCAAGATCATCACCGATAACACCTGGTACTTCGCCGCCAATATCCCCGCCCAGCAGGCCCGGGAGCTTCAGGTGGGTCAGGAGGTCACTCTCCGCCTGAGCAAGGGCCTGCAGCAGGACACCCCTGCCTATGTTCAGTCCATCAGCGCCGAGGAGGACGGCCGGGTGGCCGTGGTCCTCTCCTGCACCCGCTATATCTCCCAGGTCACCCTCCTGCGCCATCAGCAGGGGGAGATCCTCCTGCGGGAGTATAAGGGCCTCCGGGTCCCCTCCGCCGCCCTGCGCATGGACGAGGAGGGCTCGCTGCAGCTTTTCTGCCGCTTGGGCGCCTATGTATGCAGCAAGCCCGTAGACCTGGTGTACCGGGGCGACGGCTTCTGCCTGGTCCGCTCCGCCCAGGGCGCCGCAGATGCGCGGATCCTCCGCCAGGGCGATCTGGTCATCTCCACTGCCCGGGCCCTCACCGACGGCATGATCTTCCCGGACAACTGACCGCCTAACCGGCATCCAATCTATCCGCAGGGGCGAACGACCCTGTCCGCCCACCGATAACGCACCGCACCCCATGTAAAAAACCTGTCATTGCGAGACCAGCGCGCACGCTGGTCGTGGCAATCCGTAACTCCTGTCCCCAATAAAGGTTCCCCTGGGCAAGGGTCGCCACCCACCCATTCCACCAACAGAAATAAAAAGGGAGGAATTTTCCATGTCCATATCCGAAAACATTGCGTCCATCCGCCTGCGAATCGAAGCCGCCGCCGCCAAAACCGGCCGCAATACACGGTGCAAAGCAAAAAAGCTCTGATACAAAATCTTCCGATCCTGTATCAGAGCCTGTTTCAGTTGGTTTTATATACGCAGGTCACGCTGTTCTGCAGCAGATTTGCGTTCAGCAGTGCGCGCTCCACCCAGTGGATATTGTCCGCAATGGTATCGCGGGAGACACCGTATTCTGCCGCAATGTTCTCCATGCTGCGGTACTCGCGGCGGTAGAGCAAAGTCAGCACCAGCTTATCCTGCATTGTGATCTTGGTAAAATGCGGCCTGCGCCGGTGCTCCTTGCAATAAGCCGCATTCAGTGCTTCCAGCATCTGGGCAAATTCCTTCCGGGTGATGCCGAAGGTAAATTCATAATCCTGCTCTGTAAATTCCGCAAGGCGCTGTACCGTGATGCTTCTCATGCAGATCACCTCTTCTTTTTCCGGGGATGCCCGGGTGTCGGCTGCATCCATTTTGATTCATTATAAAATGGATGGATTTTCATGTCAATGAGTTGCTGCCCATTCTGGGGGCCAGATCCGGTGCAAAACACAAAAAGGAGCCTCCCGCCGCAAAAGCGGGAAGCTCCGGAATCCGTTATGAAAGATCAGACGGGATGAGACTGATTGGTGTAGTCCACATGGTCGCCGTCCACGCCCTGCTTCTTGGCATTGC
>ERZ780177.2802-NODE-2802-length-13901-cov-2.733425_pt1 | contig 13901 bp, 10 predicted proteins | sample MGYA00510973_ERZ780177 | MGnify/ENA primary metagenome ERZ780177 (study PRJEB29588, sample SAMEA2144396) | human gut metagenome | biome: human gut; feature: human-associated habitat; material: faeces | place: Denmark | collected 2008/2010 ...
GCGAAAGGCGAGCGCAGAGTCAAGTTTATTTGAACTATGCCGAACTGTCTCCTCTATTCGCGCAGAGCGCAAAGATAAAGGTAGTTTGTGAAAACGGGGAGGCGATTTTATTTAATTTTTGTAGAAAAATCGATCGTATGTTCTGTTTTTAGACTAATTAAAAGACGTATAATAAAAAATAACAGTTGAAAACTTTTGAAACAAAAAAAGTTTTCTAATTTTGCGCAGTCCGGAAAAGGATCGTTTTTTTATGTTTACAGAATTACAGCAACAAATATTGGATCGTGCGATGCCGCTTTTTATGCAGTATGGCATCAAGTCGGTAACGATGGATTTCCTCGCTGAAAAGTTGGGGATGTCGAAGCGTACCCTTTATGAGAATTTTGAAAATAAAAAAGAACTGTTGAATGCTTGTTGGGAAAGCATAAGCGAACGGGGGGAGGCGCAACGGAAAAAAGTATTGGCAGAGAGCAGAAATGTAATGGAGATCATGCTTTCTGAATATCGGGTGGTAATCACGTTTATGCGCAAGGCTAATCCTGCGTTTTTCTCGGATATTGTCCGGTTTTATCCGGAAGCGGATTCGAAGTTTAAGGCGACCAAGGAAGATCAAATCTATTTTACGACCGAGATATTGAAACGGGGAGTTTCCGAAGGTTTTATTCGGCCGGACATCAACTTCGAATTGGTCGCAAGCCATTTGGTGTATAATATAGAATCGGTGAAAACAGGTCATGGACTGCTTTCCTCCAAATACACATTTTCCGAAATTATCGAAACTTTGTTCATTATCTTCATGCGTGGTATCGCTACGGCTAAGGGAGTGACCTTTATCGATGAATTTCTGGAAAAATTCAGGTCGGAAGAAAAAAAATAATATATCAATATATTACTGTATCGGAAATAGCAACCAAAAGAATGAGAATATGAACATGAGAGTGAGAGAGCGTATGTTGGCAATCTGTTTGCTGGTGTTTTCTGTTCCGGTGACGCTACATGCACAAGAGGCGGAGCAGGTACTTACGCTGGATTTGAAGAGTGCGATTACCGTAGCATTGAGTGACAACCCGATGATCAAGGTCGCAGATGTAGAAGTGAAGAAAAAAGACTATTCGAAAAAAGATGCCATTTCGGGGCTGTTTCCCAGGATCGACGGTTCGGCAAGTTATAGCCGGGCGATCGAGAAGCAGACCATGTATATGGATACAAAAAATATGGGTAGCATGTTCGATCCTCTTTTCGGAGTGATCGGTGCACTCCACCCCGAATTCGATCCGTCGTCGGTAACCGGAGGAAACACCCAGTCCGAAGGCGGAAGCAGCGGGATGAAAGTCGGTTTGGATAATACCTATTCGTTGGGCTTCAATGCCACGCTGCCTATTATCGCGCCCCAGTTGTGGAAAAGCATCTCCCTGTCCAAAGCCGATGTGGCCCAGGCGGTAGAAGCGGCGAGGTCATCGCGCCTGTCGATGGTCAATCAGGTGACGAAATCCTATTACGGCGTGTTGTTGGCACAGGATTCTTACAATGTGATCAAACAGAGTTACGACAATGCCAAGCTGAACGCACAGAATTTCCGGAACAAATACGAACACGGAACGGCTTCCGAATACGAAGTGCTGCGTGCCGAAGTGCAGGTGCGGAACCTCGAACCTTCGTTGCTTTCGGCAGAAAGTGCGGTAACCCTTTCGAAACTCCAACTCAAAGTGTTGCTGGGAGTCGATATGGATGTCGTGGTCAATGTCGAAGGTCAGTTGTCGGATTATGAAGCCTCGATGTACGAGCAAACCCTTTCGATCGATACCTCCCTCGATCAGAACACCGACTTGCGTCAGTTGGATTTGCAGACAGCCTATGTGAAACAAGCCGTAAAGGTACAGCAAATGGCGTGGAGTCCTACATTGGCGGCATCAGCCGGCTACAACTGGATTTCGATGTCCGACGGAAACATGTTCAAGAACATCCGTTGGTCGCCCTATTCTACGGTAGCGTTGTCGTTGTCCGTTCCTTTCTTTCAGGGTGGGTCGCGTGTATTCAAGGAGAAGCAAGCCAAAGCCAATCTGTTGCAAATGGGATTCCAGCGCGACAACCTTGTGCGCGGGCTTTCCATGCAGGTACAGTCGTCGATGGACAACATACAAAAATCGGTAAAACAGGTTGCATCCAACAAGGAAGGCGTGAAGCAGGCAGAGAAAGCCTATGCGATCATGCAGAAAAGTTTTGAAATAGGATCGGCGACTTTCATCGAAGTCAATGATGCCGATTTGGCACTGACGAGCTCGAAGCTCACCTACAATCAGGCAATCTACGATTTCCTGTCGGCAAAGACCGATCTGGAACTCTTGCTGGGCAATATCGACTTGGACCAGTACAAAACAGACGAGAAAAAATAAGGTAATATACACGGAAAATAAGAATAAACAACAATATGAAAAGAATGAGATTCTTGAATGTAACGGCTTTGTGTGCCGTGGTGATGCTTGCCTCTTGTGCCGGAGGTGAAAAGAAGGGGACGGTTTCGGACGGAGACGAAACCCCTATGGTGAAAATAGCCAAAGTAAATACGCAGCCTGTGCCGCAGATTGCCGTTTATACGGCTACGGTAGAACCGTTCAAAAGAAACCAGATCATTTCGTCCATGCCCAACCGCATCAAAAAACTCTATGTCGAAGTGGGCGACCATGTGAAAGAGGGACAGAAACTGGTAGAACTGGATGCCGCCAATCTGATGCAACAGAAAGTACAGTTGGACAATATCAAATTGGAATACGACCGCGTTGTCGAATTGCAGAAAGTAGGAGGCGCGTCGCAACAGCAGGTAGACCAGCTCGGTACGCAATACGAAGCCACGAAAACCGCTTACGAGAATCTGTTGGAAAATACCATACTTATCAGCCCGATACCCGGAGTGGTGACTGCACGTAATTTCGACGAAGGCGATATGGCGAGCGGTGCGGCTGTATATACCGTTATGCAGATCAATCCGGTAAAAGTATTGGTGAACGTTTCGGAGAGCGACTTCCGCAATGTACATGTAGGCATGAACGTCGATATCAACCTCGATGTCTATGGCGATGAGGTATTCAAAGGAAAAGTATCGTTGATACATCCTACGATCGATGCCTCTACACGTACGTTCACGGTCGAAATCAATATTCCGAACGTGAAGGAACGCATCCGTCCGGGAATGTTTGCCCGTGTCAATATGGACTTCGGAGCCGAAAACCGGGTGGTAGTGCCCGATCGTGCGGTGATCAAACGTGCCGGATCGGGCGACCGTTTCGTGTATGTCTATAACGATGGCAAAGTAAGTTACAACAAAGTGGAACTCGGACGTCATATCGGTACCACCTACGAACTGATTTCCGGTGTAGAGAACAATTCGTTCGTAGTGATCGCCGGTCAGGCGAAATTAGGCGACGGCATGGACGTGACTGTTGTCGAATAATCGGATACCCCGAACGGGAATGCCTTCGATAGCGCATTCCCTCACATCATTAACAAACAAAAAATATATCCTATGAGTCTATATGAAGGTGCGGTGAAGAAACCGATTATGACTTCGCTCTGTTTTGTGGCGATTGCGATATTAGGTGTCTTCTCGTTGCAAAAATTACCGATCGACCTCTATCCCGATATTGAAAGTAATGTGATCATGGTGATGACGGCATATCCCGGAGCGAGTGCCGCCGATATTGAAACCAACCTTACCCGTCCGTTGGAAAACACGTTGAATGCGGTGAGCAACTTGAAGCACATCACTTCGCAGTCGAAAGAAAATATATCTTTGATCACGCTCGAATTCGAGTACGGTTATGACATCGATGTGCTGACAAACGATGTGCGCGATAAACTCGATATGGTGAAATCCTCTTTGCCCGACGAAGCGGAGACACCGATTATTTTCAAGTTCGATGCCGATATGATTCCTATCGTACTTCTCTCCGTACAAGCCGAAGAGAGTATGCCGGCTCTCTATAAAATATTGGACGACAATGTGGCGAACCCGTTGGCTCGTATCAGCGGAGTGGGTACGGTCTCCATTGCGGGTGCGCCCGAGCGAGAAATACAGATTTATGTCGATCCCGAACGTCTCGAAGCCTATCACCTTACGGTCGAAGGTATATCGTCTGTGATCGCTGCCGAAAACCGGAACATTCCCGGTGGTACGTTCGATATCGGTTCCGATACCTACGCATTGCGCGTACAGGGCGAATTTACCGATGCGCGTCAGATGAACGACATTGTAGTCGGTACGTTCAACGGACGGACAATCTATCTGCGCGATGTCGCCACAGTACACGACTCGGTGGAAGAACGTGCGCAGGAGGCTTACAATGACGGCGTACAAGGTGCGATGATTGTGATTCAGAAACAATCGGGTGCCAACTCCGTGCAGATTTCCAAAGCGGTGCTCGACGCGTTGCCCCGCCTCCAAAAGAACCTGCCTTCCGATGTGAAACTCGGTATTATCGTCAATACCTCCGACAACATCAACAATACGATCGACAGTTTGTTTGAAACCGTGATGCTGGCATTGCTCTTTGTGACTTTGGTCGTACTCTTCTTCCTCGGTCGTTGGCGGGCTACGATTATCGTCGTGATTACGATCCCGATCTCGTTGGTCGCTTCGTTCATCTATCTGGCGATCACCGACAGCTCGTTGAACATCATTTCACTCTCCGCGCTCTCCATCGCTATCGGTATGGTGGTCGATGATGCGATTGTGGTATTGGAAAACGTGACGACGCACATCGAGCGGGGCAGTGACCCGAAACAAGCCGCTATCCACGGAACGAACGAGGTAGGTATATCGGTTATCGCATCTACGCTTACTTTGATTGCCGTATTCTTCCCGCTCACCATGGTATCCGGTATGACCGGTATCTTCTTCAAGGAGTTGGGTTGGATGGTGACGATTATCATGATCGTTTCTACGACCAGTGCCCTTTCTCTCACACCGATGCTCTGTTCGCAACTGCTGCGGTTGAACCCCAAGCAATCCAAACTTTTCAAGTTGCTTTATCATCCGATTGAACGCGGACTGGATCGTTTCGACGACTTTTATGCTTCGATATTGAATTGGTCGGTACGCCACCGTAAGACGGTAATATTCTCCTGTCTCGGTATTTTCGTTGCCAGTATGTTTTTGGTAAGTCAGGTAGGTACGGAATTCTTCCCGTCTCAGGACAACGGACGAATCGGAGTCTCGATCGAAATGCCTATCGGTACCCGTACCGAGATTTCGAAGGAAATATCCATGAAACTTTATGACCAGTGGACAAAGAAATATCCCGAAATTAAAGTGTGCAACTTCTCCGTCGGTCAGGCAAGTGCCGACAATTCATTCGCTTCGATGCAGGAGAATGGCACGCATATTATCTCTTTCAACATTCGTCTGGCAGATCTTGAAGACCGGGATCGCTCGCTCTCCGAAATCTGCGACCTGATGCGCGACGACCTGCGCCACTATCCCGAAATCCGCAAATTCGAAGTGAAATTGGGTGGCGGTAATTCCGGTATGGGCGGACAGGCTACCCTCGACTACGAGATATACGGTTACAGTTTTGAGGAGACCGACCGGGTGGCAGCGATGTTGCAGGAAAAACTGCTCGCCATCAAAGGTTGTGCCGAAGTAATTATCAGCCGGGGCGAATACCAACCTGAATATCAGGTCGATTTCGATCGGGAAAAACTGGCGTTGAATGGCTTGAACCTCTCTACCGCGGCAACATTCCTGCGTAACCGCATCAACGGTGCTACCGCATCGCTTTTCCGCGAAGAAGGTGATGAATACGATATCAAGGTCATGTATGCTCCCGAATTCCGTACCTCGATCGAGGACATCGAAAATATCGTGATCTACAACTCGCAAGGCAAAGGCGTACGTGTGCGTGAGGTCGGTACGGTCGTAGAACGCTTTGCTCCGCCTACGATCGAACGGAAAGACCGTGAGCGTATCAATACCGTGTCGGCGGTGATTTCGGGCGTACCGATGAGCGATGTGGTGGAAGCTATGGACAAGGAACTGAAAAAGATGGATATTCCGTTGGGTATCTCCGTGCAACTGGCAGGTACATACGAAGACCAGCAAGATTCGTTCGGCGACCTGTTCTCGTTGATGATATTGATTATCCTGTTGGTATTCATTGTCATGGCGGCACAGTTCGAATCGCTTACCTATCCTTTCATTATCATGTTCGCCATTCCGTTCTCGTTCTCCGGAGTGTTCCTCTCCCTGTGGATGTCGGGCAGCACCTTGAACGTGATGTCGTTGATCGGAGCCATCATGTTGATCGGTATCGTGGTGAAGAACGGCATCGTGTTGATCGACTACATTATTCTGAACCGTGAACGCGGACAAGGTATCCTTACGGCGGTAGTACAAGGCGGTAAGTCGCGTCTGCGTCCGGTAATCATGACCACATTGACCACGATACTCGGTATGGTGCCGATGGCTATCGGTACGGGCGAAGGCTCCGAAATGTGGCGTCCTATGGGTACGGCGGTAATCGGCGGTCTGACGATGTCTACCATTCTTACCTTGATTCTGGTTCCGGTTCTCTATTGTGTATTTGCCGGAGTAGGAGTGGATCGCCGCCGGAAGAAACTGCACAACCGTTTCGATGCGGAAGAAGCCGCACATTGATCTTGTTGCAAAATCATTTCGGCAGGGGAGTCTTCTCCTCTGCCGGTTTAAAAGGATAAAGATAAACTGCAAGCCGGGTGCAGAAGCGGTCAAGTGGAAACTTGAACCGATTTGCCGGGGCGCAGCGTTTATTGAAAATTAAAAAATGAAGATATGAAATCAGTACTTATCACGTTCGATCAAGCATATTATCATCGGATTATCGAACTGCTCGACAAACAGAACTGTCGCGGATTCTCCTATTTCCCTACCATGCAGGGGCGTGGGTCGAAAACCGGCGATCCGCATTACGGCAGTCATGCCTGGCCCTCGATGTGCTCCGCAATCATTACGGTGGTAGCCGACGAGAAGGTAAAAAAGCTGCTCGAAACATTGCACGATATGGATGTCGCAACGCCCCAATTAGGCTTGCGGGCATTTACGTGGACGATAGAAGAGACGATCTAACCCGAAATAAACATTAGAAACAGAAAGAAGGGGTTGTGTCGAAATGCAAGTTTTCGATACAGCCCCTTTTCGGTGCGTTAGTTAGAATGTCTAAGATGCAAGGCGATGAGGATGTTTCGGACGATCTAAAACCGTTTGATACCGAATGCGTCGAACGCTTTCCGGTGCGAAGCGGTCAGTGTGATCAGCACCGATATGAGCGATGAGGCGAAGATCGGCACCATCAGCATGATCTGGTAGCGGATAGCGACCGAAGGACTGCTGCCGCCGAGTATCTGTCCGGTCATGGTGCCCGGCAGGGCAATCAGCCCCATTACCGCCATCGAAGCGATGGTCGGGTTGAACGATTTCAACAAAGCCTCGCGCATAAACGGAGCCAGAGCCTCGCTACGGCTTGCACCGTTGCCCAGCAGATAAAGATACTGTTGCCGCTCCCGTTCGACCGAGCCGTAGAACGTATTGAGCGCGATCACATTTGCCGAGAGCATATTGCCCAGTATCATGCCGCTGATCGGTACGAAATAACGGGCTTCGAACAGGTAGGGCGGACGTACGACCAATCCGAGGAAATAGAAATCTATAATCAATAACGAGATCAGAAACGCCGTTCCTACCGGTATGACCAGCATTTTGATCGGCAGTCGGGTACGTTGCAGGACGGTGTAGGTGGCGATACCGATCATGATAAGTACCCACAGCAGGTTTACCCACACATTGTTCCACTCAAACAGATACTCCAAATAGAACCCGATGAAAAACAATTGTATGGTCATGCGGGCGGCGGCGATTATGGTGCTCTTTACCAAGCCTGTGCGATAGTAGTATAAGAAGAAAACGGGGATCAGCAACAGTAAAAAGCCGATCGCCATTTCCCCATATCCGATGTTGATTGTCTCCATAATATCTTATTCGTGAATACCGATACCGATTTCCCGGTCGAAAGCCCCGATAACCCGCCGGTCGTGAGAAACCATGACGACGGTAGCCGGTTCGAGCGACCGGATGTAACGGATTACCCGTTCTACCGATTCGGGATCGAGAGCCGAGGTCGGTTCGTCGAGCAGGACGATCTCTTTGCCGAGCAGTGCGGCGATCATCAGCATGATACGCTGCCGCTGTCCGCCCGAAATCTCGATATTCCGTTTATCGTACAATACGGCTTCCAGACCCAACCGTTCGAAGTGGTCGAGCACCGTTTCCCGTGCGGGCATATTTCTACGGTTGGCGCGTAACCGGAACGGAGCCTCGATTGTTTCCCGCACCGTGTCGTAGGGCAGGGTGAACTCTTGGGGCAGCCATGCGATACGTTGCCGTATCGAAGTTACCGACGACCCGGTCAGTTCTTTCCCGTCGATCTCTATCCGTCCTCCGTCGGGACGCACAAAGCCCGGTATAGATGCGAGAAGGGTGCTTTTCCCTTTGCCCGAAGGCCCGAAAAGCACCACTTTCTCACCTCGTGCGATGCAGCACGAAAAGTGCTGCATCAGAGGTTTATGGTCGTAAAAGAATGTGACGTCTTTAAATTCAATCATGAACGTACTGTTTTTACTCTGCCGTCGGTTTCAGCCATTTGTCCAACCAGCGGAAGAAGATCCGATGCCAGAGTACTGCATTTTGCGGTTTTTGAACCCAATGGCATTCATCCGGGAAGATCAGCATTTCGGCAGGTACGCCGCGCAGTTTCGCCGCATTGAATGCCGACATGCCTTGCGAAGCGAGGATGCGGAAATCGTATTCCCCGTGAATGACGAGAATCGGCGTATTCCATTTGTCTACGAACTTGTGCGGAGAATTGGCGAAAGTCCGTTGGGCGATCTTGTTGTCCTTTTCCCACGGAGCGCCGCCCATATCCCAATTGGCGAACCACATCTCTTCGGTTTCGAAATATTGTTGCTCGATGTTGAAGATGCCGGCATGAGCGATGAAAGCCTTGAACCGGTCTTTGTGGTGTCCTGCCAGCCAGTAAACCGAGAACCCGCCGTAACTTGCCCCCACAGCACCCATACGGTCGGCATCGACATACGGTTCTTTCGCCAGAGCATCGCTTGCGCTCAGGTAGTCTTTCATATTCTGACCGCCGTAGTCGCCGCTGATCTGTTCCAGCCATTCCTGTCCGAATCCGTACAAGCCCCGGCGGTTCGGTGCGATGACGATAGCCGTTGGCTGCCATCATTTGCAGGTTCCAGCGGTACGACCAGAACTGGCTTACCGGGCTTTGCGGACCGCCCTGGCAGTAAAGCAATGCCGGATATTTTTTGTTCGGGTCGAAATTCGGCGGATAGACAACCCATGCCAACATCTCTTTGTTGTCGGTCGTCTTTATCCAGCGTTCTTCTACCCGTCCCATTGTCACCTGGTCGAGTATTTCTTTATTTTCGAACGAAATTTCGGCGATGCTCAGGTCGGTCGGGTCGATGGTGTAAATCTCGTCGGGTTGCGATAACGAGTGGCGGGTAGCCACAATGCAACGGTCGCTCACCGGAATGAATGTTCCGTAGTCGTAATAGCCGGTCGTGATTTGCTTGATCGTTTTGTCGGCAAGCGTTACGTTGAACAGGTGTACCTCGCCGCGGTACGGTGCGCTGAAATATACCGAACGGTTGTCGGGTGCCCATGCTGCACCGTCGGCGCTGTAGTCGAAGTCGGAGGTCAGGTAATTTTTCTCGCCCGTAGCCATATCCAAAACGAATACCCGGTTTTTATCCGATTCGTAACCGTCGTGTTCCATGCTGGTCCACAACAGATATTTTCCGTCGGCCGAGAAACTCGGGTTGGTATCGTAACCCATCATGCCCTCTGTGAGATTGCGCGATGTCTTCGAGGCGATGTCGTAGAGGTAGATGTCCGAATTGGTCGATAAGGAGTATTCCAGACCGGTCTTTTTGCGGCATACGTAGGCGATGCTCTTGCCGTCCGGAGACCATGAGAACGATTCCGTGCCGCCGAACGGTTTCATCGGCGATTCATACGGTTCGCCTTCGAGCAGGTCGGTCAGTTCGCCGATCTTCTCTCCGTCGAACGATGCGATGTAGGGATGCGGAATCTCTTCCACCCATTCGTTCCAATGTTTGTACATCAGGTCGTCGATCACTCTGCCGGTCGCTTTATCCAGATCGGGATAGATGTCCGAAGCGGTTTCGATAGCCTTGATATTGCAGATCAACAATATTTGTGTTTCGTCCGGCGAAAGCAGGAAGCCCTGTATATCGCGGTCGAGGTGGCTGATCTGCCGGCGATGGCTGCCGTCGGCATTCATCACCCACAATTGGTAACTGCCGCTTTCTGCCGAGAGGAATGCGATTTTATCGCCTCCGTCGATCCATACGCCGTTCAGTTCCGAGCCGGCGGTATGGGTAAGTTGCTTCCGTCCGCTACCGTCGATGTTCACGACCATCAGTTCCCGGTTCGATTTGTTTTGGGCTACATCCACATACGAAACTCCGTATAAAACCTTTTGTTTGTCCGGAGAAACTGCCGGATCGCTGATTCGTCCGAAAGCCATCAGCACATCGGTATTCATAATACCGTTTTCAACCTTCACCGAAGGTTTTTCGATGATACTGCCTCCCGATGTGGAGGAAGATTGACAGGCTGTCAATAATAAAGTTCCAGCCATAGCCGATACGAATAAATGTTTCATGTAAAAAACTGTATTTATGTGTGTCGCGGCAGTTTCCCGCCGCCGGATTATTTCCTAATTTCGGAGTTGGCGTGCGATTTCCGTTGCCATGCTTGGGGCATCCGTGCACGAGATTACATATTTCCGCCCCGATCTCAACCGTACCAGAACCAACTGGTCGAGATTGGTGGCGTAGACAAAGAAGTGCTTTAACTCCTGATTGTGGAACCATCCCCAATAGCCTAAGAATCCGCCGCTGCCGCAGGTGCGTGTGAAATTCATGGTGCGTTGATAGGGTTCTGCCGATTCGATTTCGCTCAACGGAAAGACTTTGCTGGCTAAGATACGTCTGATTACTAACGTATCGGGTGTTATGGCTATGTATCGGGGACAATAGAACAGACCGCTGAACAACAGTGCGAGAAATGCGGTTAGTATGGTGATTGCCACCCACGGTTCGAGTGGTTTCTGTTCGTCTTGCAAGATAAAGGGTATGGCGAACAGAAGAACGACTAACCCGTTCATCCAAAGAGGGGATTTGCCCCACGAACATTTCTGTCGATATATTTCCATAATCGAAATTTTACCGTAGGTAAAGATAGTGATAATCTTCGGTATTTCCGTACGATCGGTTGATAAAACTTGTGTCATACGGCTTCCAAACGTTTGACGGGGTTATTTGCGCTTTTTCCGGCTCCGGTTGTCGGGACGGAACGCCGTCGTATCTTCGCTTCTCTTGTCAGGTCGCTTGTCTGAATACCTGCCGGTGCCGTATCGTTCTTTATCACTGCCTTTCGATCGTGGAGCGGATTGGCTTTGCCGGACGTTTTTCGGGGAAGCGGCATGTCCGTACAGGCGGTTCAGCAGATCGGGACGGTGCATCCGTTGCAACGATTGTTGTATGTCGTGTTGTTGTTCGGGCTGATACCAGAAGAAGTATTTGCGTTGTCCCAATTTTTCCCGGGCATCGCGGGCGGTATATACTTTTTCGCCGGTATAAGGATGATACCCGGTATAGTAAATTTCGGTGGCGAGCGTCATGGGCGTGGGCGTGAAGTCCTGAACCTGTTCCAAATGGAAATGCAGGCTTTTGGTGATGGCGGCAAGTTCTGCCATGTCTTCTTCCGTGCAGCCGGGATGGCTGGAAATGAAGTAGGGAATGAGTTGCTGGTTCAGTCCCTCTTCTGCGTTTACCCGGTCGAAAATCCGTTTGAATTGTCCGAACTGTTCGAACGAAGGTTTGCGCATCAGATTCAACACCCGGTCGGAGGTGTGTTCCGGTGCCACTTTCAATCTTCCCGACACGTGGCGGGCAATCAATTCGTGTGCATATTGCATCGAGCATCGGTTCAGGGTTTCATCTTTGTGCCGGTGCAGGATCAGGTCGTATCGTACGCCGCTGCCGATAAACGATTTCTTGATACCGGGCAATGCGTCTACCGCGTGATAGATGTCTAATAACGGCTGGTGGTCGGTTTGCAGGTTCGGGCAGACCGCCGGATGCAGGCACGAAGGACGTTTGCATACTTCGCAGGCTTCCCGTTTGGCTCCGTGCATCCGGTACATATTGGCAGACGGACCGCCCAGGTCGCTCAGGTATCCTTTGAACCCCTCCATTTCGGTCAAGGCTTTTACCTCTCTCAATATGGACTCTTTGGAACGTGAAGCGATGAACTTACCTTGATGTGCCGATATGGTGCAGAAGGCACAGCCCCCGAAACATCCCCGGTGCAGGTTCACCGAAAATTTGATCATTTCGTAAGCCGGAATGGTTTTGCCCCGGTATTTGGGATGCGGCATACGGGTGTAGGGCAGGTCGAACGACGCGTCTATTTCGCTTTCGCTCATGGGCGGATAGGGCGGATTCACCATGACGGCACGGTTGCCGGTTGCCTGCCACAGGCGTTTGGCGTGTATCTTGTTCGATTCCTCTTCGATATGACGGAAGTTTTCCGCCTGTGCTTTTTTGTTGGCAAGGCAATCGCTGAAAGAGTGCAGGACGATGTCCGTTTCGTTCTCGGTGACGGTGGGGATCTCCTGTAACGGACGGAGTACGACCGTTTGCGGAATGTCGGTGATATTTCCGATCGGTTCGCCAGCCCGAAGCCGTCGGGCAATCTCGATGATCGGTTTTTCCCCCATGCCGTAGATCAACAGGTCGGCGGGGCATTCGGTCAGTATGCTGGGCAGCAGTTTGTCCTGCCAGTAGTCGTAGTGCGACAACCGGCGGAGCGAAGCCTCTATGCCTCCTAACAAGATCGGGGTATCGGGATAGAGCGACCGGAGAATCTTGCTGTACACGATACTCGGGTAGTCGGGACGCATGCCGTGTCTGCCGTCGGGCGTGTACGCATCGTCGCTGCGCAACCGTTTGTTGGCGGTATAGTGGTTCACCATGGAATCCATGGCACCGGGCGAGATGCCGAAGAACAGACGGGGGGCACCTAATTTCTTGAAGTCGCGCAGGTCGTCCCGCCAGTTGGGCTGGGGAACGAGTGCCACCCGGAGCCCGGCGGCTTCGAGTGTACGACCGATAACGGCAGCACCGAACGACGGATGATCCACATACGCATCTCCCGAGAACAGGATTACGTCGATGTAGTCCCAACCCCTTAGCTCGATCTCTTTCTGCGTAGTCGGCAGCCAGTCTTGTAACCGGTATGTCTTACCCATATATTACTTTCTCTTGCGGTGAATTAGTTCAGACCCTCTATTTCGCCATCGACGATTCGGATATGGTTTGCCTGCGGCACTTTCGGAAGTCCGGGCATGCGCATCATCTCACCGACTAATGCCACGATGAATCCGGCTCCGGCATTGATCTCTATATCGCTTATTTTCAGTTCGAAGTCTTTTACTGCTCCGTATTGTTTCGGATTGCCCGAGAACGAATACTGGGTCTTGGCGATACAAACCGGCAGCCGGTCGTATTTCCATTCCGAGATCTGTTTCAGTTTCTTTTCGGCGGCACTGCTGAATGTTATCTCTCCTGCTCCGTAAATGCTCCGGGCTACCTTTATGATTTTGGTACGTGGCGAATCTTCGTCGGCGTAAGTGAAGCGTATCGGTTGGGAGGGCGAGTTCTCGATCAGTTCGACGGCAGCCTGAGCCAATTCTGCTGCTCCTTTTCCTCCCTCCATGTATGCATTGTTGATGACGCAACGCACGCCGAGCGTACGGCAATGT